>ERZ1643251.1827-NODE-1827-length-23145-cov-5.178995_pt1 | contig 23145 bp, 20 predicted proteins | sample MGYA00579261_ERZ1643251 | MGnify/ENA primary metagenome ERZ1643251 (study PRJEB29033, sample SAMEA4952267) | chicken gut metagenome | biome: Broiler Chicken; feature: Gastrointestinal Tract; material: Caecum | place: Ireland | collected 2018 | study: Broiler... | reverse complement strand
GACGAGCGCGACGATATCGACTACGAGAACCGGATTGTCGCGACCGAATACACGCCCGAGGACGCTGACATCGACAACAGTCTGCGCCCGAAGCAGCTGTCCGAGTATATCGGTCAGAAAAAGGCAAAGGAATATCTGAAAATCTGCATCGACGCCGCGAAGCTGCGAAGCGAGACGCTCGACCACGTGCTTCTATACGGTCCTCCCGGACTCGGCAAGACGACGCTTTCGAATATCATCGCGCACGAAATGGGCGTGAATATCCGCGTGACCAGCGGACCGGCGATTGAGAAACAGGGTGATCTCGTCGCTATTTTGACTAACCTTTCCGACCGCGATGTGTTATTCATAGACGAGATACACCGCCTGCCGCGGCACATCGAGGAGATATTGTATCCGGCGATGGAGGACAAGCGCATCGACATCATAATCGGCAAGGGACCGTCCGCGCAGTCGATACACCTGCCGCTGCCGAATTTCACGCTTGTCGGCGCGACCACGCGAGCCGGTCAGCTCTCGACTCCACTGCGCGACCGCTTCGGAATCTTGCTGCGGCTCGAACTGTATACAGTTGACGAGCTTGCCGAAATCGTGCGCCGGTCGGCGTCGATAATTGGCGTCGAAATTGAACATGACGCGTCGCTCGAGCTGGCGTCGCGTTCACGCGGCACGCCGCGTGTCGCGAACCGGCTGCTGCACCGGATACGCGATTTCGCGCAGGTGCGCGGCAATGGCAAAATCGACCTCGCGATCACGACTGACGCGTTGAATATGCTCGAAATCGACGAGCTCGGACTCGACAACATCGACCGGCTGATGCTCGAAACAATCATCAACTTCTACGAGGGCGGGCCGGTCGGACTTGAAACACTGTCGGCTACGGTCGGCGAGGAGGCGGTCACGCTCGAGGACGTATACGAGCCGTATCTTATGCAGATAGGCTTTCTCGCGCGCACTCCGCGCGGACGCTGCGTGACCCGGCTCGCGTATGAGCACCTGAATCTGCCTTATCACGCGCCCGACAAGAATAACGGCGCGCAGCTCGACATATTCTCTCAGTCGCTCGATGGTGGTAAAACTGACGTCGATACCGACGGTGATGATAAAAAATAACAGCGAAAGGACTTCGCGCCATGCCGGCGCAAAACAGGACATAACAAATGTGGACAGCCGATAAATGGCGCGATTATGAGCTTATTGACAGCTCGGACGGCGAGCGGCTCGAACGGTGGGGCAGCTATACGTTGATACGCCCCGACCCGCAGGTCATCTGGAAGGACGCGAAAAAATCAAAGCTCTGGCACAATGCCGACGCTTCATATCACCGTTCGTCAAAGGGCGGCGGCAGCTGGGAAAAAAATCGCCTGCCTGACGAGTGGCAAATCGGTTATGAAAACCTCGGGCTGCGCTTCACGCTCCGACCGATGGGCTTCAAGCACACCGGACTATTCCCCGAGCAGGCGGTCAACTGGGACTGGTTCACAAAGCTGATAAAAAATTCCGGACGCAAAATCAAGCTATTAAACCTGTTCGGCTACACCGGCGGGGCTACGGTCGCGGCGGCTAAGGCGGGGGCTTCGGTCTGCCATGTCGACGCCGCCAAGGGAATGGTCGCGCAGGCCAAGGAGAACGCCGCGCTGTCCGGACGCACGGACGCGCCGATTCGCTATATCGTCGACGACTGCAAGAAGTTCGTCGAGCGCGAGATTCGCCGCGGGAATCGCTACGACGCGATTATAATGGATCCGCCGTCCTACGGTCGCGGACCGAGCGGCGAGGTCTGGAAGCTCGAGGACAACATTGACCAGCTTGTGAATCTGACGGCAGGCGTGCTGTCTGACGAGCCTTTGTTCTTCCTAATCAATTCATACACGACCGGACTTTCGCCGTCGGCGATGGGCTATATACTGTCGCTGCGCGTGAAGTCGAGATACGGCGGCAAAATCGAGTCGGACGAAATCGGTCTGCCGGTAACGTCGTCGGGAGCGGTGCTCCCCTGCGGTTCAAGCTCGCGCTGGGGTGTTAGTTATTAGTTGTTAGGTATTAGTTATTAGTTGGTATATTATTGGGTTTGTTTATGATTAACCATTTTTGAAAGGAACAGATTGATGAAATCGCTGTCAGAATGTCGAGAGGAAATTGATACGATAAATACCGAGCTGCTGCGGCTGCTCGAGAGGCGTATGCGGGTTTCGGAAAATGTCGCACGGTATAAGCTCGCGAACGGCATGAAAATATTTGACGAAACGCGCGAGGCGGCGATACTTGAAAAAATCGGCTCGCTCGCGCCCGAGGATATCCGCTCCGAGCTGGTCGGCACTTTCGACGGAATCATGAATATGTCGAAGCTGCGTCAATATCGTTTGATAAGCCAAAGCTCACCGTCGCGCGAGCTGTTTTATCAGGCGCTCGAGGACGATACGCCGATATACCGCACCGGCGATCCGGTCGGCGTACAGGGCATCGCCGGCGCCTATTCGCACAAAGCCGCGATGGGTATGTTCCCGGGCGCGGATATACGCTTTTATACCGACTGGGCGGGCGTTTTTGCCGCGCTGAAATCCGGTGAAATCTCGCTCGGACTCTTACCGGTCGAGAACTCGACATACGGCTCGGTCAGCGATGTATACCGTCTGATCATCGACAACGACGCGTATGTAGTCGCGTCAGACCGGCTCCGCGTCGAGCACTGCCTGCTCGCGAAGTCGGATGTCAGAATCGAGGACATAACCGAAGTCACGTCACACAGTCAGGCTCTCGGTCAGTGCGCCGGATATATTAGGTCGCGCGGCTACAAGGCGACGTCGGCGATCAACACCGCGGTCGCGGCTGAAAATGTCGCGAACTCCGATCGAAATGACCTCGCCGCGATAGCCTCGGTCGACTGTGCCGAAAAATACGGTCTTTGCGTCCTCGAGACCGGAATTCAGGACGAGGCGAACAACACCACCCGCTTTGCCGCGATTTCCAGCCGTTTGATAATCCCGCGCGACGCCGATAAAATCAGCCTGCGCTTCTCGCTCGCTCACCGCGAGGGCACTCTTGCCCGTATACTCGGCTATTTCGCCGCGCTCGGTTTGAATCTTACAAAGCTCGAAAGCCGACCGATACCGTCGAGACCGTTCGAGTACCGTTTTTACCTCGACTTCATCGGCAAAATGACCGACGAGCCGGTGTTCGACCTCATCTGCGCGCTGTCAAGCGAGCTGCCTGACTTCAGGTTCATGGGCAATTACCACGAGTATTCGGATATGGACGTCTGATATTATTGTATAATTGCAGCATATTATATCATATATTTTAGTACATAATATACATAATAGTATTAATAATATAATTTGCCATATACATACTATAAAATCAGGTTTCTTAAGACGGAAAGCGATACCGCCGCATAACATTGACAAAGGAAAGGACACTTCGCTTAAGCGAAGTCAGGGTATTATAAATAAAATGAACGATCCTTTCATCAAAATCGAGGATCTGAATTTTTCATACACCGACGAGGAGGGCAACGAGGCGAGAGTGCTCCACGGCTTCAATCTTGAGATCGAGCGTGGTTCGCTCGTCGCCGTGCTCGGTCACAACGGCTCGGGCAAGTCGACGCTCGCCAAGCTGCTCAACATGATACTGACGCCGCAGAGCGGACGTATTGTCGTCGACGGGCTGGATATCACGTCGCCCGACCTCACCGAGGATCAGCTGTTCGAGAACCGCCGCAATGTCGGCATGGTTTTCCAGAATCCCGACAACCAGCTTGTAGCTACAATAGTCGAGGAGGACATCGCGTTCGGTCCGGAAAACCTCGGCATCGAGCCGAAGGAAATACGCCGACGTGTTAATGACGCGCTCGCGGCGGTAGGTATGACCGAGTTCGCACGCCATTCACCTCACCAGCTCTCGGGCGGACAGAAGCAGCGAATCGCGATTGCCGGTATCATCGCTATGCTGCCGAAGTGCATAATCTTCGACGAGTCGACCGCGATGCTCGACCCGCGCGGGCGCGCTGAGGTCATGCAGACGATACTGCGCCTCAACCGCGAGATGGGGATAACAGTACTGCACATAACGCACTTTATGAACGAGGCCGCGATGTGCGACCGAGTTGTCGTGATAAACGACGGTGAAATCGCGCTTGACGGTCGACCGCAGGAGGTATTCTGCCACGTCGCCGAGCTGCAGGAGATAGGACTTGACGTGCCGCAGACCGCGGAGCTGATGTATGAATTGAATCTGTCGGGCGTGCGCGACGGCGAGGGCAGGGAGCTTCCGCTGTCCTGCCTTACAGTTGACGAGTGCGCTGACGAGCTCTGCCGGCTCATCGACTCGCTGTAGGGAATCCTGAAATCAATAAAGCCGCGGAATTCGCGCCCGGCGCGGGAATAGCCGTATCTTCAGGATACCGGCGTACCTCAGGATACCGGCACATTACCACTATCAAATCTGTATTACAAAATCATCTGTAAATACGCGGCTGAAAGGCATATTTGAAAATGACGGAAATTGAACTGAAAAACGTTTCATATATATACAGTCCCGACACGCCGTTTCGCAAGGTCGCGCTCGACAATGTATCGCTTAATATACATGGCGGCGTCATAACCGGTCTGATGGGACACACCGGCTCGGGCAAGTCGACGCTCGTATCGCTTCTGAACGGACTGAACCGTCCGACATCCGGACAGGTTTTGGTCGGCGGCGAAGACGTCTGGGCTGACCCGAAGCAGGTGCATCGATTCGCATTTAAGGTGGGGCTGGTATTCCAGTACCCCGAGTACCAGCTGTTCGAGGAGACGGTGCGCCGCGACATTTCGTTCGGACCGCGCAACATGGGTCTTGACGAGGCTGAAATCGCGCGTCGGGTCGACGAAGCCGCGAGCTTTTGCGGGCTCTCGCCCGAGCTGCTCGACAAGTCGCCGTTCGACCTGTCGGGCGGACAGAAAAGACGCGCCGCAATCGCCGGAGTCATGGCGATGGAGCCGGAGGTGCTCGTGCTTGACGAGCCGGCTGCCGGACTCGACCCGCGCGGCCGCGAGGAGATTCTCGGCGGCATTCGCAGCTATCAGCGTATGCGCGGAAGCTCGGTCGTCATAGTCAGCCACTCAATGGAGGATATGGCGCGTTATTCTGACGAGATAATCGTCATGGATCACGCCAAGGTAAAGATGCAGGGCACGACCGCCGAGATATTCGCGCGTGCCGACGAGCTTAAATCGGTCGGGTTGAGCGTGCCGCAGATAACCGAGCTGATGAACCGGATCCGTGAACGCGGAATTCCGGTGCGAGGCGGCATATACACGGTCGAGGACGCGCGCGACGAGCTGCTCCGCCTGATTTCGGAGAGGAGGGGGCGCAGATGATAAAGGATATCACGCTCGGACAATATTTTCCGGGAAATACGATTTTGCACCGTCTCGACCCGCGCGGCAAGATAATTCTGACTATTCTGTATATCGTTATAATTTTCTTCGCGAAGAATCTCTGGTCGTTCATAGCGGTCATAGCGAGCGCGGTCTTTCTTACTATAATTTCGCGCATATCGCCGAAAACTCTACTAAAAAGCATGAAGCCGCTCATCTTCGTTCTTGCTTTCACTACCTTTTTCAACGTGTTTTGGACGGAGGGAGAGGTTCTGCTTGTCAAATTCTGGATTATCGAAATCTACCTCGAGGGCATAATATTCGCGGTGATGATGATTATCCGAATATCCGCGCTGCTCGTCGGCACGACGATCATTCTGACCTACACGACGTCTCCGATTATGCTGACCGACGGACTTGAGCAGCTGCTCGCGCCGCTGCGAAAGATTAAGCTGCCGGTGCATGAGTTTTCGATGATGATGACAATCGCGCTGCGGTTCATTCCGACACTTATCGAGGAAACCGACAAGATAATGTCAGCACAAAAGGCGCGCGGCGCCGACTTCACGTCGGGCAGTCTCGCAAAACGCGCCAAGGCGCTCGTTCCGGTGCTGATACCGCTGTTCATCTCGGCGTTCAGGCGCGCGGATGAGCTTGCGACCGCGATGGAATGCCGCTGCTACCGCGGAGGAGAAGGGCGGACGCGGATGAATATACTGCACTACAGCGGTCGCGACACGCTCGCGTTTATAATAATGATACTATTCGGTGCGGCGCTGATTTTACTGAATCAGATCCCGTCGGCGATATCGCTCTGACGATATGAGGTCTTGCCGATTATGAGGATATTACTCGAACTAAGCTATCTCGGTTCGAATTACGCCGGATTTCAGGTGCAGCCGAACAAGCCGACTGTGCAGTCGACGCTTCAGGACGCGCTCGAAGCGGTATATGGCGAGAGGCTTCCGGTCAGAGGCTGCAGCCGCACCGATTCGGGCGTTCACGCAAAGCAGTATTTCGCGACCTACGACACCACACAGCATATCCCGACCGACAGAATACCGCTCGCGCTGAACTGCCATTTGCCATGTGATATCGCGGTGCGCTCGTCCGAGCTTGTGCCGGACAGCTTTCATGTCCGGCATGACGTTTTGTGGAAGGAATACCGCTATACGCTGTACAATAGTCAAATCCGCGACCCCTTTATCGAGGGCAGAGCCTGCCGCTTGAACCGTGTGTTCAGTAGCTCCGAGCTCGAACGGATGCGGGATGCCGCGCGCCTGATTGTCGGCAGAAAGGATTTCCGAGCGTTCATGTCCGAAGGCTCGTCGATAACTGACACGGTGCGCAGCGTGCTGCGGCTCGATATTTCTGTAGACAGAGATTTGATCTACATCGACGTCGCCGCCGACGGATTTCTTTACAACATGGTCAGAATAATCGTCGGAACGCTTATTGACACGGCGAGGGGGAGATTTGCTCCGGACGACGTCGCGGATATAATCGCCTCACGCGAACGGAGACGCGCCGGATTCACCGCGCCTCCCGAGGGGCTGTGCCTTGAGCGGGTTTGTCTCGACTGGTCAAAAATCCATAAATGTCAAACTATGTCACATAACAACGCGCCGCACGATTAAAACTAAACCGACCTGAAATTTAAAGCCGCTAAAATTTATCAAGGCTTTCATGACTTAGGAAAAGCAAAATTTGCCGCTTACGATAAAATCACAAATCAGCCTGATTGCATAAAATAACAGCAGAGCCGTTATACGACTCTGCTGAATTTTTCTGCCCAAAAAGCGGGCGGCGACAGCCGAATCTACCGCGGCTTTACAAACAGGTAGTGATGAGTGATTTCATGAAAAGGGGGATTTCCGAAAGAATGTTTTGACAGCTTTCGGAAATATAAAATATTATGACCGGAAATTTTCCTGGCAAATTTTTTGCCGCGGTCAACAGTGCCGGAGGGTTTGTCAGCTGGTTTGACGAGATATTCAAGACCGACGAGCTCGGACGATTGTTTATAATCAAGGGCGGAAGCGGAACAGGGAAGAGCACATTGATGCGTCGCATCGCGGACAGGGGCGTATCGCTCGGCTGTGAGTGCGAATATTACTACTGCTCGTCCGATCCTAAGTCGCTTGACGGCATTATTCTGCGCGAAAATTCCTCGCGTGCCGAAGCGCGTGGGGTTATGAATTATGCGAGCATCGCAATCATCGATGGCACCGCGCCGCACACGCGCGACCCGAAGCTGCCGGGCGCGGCAGACGAGATACTCAACCTCGGCGACTACTGGCAGACCGACACGCTCCGCGGTCACCGAGGAGAGCTTGCGCGGCTGACAAACGAAAAGGCGGCAAGGTTCAATCAGAGCTATGAGTTTCTGTATGCCGCCGGCGAGCTCGACAAGCTGCTCAACTCGGACGCGGCGCGCTTTATCCTGACCGAGAAGCTGAACGCCGCGGCTGAGCGGTTGATCGAGCAGGCGAAAAAGGGATTGAAGCGAGGACAGCGGTCGGGCGCATATCATTTGTCAACCCGCCCTGTGAGCGCGTTGTCTACGCTCGGACGCGCTTCGTTCGATACATATCGCGAGTCGGCAGGCAAGGTCTGCGAGGTAACTGACGTCATGGGCACGTCGCAGTTCATGTTTGACGCGCTGATAAACCTTGCGCGCCGGCAGCGGCTCGAGGTTTATAGAGCCCCAGTGCCGCTTGAGCCGTCGCAAAGCGAGGCGCTGTATTTCCCGCGGCTCGACCTTGCGGTTGTGAGGTCGGATAAGCCGGGCGACTACTACAATCCCGAACTCAAAATCGTCAACATGGAGCGTTTTATCGACCGCAGTCTTTTGACGCAATCCGACCGAAAGCGCCGTCGTATGCTGACTAAATACCGCGACGAGCTGATTTCGGATGCGCTCGCAGGTATGTCTGAAGCCGGAGAGCTGCACATCGAGATCGAGCGGGTCTACCGCGAGGCAATGGATTTTGACGCGGTCGGACGCTTCTGTGATGAACTCGAAGCGCGCATCTTTGATTGAATGCGAGACAATAATACGTGTAGGTTATGAAATGAGTCGTTACTTGAGCGCTTTACCAGCCTGCGATAATTTTGCGATTCCTGCCGTAGAGACGGTGAGTTTTTGAGCTTCTGTTGGCATAAATGCTGAAAAATGCCCGCGGCTATTGAAATAGCCGCGGGTCTGTGATATAATTATAGTTTGGAATGAACGCGATATAATCGCGAAAAATGAGGAATTAGCGTGAAAAATAAATTTTTCACGCTAGGTTTTGTGGTCTACTGCTTTGCAGTAGTTCGCTGCTTTGCAGCAGCGATTTTGCTTCGCAAAACCAGCCCCAATTCCCACAGAAAGGAAGCTTTCGCTGCGCGAAAGCTATGGTAATTTTATATGGAATATTACGAAATACTGCTCCCGCTCGCTTTGCTTCTGGTTGTGTCAAAAATCTTTATGAAGCTCTGTGCGCGGATCAACATACCGTCGGTTGTGGGAATGCTGCTCGCCGGAGTTTTCGTCGGGCTGATACAGTATATCCCGGGGCAGGACATACTCAATGAGACATCGCTGACCGGCTTCGGGTTTATTGCGAAAATCGGCGTTATACTGATCATGTTTTCGGCCGGCATCGAGACCGATCTCGGTCAGATCAAGAAAGTCGGCGGTCCGGCGGTCATAATCACTATCGCCGGAGTCATAACCCCGATGGGACTGGGATTTCTGGTCGCGGTGCTCTGCCACGGCGGGTTCGCGGAGCTGACGACCGCGACCGCGCTGAAATGCCTGTTCTACGGCACAATTCTGACGGCGACTTCGGTCAGCGTGACAGTCGCGACTCTGCGTGAGTCGGGCAAACTGAATACCAAGGTCGGTACAAGCATAGTCGCCGCGGCGATTATTGACGACATACTCGGAATCGTCGTTTTGTCGTTTGTGCTCGCGGTGAGCGGAGGGGATGATGTGTCGAATCCGTGGATGGTACTGCTGATGACGATATTATACTTTGTCGTCGTTATGGTAATATCGGTCGTCGCGAAGCGCTTCTTTCTCTGGCTCGACCGGAAATATCCGCACCACCGGCTCGTGCCGATATTCAGCCTCGCGTTCTGCTTCGCGGTCGCGTTTGTGTCCGAGCGGGTGTTCGGAATCGCGGACATCACCGGAGCGTATGTCGTCGGACTGATACTGTCGACCAACCCCGACTCTCGCTACATTGACCGCAAATCGGACGTGCTGTCGTATATGTTCTTTGTACCGGTATTTTTCGGCAATATTGGAATATCGACGCAGTTCACCGGCATAGACGGCAGCATGGTGATCTTCGGGCTTTGCTTCATCGCCGCCGGTATTGCCGGAAAGCTCATCGGCTGCGGCGCGGCGTCGATGCTCTGCGGCTACGGCGCGCGCGACTCGCTCAAGGTCGGACTCGGCATGATGGCGCGCGCGGAGGTCGCGCTCGTAACCGCGCAAAAGGGAGTCGAGCACGGCATAATAGACTCGACGATAATGCCGTTCATCGTGCTGCTGATTATAATCACCAGCTTCATCACGCCTATCTGCCTCCAGGCGTCCTATCGTCGGGATGAACGGGACGGAATTGTACCCGACTGATATCGGTGAAATTGATAACAAACTGTAAAACTATGCGCCGGCTCTTGCAACCGGCGCGCTTTTTTGGTATAATTAACGTATACGCGGTCTGATATCCGTATGAGATAGGTGGTTTCGTACGCATAGATTGAACGCGCCAGTTACAAACACGGGGGTATTAAAATATATGGACAACCGACCTGACAACGAAAAGGAACAGGAATATATCGAGCCCGGCTCGGATTTCAAGAAGAAGTGGGAAAATTATTGGTATCACTACAAGACGCATACGATAATCGCGGTTTTCGCGATTGTCACGGTCGTCATAATGTCGGTGCAGTTTTTTACAAAGGACAAATTCGATTATTACCTCTTGTACGCTGGTCCGCAGATAATCGCAGTGCAGGATTTGCATTACATACAGCGCTCATTTTCCGAATTCGCGGACGACTACAACGGCGACGGCGAGGTCAGTGTCGCGCTGAACGACATCGTCATGCTGTCGCCCGAGGAGATGGAAGCGGCGATGGATGATGGCGCGGTATTCAACGGCAACTACCAGCAGCAGATGATGACCGAATACTATCAGCAGATAGTCGCGGGAGACGTTGTAATCTGCCTGTTATCGCCATATATGTATGAAATTGTAAATCAGGAGAGCGGATTTATGCCGCTGTCCGAGATATTTGGAGACGACATCCCCGATTCGGCGTATGACGAGTGCGGGATTGTGCTGTCAAAAACCGACTTCGGGCAGGAATACAACGGCGTCAACAATCTTCCGGACGATACGATACTCTGCATACGCAGGATATCGACATTGAAAAATCTCAAGGGCGCGGACAAGACCGAAAAGCATCATGCTGCGTATGTCGAGCTGTTCCGTAAAATTGTCACTTATGAGAGCGCGGAGGACAGCACTGACAGCACTGAAAGTACTGAAAGTACTGACTGACAATACTGACAGCATTGACGCTGCTGCCGGCAACTGACAGTTTTGGAATCCTGCCGCAGCCGATATCATTGACTGCACCGCTGTTGACGCTGATGGCAGCTTTGATACGGATATTATAGAATCACAATAACACACGGTCCTTATGTTCGTACATTTTACATGAAATCGCCGCAGGGGTATTTACAAATGGCGGGAAATGTGATATGATATAGTTTAGAAATCCAACCGGATAGTTTAGATTTTCGACATGAGGAGCAGCAGATGGATGACGCTTTCTACCCCTTCTCGCGCGAGCGAAAATGCGAGATAATCGCGTATCGCCTGTCGCAAAAGGGACATTATATGCCTTTTTTTCACTCTCACAATTATTATGAATTCATCTTTATAATGAGCGAGGGCAAGATCGTATTTTCAAATACCGGAGGCAGCATTGAGGGAAACGGCAAGTGTGTGTGCTTTCACAATTCGCACGTATTACACCGCAACAACGTGCCGAGCGACGTATATTACGACCGGATCGTGCTCTATTGCGGCGAGAACGCGCTGGCGATGATCGGCGGCGGTATGGGCGACCTCGGTCGCTTCGCAAACGCCGGTACCGCGGTGATCGAGCTTGACGACGCCGAGCTGGCACGGCTCGAGCGCTACCTTGCCGAAATCGCGGATGAAAACACCTCGTCCGACAAGAAGCGGCTGTTCACGGCTCTGGTGCTGTGTGAGCTGAAGGAATACTCCAACGACTCGAACACCCGCTGCCTAAGTCCGATCAAGACCTATATAAAGGATGTCGTCGAGTATATAGGAAATAACTACAAAACCGAGATAACCACACCCGAGCTCGCCGCGCATTTCTTTGTCAGCGTCAACAAGCTGAACCGCGACTTCAAGAAATACACCGGCTCGACAATAAAGCAATATCTTATCGCGCTGCGCATGAAATACGCGCAGGCGATGCTCGCCGGCGGAGAGGGCGTCCGCCACACCGCGGAGGAATGCGGCTTCGAGAGCCTGTCATATTTTATTCAGGCGTTCCGGCAATACACCGGTCAGACCCCGAGCGCGGTTTCGAAGAAGGCGCTCGGAAAGTTGGATTATTACTCGTGATTATATAAAAAACAGACACACGATAGCTCATGTGTCTGTTTTTTCATCACTTTCGCAGCTTGACTAAATACCGGTCGTCAGCGAAGCCGCTGGCGTTATACAGCACGACAATGTCGTCAATTTCTGTTCCGGACGACTCGAGCATACCAATGTAGGTCTCGACTCCGGCGTTGAAGTGGCGAAGGTCGATTAGAATTATCCTCTCATAATGGTTGACGAGCAGAGGGATCATGCAGTGCGCGTAGGAGTCCTTGACCATCAGCAGAGTACGACCGTTGTCGACTGACGTCGTGATGTCGATTATCGGGTCGTTGCCGCCGAGAAAGTAGCCGTATTTGTCGCGCGTTTCGAGCTTGGATTCGTCATACAGCGTGTCGGTTTGCTTAAGTCCCATATTGTAGTCGAGCGAGACTGTGGGTTGATTCTTCGATTCGAGCTTGACCAATGTATCTTCGTTAGCCGATATGCCGAGCTTGGCTATCGTAGTGCCGAGGAATTCCTCCGACAGAACCGTCTCGACAAGCTCCTCGGGCGCGAGCGGCTCGAAGCCGAGCGATTCGGCAAGCTCCAAGTATGCGTAGTACGCGCCCTGCGTCGTCCAATGGTGGTCGGTGCGGTAGTAAATATACTCATCCTTATGTTCTAAAAGTATATCTCGTGTGTCGACGAAATTGCCGAGCGAAGCTAATCTGTCGAGCATACCGTCCTGATCCCAGTTAGGAGCGTTTGCCGGCAGCTTGTCGGCGAGGACAAGCGAGCTCGTCGGGGCAATCATGACGCGGGTGTTGTACTTATCCTTTACGTGCGAAAGAAATTCGGCGACATAAGCGATGTTTGTGTCGATCAGTGTTTCGTCAGGCGTGAATTTTTCGATATAGTAGCCGTCGTCCGCGAAATACACATTATTCGAGTCGCGCTTGCCGAGCGCGAGCTCGGCATAGGTTTTGACAGCTATCCACGCGTCGCGCGCCACGAACTGATCGGTGATGAAGGTCTCGTAATCGGAGGTAAAATCGCCTTTGAATAGTGATTCGAGCGAAAACGTTGGCATCTGCGCAAGATCGCGGTTCTCGGTTTCAGAGTGCTCGCGCACCGGATTCAGCATACTCGCTGCGGTAAGTCCGGCTATGACTGCGCAGAATATTACAGATGTAACTTTGTTACAGATATTCATGATTGTACCATTCCTTTCTTTTGCATGATCAGAATCGGAAATAAAGGAACGGGTTGTAGGTCGCGTCGACAAGATACGCGACCGAGACGAAAATTATCGCACAAAACGCGACATTCTGCACGAGCGCGGTCGGCTTGTCGCCGATTTTCGCGACCAGCTTCTCACACAGCAGCTTCGGATACGGGGTCGAGGCTATCGCGAGTATCAGCAAAAGGATGCCGTTAGTCATGAGCAGATAGAGTGAATCGCTGCTGTACAGCGAACCGCCCGCGCCGAACATCGCGCCGATATACTGCCCGACCCGTCCGAGGTCGTCGATTGCGAATATGACCCAGCTGATTATTACGAAGAACAGCGTATAGATGTGTCCGACAATAGCCGGAGCTTTTTTTAGCCAGTTTAACAGGAATAGCTTTTCGACAATCAACAGCACGCCGAAATACACGCCCCACAATACGAACGTCCACTCCGCGCCGTGCCAGAGTCCGGTAAGCAGCCAGACTATGCTGATATTGCGTATCTGCTTTGGCAAGCCTTTGCGGTTGCCGCCGAGCGGGATGTAGACATAGTCGCGGAACCAAGTGCCCAGCGAGATGTGCCACCTGCGCCAGAATTCGGTGATGCTCGCCGCCATATACGGATAATCGAAGTTTTCAAGAAATCGGAAACCAAGCATACTTCCAAGACCGATCGCCATGTCTGAATAGCCCGAGAAGTCGAAGTAAATTTGGAAGGTGTAGGCGAGAATGCCGATCCATGCGCTCAATGCCGGAAGCGTCGACAGGTCGCCGGTATTTATCGCGTCCCAGATCAGCCCCGCGCTGTTGGCGAGCAGAACCTTTTTTCCGAGTCCGGTCACAAAGCGTTTGACTCCGTAGCCGAATTTGTCGAAGTCCTCGTGCCGTTCATTCAGCTGTTCGGCGACCGTCTTGAACTGCACGATAGGTCCGGCGATCAGCTGCGGGAAGAGCGCGACATACGCGCCGAAGCTGATGATATTTCGCTGCGGCTCGGCGTCGCCCCGATAAACGTCGATCGTGTACGACATCGTCTGGAATGTGTAAAACGAAATGCCGATCGGCAGGGCGATGTTGAGCAGCTTTATATCACTGCCGAACAGGAGGTTGATATTGCCGATAAAAAAATCGCAGTATTTGAAGAAGCCGAGCAGCGCGAGATTGATTATCATTGACGACGCCACGCTTATCTTCGCCGCGCGCATATTGCCTTTTTCTTTGTAGTGCGCGACGAGCAGTCCGTGCGTATAGTCGACAAGAGTCGAAAATAGCATGAGCACGACATACACCGGCTCGCCCCACGCATAAAATATCAGGCTGACTATAAATAACAGCAGGTTTCGCAGCTTCTTAGGGCAGATAAAATAGAGCAGCAGTACTATTGGAAGGTATCTGAACAAAAACAGCAGACTGCTGAATACCATTGTCTGTCACATCCTTTTCGCATGATTTGTAGGCTTTATGAAACGGGCGAATTTACCAGAGTAAATCCGCCCGAGTCGGGTTATTCGCAAAGCTTACGGTCGATGACGTCGACCGCGCGCTGATTTGCTTCGACGGCGGCTTCATAATTGCCGTCATCGTCGAGAGTATCGTCGTAGTCGCCGAGCAGTATCAGGAACACGTAGTCGCCGTTCCGGTGGACGCGCATTGCCTTGGTTTTCGGCATATTCATCTTTAAATCGAAATATTAAATCAGCCGAGCAGAGCGTCAATTGCGTCGATAGCTTTCTGATTGGATTCTATGCAGTAGTCATATACCACTTGTTCGTCAGTAGCGTCGAGCAGCTCGTCCGGAATGACGGCAAGCATGATAAAGAATACATAATCGCCATTTGTATAGACCTGACAAGCGTTAACCTTCTGAACGTTCGCGGGATATTGGACCGAGTTGTTGATAAGATAATCGCGATAGCTGTTGAGAGCGGCTTCGACATTCTCAACGTTGCCCTCGGTCGCTTTTATCGCGAGGAAGGTATCAGGGTTAAAGCTGATCATCGGCATTTCGCCGTAGAATTCCTCGACCCATTCGGACTTTACGCCAAAAGTCGCGTCAAGCGCTTCCGCGTCGATAGCCATATCGGGAAGATATTCATCGCCCAGCGCTTCCTTGACAGCGTCGGCAAGCTCGGTCACAGAAACGTCTGCGGCGGGCGCGGTTGTTTCGGTGGTTTCTTCGGTCGTTTCAGCTGTGGTTTCATTCGATGTGCTTGTGGTGACAGAATCGGTGGTTTCGGTGTCGCCGTCGGTTGAACCGCAGGAAACGAGAGTTTGAGAGAGGAGTGCCGCGATGAGTATGAGCGCTGAAAGTTTGGTTTTCATTTAATGATTTCCTTTCGTGATAGAGCTGCCGGAATGTGGCAGTGTCGTTATTATCAATATTTATTTTTTGCATATCGGCGCATATTATACGATAAACGCGCTCTATCGTTTTTAACATTAACGCCTTTTTTTGCCTTACATATAATTTGACGCAGTCATAAAATGAAAAGTTCCGGAATTTCGTGAACTTAATTCTATGTTTACATTCCGTTAATTATCTATCACGTTTGGACTTGATTAACAAATATTATTGACAATTTCGTGCATTTTGCCGAGCTTGCGTTCGATGTCTTTCACAAGCGCGATCTGCGCGCGACCGCGGACGAGGTTGTGCTTGTCATAATCAATCTTGAAGTAGGTGTCGCCGTTCAGATAGTCGCCAAGGAAGCGCATCGCCTGCTCGTAGGTAAGCAGCAGCGCGCCCTCGGGCAATAGGTCAAGCTCGGTTTTCGTCAGACTGCCGGCAGTGCCCTCGATAAAGCCGCGGACGAATTCCTCGAACAGCGAAAGATCGAGCGAGATTTTGCTTATATCCGGCTCATCCTCGGGCGCGGTAGATGCGCCGAAGCGGATGGCGTCGCCGAAGTCATACAGCACCGACCCGGGCATGACGGTGTCAAGGTCGATTACGCAGATCCCCTCGTCGGTTTCCTCATCCATAAGTATATTATTGAGCTTGGTGTCATTATGCGTAACTCGGAGCGGGAGCTTGCCGTCGGCTAAGCGGTCGACGGCGATATGCGCGATATGCTCGCGCGACAGGAGGTCGTCGATATCGGCTTTGGCTTCTTCGAGCCGGTCGGGCAGCGCACAGCCGTCGACCGCCGCCTTGAAGTCGGAGAAGCGTTTGACGGTATTGTGGAAATCCGGTATCGTCTCGGCGAGCGTCTCGGCGGGATAGTCGGAGAGCAGCTGCTGGAAGCGGCCGAACGCCTTTGCCGCCTGATAGAAAAGTCCGGGCTTTTCGATTGACTGGTAGGAAACGGCGTCGATGTAAATATACATACGCCAGTATTTGCCGTCGTCGTCGAGGAAATAGTGTCCGCCGTCGCGCGTTTTGATAAAGGACATTGTCTCGCGCAGCGGGTCGGCGGTCGGCGGGAGCTTCTTTTTGAGAAAATCGCAGACGCCGAAGATGTTGTTCATGAGCGCGTCAGGGTCGCGGAACACGTTGACGTTGATATTCTGAAGTATGTACCGCTTGCCGTCTGACATCGTCACGCGGTAGGTGCGGTTGATGTTGCCGCAGGTGAGCTGCTTTGAGTCGGCGAGTTCGCCATCGACGTTAAATTTTGAAATGATAGCTGTAATTTCCATTGCTTTTTCCTTTCACCGAAATATGGGTATAAAATTCACACAAATTTAGTTATGAGTTCAACTATGAACACCGACACGCAGGCTGAAAGCGCGACAGTCAGCAGTGATTTGCCGAAAAACGCGAGTATTATCGCGACAGCGAGTCCGGCGAGCGCGGACACAAGGCTGGATGTCGAATAAAATATCGCGGGAATCGTCATCGCGGACAGCACCGCGTATGGGACATAGAATATGAAGCTCTTCACAAACGGGGATTCGATTTTGCCGCGTACCAGTGTGAGCGGCAGCATACGAATAAGGTAGGTGACTCCTGCCATTACGAGTATGTATATGAGGTAGTCATTCATCGTCAGCGTCCTCCATCTCGACAGGATATATTATAGCCGCGAGCGTGGATGCTATAATCGTGCAGATGATGATTGAAAAGCCCTCAGAAATGAAGCTGAGCGCCGGCAGGTAGTAGATGAGGCAGGAGAGACCGGCAGCCGTTCCAATGACCAGCAGCATACGCGGCCGCTTTTTTACCGGCGGGACTATGATTGCTATGAACATTCCATACAGAGCGATGCCGAGCGCGCTTCGAGCGATTTCGGGCAGCAGGTTTCCGGCGAGCGCGCCCAGCGCGGTGCCCGCGGTCCAGCCGATATATGGCAGAGTGATCAGCCCATACATATATTTCGCGCCGATATCGCCGCGCTGTGAGGAGGCGAGGGCGAACACCTCGTCGGTTATTCCGAACGAAACCGCGAGTCGGTGGAAGATATTGAAGCTGTCGTCGAGCTTCTGCGACAGCGACAGGCTCATAAGCGCGTAGCGCAGGTTGATTATAAGCTGGGTCAGCGCCATTTCGGTGTATGAGCCGTGAGAGGCGATGATACTGATTCCGGCGAGCTGTCCGGCGCTCGTTAAGTTGGTCATGGAGATGAGCAGGGTGTAGCCGAACGGGATTCCGAGCGACGACGCCATGATGCCGAATGAAAAGGAAACCGACAGGTAGCCAAGCCCGATTGCGAGCCCGTCATGAAATCCGGCGCGATAGGTATTGGTATTTGCTTTTTGCATAATGCTCCGATTCTTTTATGTAATTGCGGGCAGACCATGTCGCGAGCCCGACAAATCAATTATACCATATTTCAGCCGTGATTTCAATGATTTACCCGAAAATTGCAAAAAAAAACGCGAAAGCTATTTACAAAACCAAAAAACTGTGGTATAATATACACTGTATGAATACCTGGCACAATGTTTATCGGATCTCACCGACCGTTTGCTTTGTGCTATGGATTTGTAAATATTTTTATGAGGTGAAAATCATGATTCAGAAGGAAGTAAAGCAGCAGATCATTGCTGAAAACCGCATCAACGAAAACGACACCGGCTCGCCCGAGGTACAGATCGCGATTCTCACGAACCGCATCAACTCGCTCACCGAGCACCTCAAGGTCAACCCGAAGGACCACCACAGCCGTCGTGGTCTTCTCAAGATGGTAGGTCACAGAAGAAATCTGCTGGGCTATCTCCAGAAGAAGGATATCGAGCGTTACCGCGCGATAATCGATAAGCTCGGAATCAGAAAGTAATTTGCTTCGGGCAGCCGGCAAGACCGTCGGCGTCTCTTAGGGAATATAAAGTGGAAAGCCGGATAATATCCGCTTTTCACTTTGATTCCGGTCTTAAAAGCAATTCGGAAGAAACTCGAATCCGCAGTATTAGCAGTTAAAAATGCGTCGGACAGGCTGTCCGATATGTTTTTAAGTGCTAAACCGTCGGATATAGCGTTTCTTCCGAGCATCAATGTAAAAATGAATATTGAACAGGAGAAACGAAATGTTTGAGAACTACAAGGTTTTTAATTACGAATTCGCCGGTCGTCCGCTCATAGTCGAGACCGGAAAGCTCGCCGGACTCGCCAACGGCTCGGCGCTTATAAGATATGGCGATACCGTCATTCTCGCCTGCGCTACCGCGTCGCCGAAGCCGCGCGACGGAATCGACTTTCTGCCGCTGTCGGTCGACTTCGAGGAGAAGATGTACGCTGTCGGCAAAATCCCCGGCGGTTATCTGAAGCGCGAGGGCAAGCCGTCCGAAAAGGCGATACTGACGTCGCGTGTCATCGACCGTCCGATTCGCCCGTTGTTCCCGAAGGATCTCCGCAACGACGTCAACCTTTCGCTGACGGTGTTGTCGGTCGATAACGACTGCTCGCCCGAAATTGCCGCTATGATCGGCGCGTCTATCGCGCTGTCGATTTCGGATATCCCGTGGAACGGACCGATAGGCGGCGTGTTTGTCGGTATGGTCGACGGCAAGTTTATAATGAATCCGACGTCCGAGGAGCGCGCGATGAGCGATCTCCAGCTGACCGTCGCGGCTACAACCGAAAAGGTAGTCATGATCGAAGCCGGCGCGAACGAGGTCTCGGACGACGATATGTACAACGCGATCATGCTGGCGCATGAGGAGATCCGACGTCTGCTTGTATTTATCAAATCTATCATCGCTGAAATCGGCAAGCCGAAGTTCAGCTATGAGTCGGGCGAGCTTGACCACGATATGTTCGACAAGATCTTCGCGTTCTGCGAAAAAGACGTCATGTTCGCGCTTGACACCGACGACAAGAATGTCCGCGACGAGCGCATCGTTCCGATTCAGGACGCCATCATGGAAAAATTCGGCGAGGAGTACCCTGAGCTTGAGGTACAGCTCCCCGAGCTTATTTATAAGATACAGAAGAAGATCGTCCGTCGTTGGCTGCTCGAGGATCACAAGCGTGTAGACGGTCGCCGCATGGACCAGATTCGTCCGCTCGCCTGCGAGGTCGGCTTCCTGCCGAGGACTCACGGCAGCGCGATTTTCACGCGCGGACAGACGCAGGTAATGACTATAGCGACCCTCGGTCCGATATCCGATATGCAGATGCTCGATGGTATCGACGAGGAAGAATCGAAGCGTTATATGCACCACTACAATATGCCCGGCTATTCGACCGGTGAAGCTAAGGCTTCGCGCGGCGCGGGCAGACGCGAGATCGGTCACGGCGCGCTCGCCGAGCGCTCGCTCGTACCGGTGCTCCCGTCAGTCGAGGAGTTCCCGTACGCGATACGGCTCGTGTCCGAGGTTGTAAGCTCGAACGGCTCGACGTCACAGGCGTCGGTCTGCGGCTCGACGCTCGCGCTGATGGACGCCGGCGTGCCGATAAAGGCTCCGGTCGCGGGTATTTCCTGCGGTCTTATCACCGCCGAGGACGGAAGCTGGACGACAATGCTCGACATTCAGGGTCTCGAGGACTTCTACGGCGATATGGACTTCAAGGTCGCCGGAACTCACAAGGGTATAACGTCGATTCAGATGGATTTGAAGATCGACGGTCTGACTCCCGAAATCATCCGCGAGGCACTCGCCGTCACACACAAGGGACGCGACTATATCATCGACGACATCATGCTGCCGGTTATCGACAAGCCGCGCGCAGAGGTATCGAAATACGCTCCGAAGATGCTGACCATGAAGATAAACGTCGACAAAATCCGCGAGGTCATAGGCACCGGCGGCAAGGTTATACAGAAAATCACCGCTGACACCGGCGCGAAGATCGACATCGAGGAGACCGGAGAAATCTTCATCTCGGCGGTCAACGCCGACGCGGCATATGCGGCCAAGAAGATAATCGAGGGAATCGTATTCGAGCCGGTACCCGGTGAGATTTATGACGGCCGGGTCACCCGAATCATTCCGATCGGCGCGTTTGTCGAAATCGCTCCCGGTAAGGAGGGTCTCGTCCATATCTCGAAGCTCGAGAACCGCCGCGTCGAGAAGGTCGAGGACGTCTGCGCGGTCGGCGACGAGATGCGCGTCAAGTTCCTCGGAACCGACGAAAAGGGCAGACTCAACCTGTCCCGCAAGGACGCTTTCGTAAGATAACGAAAAAGTTTGAATTCATTCAAACTCACGAGTTTTGTGACTTCGATTCCTAAGACATCGATTCTGTATCGCAAAACCGCCGCAAAACATCGACAAGGCAAGTGAGACTTTGGATATGCAAGGTCTTGGTCATAATTATGGCGGGGCGAATATCGTCCCGCCGTTGTTTTATCATTGAATGGAGGAAGTTTTGAACAACCGCAACCCGAACAACAACGCAAGACAATCGAATAATAATCAGAGAAAAGTTCAAAATCAGAATGGTCAGAATAATCAGTATTATCGCGCGGGGCAGCCGAATAACGGCTACCGGCAGAATCCGGCCGGCTACGACCCGTATCCGCCCGTCCGACACCATTCGCGCCGCAAGGCAAGACAGACCGCGTTTTTGGTAGTGCTGACTATAATCATAATGGTAATGCTGCTCGTCTCGGTCGTGATATTCGCGGCGAGATGCGCGTCCGGTCAGCTCACTGACAATGAAACCGACACCGCGTCGGGGCTGATTACTTCAAGTCAGAGCACGACCGAAGCGGTATCCGACACACAGCCTCCCGAGACGACCGCGCCCGAAACCACCGCGCTCGCGGCTAACTTCGAGTATCATACTATGACCGAAGCCGACGTCCACAAGGGATATCTGATACTTGTCAACTATCAGAACGCGTTCACGTTCGACACCGACTTCGTGATTCAGCCCTTCTACGGCAATCGCAACAATTCCTACAAGCTGCGCGACACACTCGTCTCGCTCGACGCGTACGCGATGGATTGGTGCAATCAGATGATGGCGGCGTTCGAAGCCGAGACCGGTTATCACGACATCTTGGTCAACAGCGCCTACCGGACGCTCGAGGAGCAGGAGGAGATATACGCGTCAAGGGTCGAGGATTACGGCGAGGAATACGCGAAGAATTACGTCGCCGTGCCCGGCTACAGCGAGCACCACACCGGACTTGCCGTCGACTTTACGATATATACCGACGACAACGAAAGCAAGACCTTCGACGACATGACCGACTATCCGCTCTGGCTTTCCGAAAACGGACACCGCTTCGGCTACATACAGCGCTATCCGTCCGACAAGGTGGATATAACAAAGATCAACTACGAGAACTGGCATTATCGCTATGTCGGCAAGCCGCACGCTTACTACATGAAGCTTAAGAATTTCTGTCTCGAGGAATACATCGACGACCTGCGCAGCTATCCGTATGACGGACATCACCTGATGCTGACCGACGACGAGGGCGCGATGTGGGAGATATACTTTGTCGCCGCTGAGGGGGAGACTACCGAGGTGCCGGTTCCGACCGACCGTGAGTATACGGTCTCGGGCAACAATGTCGACGGGTTCATTGTGACGATAGAGAACGGACAGGCAAGCTGACAGTACAATACTGAAAGCAGCAAGCTGACAGTGTATTGCTGACAGCCGAATACTGACAACAGAATAAGACAAGCCCCGCCTCCCAGTGGAATGAAAGCTGGGGGCGGGGCTTTTTGCGCTATAATGCGCGGCTGAAATCGTTTATTGCGCAGAGCTGAATTCGGTCATAGCACAGAATATGATGTGTTGATTTAACTATCAGCGCGTCTTGCGGAGCGATTATTTGTGTCCGAGTATCGACTGCTTGAACGGCGACGAGCGCGCGGCAAGGTCGGGAGCGCGGCGTTCGAGAGCCGCGAACGAAATTTCGATATCTTCGCGGGCTTCGGCTTCGCTTCCCGCGCCGACTGTGATCATGTCGCAGTCGCGGAGCACCGCCCAGTTGAAGTTGAGTCCGACGAAAGGAGTCGTGCGTCCGGCTGCCATCGGTTTTATCGTCATGACCGGATGCTTTGCGTTGCGGATTATGCGCGCGACCGACTCGACCTCGACCTGCATCAAAAAATTCATGCAGTTGAAAATCTGAATATAGGTCTCGACGTCATAGCCGTTGGCGTCGCTGTAGGTGACAAGCTCGGGCATATGAGCTGACAGTCCGGGCAGGAGTCCGGCGTCGCGGATCATCGCGAGGTAGTCGGGCAGGCGGGTCATGTTTTGCAGATTCTTGTTGACGAGCTGTTCCGCGCTGGTGTGGTGAATGAGGCAGAAGGTCGAGCCGATGTCGGCGCTGCGCTTAATCGCGGCCTTAGCTTCGGCGCGGGCTTCGGCGCTGTCATTGACATTCATAGCGGGCGTGTCGACGATGATCAGCTTCTGACCGGATTTTTCCTGCGCGTAGTTGATCGCGTCAAGGCAGAGCTGGTTCGTCGAGACCGGTCCCATTATCGTGTCGATTCCGTAATCGAGGTAGGCGGCGATGACCGGGTAAAAATCCTCCGGCTTCTGGTATTTTTCGAGTATGCCCTTGTCTGCGGCG
>ERZ1643251.1826-NODE-1826-length-23146-cov-4.218094_pt1 | contig 23146 bp, 25 predicted proteins | sample MGYA00579261_ERZ1643251 | MGnify/ENA primary metagenome ERZ1643251 (study PRJEB29033, sample SAMEA4952267) | chicken gut metagenome | biome: Broiler Chicken; feature: Gastrointestinal Tract; material: Caecum | place: Ireland | collected 2018 | study: Broiler... | reverse complement strand
TCAGTTCATTATAAAAATCTTAGATTTTTGTCTTGACAACTGAGCCACTATAGAGTATCCCTGTGGGAACAGTTTTACATCCTGAATCCGGATCTCATAGCTCTCATCCTCGTACCGGAAACGCAGAGGCTGCTCTTTCCGAAACAGATATTCCCGGAAGCCTTTTTTCTCCCTGCCAAAACTTGCCAGTGGAAGACCGGCTGCCAGAACTACATCTGTTTTCCGCTCTCCCCGGCGATAGCGGATTTCCTGGGCAATGGCTGCCATTGTCAAAAGATAATAATTGTCATTGGAAGTCTTACTTCTCACCAGCGTCTGCCGCCCGGTTCCACACACATAAAATTTCCCATTGTACTGCAGGACATTCTGCATGGTATACGGCTCGTAATCGTATCCGGTCAGTCCGGTCGGGAAACATACATGGGGAGTTTTTATGGCATAATATCCATGGTCAATTCCTATAATGATAAGTCACCACATCCTTTCTGGTTTTTCTTGTTCTTTTCCAGCAGGTGGTCTTTTGGTCTGGAAAAAGAGAAAAAGGGCAGAACCCCGAAGAGCCCTGCCCGTAATAAAAAATACAGTTATGTATATTTACAAACAAATATGCATAACTGTATGCTATCACTTTTAATTAATTTATAACTTGGATTCTCTATTTCTGTTCTTGTAGCACATAAATACTGCTTTAAAATGTTCCTACTAGCTGCCTATGTTACTATTCTTTATTTCACCAATTCATGAATAGCTTTTACCATTGTAAGTCCATAATCAACAAGGAAATTTTTTTGTTCTTCGGAGTATGTCTTTCTTTCCTCTATTGCTTCATCTGTGCAATGTCTAAAGCACTGCATTTTCTTTCTATAATTCTTTACTATCGTATCGTCAATGAAGCCACAACATACATCTTCATATTCTGGTGTGATAAATTTTCCATCTTGTTTCAACAGGTTTTCAATAAGGTTTGCAATCTCAGCAATTTTTTCATCTATATGCATACTATTGAAAGATGCCTGTCTAGTAGAAATTTCAATAAATTTCTGATTTATAGAATCGTTCACCTCAATATTACAAGACTTTTGCTCAAATGTCAGATCTGCTACAAAGGTTCTTCTAGTCGCATAACGAACAGTTCCATTATCATCTCCACCTAGAGCAATAATTCGATTTCTAATATCTCTATATGTAAAGTCTGTTGGATCAACAGGGGGCCTTGCTAGTATTCTAGGAAACTCTTTTATCTCATAACCGAGCATATGTAGATAATATGTTATTAGATAAAACCAACATTTATTTTCACCTGAAAAATCAACATCTGGCTGACACAGTTCTTTAAATTTAGTTATTGCTTCTTCAACATCATAAATCTCAAATTGATAATTCTGAGTTTCCTCTTCACCACAAAAAATATTATATGTATAATTTACCTTTTTAACAGATTCCAGAAAACGATAATGGTATTCGGATTCCTTTATATTTTGAAAATAAAATTCTTTTAAATCCATGAACATACTCCATTCAAAAATCAAGCCACAACATCGACAATTCAGCATCTCTTCTCATTTTCACAAATTCTTCTGCAAATGTTTTTGCTGTTTCTCTATTATGATCTACATCCCAATGTTCCTTATTATAGTTTGCAGCGTTTGTCCAATTGAAAGTACCGTGCATTGCAACTTCTAAATCGATCACACAAAACTTCCTATGCATTATATTTTTGTACCGCTCTGACATCACATCCACCCGATAAACCTCAAAGTGATCTTCCAAAGTGAACGAAGGTTTCTCCTTATTAACACGATTATTATCAATAATAATTTTTACATCTAACCCTTCATTTCTTTTTTTCAATAATTCATCAAATATTTTTTTATTGGTGAACCATGCCATTGCTATCCAAATTGAGAACTTTGCTTCTCGAATTTCATCAATTATCCGATTTTGTATATCATCAAAAAGTATCTCTTGGCTTACTTCTTCTGGTGCAATATTAAGTATTCCGGGTTTTAATACCAATCCGCTATACTCATTATAATCGTTTGGTTCATAAACCTGTTTGCACAAATCATCAACAAAATCTTCATGTTCTTTCAAGACAATTAATTTATCTGGAACAACGCTAATAATAATATACTCTTGACGATGATCTGGCAAATGATATGTAAAAGCCCATTCCTTTTGAAATGAAACAGAAGCAACTTTAAGCGCCTCCACCACCTCATCTTTATGCTCATAATCACTCATCTTTGCTGTTGCTATCAATAAATCCTTATACTGCTGTTCTGTCATAACATCCCCCTATAGCTTTATATATATCGCAATGCTATGAGCAATTTCTTTATCACTACTCATTATTGTATCATTTCCTAACAAAATTCGATTTCTACCACTAATGATATCATATTTTTTATTTATAATCTAGGTCTTGTATCCACTCTCCGATCTCTTTTGGTGTGCTTTTGCAAAAATCCTGAATCCACATCTCATGGAGTTTAACTTCTGATTCTGTACCATCTATGTTTCCAACACACCCACCTGTTTCCTGAAGTGCTTCCAGGCAATCCCATTCCTTTTGGAAGTCCCCAGCAAATTCCATCCATACTTTTATATGATATTCCTTAAAACCTAAATGGTAAATCAAGTAGGTCAACCTGTCAAAATCAGCTAACGGCATTTTTTCTTTTTTCAGCAATAACCTTTTATCATGCTCGCTGCATAGATATAAAAATGCAAGCTGCTCTATTTTTGCCTGCTCCATATATTTCTCCCTTCTCTTCTTTCCTTGTCTCACTTTTACAACCGATTCTACCTTGTCCAATCGTTAAAATCAATACAGATGGTGCAAAAAGTGAGACAAGCCATCCTTTTACCAGAGAGGAAGAGATTTAAGATGCCAAAGCCAAGGACACAGTCTGGTGAGAAGAATCTGATTAGCCAGCGATTGATTGAACTTCGCAAGACCCACAATATGTCTCAGCGTGATCTTGCCTATAAACTCCAGTTAGCTGGTTACGATATGGATAAAAATGTAATCACCAGAATCGAAACAAACAAGCGTTATGTCACTGATCTTGAATTAAAAGCCATTGCTGAAATCTTTCAGGTTTCATACATATTTCTCATTGATGGCAAAGATGAATAGAAGTGACAAATGGGGAAGTTCCTTTCGTGCTTCCCCATTTTATCCGTCCCTTTTTTACAAATTTAATAGTTCCAGAATTTTCTGCATGCCAGCCTGATATAAAGATTCCGCATATAATATCCATCTCTCACTAACTTCAGTAACGTATTTGTCTATTGTTTTTCGCTTTTCTTTTGATAATCCCATTGTCTGAACCTGTTCTTCATATTTCGATATTTTTTCAAGCATTCCCTGGTACACTGTATTTTCTTTCAGCTGATCTTCAACCTCATCAATCCAGGTATCCAGCAGCAACTCCAGCAGTTTCTTTGTGTCACCGTCATCATTTCCCAATATTGCTTTTTTAATTTTTTCAAGCATTGCTCCATAGGAGATCATTTGAGCCTGTCCCATATAAAAATGGTACTGTTCTTCTATCATTTCCTTTTCGCTTTCCAGTCGGAAATATTGATGCACTGCCTTATGCTCTTCTGTCGTTAGACTGATTGCCTGATTCGACTCCATAAATGTTTCTATTACTGGATACCTCTCTGTAAGTTCCAGTATTTTATTTTGCAGTCTCTGGTATTCCGCATCATGCTTTTTCAGATAGGTGCAAACCTGTTCTCCTATCCGTATCCCCAAGCATTGCTCATTCCAGATGATATCTGGCTGTGTTGTCATATCGGTGTCTCCCTTCTGTGTAGTTTTCCTGTTCCAAGCACAAGACTATACCACACTTCTGGGAGAAAGCTATTCACCAAACCTACTGAAATCTCCTGGCAGATCCTGTGCAACCTATCCCTTTTCCCACAAAAAAACTGGTATGAAAGACTCCTTGTTCTCTCATACCAGCTATCTATTTCTTATTTAACTGAATACACATTCTTTTCTATTCTCTGTGTATCCTGTACTTATTTATGGCAAAAATCAGACTACAGACACGCTATACACTCTTATGCTACATAATCCAGTTTACGGCATCCGGGCTCAAAAGTAACATTTGCCAAAAGGACGGGACATTCTCCATGAGCAGTCAGGGGATTCAGGTAGGAATTTCCGGTAAAGTACTGCGCGAAGGCAGAATTCTCCTTTCCAAGTCCAAATACATTCTGTTTGTCAAATTCTTCTTTACTGTTGATTCTCATAATTATTCTCCTTTACATGTTCTTTTGCCTTCATTATAGAAAAGAACATATTGTTTGTCTAATGCCTATATTATATGGTTCTTTATTCATTTCCTGCATCGCAAAATACGCCCGGAAACGGCTTACTGCCGAATCAGGACGTATTTTTAATACTATCTGGATTCTCCCATGAAAAACAATGCTATTGTACCCGGACCTGAATGTGCTCCTATGGTAGGGCCTACACGGTTAATCAAAAAATTCTGTATCCCAAATCGCTCTCTGACCATATCTCTCACCGCTTCGGCATCCTCCAGGGCGTCTCCATGACTGATGAACACAATATCATTCTGATCACGGTAAGAGCCTATTTTTTCCTCCATGTAATCCACCAGGGCAGCCAGAGATTTTTTTCTTCCTCTTACTTTTCCGATCAGGATCAAATGTCCTTCATTATCTACATGAAGCTTTGGCTTTATGCCTGCAAGGGTTCCCAAAACTGCCGCTGTCTTGCTTACCCTTCCTCCCCTGTGGAGATGGAACAGATCGTCGACAGTAAAGGCATGGACAAGATGAGGAATGTTTTCCCTCACCCAGTCCGCCACTTGGTCAAGAGACTTCCCCTGATCTCTCAGACATACCGCCTTATGAACCAAAAGGCCCTCCCCCAGGGAAGCGCACAACGTATCAATCACTACAATTCTACAGTCCTTATGCTCCTTCATTACCTCATCTGCAGCAATCATGACACTATTGCAGGTCCCACTCAGACCTGATGAAAAGGACAGGCAGAGAATTTCCTTCTCACTGCGGGCCACCTCCTCCAAAAAGGCTTTGGCTTCCTCAGGATTCACCTGAGAAGTGGTTGGCATTTTACCCTCCCGCATCATCTTGTAAAATTCTCTCCAGTCAAGTTCCTGCCCATGACCATAAATTACTCCGTCCAGAATATAGCTTAAATTTATGCAACCCAGATTATGCTCCTTTAAGTACTCTTCCGGTAAATCCGCAGTACTGTCCGTTATTATTTTGAACATGAGATTCCCTCCATTTGTATATATCTAATTGCATATATTATACCATCCGGGAACTTTCATTTCAATTTTTAAAACATTATTCTTTTGATTTTGGTTCAAAAGCTCCGGGCAGTCTCCTTCTGATCAAACGGTTTTTCAGCTTTTCCCAGTCCAATGGAACAAGGGGGTAAATATAGCTTTTGCGGGATACGGTTCTGTTGCATACAATAGAAAGCACAAAAAGGAAAATACCTGCCAGATAGCCCCAGAAGCCGAAAAGCTGTGTGAGAATCAGGTTCAGAATTCTCATAAATTTCAGCGCATATCCAAGCTCATAATTTGCCTGGGTATAATTGGCAATGGCTACAAAAGCCATATAAAGCATTACTTCGCTTGAAAACCAGCCGCTGTTAACGGAAAATTCTCCTAAAACCAAAGCTGCCAGGACGCTTAAGGGCGTGCTTAGCATATTGGTGGTATTTACCGCCGCAAGCCTCAGCCCGTCAATTGCAAGCTCCAGAATCAAGAACTGCCACAGCAGGGGAATATTGGGCTCCTCCTGCAGCATAATAAAGGAGAAGTTTTCCGGAATCAGATCTGTGTTGCCGGAAAGCAGTAAAAAAGTAGGAGTCACCAGATAAGTCAGCAAGGCAATCAAAAACCTGGCGGCTCTCAAGTAGGTTGCCGTTATAGGCGGAAAGTAATAGTCATCCGCCTCCTCCAGCACATCAAAAACAGTCACAGGCATAATCATGGCAGAAGGAGAAGTATCCACAAGAATTACGATATTTCCCTCCAGCACCTGCGCCGCCGCCGTATCCGGACGTTCCGTATACTTAAATTTTGGAAAGGGATTGTACCATTTTCTCTGGTAAAGACACTCAGCAAGGCTTTCCTGATTCATGGTAAGGGAATCCACCTGAATATTCGCTATTTTGTCCTCAATTTCCTGAAGAAAATCATGATCGACCCTTTCATCCATGTAGCACAGAACAATATCCGTTTTTGAGCTTTTTCCCGCGCTGAGAATTTTCATGCGAAGATCGGTGCTTCTGATTCTTCTTCTGATCAGCGCCGTATTGAAAACAATGGTTTCCACAAATCCATCCTTGGAGCCCCGAAGCACCTTATCCTTGTCCGGCTCCTGAACGCCTCGCGCCGGATAGGTTCTGGCGTCAATCAAAAGGGCCTTCTCATATCCATCCACCAAAAGCAAAAATACCCCTGAAAGCAAAGAGTCAATCACCTTTTCCCACTGATTGCTGACATCAACCTCCACATACGGAATGTCCTGCTTTGACATTTCATGAGCGTCTCCGGGCATTTTTTCCGGAGTTATTTCCATGAAATATTCGAGAAGCTTCTGCATGATGTCATCCTTGCAGAAGCCATCGATCAGGTACATACAGGCTTCCTTCCCGCCGATATGGATTACTCTGTGAACCACATCAAAATTGTTTTCTACGTCAAGAACCCGGTTTAAAAATTCCGTATTTGTCGTTAAGGAACCCGATATTTTCTCCTGCTCATATATTGGTCTTTCATTTTTTTCATTGTCATTCTGCATAAAAAACTCCCTTTCCCCATCAACCGTAATCTTACTTTCAGTTTCTCCGGAAAGAGAGTCCGCTATACCCCTATAGAATGAAATCCGGCGCAAATACGCCTATCTGCCGCCGGTACTGCCAAATCCTCCGTTTCGGATTCCATCCGCACAATCATCTTTTGTTATGCCATACTCCGTAAAAATACCCTGTGCAATCCCCGTTCCCACAGGCACCTCCAGCGTTTTGCCCTCGTTGGAATCATTCGTCATTTTCATAAAAATATGGCCTTCATTATCAGAATAAAAATAGTCGCTGTCAATGATACCCACAGTGTTATTCATCTGGAGCCGGTACTTAAAGCCCAGACCGCTTCTTGGGTAAAGCTGAAGCACCCAGCCTTCCTCCATTTCCACACGGATTCCCGTTGGAATTTTTATTGTGGCAGAAGGCGGAAGCAAAAAGGAAAAGGGAGCAAAAAAATCATATCCGGCGCTTCCTCGAGTAGCCCGCCTGGGAAGCATGATCTGTTCATACATATTCTCAAGCTCAGCCTGAGTATACTGAGGAAATTCTTCCTTCACTGCGCCAATAAACTGTCCGGCGCTCACTTTGTAAAATTGAGCAATTCTGCGCATTTTATACTTTACCTTCCCGTCCGCATAAATCGGACTGATTCTGGCACTGCAGCGAGCCGCAGCAGCGCCAGGGATTTTGTCACATGTAATCGGGGCAATGGATTACCGGTACCGAAGGATTCCCGCCGCTCAGTGTCCGGGGCACATCTATCACTCTCTGGTTACGGCTTCCCTTCCAGAGAAGCTTGGGATCCCTTTCCTCCACAATAAACTCTCCATCCACTACAACATCCACAAACCGCATCATGGGGTCATCGCAAATGTTTTCCCAGCTGTCCCCGGTATACAGCCATATGGTTTTATCCGGGTATTTCCCCTTAATCTCCTCCATAAGCTCCCGCACATCCATGTGATTTGCAGGATGCAGGGGATCGCCGCCGGAAAAGGTGATGCCCGATATATAATCCTTATCCAGCTGTTCAAAGATTTCCTGTCTGGCCGCCTCGTCAAAAGGAATGCCTCCGTTGGGATCCCATGTGACAGGATTATGGCATTCCCTGCAGCAATGATTGCATCCGGCCACCCAAAGCACAACACGAAGGCCATCTCCATTGAGCATGTCGTCCTTTGTTATATTATGATATCTCATTCCGCTTCCGCCCTCGTTTCTGCGTCACATACTTTTCCTCTCGGCAATCTCCGCCATCTTGGCGTCGTTCAGTCTGGAATCTCCATGTACACGGGAATAGGACAGGTAACCGTTCATCCGGTCAATTTTAGTCAGATTGCGGCTGCCGCATTTAGGGCACACATCCATCTCAAGCTCCTGATGACCGCAGTCGTCGCAATAGGCCAGAGACAAATTCACACCCTCATAAAAGCCCAGAGCCATAGCTCTTCTGATCAGTGTCTTTATAGCTTCCAGATTATAGTCGATAGGATACTTCACATACTGAATCTTTCCGCCATTGCTGAGGTTCCAGAACCGATTCTCCAGATCCTGCTTCTGAATGGGCGTAATGTCCTCCGTCACATGACAGTGAAAACTATTGCTCACGTATTCTCTGTCGGAAACTCCCTCCACAATGCCGTATTTTCTGCGGAACTGCTTTACCTGCAGACCGCAGAGGCTTTCCGCAGGCGTTCCGTATATGGCGTAAAGATGTCCGTCCTCTTCCTTATATTCATTGATTTTCCGGTTTATATGCTCCAGCACCTCAACAGCAAAGGCGCCATCCTCCACCAGGGATTTCCCATTATACAGCTCTTGAAGCTCATTCAGAGCCGTGATACCGAAGCTTGCGGTGGCCGACTTTAACAGAGGCTTGATCTTGTCGGACAGCTTCAGATGACCGCCCATAAATCCTCCCTCGCAGTACGCCAGCGGATTGGTGGAAGCCCGCATCTCCCCAAGATAAGCATAGGTGCGAATGTGAAGCTGACGGATCAGATTCAGATAATAATCAAGGACCTCATAAAAATCCCTGCTTTCCTTCCTGGCCTTTGCAAGAATCATAGGCAGGTGAAGGGATACTGCCCCTATATTGAATCTTCCCACAAATACAGGCGCATCCTGATCATCCGCCGGATGCATTCCCCCTCTTTCATACCAGGGAGACAAAAATGCTCTGCATCCCATGGGAGATACAATTTTGCCGTATTGCTTATACATGCTGGCCACATATCCTTTTCCTGTAAGACTCAGCCAGTCTGGATACATGGTCTTGGCAGAGCAGCTGACGCCCGCCTCAAAAACGTCCTCCAACGGCTTTCCCGGGCCATGAAGATTTTCATCGTATAAAAACACAATTTTGGGAAACAGCACCGGCTTCTTACATTCTTTTTTACCCTGTCCGCCTCTGCGCACATTCAGCATGGTAATGGTAGCCAGCTTTGCAAATCTGCCCGTGCCCGTGCCGGCTGTCACAGTTATAAATGGATAATCTCCGCGGCTGCTGGCAACGGTATTAAACTTGTATTCCCAGCCCTGGAAGCCCTGCTCAAACTCTCTGACTACATCATTATACGCTTCCTGCTGCGCCCGTTTTTCATCAATTCCAAGACCCACATATTTCTCTATGCCGCGCCGATAGGACTTTTCCGCATAGGGCTCCAGAATCAGATCTACGCTGGGAACTGTAAATCCTCCGTACTGCTGACTTGCGGCGCTGAGTACAATATCACCGATCACGTCAAAAGCCACATCCAGCGTCTTGGGCTCATTATACCAAATATTGCCCATCTCAAAGCCTCCTGTGAGAACGCTCTGTACATCAAAGAGGCAGCAGTTCATTGTATCCCTTCTAGCCGACATATCATGGACATAAATATAACCATCCCTGCAGGCCTGAATTTCTTCCGTAGTCATGAAAAATTTCTGATAAAGCTCCTTGTTGAGCTGATTAAAAATAAGGCTTCTCTTTGTGGAAACCAGAGCGGAATCTGTATTCGCATTTTCCTTGTCCCCGATGTACATAATCGACTGGCTCTTTTTATATACATCATCCAGCATGCGAACAAAGTCCTGCTTATAATTGCGGTAGTCACGATAGCTCTTGGCTACCACGGGCTTTACCTGCTCCAGAGCGCCCTCAACAATGTTGTGCATAACAGGAATCGGAATTTCCTCATCCCCAAGCTCATCCACCTTGTCTACCACAAACTGGCAAATATGTCTTTTCTCTTCATCTGTAAATTTGGTCAGGGCCCTGTATGCGCTCTTTCCAACGGCATTAATTACCTTCTGGACGTTAAAAGCCTCTCTGCTTCCATCCTTTTTTATGACGGAAACATTCTTTGCCGGTTTATATTCAGCTCCGTAATCAATTGTCTCTGTATGTGTCTGTTCAAAACTGCTCGTCATTTTACTCATTCCCTTCATCTGTTTCAAATACTATATATTGTGTTCTCATTTTTTTAAAAACAATATATTGTGTCTGCGTAGTAAATAGTATAAAAAAGAATCCTGTAAATGTCAACGCATAACCTACAAAAAAAGTGTACAAAAAGACACCCGGAATTCAGGTGCCATTTTTGTAAAAACTGCTTAGACCATTTTTACAAAGCCTTTATCTTTTGTTACATACCTCCGGGCCAGACAAACTTCATATTTTCTGCGCTGTCTTTTCACTCTTTCCATCTTATTCTGCCCCTGTGGGCGCCCCATCATTCAAAATGGCAGAAAGCCAGTCCCTGTATGCCTTTTTTACAGATTCCGGCCCGAGAATACGCGCCTGACTTCCTATTCCCGCCAGCCATCCGAAAAACTGACCGCTGACCGCCACTCTGGCCCTGATACTGAACACATCGCCCGGCAGAGAACGAAGCTGCACGTCTCTTCCAAAACGATCCAGCACCACTCCCGCCAAACGGTTGGGAAATTCCAGCGTCACGCTTTCCTCTTCCCCAGCGAACATGCCGAAGGTCTGATTTACATAAGCCGTCAGATCCAGATCCTGAAATTGTTCCAGTCCTTCCCTGGATTCCTCCAGGACCATTACATTTCCCATTTTGTCCACTCTGTAATGTTTTATAATTTTATCTATGCCGTCATAGGCGGCTAGATAGTAATTCTCCTCTCGCCAGATGAGAGCCCAAGGGCTGACTCTCTTCTCGCCGCCCTGTCTGGGCGCCAGCTGCTTTGCAAGGTTCCAATCCAGATAGGTAAAGGAAATCATTCTGTTTTCCTGAATAGCCCGATGAATATTGTCAATATTGTAATAAATGCTTTCGTTTTCCGTTTTTATGCGTCCGGCCACGAAAACCTGTCTCTGCAGCTTGCCTGCGTCATATTTTCCCGCCATGGACTCCAGCTTTTTAATCAGCTCCCTGGATTTTTTGGTAGTGATGAAGCGGGATGACTGCACAGCATCCACCAAAAGCTTCAGCTCCGGAAGCTCAAAATCCCGGCTGGCCAGATAATAGCCTCCTCCCCGGCGGCTGTGCACCTGAATAATATCATAGCCAAAGCTGCACAGCTTTTCCATGTCATCATATATACTTTTTCTCTCGGAGTGAATTCCCACATCCTCCAGCCGTCTGATCAGCTCAGCCGTACTCATGGGATGCTCCTCATCCGTATTTTCCGTGAGAAACCTGACTATGTATAAAAGTTTCAGCTTTTGCCCCGGTAATCTTGCCATTTTCTCTCTCATTCTTTCATTGGGAAATCCCCAAAATGTCAAAGATCTGATGCAGGTTGCTTATCTCATAATCGGGATGCAGGTCTGTCTCGTTTACCGCATCCTCAGGACGATACCAGCAGGTAACGATTCCTGCGGCCGCTCCTCCTCTTATATCACTGGAAAGAGAATCCCCCACAATCAGAATTCTTCTTTTATCCTTTTCTCCGACGACGGCTAAACAGTACTCAAAAAAAGCCTTTTGGGGTTTGGGCGCCCCGATTGTTTCCGAGATAAAGATTCCATCCATGAGCTGATAAAGACCGGAAAGCCGCAGCCTATTCTCCTGGGTGGCGGCAACTCCATTGGTCACCACATACTGCCCCACCTGTCCCTGCAGTCTCTCGCATATGGAACGCGAGTCATCCACATAGGAATAAACGCTTCCCAAAGCCTCCTGATACTCCCTGCGAAATGCCTCCACGTCCATTCCATGAATGCCGTATTCTGTAAAAAGCGTGTGGAATCTGCCTGTCAGCAGCTCCTGCTTCGTAATTTCACCCTGCTCCAGCCTCCTCCAATAGCTGTCATTGATCTGGGCATATCTGACAATCATTTCTTCCGTGATCTCTCTGCCTGCAGACTCAAAACATTTGGTAAGAGCATATCTTTGGGAATAGTCAAAATTCAATAAAGTCCCATCCACATCCCATAAAACCGCGGTAAATTTTTTCATTTTTTCTCGCATTCTTCCGCGTTGTTTTTTCTTTTGCGAAGCATAATTCCTGCGGCGGCAGCTACGCCTCCCACAGCGGCAGTAACTGCCATCAACATGAAATAAGACAGAAAAACATTAATAAAATCAACCATTTTATACCTCCATTCATATTCAGGAAAGCTCCCAGACCCCATGGTCCAAAAATCTCTCCGCCTGCCTAACGGCCTTATCTATAATACTTTTATCGTATCCCATAATCTCCAAAAGCTTGATAGCGTTTCTGGTAGTGGCCTTCCCCTTCATCAGCTTATAGTTAAAGAACACATCCCCATCAATGATGTCCTCCTCAAAATGATAATTGTCAAAGCAATCTTTTAAAAGCTCTGTCATTTCAATGTCATGGGTTGCCGCGAAACACAGAATGTTTTTCCCTGTCAGACTTTTCAGAATCTGGGTGGACGCCGCTATTCTTTCCACCGTATTTGTTCCTCTGAGCACCTCGTCCACAAAGCATAGAACCCTGCCATGAGTTTTTTCAGCAGCATCCAGGATTCTTTTCAGCGCTTTGATTTCCACAATATAGTAGCTCTCTCCCCCTTGCATGTTATCCCGAAGGGCCATGGAAGAATAAATATGATAGAAGGGAGCCCGGTAGCTGTCAGCCATACAGGTATGGATGGTTTGAGCGAGGACTGCGTTTACCGCCACGGTTTTTAAAAAAGTGGATTTGCCGGAAGCGTTGGAGCCCGTAAGCAACACTCCCTTCTCTGCCCTGATAGTGTTTTTCACTGGTTCCGCAAGCATTGGATGCCATGCGTTGACAACTTCCAGAGCGTCTCCTCCTCCAAGCTCTGGAACACAGTATTCATCCCCCAAGGATGTGCGCAGGGCTCCAATGGAGATGGCCGTTTCCACATAGCCCACCCTCTCAATCAGTGCATCCACATCCCCCAGATGCTTTGTCAGATGAGAAAGCATTCGGTTGAATTTGATCAGATCCACATGAAAGGTCATACGGATATAATCCATTATAATATCCAGCGGATTGCCTGTGGAGGGACTTGCATTGCCGGAAAACACCCAGAAGGAACCCCTGCGCATCCCATTTAAGCTGCCAATATGCCGTCTAATATCTTCCCATTCTTTCTCGAGAGGAGGAATTTGGATTTTTATAAGTCCGTCGCAGGCAAAAAGGAGCCTCATCACATAAGCAAAACTGATAATATAAGGGTCAATTTCATTTTTTTCCCGAAAGTAGGAAATAATATTATATATCGCAACGGCTACCACGCCGCAGATTCCCAAAGCGTACTGAAAGGGAAGGAGCACAAGAAAACAAAGGAAAAGTCCATCCGCCGCAAAATGCCTCGCATTGCTTCTCTTGCCCAGATAGCTTAAATTATCCAGATAATCATACAGTGAAAATTTCCCGGTATATCCAAGTCTGCGCATCAGAAGCTGCACCCTCACCCGCTCCTGGGGATGTCTCATGAAATAGTCCGCCGTCTCCTCCAGATGAGCCAGCTCCTTCTCATTTTGTCCTGCAGTACGGAGAACATAATACAAATATTCTTCTCCGGAAGCAGAAAAGGTGTAATTCATCCGCTTGAAAATATCATCCATATTCAGATCATTCCAGGTAATGTCGTCTATCTGCCCATCTCTTTTATGCTTGTCAAAAAAACTCCTTATGCGCGCATAGCGCTCCAGAGAATACTCCTTCTTTGGCATTTCACCGAAATGATCGTATAAATCTCTGATAAATCTCTGTTCCCGCTTTTTAGCGGAAACTCCCTCTTTGATAAAGACGGCCAGCAAAAAGACGCCCACCGCCAAAAAGAACAGCAAAAGCTCCATATTGTGTCATTTTTCTCCATTTTCAGGCCGGGGCTCATCAAGAAAAAATCCGCTTTACGATCTCATCGCAGCGTCTGTAGATGGCCTCCGGGCTTTCCCCTACATTGAATTGCCCTTTATAGTATAATATCTTCCCGTTAATCATAGTCATGGAAACATTTGACTTGCTTCCGCTGTATACCAGATTTTTCGGAATATTATGTATGGGCTGCATATTGGGCTGACTTAAATCAATCATAATCAGATCCGCATATTTTCCCTTTGCCAGAACATCCGCCCGGTTCAGCCGCATGGCTTTCGCTCCGTTCACCGTTGCCATGCGCAGCACTTCCTCAGCATCCAGGCTTGACGCATCCTTTTCCCGGTATTTGCTCAAACCCGATACTAAAAACATTTCCCGGAACATATCCAGACAGTTATTGCTGGCAGGGCCATCCGTACCAATGGCAACCGGAATTCTTCTTTGTCTGAATTTTGCAATAGGAGCAATACCGCTTGCAAGCTTCAGATTAGAAGCAGGATTCGTAACCACATATAATCTCCGCCTCCTGAAAATATCCATATCCTCATCCGTCAAATGGACACAGTGGTAGCATCCGCCGCCGTATTCAAACATTCCAAGAGAATCCAGGAAAACAGCCGGAGAAATGCCGTATCTGCCTCTGCATTCCTCCACTTCTTTTCTGGTTTCCGCCAAATGAGTATAAACAGGAGCTTGATATTTATGAGCGAGACGGGATATATCCCACAAAAGCTCCTTAGAACAAGTATACTCCGCATGAAAGCCAAGCTGATAGCTGACCAGGGAATTCTTTTTGTTCCATTTCAGGTATTCCTCCTCCACCTTTTCCAAAGATGAGGAAAAATCGTTGAGTCCGCTTACCAGAACGCAGCGCATTCCCATGTCAAGACATGCCTCCGCCACAGTATCCGGCGTAAGATACATATCAAAGATAGAGGTGATGCCGGAAGTCACATATTCCAGTACCGCCAGTCTGGTGAGATGATATATATCCTCTCCTGACAGTTTTGCTTCCTTAGGAAACACCTTCTCATTCAGCCATTCCTGCAAAGGCACGTCATCCGCGTAGGATCTTAAAAAGGTCATTCCGGAATGGGTATGGGCGTTTTTAAAGCCCGGCATAATCAGATTGCCTCTACAGTCAATCTCCATATCCCAAACAATTCTCGGGATCTCTCTGTCCCACTCGCTTAAAAGCTCAGCTTTTTCCGCAACATAAACAATTTTCTCGTTTTTTACCCAGACCTCACCATCAAAAACAGGCCTGTCCTTCTCCATGGTTAATACTTTCGCATTGTACAGCCGAATATTCATATGATTGAACTCCCTTCAAAACCGCATGGCATTATTTCCCCCAGCAGACGACACTGATAGTCCTTTTCACTTTTAACGGCAAAAATTTTAAAGTCCGCCTTCGCAAATTCCAGCATTACCTGTCTGCAGATGCCGCAGGGCCAGGCATATTCCCTTGGCTCTTTCCCTTCCATTCCTCCGGCTATGGCAATGGCGACAAATTCGCCTTCCCCTTCGCTCACCGCCTTGAAAAAAGCAGTTCTCTCCGCGCAATTAGCAGCCCCGTAAGAGGCGTTTTCTATATTTCCTCCCCGATATATCCTGCCGCTGCCTGCAAGAAGAGCCGCCCCCACAAAGTAATGGGAATATGGAGCATACGCTCTTTTCCTGGCCTCTAACGCTTCTCTCACCAGGCGTTTTTCCATATCCTTTTCCAAACGGAATGTATCGTTTATGTTCTTATTCAATGCCTATTCACCCATCTTCTTTACCGATTCCGTCAAAAGCGTCTTAAAGCGGGGAGCCGCCATATCCGCAGCCTCCTGAACCTCCTCGTGAGTGAGGGGATTATCTGTCATTCCCGCAGCCAAATTGCTGACACAGGAAATTCCGCAGATTCTCATTCCCATGTGATTGGCCGCAATGGCCTCCACCACCGTGCTCATTCCCACCGCGTCGCAGCCTAATAAGCGAAGCATACGTATTTCCGCCGGTGATTCAAAGGAAGGACCCGTAAGCTGGGCGTAAACGCCCTCCTGCAGATGAATGCCGTTCTCTCTTGCGGTTTCCCGAATCAGAGCCTGAAGCTTTCTGTCGTAAACCGTACTCATATCCGGAAAACGCACACCCAGCTCTTCTATATTCGCTCCGATCAGAGGATTGGGGGCAAACATGGAAATATGATCCCGAATCAGCATCAGATCCCCCGGATGAAAAGAGACATTTACCCCTCCTGCAGCATTGGTGAGAAATAGAATCCGAGCTCCCAAAAGCTTCATCAGGCGGGCGGGCAAAACCACATCCCTCACGTCATACCCCTCGTAAAAATGAACCCTTCCCTTCATACAGACCACGGGCACCTCTCCTACATAGCCAAATACAAACTTTCCGGCATGGCCCGGAACCGTAGATATGGGAAAGCCATCTATATCGTCATAGGAAATTTCCTCTGCAGCCTGAATCTGATCAGCGTAATCTCCCAGTCCCGATCCCAGTACAATGGCCACCTTCGGTACAAAATCTGTTTTCTTTCTCACACACGCACAGCATTTTAAAAGCTTTTCATACACAGCATTCATTTTTCCACCTCTCATTTCTATTCAAAATGGCTCAGCTTAACCACAATCATTCCATCCCAGATCTGTACACTGTTTTGTGAGGGCCATTCCGGCATATATGTGCTGTATTCCATAGCCTCCTCCACTCTTTCCTGAGGAACCATAGCATAATCCTCGCCCAGAATATGCAAAAATCCCAGGATTCGCCTGGTGCTCCAGTAAAAGGCCGGATCAACCTGCGTATCGTAATCAAAAAAGCTCCGCCCTATCACTTCCCCGGTTACTGTGGCATTATTACCCTCAAATTCCTTATTTCCAATCACAATCACAGGCAGGCTGTCCTGTCCCCGCACCTGTTCAATTCTGGTAATCAGCTCTCTGCCCAGAGAAACATCCTGCTCATATCGAAGCCTGTCCGTGTAATACAGTCTGCAGGTAACCTGAAGCTGCCCAAGGCCCGCCGCAAAAATGAGAAGTCCCATGCAGGCTGCAGCTGCATGCAGCAGTCCGCTTCTGCCTTTCTCATTGCCATTCTCAAATGATTCTCTCAAGAGTCTCCACAAATAAACATCGAAATAAGCCAAAAACCCCGTCATTACAGGCAGTACAAGCTGAGAGCGGATCACAGGCGCTCCGCCGCAAATAATTGTCATCAGAAAGGGCGTCAAAAACAAACAAAGAAGAAAGAAGGACAAGAGCAGCTTTTCTTTCCCCTCCCGTTTTTCTCTAATCAGAGCCGCTGCAAACAGTCCCGCAGTAAAAACACACAAAATCCCATATGCCAGGGAATAATATATGGAATTATAACCCATACAAACCCTTGCAATATGCCCCAATATAGCTCTCAAATTCTCAGCAAAGCTTCTGCTCCCCCACAGAATCTGCTCCTGAAGATAATTGGATGAGCCGAAAAACAGCTGCGTAATCAGGGTATTCAGGATAAAAGCCGCAAGAAAAACACATACATGGGAAAAAAGTCGTTTCAGAAGTCCTCTTGCGCCCAAATCGTTTTCTGCCATTCCTGCAAGCAGCAGAAGGGATACGGCGCCGAAAATATACATTGGCGCAAACGCCTGGTAAAGAGACAGGGTGACAAGCAACGTCAGAACGCCTGCCAAAAAAAAGAAAAATTTCCGCTCCCCGGTCCATTTTTCCCCAAAGTACAGCGCCAGTCCCAAAAGCAGAATCCCCATACAGATTTCCGCGCTTTGCAGGGAAAAATACATCTGCTCGGTCATGACAGGGTGGGACAGCCATAAAAGCCCACCTGCGCACCAGCCCCAAAGATTTCCCGGCGACTTACCGCCTGCTCTGTCCCAGACTGCCATCAGCATAGACGACGAAGCTCCAAGCAGGATCAGCGTCATAAGCCCCGCAAAATAAGGGTTAAAGCGCAGCATGCCAAGTATTCCTTTCAAAAATACAAGTCCCTGGCGTCCGGTAGTCAGCCAGCCTCCATAAAAGTCTTCCTGCAGCTTTATAATATCCTCCGTGTCAATCCCGATTACCTGGGAATTGAGCTTTGCTCCGTGGAAGAGAAATACAAACGCCAGCGTGAAAATGATTCGGCCGCGGTATAGCATCAGCAAATCTCTTCCCTTTGCAACGGATCTGTTCCACACACACTGTTTTCTCACCATTCCGCTTCCTTATCTGTCAAATCCTTCCAAATAGCCGCTTTACAGCTGTTTCTACAATCGGTAACACCGAACCGGCATTGTTTTAAATGATCTCATCCAGGCGCCTACTCCTGCGCGGAAAGTCCCGCCAGGACGATTCCTTCTTCCACCTGCTCCGCCGTCATGATTGTCCGGATAAAGGTATCCGCATACATATCCACCCATTCCCTGCAGTGTGCTACCAAAGCTTCATCCGTGCCATAGTCATCCTGAATGGTTCCACTATCGTAGGGGCTTATCATCTCACACTGATAAAAATAGGGAATCCCTTCAAGAATAAATGTATATACCACAAAATATCCTCCCTCATAGAGCTCTCCGCCCAGTTCTATCCAGTTGACCCCTGAATAGCGCATCATGTCAATTCCATTAATGGTCACATTCTGGGTGTCAATCAAATCATAGGGGCCATGTGGTCATAAACGCAGTGTCCTCTTCATCTTCCTCTGGATAAATGACACTAATGTCGCCAATGCTGGTTCCCTTAAAATCCGTACACCAGAAAAGCCTTCCTTCATGGTGGGTATAGCGTTCCAGGAAATTATCGTAATTCCAGTCGCAGGCAGGGTCCAGCTCCACAAAAGCCTCCCCGTTGTATGGTTCCGTAGAGGCCACAATAGACTGGAGCATGGCCTTGTAATCTTCCTCAGAGATATCAATCATGTCAAATCTCGGATTATAGATACCATATACGCAAATAGGAATATCTCCGCAGAAAAAGGAATATCCTATATTTTTGTCGTCTCCCACCAAGGTCGTCCTCTTCCCCACATCCTCTTCCGTCTCAAAATATACGGCTTCATAGGGTCCTGCCTGGACAGTCTCCGTCCTGCCTATATTGTCTACAAAGTCGAAAATAGGACTGCCGTAATACCTGTAAAAAGGCGCATATTCGCTGCTGTCCTTTTCCTCTGTAATCTGCTGGGGCAGCGTTTCCAAGTCCGCCTCCCCATCCCGGAGCGTTTCGATATTTACGGTGTAGTCTCCATAAATACCGAAGGAATGTCCGTGCATGGACACCAGGTTTCTTCCCATTCGGGGATGTCCGTCTTCCACAACAGGAATCTTAATAGGAGACTCCCGCCACCAGATTTCCCCATCGTCCATGACTTGGCCACTCATAGTTAGAGGACTCCTGGCTTGAAGCTTCTTCCACAGAAGGACTCTCTCCGACCTGGTTCCCCTGTTCCTGTTTCGTGCTTTCCGTCTGGCCGCATGCTGCCGTTCCGAGGCATACCGCCAATAATATTCCCAGCAATTTCTTTTTCATACCTCCCCACCTTCCATAAGAATACCTCGTATAAATGCATATTAAAGTACATTATTAGTGTAGCATACAAAGCACTGTTTTTGCAATACCGGAGATAAAGGGAGCTTAAATACCTTTTGACCGGAGCGTCTTAATATGATACTATGAACTCATTCAAATACACTATCTAAGACAGGACTTGAAATATGAATTCCAGAAAAATATATATACGATCTGATTATATTCTTCTTATCCTTTATTTTGGCATCTATTTTGTCATCGGTCTTTCTCTGCTTTTCCGACAGCCCTTCGGTAATCCTCCCGATGAGTACAACCGTTATCTGATTCCTCAATATATAGCGCAAAGCGGCTCTCTTCCCAATGGCTACGATGAATCCGTACGCATCGGAGGCTACGGCTTTTCTTATGCCTTTCAGCCCATACTCCCCTATATCATTCAGGGCTTTGTCATGAGAGTATTCTCTATCTTGGGCGCTTCCGAAACCGCCCTCCTATATTCCGCCCGCATGGTGGATTTTGTCTTCGGACTGATTATGGGTGTTTTTGTGCTGCTTCTGGGACGAAAATGGTTCTCTGACAGGCGCTTTGCCTGGCTGTTTTCCTTTCTTGCAATGTTTCTTCCGCAGAGTATTTTCGTACACACCTATGTGAACACGGATTCCTGCTGTATGATGTCCATTGCCATTATGCTCTACAGTCTCACCCGGGCCTTGGAGGATAGATTTTCCATCTCCTCCTGTCTCCTGCTTTCTGTGGGGATTATTTTCTGCGCTCTGTCCTACTACAATGCCTACGGCTATATTTTAAGCTGCATTCTTCTGTTTTCTGCATATTTTCTTTCCTCTGGCGGCAGACGGCTCACCTTTGCCTGGAAACCCTTTCTGAAAAGGGGATGCCTGATCAGTCTGCTTGTTCTGTCCGGCATAGGATGGTGGTTTGTCCGAAGCTTTATTCTTTACAATGGAGATTTTCTGGGCCTGAAATCCAGGGATTTGTGCGCCTCTCTGTACGCGCTGCCTGAGTTCCACCCGGACACAAGAGTCACCTGGCAAAGCCAGGGTTATTCTATCTTTCAAATGCTTCTGGATTCCGATTTCCTGAATCTGTCGGTCCTTAGCTTTATCGGCATTTACGGCCCCATGACCATCGTCACCAGCATCTGGATCTACCGCTTTTACAAACTTTTGTTTGCCCTCTCACTGATTCTGTGCATGGCGCTTCCGGGAAAAAACACGGGCGAGCTGTATCCCCGGCGTCCCATCTTTCGTAAATTTTATCATGCCAATATGATTTTCTGCATGATTATGCCCTTTATTTTGAGCCTGTATTACTCCTACGCCACTGACTACCAGCCCCAGGGCAGATATATCCTTCCCATGCTGCTTCCTTTCGCCTATTACTGCGTCCGAGGACTCTGTAAGGGATGCGCCCTTTTGGAGCGGAGACTTCTCTTCAAAAACGATTCTGATACAACGAATACGCCTGCAAAGAAACGGCTGATAAGCCGCCCCTCCACAGGCGTCTGTATTTTGCTGGCCTCACTGATCGTGATCTCACTTTTCGTCACTGTCTACGGGTATGCCTTCCCTTACTATGAGCTTCACCCTGTAGCGCCCTGACACACCGGCAGACGGCTTCCCCTCCGTTTTCAGATAATAATACAGATCATGCCTCCGTTGCTGTCATTGACAATCTTCTGCATAGTGTCCTGAAGCTTCATCTGGCTTTCTTCTCCAATGGAAGCCACTTTGGCGGTGATGCCATCGTTTACCAGCTGCTCCACCGTTTTTCCAAAAATATTGGTCTCCCAGATTCCTTTTTCCATCTCCGCCTGATTAATGTACCGGATCAGATCATCCGCCTGCTCCTGCGTACCCACAATAGGAGCGATTTCCGTTTCAATATTAGCCCGGATCATGTGAATGGAGGGGCTTACCGCCTTTATCTTTACACCGAATTTATTTCCGTGACGGATTAGCTCCGGCTTATCCAAAACGATCTCATCCTTATCGGGCGTCACTACTCCATAGCCCTTCATACGCACCATGTTTACCGCGTTCAGTACTTTCGTATACTCTTTTTTCATGGAGGCAAATTCCTTCAGCTTATGAATGAGCTGGTACTCATCCGCAATGGTCTCTCCCACCATTTCCGTAAGCATTTCATAATAATACGCCTCATCTACGTCAAGCAGCACTCTGATCATCCCATCGGAAAGATTGATTCCATCCGTTTTACAGCGCTTTATGTACTCGCTTTCTATCTGTATGGGCTTCTCCATGACGTCCCTGATCCTGTCGTAATCCTTCATCAGGCCCTTTATTTTGTCTGTAATATCCCTCTTCATGCGGTTATCGCCCGGAAGCATCTCCACCCATTTCGGCATATAAAATTCAATGGCAGAAATAGGAAATTCATACAAAATATTCTCCAAAATGGAATGAATATCTTCTTTCTTCAGCTGTTCACAGTTTACCGTCATAACGGATACGCCATATTTTTCGGAAATCTCGCCGACAACGCTCTTTGCTTCCTCCGAATAGGGTCTCTGACTGTTTACCAGCACCAGAAAAGGCTTTCTTAGCTTTTTTAAAGCCACGATGGTTTTCTCTTCCGCCTCCAGATAATTGGACCGTGGAATTTCCCCAAAGCTTCCATCCGTAGTAATCACAAGGCCAATGGTGGAATGATCATTCATAACCTTATCTGTGCCGATCTGGGCCGCCTGGGTAAAGGGAATCTCATACTCAAACCAGGGCGTTTTCACCATGCGCTCTTGATTTTCTTCAAGATGTCCCGCTGCCCCATCCACCATATAGCCCACGCAGTCAATCAGCCGGATGGACACCTGAATATCCCCGTTTAAGGTTACCCTGGCCGCTTCGTTTGGTATGAATTTGGGCTCGGTTGTAGTTATTGTCTTTCCCCCGGCGCTCTGAGGCATCTCATCCTGCGCCCGGGTTTTTGCGTGCTCATCCTCCATATAGGGAAGCACCATCTCTTCCATAAACCGCTTAATGAAGGTGGACTTGCCCGTTCTCACAGGCCCCAGCACCCCAATGTATATTTCGCCGCCGGTGCGTTTCTGTATATCGTGATAAAGCTCGTATGTATTTACCGCATATTCCATATAACAGCCTCCTAATGTTACTGCTATATGTATATGCGGTTCGCCCAGCCAACATACCTCCCCTTCCTTTTCTGATCCTAATCCATCACAACACGTCTGAAATTCTTTTTTCCCCGCTTCACCACAATTCCCTCTCCCACAAAGCATTCAGGCTCATAGGAAGTCTTTATGTCCGCGATCTTTTCTCCATCCACGGACACGCCTCCCTGCTCCACCGCTCGCCTTGCCTCTGAGCGGGAAGATGTCAGACCGCAGGCCGTCAAAACTCCCAAAATATCAATGGTTCCATTGTTAAAATTCTCCTGCGTCAGTCGGCTGGTAGGCATTTCAGCCGCATTTCCTCCGGCAAAAAGGGCCCTTGCGCTTTCCTGGGCCTTTTCGGCCTCTTCTTCC
>ERZ1643251.1823-NODE-1823-length-23162-cov-6.529320_pt1 | contig 23162 bp, 13 predicted proteins | sample MGYA00579261_ERZ1643251 | MGnify/ENA primary metagenome ERZ1643251 (study PRJEB29033, sample SAMEA4952267) | chicken gut metagenome | biome: Broiler Chicken; feature: Gastrointestinal Tract; material: Caecum | place: Ireland | collected 2018 | study: Broiler... | reverse complement strand
GTGCCGATGCCCATCTGCTGGGCGGCCGACGCGGCAAACAGGGCCACGCCGCACAGGGCGCCGCCCACCGCCAGCGTCTTGCCGTGCAGCCAGAAGGGCAACCGGCGCCCCGCCCGGCGCTGCCCGACCCGGCGCACGGCCATCAGCCCCAGCAGAAAGGCGCAGGCCAGCCAGCTGCGGCTGGCCAGAAAAGTGTAGGGGCCCATGTACCCGCTGCCCACGCTCTGGGCCACAAAGGCGGTGCCCCAGATCAGCGCCGCAAAGACCAGCAGCAGGGTGTTGCGCAATTGTTTTTTGTTTTCCATACCGTTTTCCCTTCCCTTTTGAGCCACAAAACCGCCCGCGTCGTCGGCAAGGACGGCACGGGCGGAGTGGTTATTTTCTTTTCAGGCGGTTATGCCTCATTTTCGATGGTGGTCAGTTCCTCACTGCCCAGCCCCTGGATCTTGAGCCCGCCGGTGACATAATAGATGCTGGAATCGTAGCTGATGTTGACCTTATACTGCTTGCCGGGGGTCAGGCCGGTGATGGTATAGGTGTAGCAGCTGCCGTCGGTGGTGTAGTAGACGGTGGAACCCTGCACATAGCTTGTGGTGGCCTTGTCGTCGGACAGCTGCCACACCGCCACCTTGAAGGTCTGGTAGTTTTCGTTGGTGGACTCGGTGGTGGCGTAGCCGGTGACGGTGATGCTGTCGCCGCCCGCCACAAAGTATTCGGTATTGCGGTTGGCAATGCCGTTGAAGGCCACGTAGAGGGTATCCCCCGACGCCTGGGTGACCAGCTTGCCGGAGGAAGTATCCATCCCCTCGGGGAAGGTCACATCGCCGCCGGCGGTGGCCATGACCTCGGTGGCCTCATCCTCCATGTTGGCGTTTTCCTCGCGGAAGCCCAGCACCGTCACGGCTTTGACGACAAAATCCTTGGCCGCCTGTTTGGGGGAACAGGCGGACAGCGAAAGGGCCAGGCAGAGGGCCAGGGCCAGCGCAATCCAGGTGCGGCAACGTTTCATATGCATAAACCTCCGTGGGTGGAACAATTTTTGGGTGACATATAAAGGTATTATACCGCATTTGTTGCCCATGCACAAGGTTTTTACAAAAAAACCACAAAAGCCCCGCCGGGAACGTCCGGCGGGACTCGGGCAGCGGATTACCGCTTGATGTCGTAGTTCATGTTCATCAGGTTGCGGATGCTTTCCACATCGTCGGTGATGTTGGCGTCGCCGTGGATGGTGTGCTTGATGGCACTGGAAGCCACCGCAAAATTGATCATGTCCATGGGGCGGTAGTCGTGCATCATGGCGTAGATCAGGCCGCTGGCGAAGGCATCGCCGCCGCCCACACGGTCCAGAATATTAAAGGTAAAGAGCTTGCTCTCGAAGGTATGGCCCTCGTACCACATGAAGGCTTTGAGGCTGTTCTCGCTGCCGGAATGTACATACCGCACATGGCGGCCGATGCACTGGAGGTTGGGGTACCGCTCCACAAAACGCTGGAAGATCTCGTCCTGCTGCTCGTAGCTGGGCTGCAGGGGCACGCCGTCCTTCCAGTCGCCCTTGCTGTGGTCGTCCTCATCCTTCCACAGGTGATAGGGTTCGATGCCGAACAGCACATCCACGTAGGGCAGGCAGAGGGTGCAGTAATCCCGGGCGGCCTCCCAGCTCCACAGCTGGCTGCGGAAGTTGCCGTCAAAGCTGACGGTGAGGCCCTTCTCCTTGGCCACCTGCAGGCAGCGCAGGATAAAATCGGCGCAGTTTTTGTTCAGCGCCGGGGTGATGCCCGAAAGATGCAGCCAGTCGAACCCGTCAAACAGGGCATCCAGGTCCACCTTGGTCAGGTCGTACTCGGTCAGGGCGCTGTGCATCCGGTCGTAGATGACCTTGCTGGGGCGGATGCCGTAACCGGTTTCCAGGTAATAGGTGCCCAGACGATGGGTGGGGGTTTCCTCCTTGGTGGAAAGGATCATCGGCGTGCAGTGCACGTCGTTGGAGCGCAGCCACCGGATGGCGCTTTTGCCCAGGGAGTTGTTGGGCACCACGCTGAAAAAGGTGGAATCCACCCCCAGGTTGGCCAGAGCCAGGGCAATGTTGGCCTCGCTGCCGCCGTAGCTGGCCTCAAAGCTGGAGGCCATGCGGATCTTTTCGTAGTTGGGCGGGGTCAGCCGCAGCATGACCTCACCGATGGTGATGAACTTTTGCGGGCTTTGCTGGCCCTGCAGAATGGGATTGTAATGTTCCATAAGGGGGGCACCTCCTGGTTTTTTACTTGCCTCGCGGGGGACTGTGTTACCTTTATTGTACGGCAATCCCCACCCGAATGCAAGCCAAAACCGGACAAAATCGGTGCGGTACAGCGTGTTTATTTTTTCACAATTTTCCAGACGGTCAGCGGCTCGCACAGCCCGCATTCCGCCAGCGGCCGGGCCTGCAAACCCGCTTGCTGCGCGGCTTTTTGGGCGGCGCCGGCGTTGGCCGCATCCTCAAAGAAGCAGACCGTCCGCCCGGCCTCCACCCACTGGGTCAGGGTGGCAGCATCGGTCAAATCGCACAAATTATCATAGACAGATTTGGGCAGTTCGCCGGGAGTCACCTGCCAGCCGTAGCTTTCCCGTTCACACAGCCCGGCCAGCTTCTCCTGCACACGGGTGGCGGTGGATACCAGCTTGGCGTCCTGGGGCAGCGTGTCCAGCACCGCCAGGGTGGAGCGGGTCTCGGAAGCCTGGTATTGCTGGTCGGCCACAAAGGCGCGGGTATCGCCCCAGGCGGTGGCCAGCAGAACGGCCAGCACCACCACCTTGATCTGCTGCCGGGGCAGCAGGGCCAGCGCCGCCGCCACCCCCAGCCACAGACAGCCCAGCTCGGGCACCAGGTAGCGGGCCACAAAGACCGGCCGCACCACGGCGGAAACCACCAGTCCCACGGCGATGGTCCAGAAGGGGCAGAGCAGCGCCGCGCCGATGCACAGCCCGTCGGCACCCCGGGGGCGGGTGGTCAGCCAGAGCACCGCCACCAGTGCCACGGCCACCCACAGGCTGCCGCTGCCGAACAGGAAGGTGCCGTAACCCTGCACGGTCTGCAGGGTGATGGGCTCAATCCAGTAGTTGCCCTGCACGGTGCGCAGCTGGGCCAGCAGCACAAACAACCAGGGCAGGTAGGCCGCCACCGTGACGGCCGCGGCAATGCCCCATCGCAGCAGGCCCCTGCGGTCCCGGCGCACCAGCTGCCAGACCAGCAGGGCCAGGTAGGCCACCGCCACCGCCACGCAGGCAAAGTAGTGGGTGTAAGCCGCCAGCAGCCCGAAGATCACCAGCCCCACCCAGCCTCGGACCTTGCCGGTGCGGGCAGTGTACCAGGCGGCCAGCAGCCCGCCGGTGACAAAGAAGAGTCCCCAGCTGTACATCCGGATCTCGGTGCCGTAGTCCAGCAGTTTGGGCATGCCGCCCAGGCAGAGGGCAAAGACCCCGGCGCCCAGCCGCACCGGGCCGCTCCGCCGCCAGCCGGCCACCCCGGCGCCCAGCCAGAGCAGCAGGTAGGGCAGCAGCGATACCAGTTTGGCCAGCGGGATGGCGGGCACACCAGGCAGCGCCGTCACAAAAGCCTTGACGATGAGATAGTAGAGCGGCGGATGGACGTCCACCGCCGTCAGTGCCACCAGTTCCCCCACCGGATGGCGGATCAGTTTGAGGGTGAACACCTCATCCTGCCAGATGTAGGGGTTGGCCACCACAAAGTAGGCCTGCAGGGCCAGCAGCGCCGCCCCGCACAGCCAGAGGATCCCGAAGACCGGGCGGCTTTCCAGCACGGCGCGGCAGCGGTCCTCCAGCGCCCCGCCCCGCTGCAGCAGCCAGGTGGCCAGCGCCACCGCCGCCGGCAGGGCTGCCAGGACGGCCGCCACCGCCAGCACCGCCACCAGCATACCGGGGGCCAGCCCCAGCCGGGCGGCGATGCCCTCAAATTTCCAGTTGCCGGCAAAAAGCACACCGCCCCAGGCGGCGGCCAGGGCCCCGCACACCGCCCCCAGGGGGTCCCGCCGGTAGCGCAGCCAGCGGCCCAGCACCGGGGCACGACCCAGCGCCACCGCCGCCGCCAGGGCCAGCACCCCGCAGAGCAGCACCGCCTTTTTGGAGTTGCCCGCCGCCCACAGGGCCAGCAGCACGCCGCCCGACACCGCGAAGGGCAGATTTTGCAGCATTCGTTTGCCGTTCATGGAAAGCTCCTTACCTTGTTGAGATTACCCCTATTATACCGTTCCCCCTCCTGCGTGGCAAGCCGCAAAAGGGCCCCGGCACCATACGGTGCCGGGGCCCCCTGGGGTTAGTCCTGCATTTCCTGCTCGAACCGGTCGATCTTGTCCGCCTTGCCGACGACCGTGATGGTGTTGCCCTGGGCAAACCGGTAGTTGGCGGTAAACTCCACTTCGGTGCGGCCCTCCCGCTCCACGGCGATGATGTTGATGCCGTAGACCTTGCGCACGTCCAAATCCTGGATGCTGCGGCCCACCACATGGCCGCCCACCACGATGCGCCGGACCTCCACCCCGTCGGCCAGGGCCACATAGTCCAGCAGATTGCCGAAGATCAGCCGCCGGCCGATGCGCACGGCCATGTCGGCCTCGGGGTAGACCACGGTGGCACCCATCCGTTTGAGCACCTCGCCGTGGACTTCGCTGGTGGCCTTGGCGATGACGTTGGGCACCCCCAGCTTGATGACCAGCATGGTGGTCAGGATGCTCATGTCCACCTGCTCGCCGATGCACACCGTGACGGTACCGCAGTTCTGCATGCCGGTTTCTTTCAGGGCGGTTTCGCTCAGGTTGTCCACCACGAAGGCATAGTCGGTGTAGGCCCGCACTTCCCGGACCTTTTCCTCATTTTTGTCGATGGCGATGACCTCTTTGCCGGCTTCGGCCAGCGTCTTGACCAGCGCCGTGCCGAACCGGCCCAGACCGATGACGCCGTAAAGGGTGGAAGGATCTTGTTTTTTCATAGATTGCACCTACCTGTGGGGAAGATCAGCCGATGTTGATGGCTTCTTCGGTGTAGCGGGCCAAAGGCGCGGGGCGCTCGACCCAGATGGAAAGCAGCGTAAAGGCGCCCACGCGCCCGGTGTACATGGTGAGGATCAGCACAAACTTGCTCAGGTCCCGCAGCCCCGACGTAATGCCGGTGGAAAGGCCCACCGTGCCGAAGGCGGAAACATCCTCAAAGAGCAGCTGGATGAAGGTGGCCTCCGGCTCCAGCACGCAGAGCAGGAAGGTGCCGGTGCAGACCACGATGACGCCCAGCAGCGCGACGGTGGCCGCCTTGGCCAGGGCGTTTTCGGGCAGGCGGCGGTGGAAGGCCCCCGGCCGCCCCTTGGTGAAGATGCACCGCACCTCCTGCATGAGCACAAAGAAGGTGGTGGTCTTGATACCGCCGCCGGTGGATCCCGGCGAGGCGCCGATGAACATCAGGATGATCAGCACAAAGAGTCCGGCATCGCTCAGGGTCCCGAGGTTGATGGTGGAAAAGCCTGCCGTACGGGCCGACACGCTGTGGAAGAAGGCCGCCAGCCAGCCGATGTGGTCGGTCAGCTGCAGCAGCACGGTGCCCACAACCAGCAGTACCGCCGTGGTGGTGAGCACCACCTTGGTGTGCAGGGAGTATTTGCGGAACCGGAACCGGCATTTGACCACGTCCATCATGACCAGGAAGCCGATGCCGCCGAAAATGATCAGCGCACAGGTGACCAGGTTGAGCCAGACGCTGTCGTGGTAGGGGATCAGGTTGCGCAGCCCGCCCAGGATGTCAAAGCCCGAGTTGTTGAAGGCCGCCACCGAGTGGAAGATGCTGATCCACAGCGCATGCAGCGGCGGGAAGTCCTGCACAAAGACCGGGAAGCTGCACACCACACCGGCCAGCTCAAAGCAGGCGGTGAGCAGGATGACCGCCCGCACCAGCCGGATCATCCCTTCCAGGCTGTCCACGTTGAGGGCCTCCCGCACGAGGGTGCGGCCCCGCAGACTGATGCGGCGGCCGGCCGCCAGGGCCAGCCCCATGCCGATGGAGGTGACGCCCAGGCCGCCCACCTGGATGAGGGCCAGCAGCACCGCCTGGCCAAAGGGGGTGTAGGATTCGGCGCTGTCCACGGCGATGAGGCCGGTGACGCAGACCGCGCTGGTGGAGGTGAACAGGGCGTCGGTCCAGGAGACCGTGGCGGTGTCCCGCACCGAGACGGGCAGCTTGAGCAGCACCGCCCCCAGCAGGATGGCCAGGGCAAAGCCCAGGGCGATGATCCGCGCGGGGGGCTGCCGGGTGAAAAATTTACCAATGGATCGCATACAAATTCCTCTGCAGTGTACAAAAAAAGCGGAACTTCCTTCGGGGAGGTGGAAGTCCCGCCGGGCCGGGCGCACCGATGCCCCGGCTGCCCCGGATAAATAGGACGCGCCGCGCCCTATGACAGACTCCACCACTTATCCCGGGTCGTAATGCTCCTACCATAGCACGAAAGCGCCTCCCCGTCAAGAGGGGGAAATTTTTTCCTCCGCCGCCCCGGGCACACCCCGGGGAATCTGCCCCCTTCCCTTGCGTGGCATCGTAAAATCGTGTATAATGAATTGTTACTTCTATAAAAGAGACAGGAGGTGCGGCGTTGAGCCTGCAGAGCTTTGGCTTTTTCGGCTTTTTGCTGGTGGTGGCCGCGGTGTATCTGCACCTGCCCCGGCGCGCGCAAAGCCCCTTTTTGCTGGCCGCCAGCTGGCTGTTTTACGCCCTGGCCATGCCGTCCATGCTGGGGGTGACCATCGCGATTGCGGTATTCACCTGGCTGTGCGGCCGGGCCCTGGCCGGTCCCCACAAGACCGCCGCCCTGCGGGTGGGGGTGGCGGGGCTGTTGCTCATCCTCGCCTTTTTCAAATACAACGGCGCCTTTGCGGGACTGGCCGGCTGGCAGGCCGTGGCCATGCCGCTGGGCATCAGCTTCTACAGCTTTGCGGCCATCGCCTACCTGATCGACGCCGCCCGGGAAGACTGCGAAGTGGAACGCAGTTTCATCGACTGCGCGCTGTTTTTGAACTTTTTTGCCACCGTCACCCAGGGCCCCATCTGCCGGGCCGGGGCGCTGCTGCCCCAGCTCAAGGAGGAACACCGCTTTGACGCCGCCCGCACGGTGCGGGGTCTGCGGCTGATGGCCCTGGGGCTGTTCAAGCTGGTGGCGGTCAGCGATGTGCTGGGCGTCTTTGTGGACGAGGTCTTCCCCCACTACCAGAGCTACGGCGGCCCCATGCTGGTGCTGGGCGCTGTGGGGTACACCCTGCAGCTCTACTTCAACTTTTCGGGCTATTCCGAGGTAGCCCGGGCCGCGGGGTTGTTCCTGGGCCTGGACCTGCCGGAAAACTTCAAGACGCCCTTTTTCGCCACCAACTTCTCCGGGTTCTGGAGCCGGTGGCACATCAGCTTTTCCTCCTGGCTGCAGGATTACCTCTTCATGCCGCTGGCCTGGGCCGATCTGTCCGGGGTGACCCGGGGCAAGCTGCAGCGGCTGCCCGCCGAGGTTTGCGTCTTCACGGTGTTCTTTGTGTCGGGCTTCTGGCACGGCAACACCCTGCCCTTTGTGGTGTGGGGCCTGCTGCAGGCCTGCTACCGCCTGGGCGAAGAGCTCTTACACCGCCGGTTCGGCAAGCCCAAAAAGAAGGCTCCGGCCCGGGTGGTGCGCGCCAAGCGGGCGGTGGTCTTTGCCCTGTGGACGGTGAGCATGGTGTTCTTCCGGGTGGGGTCCGCCCCCTCCGGCACCATGACCGTGGGGGACGCCTTCGGCTATCTGGCCGGCTGGTTCCGGGGCTGGAGCCCCGCCCGGCTGGGCAGTGAGCTGTACAGCGCCGTCTACACCGCCTTCTACGCCAACCCCATCATGGTGGCGGCCTACTACGCCTTTGTGGCCGTGGTGCTGGTGCTGGCCTTTTACCTGGACGTCCGCCGGGCCTTTGCCTGGAAAAACAAGCCCGCCGAGGTGGTCCTGGCCGGGGAAAAGCACCGCTGGGTGCTCTATTACCTGCTGGTGATCTGCCTGCTGGCGGGTTACATCCTGCAGAGCGGCGGCTTCGGCAACGCGGGCTTCGGCATGTACGCGGGATTTTAACGCCGCAGCTTTGCTGCTTCCAAAGGGGCAGCAGCCGCGCACGGCGATGCCTGCCCGCTGCGGGCGACGACTGAAAAACACCATCCATGCAAATCCACAAAGGGAGTGGCCCTGTGAAACATATCCTGAAAAACCTGGCGCTGCTGGCCATTCCGGTCCTGGTGTGGCTGGCGGTGTTCATCGCCTTTGAGCCCAACAACTACTTCGGGCTCAAAAGTTCCGCCGGGTCCAGCCAGCCGGTGGCCCGGGTACGGGCCTACCAGCAGGACCCCGGCACCAACCTGATCCTGGGGGACAGCCGTCTGGCCCATTTTGACATGGAGCTGGTCGACGAGGTCAGCGGCCAGACCTGGCAGAACCTCTCCTTCGGCGGGGCGTCCCTGAAAGAGACGCTGGACCTGGCCGACTATGTACTGGCCAGCGGCCACCCGGTGGACCGGCTGCTGGTGGGGCTGTCCTTCTACACCCTCAACGAGGGGTACAACACCGACCGGTTCGCCCAGCTGGAGGAAACGCTGGAAAATCCCCTGGCCTACTGCCTGAACCTGGAATACAACGTCAACGCCCTGACCGTGCTGATGGACACCCTGCGCGGCACGCCGGACACCATCGAGTCGGGGGACTGGGTGGAAAGCGACTACCTGGCGGAGGACGGCACCCTGCTGCCGCTGCACCGCAAGCTGTACGACTACCCGGCCACCATCACCCCCAAATGCCGGGACTGGTCGCTGAACACCGAGCAGCTGGACCGGCTGCACCAACTGGGCGAAACCTGCGCCGACCGCGGCGTGGAGCTGATTGTGGTGCTGCCCCCCATGGCCGACAATGTGCGCACCCAGGTGTGCGACGAATTCGGCATCAGCGACGCCATGGAAAACGAGGTATTGCCCACCCTGCGCGCCTGGAGCGCCGAGGGCGCCTTCACCCTGCTGGACTACGAGTGGGGCGCCAGCTGCATCACCGACGACGACACCCAATTTTACGACGGCTTCCACCTGGACGAGCGGTACGGCCTGCCCGACTGGACGGTGGAACTGTTCACCGACCTGAACGGCTGAGGAGACATTTGCTGTGGCACTGGATTTTTTGATTTTGTATGAGCACACCGTGCGGGAATACGAGAGCGACCTGCTGCTCAAACTGGAACTGGAACGCCGGGGCTACCGGGTGGAGATCCGCCAGCTGCTGGACCCCAAATACCGGCGGCTGTTCCGGCAGGACAAGCCCGAGGTGCTGGTGGCCAGCTGCATGTACGACAACGAGGCCATCAACAGCCATGTGTACAATAACATCGGCCGGTGCAACAAGATTGTCAACCTCCACTGGGAGCAGATGCTCTCCGACACCCAGGAGGAGGGCGACTGGTTCAATATGAACGGCAACGCCAAAAAATGCATCCAGACCTGCTGGGGCCAGCGCACCGCCGCCCGGCTGCAGGCCCACGGCATGGACGCCAAGAACACCCCCGTCACCGGCGCCGTCATGATGGACTTCCTGCGCCCCGAGTTCGAGGGGTATTTCCTGGGCAAAGCGGAACTGTGCCGCAAGTTCGGCCTGGACCCCGCCAAAAAGCTGCACCTCTACATTTCCAGCTTTGGCTATGCCAGCATGAGCGACGACGAGGTGGCCGAGCTCTCCAAGATGGCGGGCACCGACTTTACCGGCTTTGCCCGCACCAACCGGGTCTCGATGGCCGAGACCCTCTCCTGGTTCGACCGGTATCTCGCCGACCACCCCGAGGTGGAACTGGTCTACCGCCGCCACCCCAGTGAGTGGAACAGCCCCGCCCTGGAGGAACTGGCCAAAAAGCGGCCCAACTTCCATGTGATCTTTGCGGATTCGGTCAAGCAGTGGATCGTGGCGGCGGACTCCATCTCCATCTGGATGAGCACCGCCATCGCCGAAGTGTACATGGCGGGCAAAAGCTGCCACATCCTGCGCCCGGTGCCCATCGAGCACGAGTATGACCCCGTCATCTACAAGGATGCCCACTATGTGACTTCCTACGAGGAATTCTGCGCCGCCATGGCCGAACCCTTCCCGCCGTTCCCCATCCGGCGGGAGGTCATCGAGGGGTACTTTGACCCCAGCCCCATCCCGGCCTACCGCCGGATGGCCGATCTGCTGGAAGATGTCTACAAGAACCCGCCCCGGGACGAGCCCATGGGGGAAGGCTTTACCCCCCACTTCAACCTGCTCAAATACTGCGCCCTGGCGGGGGTGCATTTTCTCTACCGCCGGGGGTGGGAACCCCGCCGGGTGTTCGCCTTCTGCCCGCCGCTGGCCAATTTTGCCCAGCGCATCTACGGTTACGTGGACAAGGCCCACGTGACCCCCGAACAGGTCGCCGCCATGACCGACCGCATCCGGCCTTACGTCCGGTAAAGGAGGCTGTATGCCAGACACTGAAAAGAAATCCGCCGCCCAGAGTTTTGCCGGCAACGTGATGAAATACTCGGTGGCCACCTACCTGGGCTTTGTCATCACCGGCCTGGCCCTGGTGGTCAAGGGGCTGCTGCCCAGCGCCGTGCTGGGCGCCCCGGTCACCTTTATGACCTACACCGCCACCTTCATGAACCTGGGCATCCTGGGGCTGGACCAGGCGCTGCTGCGCTTTTATCACGAGCCCCCCGCCGGGGCCAAGCCCCGCCAGCTGTTTGCGGCCTGCACCCGTATTTCGGTGGCGTTCATGCTGGTCCTGGGGGTGGTGTGCAGTCTCTTCTTTGCCAGGCCCCTGGCCGCCGCCCTGGGCCTGACGGTGGCAGGGCCGGGCATTGTGCCGCTGCTCTTTGTGAACGCCGGGCTCTACATGCTGGTGCGCTACCTGAACGTGCTGCTCCGGCTGGAAAACGACCTGCGAGCCTACACCGCCGAGACCCTCTGGATGCAGTGCTGCTACAACCTGGTCTACCTGCTGCCCGGCTTTTTCACTTCCAGCGTGACCATCCTGGCCCTGACGGCCATTCTCAGCTTCGGCGTCGTCGCCATCGCCTTTGGCTTCAAGTACCGGGCCGCCGTCTTCGGCGCCCTGCCGGCCCCCATGGCCGCCGGCATCGCCCGCACCGTGCTGCCCTACGGCATCGCCCTGGCCCCGGCCCAGATTCTCTTCAGCCTGTCCAGCGGCGTCTGCCTGTCCTTTGTGAGCAACTACTGCGGCGACACCGCCCAGGGTCTGTTTGCCTTCGGTTACAGCCTGGCCCAGCTGGTCACCGCCATCCAGGCGGGCTTTTCCACCTACTGGGGGCCCTACGTCTACGCCCATTACCGGGAGGAGCAGGAGCGCATCGCCCGGGTGCATGACGTGCTCAACCTGCTGATCTTCGGCTTTTTCTGCGTGCTGGTCATGTTCGAGGACGTGGTCTTCTGGATCTTTGCCAACAAGCGGGACTGCCTTTCCATCTTCCCGCTGCTGATGCTGGCGGTGGTGTTCAACATTCTGTGCGAGGGCACCGTCTACGGCAACTCCATCGCCCGCAAACCCTGGCACGACACCATCGGCATTGCCATCGGCGCGGGGTCCAACTTTTTGCTCTGCGCGCTGCTGGTGCCCGCCTGGGGGCTGACCGGCGCCGCCCTGGCCCTGGCCGCCAGCAACGGCCTGGCCTTCTTGTACCGCACCGTCACGGGGCAGCTTTCCTACCGCACCATTCCCAGCTTTGCCAAGACGGTGTCGGGTTTTCTGCTGGCCTTTGCGGTGACGGCCATCGGCACGCTGCTGTGGCAGCATTTTGTGGTAAAATTTGTGCTGGTGGGCGCCATTCTGTTCGTCTACTGCACCCTGTACCGCACCCAGCTCCTGAAATTGTGGCAGATGGGGCTGGGCATCCTGCGGCGGGTTCTGACCAAAAAGTGAGGGGATTCTGAAATGAAACATTGCGGCACCCAGGAACTGGAAACCGGCCGCCTTTTGCTGCGGCGGCTTTCGGTGGATGACAGCGAAATGATGTACAACAACTGGGCCAGCGATCCCAACGTGACCCGGTATCTGCGGTGGAACGCCCACCGCAGCTGGGGCGAGACCGCCGAGCTGCTCAACGAGTGGGAAAAGCACTACCCCGACCCTGCCTACTACCAGTGGGGCATTGTGGACAAGCGCAGCGGGGTGCTGTTCGGCACCATCAGCATCTTTTCCGCCGTGGACATGAAGACCGGCTGGCACCTGAACACCGAGCGGCTGGGCCCCGCCTGGGAGACCGGCTACGCCCTGGGCCGCAAATGGTGGAACAAGGGCTACGCCACCGAGGCGCTGTGCGCCGTGCGGGATTACTGGTTCGGCACGGTGGGGGCGCCCTGGCTGGCCGCCTGCCACGCCAACGACAACATTGCCAGCAGCGCCGTGCTGCAGAAGGCGGGCTTTGTCTACGACCACGACGTCACCGAACACAAGTTTGACGGCACGCCGGTGCCCAGCCGTGCGTACCATCTGATCAAAGAGGATTTATGAGCGAGATTTTTCTGGATTTCGGCACCACGGTACAAAAACAGACCGACGGGCAGAAGGTCCCGGTGGTGCTGCTGGCCCTGGACCAGGGCCGGTACGACATGGCCCGCAGCCTGGACGAGCTGCGGGCGCTGGCCGACGCCAACGGCATGGAGGCGGTGGCCGAGGTGGTGCAGAAGCGCGCCACCCCGGAGGCCGCCACCCTGCTGGGGGAAGGCAAGGTGGCCGAAGCGCGCCTTGTCTGCCAGAACCTGGACGCCCGGGCCGCCATCTTTGACGGCGAGCTGACGGGCAGCCAGATCCGCAACCTGTCGTCGGCCCTGCAGGTGGAGGTGCTGGACCGCACCATGCTGATCCTGGAGATCTTCCGGGCCAGGGCCACCACCAACGAGGGCAAGCTCCAGACCGAGCTGGCCACCCTGCGCTACCAGCTGCCCCGCCTGCAGGGCCTGGGCGAAAGCCTGAGCCGCCAGGGCGGCGGTGGCGGCGGCGGGGCCGGCGCCCGCCGCGGCGCCGGCGAGACCAAGCTGGAACTGGACCGCCGGCATCTGCACCAGCGCATCGAGCACCTGGAGGGCAAGCTGCGGGAGATGGAAAAGCGCCGGGGCGAGACCCGCCGCGCCCGCAAGAAAAACAACGTGCCGGTCATTGCCCTGGTGGGCTACACCAACGTGGGCAAGTCCAGCCTGCTGAACGCCCTGTGCGGGGAACAGATTTTTGAGGCGGACATGCTGTTCGCCACCCTGGACCCCACGGCCCGCAAGCTGGTCTTGCCCAGCGGGCTGCAGGTGATCCTGGTGGACACCGTCGGTTTTGTGAGCCGGCTGCCCCACCATCTGGTGGAGGCCTTCAAGAGCACCCTGGAGGAGGCCGCCTTTGCCGACGTGATCGTCAAGGTGGCCGATGCGTCGGACCCCCAGGCCGCCGAGCAGCTGGCCGTCACCGACGAGGTGCTGTCCAGCCTGGACTGCGCCGACATCCCCCAGCTGGTGGTCTACAACAAATGCGACGCCGCCAACCTGACGCCCTTTGACCCGGCCATGCTGCTGACCAGCGCCAAGACAGGCCGCGGCCTGCCCGAGTTGCTGGCCCGCCTGGACGAGGAGCTGGCCCACCGGGTGCGCACCATCGAGGTGGTGCTGCCCTACGACAAGCTGGCTCTGGCGGACATTCTGCGCAGCCGGGGCAGCGTGGCCGAGGAGGAATACCGGGACACCGGCGTCTATTACCGGGCCACCGTCAAGATTGACGATCTGCACCATTTTGAACCGTATCTGGTTTGAGTTGACAGGCCCCGCCGGGGCCGCTATACTTTCGATAGACACAGACAAAAAAGGGGTTTTTGCTTATGGCATCCAACGTTCGCACCCGCTTTGCGCCGTCGCCCACCGGCTACATGCACGTGGGCAACCTGCGCACCGCGCTGTACACCTACCTGCAGGCCCGCCACAACGGCGGCACCTTCATCCTGCGCATTGAGGACACCGACCAGGGCCGTCTGGTGGAGGGCGCCACCGACATCATCTACGGTACCCTGAAGGCCACCGGCCTGACCTGGGACGAGGGCCCCGACATCGGCGGTCCCGTGGGTCCCTACGTCCAGAGTGAGCGGATGGGTATGTTCAAGCAGTACGCCGAGCAGCTGGTCAAGGCGGGCAAGGCCTATTACTGCTTCTGCACCGAGGAGCGGCTCAACGAGCTGCACGAGGCCCAGCGCGCCGCCGGCGAGATGACCCATTACGACGGGCATTGCCGCAATCTTTCCGAGGAGGAAGTGGCCGCCAAGCTGGCCGCCGGCGAGCCCTACGTCATCCGCCAGAAGATCCCCGAGAGCGGTGTGGCGGGCTTTGACGACGTGGTCTACGGTCACATCGAGGTCAACGTCAGCGAGCTGGACGACCAGATCCTCATCAAGACCGACGGCATGCCCACCTACAACTTTGCCAACGTGGTGGACGACCACCTGATGGGCATCACCCACGTCATCCGCGGCAGCGAATACCTCTCCTCCACCCCCAAATACAACCTGATGTACGACGCCTTCGGCTGGGAGAAGCCGGTCTACATCCACTGCCCGCCGGTCATGAAGGACGCCCAGAACAAGCTGTCCAAGCGCAACGGCGACGCCAGCTACCAGGACCTGGTGGCCAAGGGCTACCTGCCCCAGGCTGTGCTGAACTACCTGCTGCTGCTGGGCTGGGCCCCGGAAGGCGAGCAGGAGATCTTCACCCTGGACGAGATGATCAAGATCTGGGACCCCAGCCGTATCTCCAAGTCGCCGGCCATCTTCGACCCGCTCAAGCTGCGGGCCATCAACGCCGCTTACATCCGCGCCCTGCCCGCCGAGGAGTTCCGCCGTCTGGCCGACCCCTTCATCGACAGCGCCGTGCACCGCGCCATCGACCGGGATCTGCTGTGTGCCAACCTCCAGCCCCGCTGCGAGGTATTGGAGGATATTCCGCCCCAGCTGGACTTCTTTGACGCCGTGGTGCCCTACGACGCCGAGCTCTACCGCAACAAAAAGCAGAAGACCACCCCCGAGTCGGCCAAGGAGGCCCTGACCGCCCTGCTGCCCGTGCTGGAGGGTGTGGCCGACTGGAACCGGGACGCCATCTTTGAAGCCTGCAAGGCCCTGGCCGAGCAGATGGAAAAGAAGAACGGCTGGCTGCTCTATCCCCTGGGCATCGCCCTCTCCGGCAAGAGCCGCACCCCGGGCGGCGGTACCGACCTGGCCGCCATGCTGGGCAAGGAGGAAACCCTCGCCCGGCTGCACACCGCCCTGGCGGCGCTGTAATCTCCCCGTAACAGGGGTACCATGTCCTGATTCTTTCTTTGCAAAGAAAGAATCAAAGAAACTCCAAACCAAAAGCAGAGGCCCGTGGCATACGCCACGGGCCTCTGCTTTTTTCCCCTTGGTACAGACACCACAAGGGCCGCGACGAATGCCGCGGCCCTTGCGGTTTACCGGTGCCGGAGCGCCGGGTCCCTGTCAGATGGGATTATTTTTTGTCGTTCTTGCGCTTGCGCGCCACCAGCAGGCCCACAAAGGCACAGCCCGCCACGATCAGCACACCGATGATCAGTTCCAGCGGCATCTCGTCGCCGGTCTGGGGGATCGTAACGGTGGCGCCGGCCTGGGCGCCGCCGGCCGTGCCGGAAGCACCGCTGCCGGACGGAGTCTGGCCGGAAGGCGTGCTGGGCGTACCGGAGTCGCCCGATCCGTCACCCTCCTCGGGATCCTGGTAGCTGTTGTGGAAGATGGCACCGCCCTCGGGATACTGGACCTCCGCCTTGAGCACGCCGTTGTCATCCACGACCTTCACGGTCAGGGTGAAGCGGGTGGCGTCGTAGGTCACACCCTCGGCCTGGCCGGCTTCCTCATACAGGGTATAGGTGTAGCTGCCCGCCTGGGTGAACTTGAGGGGCGCAAAGGTGATCAGACCCTGCGCGTCGTTGCGGGCACGGGCCAGAATCTTGCCGTCGCTGTCCTGCAGCTTGAAGATAAACTCCGCCTCGGTCAGGGCACGGCCGGTCATCTGCTTGTTGGCCTGCAGCACAACCTCCACCGGGGTGGGGGCGTAGCGGTTGCGGAAGGTCAGCCCGCCCTCGGGGTAGGTGACCTGGGCGTTCACCTTGCCGTTGCCGTCGTCGGTGACCTGGACGGTCACGGTGTAGACGGTGGTGTCATAGGTGATCTGGGTTCTGCCGCCGTTGACTTCCGACACGGTGTAGGTGTGTTCACCCACATCGTCGCTCTGGAAATGGATCGGCGTAAACTGGATGTTGCCCTCGGCATCGTTGGTGCCGGTGGCCACATAGGTATCCCCTTCCTTGACCACAAAGCGGAACTCCTGGTCTTCCAGGGCTTTGCCGGTCAGTTCCTTGGCACCGGTCAGGGTGACCTGAGCCTCGGTGGGGATGTACTGGTTCTGGAATTGGATGGCACCGTCGGGGTAGGCCACGTCCGCCTGCAGGCTGCCCTGGCCGTCGTCGGTCACGGTGACCACCGCGGTAAAGACCGCGTCGTCATAGACAATGCCGTTGGCCTGGGCACCGCTGTTTTCCCGCACCGTCAGGGTATGGGTGCCGGGGGCGGTGTAGTACAGCTTGGTGAAGACCAGCGTGCCGTCCGTCTGGTTGTAGGCACTTCCCACCAGGTTTTCGCCCTCGTAGACCGAGAAGCTGAATTCCTTGTCCCGCATGTCGCGGCCGGTGAGGGTCTTTTCACCCGTCAGGGTGACGGTGGCCTGCCGGGCCGTGTAGCGGTTGGTGAAGGACACGTCCTGCACGGTGGTGCCCACTTCGTTCTGGGTACCCTTGGTGATGGCGGTAACCGCCGCGTCCAGCTGACCGTCGTTGCCCGCATCGCTCACGGTCACGGTCAGGTAGTACACGCTGTCGTCGTAGAGCACGCCGCCCAGCGCACCGTTATTTTCCGCAACGCGCAGGGTGTAGGTGCCGGTTTCAGTGAAGGTGATGGGGCTGAAGGCGATCTGGCTGCCCAGGTTGCTGCCGGAAGCCACATCGCTCCAGCTGCCGTCCGCCTGCTGGCGCTGTACGGTGAAGCCGAACTCGCCGTCCTGCAGGTCGCGGCCGGTCAGGGTCTTGGTGGCCGTCAGGTTCAGGGTGGCATCGGCGGGCTGGTAGGTGTTGGCAAAGGTGATGGTCTCAACGTCGGCACCGTCGCAGGTGATCACCGGTGCATCCGCCTGCAGCTGGCCGTTGCCGTCGTCCCGGACGGTAATGGCCACCTCGTAGCTGCGCCCGTCGTAGGTCACACCGGCGCGGCCGGTGTTCTTCTCCTGTACGGTGTAGCGGAAGGTTTTCTCGGTGGCATCGCCCAGGTCCCTGTCCTGGAATACAAAGTTGGGGAAGCTCACATTGCCGCTTTCGTCGTTGCTGACGGTGTGCAGCAGGGTGCCGTTCTCGTCATAGAGCTCGAACTGGAACATACCGGCACTCAGCGGCATGCCGTCCAGCGTCTTGGTGGCGGTCAGCGGCACCTGCACCTCACCGGCCTGGTAGGTGTTGGTGAAGGTGATGCCGCCCTCCGGCTTGGTCACGGTGGCGGACATGGTGCCGTCGCCGTTGTCGGTGACTTCCACCGTAAAGGTAAAGCTGTTCTGGTCGTAGGTGATACCGCCGGGGCCTTCACCCGTACCGGGGACGACCTCCCGCACGGTGTAGGTGTGGGTGCCGTAGTCCTCGTCGGTATAGTAGAGCGAACCGAAGGTGATGCTGCCGTCGGCGTTGTTCCGGCCGGTGGCCTGTTCGGTGTTGTTTTCATCCAGCACCACGAAATGGAATTCGCCATCCTGCAGCGTGCGGCCGGTCAGCACCTTGGTGGCGCTCAGCTCGGCAGTCAGGTCCACCGGGGTGGTGCCGCCGTCGTAGTCGTTCGTGAAGTCGGCGCTTTCCACCACCGTGCCGTCAGCCTTCTTCAGTTCCTGGCTGGTGCTCAGGGTACCGTCGCCGTTGTCGGTGACCGTAACGGTCAGGTCATACTGAGCCGTATCGTAGGTGATGCCCTTGTTTTCCTGGCCGGAGGCGCCGCTGTCCAACTCACCGATGGTATAGCGGTAGGTGCCTGCGGCGTTGAAGGTCAGGCCAAACTGGAAGTTTCCGTCAGCGGTGCTGTTGTCGGTGAAGGCCACGGCCCCGGTGTCGGCATTGCGCACCACATAGCTGAACTGGTAGCTGCTCGGGTCGGCACCCTCGGGGGCGCTGGTGGTCTTGCTGCCGTTCACGGTGATCTTGGCATCCTCCCGGATGGTGTACTCATTGTGGAAGACGATCTCCGCGCCGCCGTCCACCGTATAACCGGCCTGCAGCGTGCCGTTCACATCGGTAACGGTAACCTGCAGATGGTAGGTGGCGGTGTCGTAGGTGATGCCGCCCAGCGTGCCGGGCACCTCACTGACGGTATAGCCGTAGGTGCCCTCCTGCGTATAGGACAGCGAGAACTGAATCTTTCCATCGGCAGCGGCCGTAGTCGTCAGGCCCTCGGCGGGTACCGGGTCATTGGCGCTGTTGCCCTCGTCCGCCTTCAGCCGGAAGGAGAATTCCCCGGCGTTGATGGCGCGGCCGGTCAGTTCCTTGGTGGCCGGAATGGTCAAAGTGGTGCCGTTGGGCTGGTACCGGTTGGTAAACGCCAGGCCGGCGCCCTCGGCATACTCCGGCGTGGTCTGGGTGCCGTCGGCTTCCACACGGGTCAGGCCGGTCACGGCGGCCTGGTAGGTGCCGGTCTTGGGATCGGTGACCTCCACCGTCACCAGGTAGTGGCCGCTGTCGTAGGTCACACCGGTCTGGTTGCTGTTGTTTTCCTCCACCCAGAGGGTCTGGGTGCCGGTGGCGGAGAACTGCACCGCCGAGAAGGTCAGCGCGCCGTCTGCGGCGTTCCGGGCCGAAGCAATGGCATCGCCGGTCTTCTGTCCGTTGGCATCGGTGTTATACACCGAGAAGCTGAACTGGTTGGCGGTAAGCTCCTGCCCGTCCAGCTGCTTGGTACCCCGCAGGGTAAAGCTGCCTTCCTGGGTGCTGTAGCTGTTGGCAAAGGCCAGGTCGGGTGCGGTGGGGGTGGCCGTGCCGCTGCCCACCGTGTAGGTGACGGCAAAGCCGCCCGTGCCGTTGTCGGTCACATGGATAACCACCGTATATTCGGTGTCATCGTAGGTGACGCCCACGGCGTCGCCCTGCACTTCGCTGACGGTGTAGGTGTAATCCCCTGCCGCCGTGAAGGTCAGTTCGGGGAAGGTTACGTTGCCGTCGGCATCGTTGGTGGCAGTCTCCTGCACGTGGCCGTTGGCATCTTTGAGCTGGAAGGTGAACTCCCCGTCTTCCAGATCCCGGCCGTCCAGCGTCTTGGTGGCATGGATCTGTGCCGTCACACTGCCGGTGGCCTGGTAGGTATTGGTAAACTGAATGGCGGGTACATCCGTGCCGCTGGCCGTACCGGAGATCGCCTCCGCCTCGGAGGCAAACTGCTGGATGGTCTTGCTTGCGGCAAACGAACCGTCATTCTGGCGGGTCACGGTAAAGGTAACCAGGTACACATGGGCGTCATAGGTAACGCCGCCCTTGTTGCCGTTCACTTCCTCCACGAGGAAGCGGGCGGTGGCGCCGTCCTGCGCCGGCAAAGGCAGGCTGTCAAAACCAAAGGTTGCCTGCTGGCCGTCCTGCACGGAGGTGGCTTCGCCATTGGCCACGGTGCTCACTTCCGTCCAGGTGGAGGTTCCGTCCTGGCCCGCGGTTTCCCGCTTGAGCACAAACTGGAATTCGCCCGTCTCCAGGTCACGTCCGGTAAGGAGCTTGGTGCCCTCGATGTCGCCGGTAACGGGGCCTGCCGCGTTGGTGAAGGCCGCCTGCGTGGTGTTGTCTGCGTCCGCCTTGCTCACCGCGTCGGTGTTGGCATAGTTGACGGACTCCACCTTCAGCTGGCCGTTGTCGTCGGTCCCCACCGTCACGGTAACCGTGGCCGTATGGGGATCCTGCACCAGGTCCGTTGCGACGGAAGCCGTCTCGGTGATGGTGTAGGTATAAATACCCGTCTGGGTATAGCGGATGGTTCCGAAGGTGGCGGTGTGGGTCGTGGCCCCGGGATCATAGGCGATGGTAACCTGGTCGGCATTGGTGCCCTCCGGCATGGGGGCGCCGTTCTGGGCCTTCAGGGTGAAGGTGAAGCTGTCACCCGTCTGCCAGTCACGGCCCGCAATGGTCTTGGACACGGTGAACTGCTGGTCCGCGGACAGCGAGACCGAGACCGGTTCGTTCTGCACCCGCACGATGGTGCTGCGGGAGAACAGCCGGGTCAGATCCTGCGGGTTCTGGTTTTCATCCTTCAGTTCTTCCTTGTAGCTCGGATCGCCGGCGTCATAGTTCTGGGTGATCTGGATGCTGGACCAGCCCCCGGTCACCTCGAAGAACCGCTCCCCGTTCTCGCTGTAGGTGGGGCCGTACTCGATGATGGGGCCGTTGGTGTTGTAGGACAGATCCAGCGTCTTTTGGGCATCCGTCCAGGCGGACCAGTTGATGGCACCGCTGTCGGTGACCGGATCGGCCGGGTAGTCGTTGCTGGTGTACAGCGACGCCGTCACGTCGGTGAGGTTGGTGTTGATTTCGTCGGGCACCGCAAACTGCAGCATGCTGCTCACCACGCGGCCCACGCCGTGCAGCACGCTGATGTCGTCGTCCGCATTGCCGGCATCGGCGTAGACGCCGGTTTCATCCACACGGACCTCCACCAGTGTGGGGTTGACGGTATAGCCGTCCGGCGCGACAGCCTCCTGCAGGTAGTAGGTCTGCCCCACATCCAGGGTATGGCCCTGGGTGGGGAACACGGCGGCGGAATCCAGCGTGATGCCGTTATCCTCCGAGGTCAGCTTGCCGGTGGTCACGGTGTCGTAGGGCTGGGCATCCGCTTTCAGGACCGGCACTTCGCCGGTGGTATCCACCTGGTCGGCGGTGTACAGGTTGAAGGTGGCGGTTTTGTCCATGGGTTCGCCGTTTTCGTCCACCTTCTGGACCAGCAGATAATTCTTGATGTTGGGCACATACAGCCGCACCGAGAATTCACGCTCAAAATAGCTCGGGTCGCTATCGTCCAGGATGTCGGAATTCAGCCGATGGGTGTTGCCCACCGTGGCACCGCTGAGGTTGGATGCCTCGGTATAATAGTAGGCGACGGTAAATTCCGCCGCAGCGGCAGCATCCGGCCCCTTGCTGGCCAGCAGCATATGGTAGTAGGTCTTGATGTCGCCGGGCAGGTTTTCGATGGTGACTTTATAGGCACCGCTGCTGTCCAGCTGGAAGATATACTGGTCCGCCCGGGCGGCCTGCAGCACATCCTCCATCGTCGCGTTGGCGCCGTCCTTGCTGTAGACGGTCCAGCCGTTGAGGGGATCGCCCGAGACCGTGTGCCAGTAACCGTCTGCATCCTTGGCCAGGACCACGGCAAAGTAGGTGCCGTTATTTTGGTCGGGATCATCATATACCGTGTCCCCGTTTGCCGCCTTGGGCACGTCGGGCAGGGTGGCTGTGACGATGGGGCTGGCATAGGCGCCGGTATCCCAGGCGTTGCCGCTCAGAAGCACGGCCTGGGTGAAGCCCTCCTGCGTGGGGAAGTACAGGTGCATATCCCCGGAGGGACGGTAGCCCGCGGGGGTGGAAATTTCTTTCAGGACAAATTTACCGGACTGGCCGGTGCCGCCGTACTTTTCCTTCAGGTCATTCAGGCTGAGCAGCATGCCCTCGTCATCCTGGAAGACGAAGGTGCCGTCGCCATCGGTGGTGCCGGTGGCAATTTTGCTGCCTGCCTCGTAGTTGTCGTTGGCGGTGTACAGTTCAAACTGTGCGCCCTGGACAGGGTTGCCCTGCTGGTCCACCTTGCGCAGATCGCTCTGGGGAACCGAGACCAGGTTGAATTTCAGGGACATGTTGGAGTCCACGTTGCCCCGCTCCAGGTAGTAGAACCGCAGGGTATGGTAGGTGCCGTCGGCAAAGGTATCGCCGTCCCAGTTGGTAGCATCTCCCCGCCCGGCATTCTGGTATTTGCTCCGCAACGTACCGTCATGCCGGCCGTTGATCGTGATTTCACCGGTGGAGAAGTCGATCTTCAGGCTGGCGGCGTCATGGATACCGCCCAGATCGCCCACCAGCACATTGTCGATGAAGACCCAGACGTCATCGTCGCCGCTGAATTCATAGGTGACGATTTTTCCGTCTTCGGTCCGGCCGTCCTCCTGCTGCACAAAGCGGGTGGTCATGGTCAGACCGAAGTAATGGTTGATCGCACCGTTGGTGGACTGGATGCTCTGCGGATTGGACAGTTTGGACAGCGCGTTGAAGGGGAAGAACTGTCCGTTGGGAGATGCGCCGCCGGCCGCCACAGCCCAGTCATTGTACAGAACGAAGGCATTGCTGTCCTCGTCATACTCTGCAAAATTTTTCTGGCTATTGTAGTAGTAATAGTTGTCGCTGTCGATCTGCAGCAAATTGCCCACATCGGAATAGGAGGCTTTGCCGTTATGGGCGTAAGAGGGATCAAACAAATAGCGCAGCGATTCCCCGCCATACTGGGATACCAGCTTGGGGTAGCCGTCTTGCAGGGTGTCCTCCACCATGTCGGAAAAAGGTTTCTCGGTGCCGGTCCATCCATTGATACCCGTACCGGTTACGTTCCGGAAATTGAGCTGATGCCCCTGGTTGATACCCAGATTCTGGTAGTTTTGGGGGGTAGACTTGTCGGAGTCATACCGACCCTGCAACCAGTAATCAAACAGGTTGATGGTGGTACCCACCGGGGATACCGTATCACTGACGGTGCCCGTTATCGCACGGGTCTGTGTGCCGCCCGTATCCGTGGGCGCCGCCAGTGCCTGGGTGGCGAACAGGGAGACTGCCAGCAATGCTGCGCCCAACCCTGCCGCCAAACCTTTGACGCCTTTGTGTTTTCCTTTCATGTTCCTTCTCCTTTTTTGCCGTGGGTACCCATGGTGGACCAAAACCGGAACGGGCCGAACGTGCCGTTCCCGTCGGATCGCGGGGTTCCCTCTTGGCAGTGGTGCACCCCGCGAAGAAACCGATACAACAAAAGCGTGATTTTGTTGT
>ERZ1643251.1822-NODE-1822-length-23171-cov-9.622556_pt1 | contig 23171 bp, 18 predicted proteins | sample MGYA00579261_ERZ1643251 | MGnify/ENA primary metagenome ERZ1643251 (study PRJEB29033, sample SAMEA4952267) | chicken gut metagenome | biome: Broiler Chicken; feature: Gastrointestinal Tract; material: Caecum | place: Ireland | collected 2018 | study: Broiler... | reverse complement strand
TTTCCTGTACGGATCACAAATCCTCCGTGAGGAAGTCCTGCATGGTCTCTCTTCATTTCCTCTTCTGAAATAAAGTGTACAGTGGTATCATACTCATCAAAATAATTTGGCATAGTCTTGATCTCATTCTCAATTCTTGCCTTGTCAGCCCCTTCTTTTGCTACCACAAATACCTCTCTGGTATGTTTTTCTCTTGTAGTCAGTTCCGGATTCTCACCGTTTCTTACAGCTTCCAATGCTTTTTCCACAGGAATGGTATACTGTCTGGCGTCGATAACGCCTTCGATCCTTCTGACTGCGTCAGAATGCCCCTGGCTTACTCCTTTACCCCAGAAAGTATAGTCCTTTCCAGTAGGCATGATAGCGTTGGCATACAGGCGGTTCAATGAAAACATTCCTGGGTCCCATCCTGCAGAAATCAGAGCTGTTTTTCCACTTTCCTTTGCAGCCTTATCTACTGCTTCAAAATGCTCCGGGATTTTTGCATGGGTATCAAAACTGTCCACTACATTAAAATATTTCGCAAATTCAGGAGTCTGTACAGGAAGGTCTGTAGCACTTCCTCCACAGAGGATCATCACGTCAATGTCATCTTTCATCTTAACAGCCTCGTCTACATGATAAACCTTTGCCGTCTCTGTAAGAATTTTTACAGAAGCAGGGTCTCTCCGTGTAAAAACTGCTTTCAGTTCTAAATCCGGGTTATGCTTAATCGCACACTCTACGCCTCTGCCCAGATTCCCGTATCCTAAAATTCCGATTCTGATGCTCATATCTCATTCTCCTATCTTTCTGTATAATATCCGGCAGAGAATATCCTCTGCCACTTTCAAAGTATACCAAACTGAGAGGCATTGTCAATGCAGAATCCGAAACTTTACATAGCCTCCTGCAGCAATCTGCCCCGTGTATTCCACTGCTAAAGCTCTGCTTTTAAGGCATAAAAAGGCAGACATCTTTTCTGAAATTGAGAAAAAAATGCCTGCTCTCCTTATGTAACTTCTCTTTAATTTACAGCTCAGTCGTGAATTCTGATAACAGCCTTCACAATATCTGCCTTATTCTTAATGGATTCATCCATGGCAATATCCGCCTGATCCAGAGGATATTCCTTTGTAACAATACCTTTCAGATTTACCTTTCCATCAGCCACTGCCTGGATTGCCATAGGATAAATATTTCTATAACGGAATACAGTCTTAAAAGTCAGCTCCTTATTCAATGCAACACTCATAGGCAGAGTAACTTCTCCGCTCTTGCTGTAACCTACAAATACTATGGTAGAACCATTTTTCGCAATTTCGATTGCCTGTCTGGAAGTGATTTCAGAACCAGCAGTCTCAATGACCAAATCTGTTCCTTTTCCATCTGTAAGCTCCCGGACTTTTGCCGCAACATCTTCTTTCATTCCATTGATAACACCGGTTGCTCCCAGTTCCATAGCCTTGTCCAGACGTTTATCCATCACATCTACCACATAAACTTCGCTGACTCCTCTGGCTTTCAGGGCCATCATAGATACAAGGCCAATGCAGCCGGCACCCATAACTACAGCCTTCTGCCCCAGATGCGCATCTCCCTGAATAGCTGCATGAAATCCTACAGCCAGAGGCTCTATGAGAGCTCCCTCCAGGGTGCTTACGTTGTCCGGCAGTTTAAAGCACAGTGCTGCCTCATGAGCAACATACTCCTGGAATACGCCGTCCACCGGAGGCGTTGCGAAAAAGACTACATCAGGGCAGAGGTTATACTTGCCCTCTTTGCAGAATTCACAATGTCCGCAGGTTTTTCCCGGTTCCAGAGCGACTCTGTCGCCAACCTGAAGATGCTTTACATCTTTACCTACTTCCACTACCACGCCTCCAGGCTCATGGCCCAGAACAAAAGGCGGCTCCACAACAAAATCCCCAATAGCCCCTGTTTCATAGTAATGAAGATCGGAACCGCAGATTCCCACATAATCCAGTTTTACCAGCACTTCATCATCCTTTGGCACCGGAATTGGCCTCTCTTCAAATTCGATCTTCTGAATGTCGGTCATTACCGCCACTTTCATTTTGCCTTCCATAATCCATACCTCCTGTTTTGTGAGACCGCCCTTTTTCCCGGACAGTCTCACCAATTCTCTAGTCGTAATGATAGCCTAATTATAATCCCCGCTTTTCCATACTTCAAGTAAATTTCCTGACATTTTCCATGAAAAAATTGACAATTTATCTGGATGTTTCTTGTCAGAAATGGCCTTTTACTTTCCTAAAAACCCCCCAATGATTTTTAGTGATGGAACAGACGTATTCCGGTGAACGCCATTACCATATCATATTTATTGCAGGTTTCAATCACTGCATCATCACGAACAGAACCACCTGGTTCCGCCACATATTTAACCCCGCTCTTATGCGCTCTCTCAATATTGTCTGAGAAGGGGAAGAAAGCGTCAGAACCCAGAGTAACCTCTGTCATCTTATCCAGCCATGCCCTCTTTTCTTCTCTTGTAAATACCTCTGGCTTCTCTGTAAAGGTTTTCTCCCACTGACCGTCAGCCAGTACATCCATATACTCCTCGCCGATATACACATCAATGGCATTATCTCTCTCAGCACGGCTGATGGTATCTTTAAACGGCAGTTCCAATACCTTCGGGCACTGTCTCAGCCACCAGTTATCTGCCTTCTGTCCTGCCAGACGTGTACAATGTACACGAGACTGCTGTCCTGCTCCTACGCCAATTGCCTGGCCGTCTTTTACATAGCATACAGAATTGGACTGGGTATATTTCAGGATGATCAGAGAAATCTTCATATCCCTCCTGGCTTCTTCTGTCAGCTCTTTGTTCTCTGTGACAATGTTAGAAATCAGCGCATCGTCAATAGCCAGTTCCTGACGTCCCTGTTCAAAAGTAACGCCGTAAACTTCCTTATGTTCCAGAGGTGCCGGTACAAAATCCGGGTCAATCTCAATGACATTGTAATTGCCCTTTTTCTTTAGAGCAAGAATATCCAGTGCATCCTGGGTATATCCCGGAGCGATAACGCCGTCAGAAACCTCTCTCTTGATCAGCATAGCCGTATCTCTGTCGCACACGTCAGAAAGAGCAATAAAATCTCCAAAAGAAGACATACGGTCAGCCCCTCTGGCCCTTGCATAAGCGCAGGCAAGAGGTGAAAAGTTTTTCCAGTCCATATCATTAACCCAGTAGATTTTTGCCAGCGTCTCTGTAAGGGGCAGTCCCACAGCAGCGCCTGCCGGAGACACATGCTTAAAGGATGTAGCTGCCGGAAGTCCTGTTGCTTTCTTTAAATCTCTTACAAGCTGCCAGCCGTTAAAAGCGTCCAGGAAATTAATGTATCCCGGCTTTCCGCTGAGAACCTTGATAGGCAGGTCAGAGCCGTCTGCCATATAGATCTTAGATGGTTTCTGGTTTGGATTACATCCGTATTTCAGCGCTAATTCTTTCATATTCTAACTTCCTTTCCATTATCTGTATTATTGCTGTCCCAGAGTATTTCTCTGATATACTAATTATTTTTATTCACGATCCTGGTTTCATATTTTCCTGTCTCAATGTCAATAAACCGAACAAACAGAGACACCTTATTTTCCTCATTCAGGCTCTCCCAGACCTCCTTTGTAAAGGCGTCAATATCACCGGAAATCCCCACTACTTTCGGCTCTCCTTCAAAGCTTGGCAGAGGATTGCCGTCATGCATATAAGTATGGATAAAACGGCCTTCTCCGTCTATCGGATTCTCATAAGCATAGGTGAATCTGCAGCAAGATTTCGGATCCCCATTATTGCTTTTTAAAATAGACATAGCATAATTATAATGTCCGTTTTCAATATGCATAATTCCTGAAATTCTAGGGGTGTAGTTTGGTCCGTCAGGCTCAAACTCACGGCTCCTTAAAGACTGCTCAAATGTCATCTGCTTGTCCATACCCTCGTAAATAGTATCTGTCTGGTCACCGTTTGTAACAATTGTTTTATTCCCAAGTACACGAACAGGAGCGTAAATGATCAGGCTGGGGTCTTCCATTTTTGAAGGGTCAAAAGCCTGTGTACGGATACCTTCTCCATCCTCTACAAACACACGGTTTCTGCTGTTGGCGCTTCTTCCCATAATAAAATAAGCAGCCACAGCTTTCTTTCCATCCGGGGTCTTCCCCAGCACGATACCTCTTCCCGGGTATGCATTATTTTTCAGTTCTTCTGACAATGACAGCATCTTCATGAATTTCTCTCCTTTACAGATATATAATAACTATAACAATGAAAAAAGCCCACTATCCGAGCATTCTGCCCAGACGGTCGGCTTCTCTCGCTTATACTCCCTGTGGTCATTTCCACTTCCGTCAGTCATATAAGCACTTAAAACATAACATCTATGTCAGAAAAAGTCAATAATTTTTGTAAGAAAATGATTATCCTCAATACTGACAATTTTACAGCTTCTTCAAAATTCCTTCTACTACTCCTCACACACCTGAAAAATATAAAACTTCAGATAATAAGAATCCCCTGCTCCCCACAAAATCGGATGATCCGCTGCCTGGGTCCTGAACTCTACCTGGCGCAGACGCTTATGGGCATTTCTGGCTGCCTGACCGATGGTCTGGGTAAACAGCTCATAATCCATGAAATGGGAGCAGGAACAGGTGGCCAGGAATCCTCTGTCCTTCACCAGCTTCATAGCCCGCAGATTGATCTCCCGGTATCCCCGTACTGCATTTTTGATAGAATTCCTGGACTTGGTAAAGGCCGGTGGGTCCAGGATCACCACATCATATTTCTCTCCCTTTTTCTCCAGCTCAGGAAGAAGCTCAAAAACATCTTCACAGATAAATTTCACCCTGTCTTCCAATCCATTGAGCTTTGCATTTTCGCCTGCCTGATGAACTGCCAGTTCAGAGGCATCTACTCCTGTCACTTCTGCAGCTCCGGCAATTCCCGCATTCAGGGCAAAGGAGCCCGTATGGGTAAAGCAGTCCAGGACTCTGGCGCCTTTGCAGAGCTTCTGGATTGCCAGACGGTTATATTTCTGGTCCAGGAAAAATCCGGTTTTCTGGCCATCTTTAACATCCACCTGATATTTTACTCCGTTTTCCTCGATCTCCACCAGAGTATCGAAAGGCTCTCCAATAAATCCCTTTACACGTTCCATACCTTCCTGGGCCCTGACCTTGGCATCGCTCCGCTCGTAAACTCCCTGAATCTGTATTCCGTCTTCTGCCAGTACTTCTTTTAGGACTTCTACAATGGTCTCCTTCATCCGGTCAATGCCAAGGGCAAGAGACTGGACCACCAATACCTGAGAAAACTTGTCCACCACAAGGCCGGGAAGAAAATCTGCCTCTCCAAAAATAATCCTGCAGCTGCTGGTATCTACGGTCTTTTTCCTATACTCCCAGGCATCTTTCACCCGTGTTTTCAGAAACTCTCTGTCAATCTCCACATCTGTTCTTCTTGTCATCATCCGGATGCGGATTTTGGAATTCATGTTAATAAATCCTTTTCCCATAGGAAAGCCATCAAAGTCATGGACCAGCACAATATCTCCATTTTCAAAGCTTCCCATAATGCTCTCAATCTCATTGTCATAAATCCAGGGGCCCCCTGCTTTCAACGCTCTTCCCTCACCCTTTTTCAATGTTACAATTGCGTTACTCATTCTCTCATCTCCTGTCTTTCCATATTTCTTTCCTATCCTAATTAAAGCAAAGCCTTTTTTGCCACTGCGTCTATCTTCCATTCAGTTCTCTTCTTACCCTTTTCCAGTCAGGAAAAAAACGGTCCATATATGCCCAGAACTCCTTTCCATGTCCCGGCACCAGTAAATGGACCAGCTCATGGGTCACCACATATTCCAGACATTCTCTTGGACAGGCTGCCAGCTGAATGTTCAGCCATATCCTTTTCTTTACTGTATTGCAGCTTCCCCACCGGGTTTTCATATCTCTCAGCCGCCATTCTCTGGCGTGAAGTCCTGTAATCTGTTCACACTTCCGGATTACTTCAGGAAGTATTTCCGCAAGCTGCTTTCTGTATAGTTCCTTCTGCCGCTTCCGCTCTTCCTCAGAAAGCTCCTCCTCAGCCCAGGCAGCCCTGTTTTCCTCCAGTTTTTTTCTGGTATCCATAATCCAGTTCCATTTTTCTCTGACAAACCCTTCCACAGTTTTTACAGACATCCTCTCAGGGGCGGAAACCCGTATTTCTCCGTTAGCTGGTGAAATACGCAGATACATATTTTTTATTTTCTTTTTCTCTATCTGGATATTTTCTCCGTTAATCTGAAGCTCCACCAGTTTCTTTACATCCTTCTTCAATTCAGAGACTCCTTTTTGGGTTTTCAATCCTGCCCCAATGGTGTGGAGAGGCCAGGACTTCTATCTTCTCCCCGGTAAAGGGCTGACAAAATACTGCTCTACGGCAGTGAAGAGCCAGGCCTGGGAAATAAGGATTCTCCCCATCTCCATAGAGCACATCTCCCAGAAGCGGATATCCCAGCCAGGCCATATGCACCCGGATCTGGTGGGTCCTTCCTGTATAAATTTCCCAGGCAGTTACTGTAGCATTGTCCAGGAACTCCCGTACTTCATACTGAGTGTCCGCCCTTTTTCCCCTGGCATCCACCTGCATTTTCATTTTTTCCCCAGGGATTTTTCCTATGGGCTCCTGGATTCTTCCCTCGTGATTTTCCAGCCGTCCTTTGACAATTCCCAGATACTCCTTCTGGAAAATTCCTTTTTCCTTCTGCTCTCCCAGTCTTGCCCCGGCAGTCTGATTCTTGGCCAGTATCACCACTCCGGAGGTATCTCTGTCCAGCCGCCCTATAATCCTTACAGGCCGGGGCTCTCCTCTTTTTTCAAAAAGACCTGCCGCCAGGTTCCCTAGGGAATCCCTATAGTGTCCCCGCCCCGGATGACAGGCTATTCCCGGAGGCTTATTTACTGCCAGAATGTCCTCATCCTCATAAAGGATTTCCAGCTCCCCATCCAGAGGCATCACTTTTCCACAGTCTGTCTCCTGCTCCTCCAGACATACTGTCAAAATTTCTCCAGGCCTTCCCACATATGAAATCCGCTGTTTCTCTCCGTTTATGCAGATTCCTTTTTCCCGGAATTTTGCCTGACTGATCTGTCTTTTTGTCAGCCCCAGATGCTTTTTCAGCACATAGTCCAGAGGCTGAAAAGCAGTGTCTTCATCTAAAATCAGTTCCAGGGTTTTCATTAATAAGCCAGAACCTCGTATCCATCTTCTGTTACCAGTACCATGATCTCCCACTGGGCAGAAGGTTTGCCGTCTTCTGTGTACACTGTCCAGCCGTCGCTGTCGTCTACAAAAATCTCATGGCCTCCCATATTGATCATAGGCTCAATAGTAAAGATCATGCCGGGAGCCAAAAGCATGCCCGTACCTGCCTTTCCAATATATCCTACCCAGGGATCTTCATGGAATTCCAGACCTATTCCGTGTCCTCCGATCTCCCGGACTACAGAATAGCCATTAGCGTGAGCATGGTCATAGACAGCCTGACTCATATCTCCCAGAAATCCCCAGGGCTTTACCTGCTCCAGTCCTTTTTCCACACACTCCTTGGTCACATCCACCAGACGCTGTTTCTCCGTTCCCACATCCCCGATGCAGAACATACGGGAAGAATCTGAAAAATAACCGTCCAATATCGTAGATACATCTACGTTTACAATATCTCCCTCTTTGAGCGTCACCTCTTCTGAGGGTATTCCATGGCACACCTGGTCATTAATGGAGGTACACACACTCTTCGGATAGCCTTCATAATCCAGAGGCGCAGGGATTCCTCCTGCCTCTGTGGTGATCTTATACACCCAATCATCAATTTCCTGGGTGGTGACCCCTGGCTGGATATGCTCAGCTACATAATCCAGTACCGCTATATTGATTTTTGCACTTTCTCTGATTTTCTCAATCTGTGACGGAGTTTTAATGATCTCATGAGAAGGAATAAGCACTCCTTTATTCTCATACATCTTCAGTTTTTCATCAAAAGCCTCATGGCACTTTTTATATTTCTTTCCGCTGCCGCACCAGCAGGGTGCATTTCTCTCTAATATTTCCATATGTTTTTGTCTCCTTTTCCTATGTAACTGTCCCCTCCGTATACAAAAGAACCTTTCTATTCCTTTGGCGGCTGTCGGCTGCTCCTTGGTTATCCTCAGTGTACAAGGGGCCAAACGCCTCCTACACTGAGGGTAGTATATCATGATTTATTTTTCCAGGCAATAAACAGGAATATATTTGTTTTTACTTGAAAAACAGGAGAAAAGATAGTATAAATAATAAGGTCTGGAATAATTTGAAATAGAATTCAGAAAGGATCAGTAAAATATGAATAAGAATCAAAACAGCAAAATGACTCCTCTACAGTTCATTTTTCGTGTACTGCAGGGAGCGCTGATCGGGCTTGGTGCTGTACTTCCCGGCATTTCTGGAGGTGTTTTAAGCGTAATCTTTGGTATCTACAAGCCCATCATGGAACTTTTATCCAATCCCTTTAAAAACTTTAAAACCCATGTACCCAAATTAATTCCCGTTATTATCGGCGGAGTCATCGGCTTTCTGGGAGTGGCTAATATCCTGTCCTTTTTCCTGGAAAAATATCCGGATCCTTCCGTGTGTGTTTTTATCGGACTGATTACAGGAATGCTTCCTTCTCTGTTCCGCGAAGCAGGAGAACAGGGACGCAGCAAAGGTTCTTACATCTCTATGGCAGTATGTATGTGTGTTATCTTTACCCTGCTCATCGGTCTTCAGATGACTTCCATAGAAGTTGCCCCAAATTTCTTCTGGTATCTCTTCTGTGGATTTTGCCTGGCCCTCAGCATAATCGCACCGGGAATGAGTTTTTCTACCCTTCTCATGCCTCTGGGTCTGTATACGCCTTTTATTGACGGAATCGGACACTTCGATATGGGAATATTGATCCCCGGCGGTATCGGAGCTCTGGTAACTGTGATCTGCTTGGCAAAAGCGGTGAACGCCTTATTTGACAATTACTATTCCATCGCCTTTCACGGAATCATCGGTATTGTCATTGCCGCTACAGTCATGATCATTCCGTTTTCTGGATTTACATCCCCTGGAACAGCTCTGGTCAACGGAGTATGTATTATTATAGGAATCCTCGTCGCTCTTGCTCTTGATAAATTTAACAGTCGAGTAAAAGTGGAGTAATCTTCTAAATAGAAACAGCAAAGCCAGATGAAGCTTTTTATTTTCTGAGTTTTCATCTGGTTTTCTTTTGTTAAAAATTTTCAGATTTTTTAAGATTTATCACCATTTAAAACTGTTTATAATATATTTTATTTAAAATTTTCTATTTTTATTATTGACATATCCGAAATAGGCTGTTATAATTTAACCATAAAATAAATCAAAAGAAAAAAACAGAAAGGACTGATACCACCAAAAGATTAAATTACTACTCATAATTTTAAAGAAAGGACGGTACGGACCACCAGAAATTTAAAGAACATTTGAAATCGAAAAATACGAAAAGAGGTATCCGCCAATGGATAACGAAATACGTTAAAAGGCATCATTCAGAATAAAAAATTTTGAATGATGCCTTTTACATTTGCTGTAATCGCTTATAGAAAATTATAAAACGTACAATTAGCCAAATAGATTATTCTGTTCTCTCATCTCCCCAGAAAAACAGCGCTACAGTTCCCGGTCCTGTATGAGTTCCGATTACAGTTCCAATACTATTGATCAACACTTTTCCGTTAAGATTTGGGAATTTCTCTTCTACCATATCTGCCACTTTTCTGGCATCCTCCATACATGCAGAATTGGAGATATAGCACTTGCCACTATACTCCAGACCACCCTGGGCATGTTCTTCCATTCTCTTAACCATCTCACGAATGACCTGTTTCTTTCCCCTGTATTTATTTCTGGGGATCAACTTCCCTTCGTTATTTACATTCATCAGAGGACAGATATTCAGAGCCTGTCCCAGAAAACCGGAAACTTTGGAAATCCTTCCTCCCCGGATAAAGCTGGTAAGGTCTGTAGAGAAAAACCAATGATGAAGCTTGTTTTTATTCTCCTCAATCCACTGAACATTTTCTTCCAGGCTCATACCCTTCTCCTGATTTTCCAAGGCCTTATCCAGAAGAAGTCCAAAACCGGAAGAAGCAGCTAAGGAATCAATTATCACGACTTTTCTGTCCGGATATTTTTCCTCCATCTGGACCTTCGCCATATTAGCAGAATTAATCGTGCCGGAAATACCGCTGGACAGCGTCAGGTGCATTATATCCTTCCCCTCTTTCAGGATTGGCTCAAACAGGTTTATATATTGCTCCGTATTGACCTGAGCCGTAGTGGGCTGAGCTCCATCTGCGATCATCCGATAAAAGTCTGGAAAAGAAATTGATTTCCCCAGATCATCCGGATATTCCTTTCCGTCAAGAAGGAAATGAAAGCAGGCATAAGGAACCTTTTTTTCCTCAAAATAAGAGGCTGGCATATCTGCAGTAGAGCAGCATGTAATTACATAGTTATTCATGAGTCTCTCCTCCCCTATTCATATTCATACAAATATATGTATTTTTATTTTATCATTTCTCTGCCGGCTTGAAAAGACTGATTCCGCTTCTGTCAGTGTGCCAGTTTCAAAATCATCTCCAGGATTCTTCTGGCGCAGATGGCTATTTCCTCCCTTGTGATCAGTTCTCTTTCCATGGCCATAAGCAGTCTGTCAGGATAACCGCAGCCCATTTTGATATCATTTCCCGCTTTTGCTTCTTTATAATGTTCTCCTCTGGTCCACCAGTCCGTGGTAACAATTCCCTTAAATCCCCATTCTTCTCTCAGGATCCCGGTAAGCAGATCCCAGCTTTCAGAAGCCCTGTGTCCATTGACCAGATTGTAAGAAGACATAATGGTCCAGGGATCAGACTCTTTTACCACGATTTCAAAACCTTTCAGATAAATCTCTCTTAAAGCTCTTTCTGAGACTCTGGAATCACTGTCTTTACGGTTTGATTCCTTATTATTGCAGGCAAAATGTTTTACAGATGCAGCCACATGCTGAGACTGGATGCCACGTACCATAGCTGCTCCCATTTTTCCTGCTACCAGAGGATCTTCTGAATAATATTCAAAGTTTCTTCCGCAGAGAGGGCTTCTGTGAATATTCATAGCCGGTGTCAGCCAGATTCCGATGTTGTTTTCCTTTACCTCACTTGCTCCTGCTGCTCCGACTTGTTCTACCAGCTCTGTATTCCAGGTGCAGGCCAGCATCGTGGCACAGGGCCAGGCTGTGGTATACACGCGGCACTGAGGCCTGATCCGCAGTCCTGCAGGACCGTCTGCCGTCATCACATTGGGAATACCATACTCTCTCAGATTTCCCATACCGTAGGTATTAGCTACACCGGTATTTGGCTGACCGCCCAGAAGATGAGCCAGATCTTCATCAGACAACTGTTCCATAAATGTATCCAGAGTAATCTTTCCCTCTGCCACTTCTGAAAGCATATGTTTTCCGGATTTTTCTATTTCTTCCCACAGCATCTGTCCATAGCCCCTGTCTGCAGGTTCCATTCCTTCTAAGCGGTCCATATCCTGCTTTGGAAGTCCCAGAGGTTCCTGAATCTGTTCTCTTTCCGAAAGCATCTCATAAGAGCCGTCCCCGGTAAGACGTTTTGGCAGTTTATATGGAGCAGATTTACTGGTCAGCTGGCTGACAATACGGTCTCCGTTCAGTACCCAGTCTTCTCTCCACTTTTCCAGATTCTCTGCAGAATTTCCCACATAAAAGCTGTAATTTCCCCCTTCCAGAACATAGGCTGACTTGCTGACTTTTCCCAGGTCATCAAAAGAAGCCATATCCGATACTGAAAATGTCAGGATCATAGTCTGGGTCTCTCCTGCTGCCAGCAGACGGGTTTTCTGAAAAGCTCCCAGCTCCAGAGCCGGTTTGCCAAGTTTTCCCTGAGGTGCGCTATAATATACCTGGACCACTTCTTTTCCTGGGCGAAGCCCTAAATTTGTAACCTCTGCTTTAACACGTACCTGGTCATTCTCTACGGAAATGTTCTTTGTACAGATTTCAAACTCCGTATAGGAAAGGCCATATCCAAAAGGATAAATGACTTTTGCTTTCGCCTGTGAGAAAGATTCAAAATACCGGTATCCCACATAGACATCTTCCTCATAATTCACATAGTCCAGAGACTCATGGAATCCCTCAGAAGATGGATAGTCTTCCAGGGTTTGCGCAAAGGTGTCCGTCAGTTTTCCAGAAGGATTTACGTCTCCGCAAAGGATGTCCGCAGCTGCCAATCCTCCCTCGATGCCCCCCTGCCATGCCATAAGCACAGCGGAAAGACTTTTATCTTCCTTAAACCAGGAAGTGTCGATCATACCGCCTACATTCAGTACTACTGCTACATAAGGGAAGGTCTTTTTCACTTTCTCCACCATCTGCTTTTCTGCTTCGGTCAGACAAAAATCACCGTTCTCAAAAATGCTGGCAGAAAGTCTTGCAAGAGACTGATCTCCTCCTGCAAAAGCTTTATCTGCAATACTCTTTCTGTCCCAGCCTTCTCCAGAATACCGGCAGATTGTCACTACAGCCGTATCTGTAAAAGCTCTGGCCTGTCCCAGCAGCTCTTCCGGAACTTCCGGCTCCAGAGTCATTCCCGGACAGTAGCCCTTTGCATACTGAGCCTGAATTTCCTTTTTATAATACCCTGCAGCAGGCCAGAAAACCTCCACTTTTCCTTCCTGCTCCTTAATCCTCAGACCTTCCATAAGATTTCTGGTATAAGCCACGGTCACGTCTCCGCTTCCTCCGCCGCCCTTTACATAGTCCACTGCAGCCTTTCCAAAAACTGCCAGTTTCTGTCCTTTACAGAAGGGCAGCAGAGATCCTTCATTTTTCAGCAGCACCATTCCCTCTCCAGCTGCCTTTCTTGACAGTTCAATATGCTCCCTGCATCCTGTCACTCTTGCTCCCTCTTTTCCAAGGGGCAGACATGGCTGATAATTAAACCTTGACCACTTCTCCATAAGATTCATCCTCCTGCCTTATCGGCAATTATAATTCATATTTATAAATAAACATTTCCAGATGCTTTCTCTGGCCGTTTATATCCACAATCTTCTCAGAGGCACAGATCCTCTGACATCCTTTTTTCTCATAAAATTTATAGTCACAGGTTGTATCTGTAAAGAAAAAGAAATTCTTGCCTCCATTTTCTTTGATAAATGCTTTCGCATCTTCCCAGAGTTGAGTTCCCATACCTTTTCCTTTTTTGCTCCTGAGAATATTTAAATAGATCAGCTCACCATCAAACTTTTCTCCCTGTTCTTTAAACATTTGCCGGTTCTGGCGGTTCAGTTCCCTGAAAAGCTTCAGATTGCTCCGTCCTTCCTGGCTGAATCCAAGGCGTATCCCATAGAACAGTCCACGAAAATTCATAGTAAAATTTTTTCGTCCTTTTCCTTCTTTTCTTGCCAGAACCACTCCCACAGGCTTTCCATTTATGAGGGCCACTCTGGCAAAATTTTCCTGAGTAAGCAGACTTGCCCAATAAGATTTTTCCAACAGCCTTACCACTTTCTGATCTTTACATCTACGGCTGAATCCCCAGGTATCTCCCAGGATTCTTTCCATCTGTCTATAGTCCTCTTTTCTAAGTTCCCTATAGGTAATTTCCTGTTTTTTTTGCACCATATCCTGTCATTCTCCTTTGTCGCAATTGATGAGTCCATTATACCACTTCCATAAACAAGATTACAGAAGAATCTATTTCTCTCTTAAATGGATATATAAAAAATTCATAATATTTATAGTTTTTTAAACTCTTTGCATAATTTATCCGTTTACTCCATTTATTATTCACAGAATTTATGCATATAATATATAAAATTTTTCAGGAGCGTATAGTATGGACTACTCAAGGATTGGCTCAAGAATCAAAGAATATCGTGAAAAACAGAAAATGACGCAGCAGATGTTAGGTGAAGAAACAGACTATTCTGTCCAGCATATCAGTCATATTGAAACAGGAAAGACCAAGCTCAGCGTACAATGTCTTCTTGATATTGCTAATGCGCTCCATGTATCCGTAGATGAACTGGTATGTGGATATAATACTGCTTCCTCTGTTATTCTGGACCAGGAAATTAAAGAACTCCTGGATGACTGTACCCCTCAGGAGAAACAGATTATTCTGGAAACCATGAAAAGCCTAAAATCCAGCTTAAGAAAAAGCAGCAATACTTGAACATCTTTATCGAGCAAGAAAGATATTTCCATATGAGCATTTTTTTAAACAGGGGCTGGCGCACTTGATGCGTCAGCCCCTGTTCTCTCACTTACTGAAAAACAGCCTGATTTTTGTAATTTAACGCAATATAGCTTTTTCCTCTGTTAATGGAAATCTCCTGACCGGACTCATCGTAAAATCTCAGGTAGGAACTTTCATTATTGTAGTCCTTAGACCAGGTAATTTTCTGAACGCCTCCATTGGATACATAATATCCTACAGAATCTGTTCCTCCATCCCAGTCAATCTCTTTATGTCCCACACTGTCTCTCACAGAAATATCTGTTTCCAATACAAATACATTAGTAAAGGCCAGCTGTTCTCCGGTTTTTCCATCTACCTGGGCATCGCCATTGATCTGCTTCAAATAAACCTTATTCTCTGCATCATAAGTAAACTGTGAAGACTGCGCGCCGAAGTTAATCTGTACGCTGGTACAGTCACTGCCCTCTGGCTTGAGCTGTTCCTCCAGGCCGTTGAACTGGAAAGCAGGCCCCTTCTTGTCCTCATTCAGGTCTGTCCTCAGGCCCTGAGACTCAATATAAGAAACCAGCTTTGTTCCGTCAAAATATCCTGTATGTTCCAGAGAATATCCCTGATTCAGCCTGTCCTGGTCCCTGCCGAAAAGTCCGCCGGTATTGGTAATCCCTTCAATCTGGTCCATATTCAAAGCTTCCAGATAGTCCGCCATTGTATCATCAATTCCCCAGTTTACATAGAATGCATCAAATCCCTGGGAAAGAGCCGGGAAATAATAACGGCAGCTGCGGATGGGGCAAATTTGAGGCACCTGGGTATAATCGCCGTAAAGAGCCATAAATCTGGTAGCATCTCCCTCAACAGGAATTTCAAAAATAATATCTGCCTGTCCTACGCCATACTGAGGCATTGCGTAAGAAACATTATTGACCATAACAGCTACCGGCCGTTTTCCAATGGCCCCGTCTGTCAGGTCCGGCACTCCTGTAAGAAGGTTCTGATTAGCAGGAATCTCTTCCTGAGGCTCTACTGCAGAACCCTGTACTGCCCCCTGATCATCTTCCGTCTCTCCCTGTGAGGATTTTTCGGTCTGAGCAGTCTCATTCTGGCTCCGTTGTGTATCGTCCTTATGGCTGCAGGCTGCCATGGAACCTGCAAGAACAAAAGCTGCAGTGATCAGCATAACTTTTTTGAATTTCATTTATATTCCCCCTTATACATGTTGAAAGTTAGTCTGTATACATAGTCTCACACAGTCATTGTACGTGATAACTGTATGAATTGCAAGTTATAATCCCATTCTCAAAAGAATTCAACTTCTCTTCTTAGTAGAAATTCTGCACAATACCAGAAACAGACATATCCCTGCCACAGTCAATACCCATCCTTCTTTTACGCCTGGAACATGGTACTCCAACTCTATCTGGTTTTCTCCTTCCTCTATAGGAATCACAGTCAAGGCATTTGCGCCTCCAAGGACTTCTACCCTTTCTCCATTGACATAGGCATCCCAGCCTCCGTCATAGGGTATGGTCAGCAGCATCCAGCCCTCTTCATCAGATATATAGCTGCCGCTTACATAGCCGTCTTCGAAGTCTTCCAACTGGAGCTCTTTCTTCTGCAGCTCCTCTATGACCTCTTCAAAAACCTCCTGATCTAGATAATAAAAATATGGGAATACTTCCTGGTCTGTACCTGTATAATTGGTCAGAGAAATCCTATGGGGCTCATTTTCATTTCCTATATAAAACACCTTATATCCTAGCCAGGCTGCATAGTCGCAGCGATATTCTCCGTCAATATACAGCTGCAGATTCGGTATCCAGGAATCAACATAGCCATACAGCATATTCCTTCCTTCCTGGCCCTGGATCACAAAATTCAGAGAATTATTTTCAATCGTCATAGAATCATCTGCTCTTTTAAAAATCTCTACGTCTCTGCCCAGGATATTTGAGAAAAACTGGTTCTGGAATGCAAAAGGATCCAAAGATTCTGCATTCTCGAAAACAGTATCCTCTGTTTCCATACCAATCCCCAGCGCAAAAGGATTATAATATACCGCCTTTCCATTATACTCATCCATATCTTCCAACTTTATATAGCCAGGCACATCTTTTTCTGACAGTAAATATTTTACCCCAAATAAAGAGTCGGAAGGCAGGATAGCTTCGTCCATTCCTCCTAAGACCAGCTCCGAAGAATACCCCAGATCATACAGCATTCTGTTCACATCTGTATCATAAGCAGAAGAATAATGGGAAAGACTGCGGTATCCATATACCATTGCCTCGTTTAAATAGGCAGACAATCTTGTTCCGTTATCATTTCTTTTCTCCAGAGTATCCATACGGTAAAACAAGTCTTCTTCCCTGTCCTTCACCTGTTCTACCAGCTTTTCCTCGTTAAGAACATAGTTCTGATAATCAGATACGGATCCGTTTTCTCCGTAATTCACAGTAAAAGTAAGTACACCATTTACTAAAAGCTCTACTGCCAGGAATAGAGGTATCAGGTTCTTCGTAAATGAGAACTTTTTCACAAGAATAAAAAGCAGCAAATAGAGAACTAAGAACCCTATCGTGGCTCCAAATACCTTCCCATCATAGCCATTTTTAAAAGAAAAATATCCTGTCCCTGCCATGCAAAGCAGAAATATACTGATCATTTTCCAGTTTTTCTGCTCCCTTTCATAGTCTTCCGCTCCTCTGGCTGCCAGATGCAGCACCAGGAACGTTACTACAAAACCATAACGGAAAGCAAAGCTCTGTACCTGCCGGAAACCGCTCCAGATACAGTCAAGGGGTACCAGCCAGCAGCTGGCAAACATCAGCAGTACCACCAATGCTGATACAATTTTTTCTTTAAAGGTTCTTCTCCCAGACAGAAAATAGTAGAAGAAAAAGCCCAGAAAGATCAGTCCACAGTACAAAGAGACTGTGGGAACCAGTCCTCCTACAGCAAATCCCTGAAACACATCAAGAAAAGAGCCATGGGCAGCATACTGAAAAATAGAAGGGTCAAAGACCTCTTTTCCATTTTGAAGTCCTTTTACCACCGGCCAGAAAATAAAGCAGCTTCCCAGAAGTCCTGCCACCATAGTTCCTCCGCACAGGAGTCCGTCGATGAAAAATTTCTTTATTTCCTTTCCCCGGAAATTTTCACACTTCAAAATCCTTTCGTAAAGAAAATAAATCACGGCAAAAAGCCCCGTCATATAGCCGGTATACCAATTAATAGCTATGGAAAACAATACTGCCAGGAAAAGCCCGGCCTTTTTCCCATATTCAATGAATTCATAAACAGCCAGCAGTAAAAGAGGCAAAAGTATCACACCGTCCAGCCACATAATATTTGATGACTGGCGCATATTGTACTGCATAAGCCCGTAAGCCACAGAAAGCATTCCCCTCATTCCCAGGGAAAGCCCGGGAAATCTTCTGGAAAAATACAGGTTTGCAGTAACTCCGCATAATCCCAGCTTTACAGCGGTCAGCAGAAAAATGAACAGGGGCAGATGTTCTTTTTCAAAAAATATCACCAGAAGATTCAGGGGGCAGCCCAGATAATAGCCAAACAGTGCCACCAGAGACCCTCCTGCTGATTTTGAAAAAGAATATCCGATATCTGCCTTTCCTGTCAGTACATCTTTGTAAAAAGCAAAGAAATCTACATACTGGACATCCTGGTCCCAAAGCAGGTTGGATTTTTCACCAAAGGGATAAAGGCCGCTGAAAGCCTGTATTAGAATAAAAATCCCTACTACAGCTCCAAATACCAGCAGCGGCAATATCCATTTACTTCTCCTCTTTCCCATGTTCTATTCTCCCTTTGATCTTAATTCTCATAAACTGATAAACCTGCTCCAGCCCCCAGCTTCCAAGAAGAAGGTATAAAGGCACATAGCAGTAAAGGTACCGGGCTCTCGCCTCAAATATCAGTTCAAAAAGGGTCAGCCCTACAAGGGCCAGCATAATGATAAATCCCTTCCTGCCCCAGTCTTTTTTTCGAAATACAAAGGCAAGAAAACAGCCTGCCAGCAACAGCATCCAGACCATCTGAGAATAGCTGCAGAAATAGGTATACCGCTCTCCATCGTAATAATACACAGACTTTAAAAAAGGAGACATGCCCTGATTTTTATTTTCCAGAATCTCCGTATAAAAACCGCCTTCTGCACCCCAGGCCCAAGTTCCGTCTCCATAATTAGACAGAAGCTTCTTTTCCAGATGTCCCAAAAGGCCTACGGGACCATAATCCTCCAATCTTTGCCGGATCATTTCTATATCTGCCTGAGTCCGCTCATCTGCAGGCTGACTGTAAGTATACTCTACATCTCCTTCTAAGAATCCTCCATTTGTTTCAGGATTTAACCCCATCATTACAAAGTGAGCCGGTCCGAAAGCCTCCTCTTTATCTAGCTCTATAGGTATCGAAGATACTGCAAGCTGGCATCCCAGAAACATAATGAAGGCCCCCGCCAGAGTACCTGCTACAGGCTTCCATCCTGGCCTTTTAACTTTCCCTTTCAAAAGGTTCAGACAAAGGATGATCACTGCTGCGATAGCTATGATCGCCAGCTGAGGCTTTATTTTATAGCCCAGCACAGCTACTGCTGCCATACACAGACATTTCAGCCAGATCATACGTCCATTTTGTGTCAAAAAATAAAGATACAGAAATAAGACCGGAAAGATAAGACCCATAGAATCCGAATACGGAATGGACACCCATGGAGATACACCTACGATCAACACATACATTCCCCAGGTATTCCAGGCCATTCTTAAAGAGCTGCTCCAAAGCAAAGCTGTTTTATATACCAGTAAACCAGTGAGAGCAGAAATAAGGCACTGCACTGTCAGTATTCCCATAATGCCTGTCCAGGCGTCTAAAATCCCAAACAAACTTCCCAGTTCCATGATCTTAGAAAAAATAAAAATCAACAGTATATTATTAGGATAGATAGAAAAGTAGTAGCTTTCATAGGTACTGCTGTCAAAAGACTGGCCTGCTGAAATCTGATAAGCAGTGTCGGTCAGCAATCCGGCATCCCATCCTGTAATAAAATAATAATTATATACAATATAAACCAGAAAAACAAAAAACAGGACAGTTCCTATCCGGATAAGCTTTTCTGAATTTTCTGTCCAATACTTTTTTATGCTCCTGGGACAGTATCCTTCCAGAAATCTTACGCCAGTCCATATCAGCAGTCCCAGCAAAAGATATATAAAATTTGGAAGAGCAAATTCTGCTTTATATGCATAGTCTATATTCCCTGCTGCTAAAAGTACAAGAAGCAAAATGATCAAAAACAGAGCTCCAAAAATCCAGCTTCCGCAATTCTCCAAAATATTTCCAATTTTCTCTCTCTTTTTCATGACTCTTTTCGATTCCTTTTTTCATCAGAAGTTCTTTCGCTGATAATATATCTGGGTCTGGCTTTTGTTTCTAAATATATCTTGCCAATATATTCGCCGATCACACCTAGAGACAAAAGCTGTATACCGCCCAGAAATGCCACAATGCACACCAGGCTTGCCCAGCCTGCTACCGTATGTCCCAGGACCTGCATAACAATAGCCCAGATGATCGCCAAAAATCCCAGTCCGGAAATTACAGCCCCCAGCCCTGTGATCAGCCGGATAGGTTTAATGCTGAGGCTGGTAATTCCATCAAAGGCCAAAGCCAGCATCTTCTTTAGCGGATAATGGCTTTCCCCCGCTATCCTCTCTCGGCGTTCATAGTAGACACTGGTGCTTTTAAATCCAACCAAAGGAAACATTCCTCTCAAGAAAATATTGACTTCCTTAAAGTCAGAGAAAGCCTCCAGTACCTTTGAAGATACCAGCCGATAGTCTGCATGATTAAAGACAACTTCAGCCCCCATCCAATTCATCAAATGATAGAAACTCTCTGCTGTAAATCTCTTAAAGAAAGTATCGGTATCTCTTTTACTTCGCACACCGTAAACCACCTCTGCTCCGTCCAGATAAGCGTCTACCATTTTATCCATGGCATTTATATCATCCTGTCCGTCGCAATCAATGGAAATCGTTATATCTGCCTGGTCTTTTGCCTCCATCAGTCCTGCCAGCACCGCATTCTGATGTCCTCTGTTCCTGCTCTGGGCAATCCCCTGATACCGGATATCCTTTTCTGATAATTCTTTGATAATCTCCCATGTCCTGTCTTTACTGCCGTCATTCACAAATAATATACGGCTGTCCTCATGGATTTTCCCATCTTTTTCAAGCTGTTCCAACTTTTGGAGAAACATGGGCGCTGTGATAGGAAGTACAGATTCTTCGTTATAACAGGGAATGATCATATATAATATGGGCTTTTCTTTCACTATTCTACCTCTCAGTCTGTATTTTTCTTCTCTTTAGCAATTCTAAATTCATAATCAAAATACTTTATTTCTAATATACAGAATCCAGAAAAACAAAATGTCTTTCTGGATTTCTCATATACTATTCACTTTTCTTTCTAAAGACAAACAGCCTCTGCCCTAAATAATTCAGGACTACGAAAAGGCACATTCCGGCCAGCATGGACAGATTTCCCTGTATCTTCTCGTTAAATCCGCTGAATATCCAGGACACTGCAGGTTTCGCTGCTCCATAGGCTATCAGATAGCAGATGGTAATATTTACCACAAAAGACAGGATCTGTCTCCAGGATTTTTCTTTGTTCTGGAAAGTAAAATACTTGTTCAGAAAATAGCTGACAATACTTCCCACAATATAATTAGACGCAGAAGAAATCCAGTAGTTTACGGAAAAGACATTATACAGGATAAACATCAGTCCGGTTCCCACCAGAGTGTTGACCACTCCTACTATTAAAAATTTGATTGTTGTGATATCAAAAAACTTTAATATTTTTTTCGTCATTTTCTGTTACCTACATACTATAATTCCATATCTATTATTTTTTCATATTTGTCTCTTTACAAATATAAATTGGTCTTTTCTTTGTTTCCAAATATGTTTTTGACAGATACATTCCTAAAATTCCCATACATAGCAACTGGATTCCTCCCAGCATTAAAATAATACATATCATAGACGGCCAGCCATCCACAGGATCCCCAAAGCATAATGTTTTCACCAAAATCACAATTAGAAACAAGAAAGCGCTTAAGCATACCAAAAGTCCCAAAGCTGATACCATTGCCAACGGAGCTGTAGAAAAACCTATTATTCCTTCCAGGCTGTACTTAAACAACTTCCAGAAGGACCACTTTGTTTCCCCCGCTTTTCTCTCAACATTTTCAAATTCTATCCACTTTGTTTTAAAACCTACCCATCCAAAAATCCCTTTAGAAAAACGATTATATTCCCCCATGTCCAGGATTGCATCTTTAAACTGCCGCGTCATAAGTCGGAAATCTCTGGCCCCGTCCATGATTTCTGCCGTAGAAATTTTATTTATCAGTCTATAAAAGAGTCTGGCAAAAAAAGAGCGTACTGGAGGCTCTCCTTTTCTGCTGACACGTCTGGTAGCAACTGAGTCGTACCCTTCCTTTACAATACCTTGTATCATCTCTGGCAGTAAAGAAGGTGGATCCTGCAGATCTGCATCCAGCATTGCAATATAGTCTCCGTCAGCATAACTGAAACCCGCATAAATAGCCGCCTCTTTTCCGAAATTTCTGGAAAAAGATATGTATTTCACTCTGTCATCATTCTTTGCTATTTCTTTAATAACCTGAATAGTCCTGTCACTGGATCCATCGTCTACAAAAATCACTTCTGTTCGATACTTATTCAATTCACTTGTTATTTTTTGAAATTCTTCATAAAAAAAGAGCAAGACTTCTTCTTCGTTATAGCAAGGGACAATTAATGATATTTTCTCCATGCTGTATTCCCTCTCTAACTTTTTCTTTTTCATATTACAGCCGCTTGTATTATCTTACTACATATTTTTTTAACAAACAACTGTATCTTTTATTAATAGGTGCTGATTATTCCGGGTCTCCGGCCCACCCTGGTCGCAGTTCAGCCCAGCCAGATCGCGCTTCAGCTCATTTGATACGATCCGCAGTTCAGCTCATGCCGGTCGCTGATCAGCACACCTGTTAACTACTGTTCTTATTGGCTTTTCTTTCGTTAGAATTACATAAGGAGCATCGCTCCGAATCTAACGAAGGGAGGCCAGAAAAATGGCCAGAAAAATCAACGTGAAGCTTATCATGGAGCTTCGGGATGCCGGTTTGTCACGCAGTACGATCGCATCCACAAGACACATCTCAAGACATTCCGTCAGTGACGTCTTCAACATCGCTGACGAAAAGGGTATCCGCTATAGCGATATCCGCAATCTTGAGGAACAGGAGGTCTACCGCCTCTTCTATCCGGAGAAATTTGCGAACGAGACCATGTACGGCGATCCTGACTACGAACACGTACATCAGGAACTGAAGAAAGTGGGCGTGACCCTCAAGCTTTTACATGAGGAGTATGTCGAACGCTGCGAGCGGAACGGCGAAATCCCTATGGGAAAAACCAAGTTCAACGAAGGATACGCTGAATTCACCATCGCCAACCGTCTCACGAACCATCTCGAGCACAAGCCGGGAGAACGTGCAGAAGTCGATTGGTCCGGCCCGACCATGTGCTATGTGGATATAAGCACAGGTGAATTGATCACGGTCTATCTGTTCGTCGGAACGCTCCCTTATAGCCAATACTCCTACGTTGAGCCTTGCCTGAACATGAAGATGGATACCTTTATCCGATGCCATATCCATATGTATGAATACTTTGGCGGCGTTCCGGTGCGAACCGTATGCGACAATCTTAAGACCGGTGTTGTGTCTCATCCGAAGGAAGGCGAGATCGTCCTGACCG
>ERZ1643251.1820-NODE-1820-length-23200-cov-4.424109_pt1 | contig 23200 bp, 20 predicted proteins | sample MGYA00579261_ERZ1643251 | MGnify/ENA primary metagenome ERZ1643251 (study PRJEB29033, sample SAMEA4952267) | chicken gut metagenome | biome: Broiler Chicken; feature: Gastrointestinal Tract; material: Caecum | place: Ireland | collected 2018 | study: Broiler... | reverse complement strand
CAACAGGGGAATCCCCGAAGGAATAGCTGAATATGGTTGATTTAAGAGACGTAAAAGTGTTTTTGTTCGATATGGACGGAACTCTCAACATGGGCGACGTGCCTTTAGACGGAGCGATGGAAACTTTGAAAATTCTTACCGACAGCGGCAGACAAGTTTGTTTCGTTACCAACAATTCCTCCCGTTCCAAATACGATTATCTCGAAAAAATTCACAGAATGGGCTACGACGCCGCTATGGAACAGATAGTTACCAGCGGAATGGCTACCGCCCAGTACATAAACCGTCATTATCCTTACAAATCCGCTTACGTCCTCGGCACCGACTGTCTGAAGCAGGAATTTGCCGATTACGGAATAGAAGTCAAGGAAATAGGTGAACCGGCGGATATAGTTATTCTTGCGTTCGATACCGAACTTACTTACGAAAAACTCTTCCACGCCACTAACCTGATTTCGTCGGGAAGCGTTTACATAGCCACTCACCCCGATCTCGTCTGTCCTTCGGATAAGGGCGATATGCCCGACGCGGGAGCGTTTATGGAACTCATTTACGCCACCAACGGACACCGCCCCGACGTGGTGATAGGGAAGCCCTGTTCGCCCATGGCGGAATTCGTTTTCGACCATTGTTCGGCTGCTCCCAAAGATTGCGCTTTCGTGGGAGACAGGCTTTATACCGACATAAAATTCGGACTCAACAACGGAATGACCAGCGTACTGGTACTGACGGGAGAGACCACTCCGGAGATGCTTTTCAAGTCCGATACCAAACCCGATTACGTCCTGGACAGCGTAAACGACTTGAGAAAATATTGTTAAAAACCTGCGTCGCAATTCATTGTTGCGGCGTTTTTCGATAAAAGGAGGCGAATATGACTACCACGGAAATGTTCGGAAGTCTGGTTTTCAGCGACAACGTGATGAAGGAAAGGTTACCTGCCGAAACCTATAACGCACTAAAAAAATGTATAGCCGAGGACGAAAGTCTGACGTTGGATCTTGCCAACGTGGTCGCCAACGCAATGAAAGACTGGGCAATAGAACACGGTGTTACGCATTATACGCATTGGTTCCAGCCCATGACGGGCATAACCGCCGAAAAACACGACAGTTTCATAACGCCTACCGCCGACGGCGGAGTTATTATGGAATTTTCGGGGAAGGAACTTATAAAAGGAGAGTCCGACGCTTCCAGTTTTCCTTCGGGAGGACTGAGGGCAACTTTCGAAGCCAGAGGTTACACCGCCTGGGATCCGACGAGTTATGCCTTCATAAAGGACGGAATACTCTGTATTCCCACGGCTTTCTGCAGCTATAACGGGCAGGCGTTGGACAAGAAAACGCCTCTTTTAAGAAGTCTGGAAGCCATAAACCGTCAGGCGTTAAGGATACTCGCTTTCTTTGGACAGACCGATGTAAAGAGGGTAGTTTCCACCGCCGGACCCGAACAGGAATATTTTCTGATAGACAAAGCGATGTTCGACGCCCGTCCAGACCTCGTGTTCACGGGCAGGACGCTTTTCGGAGCCAGACCGCCCAAAGGGCAGGAACTGGACGACCATTATTTCGGAGCGATAAAAACCCGCGTGGTAAAATATATGAAAGACCTCGACGAGGAACTCTGGAAACTGGGGATATTCGCTAAAACCAAACATAACGAAGTGGCGCCCGCTCAGCACGAACTTGCGCCCATATATTGTCCCGTGGGACTTGCCACCGACCACAATCAGCTCACTATGGAGATGATGAAGAAAGTGGCGTTAAAACACGGAATGGTCTGCCTTCTGCACGAAAAACCTTTTGCTTTCGTCAACGGCAGCGGCAAACACAACAACTGGTCCCTTTCCACCGACACGGGGAAAAATCTTTTCGAACCGGGCAAAAGTCCCTCGGAAAACGCGCAGTTTTTACTGTTCCTTGCTGCGGTCATCAAAGCGGTGGACGAGTATCAGGACCTTTTGCGTATTTCGGTAGCGAGCGCAGGTAACGATCACCGTCTGGGTGCAAACGAAGCGCCTCCTGCAATCGTCAGTATGTTCCTCGGAGACGAGCTTACAGGAATACTTTCGGCGATAGAGGAAGAGCGGACTTACTCCAAACGGGCAAAATGCAACGTGGAGATAGGCGTACACGTTCTGCCCAAACTTCCGCAGGATACCACCGACAGGAACCGCACTTCGCCGTTTGCGTTTACGGGAAATAAATTCGAATTCAGAATGCCCGGTTCCACGTTCAGCATCGCAGGAATAAACACCATTCTCAATACCATAGTCGCGGAGGAATTAAGACAGTTCGCCGACGAACTCGAAGGTTGCGAAAATTTAGCCAAAGCGGTTAACGAAATCGTCCGTCGCACTATGCGCGAACACAAACAGATAATTTTCAACGGAAACAATTATTCCGAGGAATGGGTAACCGAAGCTAACGCAAGAGGACTCCTTAATTTGCGTTCTACGGCGGACGCCTTGCCCTTCCTGACTGCGGAAAAGAATGTAAAACTTTTCGCTCGACACAAGGTTTTCACCAAAGAGGAGATAAGTTCCAGGCAGGAAATTTACACCGAAAACTATTGTAAGATATTGCGGATAGAGACGCTCACTATGGTGGATATGATGAAGAGAGGGATTCTGCCCGCGGTATCGGCTTATCTTAAAGACCTCGCCGTAACGAGCGAAGCGTTGAAAAAAGCGGGACTGGAAATAAATACTTCTCTGATGGAAAAACTCAACGCGCTTTACAATGCAGGCACCAAGAAACTGGCGTCTTTGGAGATAGCGATGCAGGAAGCGTTTTCTTTCGGAAACGGCGAAAGGGGAGCTTCCTGTTACAGAGACAGGGTCATTCCCGAAATGAAAGGACTGAGGGCTATAGCCGACGAAATGGAACTGTCCACCGCAAAAGAATACTGGCCTTATCCGTCTTACGGAGATATTCTTTTCAGCGTTTGTTAAAACTTGTAACCGCTTTCCGAAAGGGAAGCGTTTTTTTTATTCCTTTATTGAAAAGCTATGTCGGAATATGGTAAAATTTGTCGTATGAGAACTTTCCCCCGACTCATAGCGGTTTTAATCGCGGTATTCTTTATTTTTGCGTCAACCGTCTGCCTGACTGTTATTTTTGCGGAGGCGGTTTCCGCCGAAACCGTCCTGACTCTCGTTTATGAAAGAGAGGGCGTAACGGTGTCGGAAATACCTTTCGTGAGGGAAGGGACTGTCTTGTCGTCCGGACTGGAAGACGAAACTGTCGGAACGGGCTATTACGTCGAATGGTACTTCGACGAAGAATTTACCCGTCCCGTTGTTTATCCTTATACCGTCGAGCTTTCCGACTCGTCGGACGGCAGGATTTATTTTTACGGGAAAAAGGAAAGAAAAACCGAAACGATAACGGTGAAAGCTGCCGATAAAACCGCTACGTTTTCGGTCCTTTACGGAGAAATTCCCGTTCTGCCCGACAGCGTGTTCGGGTACGCCGTGGACAAATGGTTTACCGACCCCGATTTCACCGAAGAATACGTTTTGTCGCCGTTGGAAGAAAACATTACTCTTTATCCTTTGTTTACCGATTATTTCGTTACCGTCAACGTGGACGGGAAAAGCGTTTCCGTCCTTTACGGACAAACGTTAATTGAAAAGACGGATACCGACACCCACCGTTTTGTCGGTTTCGTAGATAGCGAAGGCGTTGCCTCCGGCAAAATAACCGCCGAAGGAGAATATTTTTCCGTTTACGAAAGGGTATATTACCGAATTACCGTCTTCGACGGCACGGAGAGGAATATTTACGTCGAGGTAGGAGGCTTCCTCACTTCCGACAAAGTCACCGACGGAAAAGTTTTCCTTTACGCAGACGGGAGCGAAGTCGTTTTTCCGATATTCCCCGAGGACGATATGATTATCTATGCGAAAGAAGAGCCCGAAGAAAACCCCGAAGAGATTCCTTTGCCTACCGAATATTCGATAACGGTGGAGTGTGCTTACGCCGAGTACGATTGCGAGGAAAGTTACAAAGCAGGAGACATAGTGGAGATAATTTTCGACGGGATAAAGGACGGTTATTCCATAAAATACGTTTTGGCGTCAGCCGACGGCAGAGCCGTGGTCACCGATTTTACGGGCAGTAAACTTACTTTCGTAATGCCTGAAGCCGACGTTACGGTAAAGGTGGTTTTCGAGTCCGACTTAAAGGACGACGCGACGACCGTGCCTTCGGAGAAAGAACCATTTATGACTACGAGGGAAATAATCGCCGTGTCGATAACGGGCGGCGTTGCGCTCGTTGCCGGCGGAATAGCGCTGTTCGGATTTATAAGAAAGAAAAAAAGATCTAAAGGAGAATGATTTTAATAAAAAAAGAAGTTCCGCCGAAAAGACGGAACTTTTTTCAAATAAATTCTATATTCAGGTCGTTGTCGTAAAGGATTAAAAGCGTGCCGTTTTTGACGGAGATAACTACGGGAGAAGCGATAAGTTCGTTACTTACTCCTATGGGACGGTCGTCGGTCAAAGTCGCGTCCTCGAGAGGGTAGAAAGCGTTTTTTACCGTAACACCGTCCGCTTTGCCGCAGGCAAAGACGGAAAACCGTCCCTTTTGCCCTTTCAGAAATATACTTCCGCAGCTTACGGCGGTCAGGTTTTCCTTTATACCGTACATTAAATTACGTTTGCCTTTACGGGCGAGGGAGACAAGACACTGGGCGTTGGCGACGGTGTGGGACAGGTACCCTCCCGTGCAGCAATACAGACGGAATTCCGTACAGCCTTTTTCCAGACCCAAAGCTATGGCTTCTTCGGTGTCGGTGTAGTCTTTTATGCAATTTAGCTTCAGCAGATTGCTTTCTTCGGGGACGTATCCGAGAGAATCGAAGTCGCCCACGCAAAAATCGGGTTTAACTCCGAGTTTTTTGAGATAAACGTAGCCGGCGTCGGCGGCAATGACTATATCCCCGTCCTTTTTTTCGAAGGAGGGAATATAATATTCTCCCGCGCCGAAAATATGACAGGTTTTCATTCCGCAAGAAACTTTTCCAGCAGGCTTTCGGAAATTCGCAGACGGCGTAAACTTTCGTCTTTGCCGAGTATGTCCGCCATTTCGGTGGCTCCTCCGGGGGTGGAAGCTTTACCCGTAAGGGCAAGGCGGACCGAGAACAGTATCTGTCCTTTTTTCAGTCCGCAGTTTTCTCCGCAGGCTATCAACGCTTCGTGTATGTTTTCGGAAGTGAAGGAATCGACTTTTTCCAGGGCGTCTATAGCCGCTTTGACTGCGATAAGCCCGGTTTTTTCGTCGGTTTTCATTTTTTTATGCTGATAAAGGGCAAGGTCGTATTCGCCGAATTCTTCTATGAAAGCGACTGCGTCTATAACTTCGGAAAGGATCTCCACTCGGGTTTTCAACAAAGCCGAGAACTTGTCGTAGTCGTATTTTCCGCTTATGGCGCTTTTGTCGTAGAAAGGACGGGCAAGGGCGGTGAACTCTTCGTCGGTCTTTTCCTTGAGATAAAGGCCGTTCAGCCAACGCATTTTGGTTTCGTCGAAAATGGAACCCGATTTACTCACGTTGTCCACGTCGAAAAGTTCGATGAGGCGGGCAAGGGTCATTTTTTCTTCGTTGTCCTTAGGCGACCAGCCCAGTAAGGCTATGTAGTTGACGATGGCTTCGGGCAGATAACCCTTTTCGTAAAAATCTTCGAAGTTTGCGTCGCCGTAACGCTTACTGAGTTTCCTGTGGGCGTCCTTCATAATGGGCGGCAGGTGGATATATTCGGGTCTTTTCCAGCCGAATGCGTCGTACATAAGGTTATATTTAGGGGTGCTGGAAAGATACTCCGTACCCCTTATGACGTGGCTTATTTCCATAAGGTGGTCGTCCACCACGTTTGCGAAATTATAGGTGGGCATACCGTCGCTTTTCAGAAGTATCCCGTCTTCCATATCGGAGTTGGGGACGCTGATTTTGCCGAAGACCATATCTTCGTATTCGCTCACGCCTTCGGTGGGAATGTTCTGTCTTATAACGTAGCTTTCTCCCGCCTCTATACGGCGAGCGACTTCCTCCTTGGAAAGGGAAAGGCAATGTTTGTCGTAACGGGTCACGCCGTTTTCGTCTTTGAGAGTTTCCAGTCTTTCGGGCGTGCAGAAACAATAATACGCTCCCCCTCTTTCCACCAGCAGTTCGGCGTATTTGCGGTAAATGTCTTTCCGTTCACTCTGAACGTAAGGACCGTAACCGCCGTCCTTGTCGGGACCTTCGTCGTGAACGATACCGCTTTTTTGCAGGGTGGAATAGATGAGATCCACCGCTCCTTCCACGAAACGGGCGGTGTCGGTGTCTTCGATACGAAGGATAAAATCGCCGTCGTAGTGCTTGGCGTAAAGGTAAGCGTAAAGGGCGGTTCGGAGATTGCCTATGTGCATAAATCCCGTGGGACTGGGGGCGAAACGAGTGCGTACTTTCATAAATCGGCTCCAAAATATTTTTTTATCGGTTAAATTATTGTATCACACTTTATGGCGATAGTGTATAATAAAATAGTAACTTTTAATATTATTCTCCGCAAGAATAAGGAGGTAAAAATGGACAGAATATCCGAAGCAAAAGAGTTTTTGAAAAAAATAGTGGCGATAAACAGCGTGGAAAGCGCCCCCACCGACGGAGCGCCTTTCGGACGAGGGGTAGCCGAGTGCCTTGCCGTAACGCTCCAAAAAATGCGTTCGCTCTCCTTCCGCACAGTGGACGGCGAAGGGTATTACGGATACGGCGAAATAGGCGAAGGAGAGTTGTTTGGGGTACTGACACACCTTGACGTGGTACCCGTAGGCGAGGGTTGGAGCCACGACCCTTTCGGAGCCGAAACGGAAGACGGGAAGATATACGGCAGGGGGACGATGGACGACAAAGGACCTTTTTGCGCGGCGTTTTTTGCGGCGGTGAAGTTACTCGACGAAGGATACAAGCCCATAAAAAGGCTGCGTTTTATAGTGGGGTGCGACGAAGAGAGCGGTTGGAAGTGTATGGACAGATACGCCGAAAGAGAGGAGATGCCGCAAAAAGGATTTTCTCCCGACGGAGATTTCCCCGTCATCAACAGCGAAAAGGGGATAGTGTATCACACCGTGAAGATACCGCTTCCGTCCGACGTAATTTCCCTTACCGCAGGGGAGAGGGCTAATATGGTCCCTGCTTCGGCGAAAATACTTTTTACCAAAAACGGATCTCTTATCGACAGACTGGACAAGGCGAAGATACCTTATACGAACGAAGGGAAGCGTATTGCGGTGAGCGAAAAAGGGAAAGCTTCTCACGGCAGTCACCCCGAACAAGGGGAAAACGCATTAGTCAAACTTTTCCGCACCTTGTCGCCCGCTTTCGAAGGTTTCAAACTTCTTTATGACGCTTTCGCTTCTTTCGACGGGAGCGGGATAGGACTGAAAGTTTTCGACGAAAAAAGCGGAGCGCTTACGGTAAATCCCGGTTGCGTAGTCACCGAAGGGCGGACGGCGGTACTGAGCGTGGACGTCCGTTATCCGCATTGTATCTCCAAAGAGGACGTCACGGTTGCGTTGAAAAAGACCCTTCCGTACGAAGTGGAAGAAGTGTTTTACCACCTGCCCTTATACGTTCCCGAGGACAACGAGTTGGTGCAGAAACTGCTTTTCGCTTATGAGAAAGTAACGGGCGAAAAGGCTCGTCCCGTAGCCATAGGCGGCGGAACGTATGCGAGAGTTCTGCCTTTGGGAGTGGCGTTCGGACCGTGTTTCCCCGGCGGCAACAACGGGATGCATTGCGCCGACGAATATATATCTACGGAGGACTTCGAAAAGATGTTCGCCATTTACTACGAAGCCCTGAAGGAGCTGTGTTTTGCTAAGTAAGGAAATAAACGGGATAAGTCTTGCCTATCTGAAGAAAGGGGAAGGGGAAAAGGCGGCGATTTTCCTCCACGGTAACGGAGAAAGTTCGGCTTTGTTTGCCCCTTACCTCGACAAAATACCTTTCGAGGGAAGCGTTTACGCCATAGACACCCGAGGACACGGGGAGAGCGAATATAAAGAGCCGTTTACCATAGCGAGGTTTGCCGAGGACGTGAAAGCGTTTATAAAAAGCGAAAAACTTACCGACGTCACTTTGGCAGGGTACAGCGACGGAGCCAATATAGCCTTTTTCTGCGCCGAAATGCCCGAAGTCAAAAGACTTTACGCCGTAAGCGGCAATCTTTACGAAAACGCTTTGAAGAAAAAATTTCTTATCCCTTGCCGAATAATATACGCTTTACTGTTTCCGCTTTCTTTCCTGCCTGCGATAAAAAGGCGAAGAGCGTTGCTCCGTCTGATGCTGACCGACATCGGTCTCGACGAGCAAAGGTTGGCGGCTAATTGCGGCAAAACCACGGTAATATGCGCCGATAACGACCTTATAAAACAATCTCATTCGCTGTTTTTAGCCGAAAAAACGGGAAACGAACTTATCGTTTTTGAAAACAGCACGCACTTTTCGGTAATACACCGCTTTATGGAAAAAGTAGTTAACGGCGAAATAAAACTATGAAAATATCGTTGTGGTAATGAAAAAACAGGGTGTGTACCCTGTTTTTTCGTTGAATTTTTGAGAATAAAAGGACGGAAAATATTATCCGAAAATATATACCTTTACCGATTCGCCGAGAATCTTGGTATTGAGTTCGTCTGTGACGTTCATTTCTTCGCCCGACCAGACCTCTTTTACGCAATAACTGTCTTTGTGTTTCAGATCGATATACGGATCGGAAAGGACTTTGTCCACGTCGAGGTGGACTATTCTTTCCCGTTTGGATTTATTGAAAAGGAGTACTGCCACTCTGTCGTCGGAGAGGGGTTTTGCCAGCACGTCCACTTTTCCTTTCTTAATTCTTTTACAGGGCTTATAGAGAGGGTCGGAGTGGATCTCCAGCATGGTTTTTTGGGTCACGATGCTCAGAACTTCCTCGCTTATCGAGCGAATGTCGTTGCCGAGGACGAGAGGAGCGTTCATCATACACCACAAAGAGAAATGGGCGATATTCTGGTTACGGGTGAGTTTCCCGTTCCCGACTTCCAGCATATCGGGGTCGTTCCAGGCGCCTGCGCTTGCGTATTTATAAAGTTTGACGGTGTGGTTGTAGATTATCTTTATCCACGGAAAGATAGGCCTTATGTCGGGAGTGGTCCGCCACATGTTGCCGACGAGGGGCGCCCACTTGTAGGGACGGTTCCTGCCCCACTCGCAGACCGAAAAGACTATGGGCTTGTATTCTCCGGGTCTTTCTTTTGCGGCGGCGGATAATTCCTTCGCCATAGTGTAGTATTGCAGGAAGGCACTGTCGGCGGCTTTTCCTATCGGATTGAAGAGGGTCACGGTATTCAGACCCTTTTTTAAAAATACCGGTTTCTGGAAACGGGCGGTATGGTTCCAGCGTTTCTGAGGAGGGACGTCGTAAAGATAAAGTTCGTCGCCGATACGGGCGGCGAGTACCTTGTCGTAACGGCCTTTTTTGCGTATGCAGACGGTGAGGATATATTCTCCGTCCTCTTCGGCGTAAACGTTGTCGTAGGTCATACTGCCGCCGTTTTTGTCCAGTCCCGAAACGTGGAAACCGCATTTGACGTACCTGTCGGGCATAAACCGAGCCGTGCCGTCCAGACGGGCTTTTTTACATTCGTAGAAGACGGGAGCGTTCCCTTTGCGGAAAATTTCTATCCCGTAAACGAGGGGAGCGTAAATGCTCATTTTTTCGTTATGGCAGAAGTCGTATTTGAGATATTCCGCTCCGAAAGAAGCTATCGTACGGGCGTCCAAGGCTTCTCGGTGCAAACTTGCCGGCAGGTCTTCGCAGGTCAACGTCCCGTTGGAAGAATACAGTCCGCAGCGGAACCCCATTTCGTTCAATTCCTCGAACAGAGGGCGTATCCCTCTCGGGAAACGGGCGAGGTCGCCCTGGAGTTTGCCTTCGGAGGTACGCAAAGAGGAATGCCAGTTGTCGTCTAAGTTTATGTAGCGGTAACCTGCGTCGAGAAGCCCTTTTTCCTTTAACGCCTTGGCGGTGTCGAGGATGAGTTTTTCGTCTATTTCGTTACGGAAGGTGTTCCAGCTCGACCACCCCATAATGGGAGCCGACGGAGCGTCGGGCAGGACCTTCTTGAAGTCGCAGGTCAAAGTCACCGACGAACGAGGGGTAAAAAACTGCTTCAGGTAGCAAACAGGACACATTCCGTTTCTTTTCATATTTCCTCCGAAATTCTTTCGTTAAATTTATAAACTTATAAATAAATTATATAATATTATCGGAAAAATGCAAGAGGGGAAATCCGTCCCTTGTTTTTTTGCAAAAAAAAGCGGACCCGGTTTGAAAAGATCCGCTTAAAATCGGTATTGTTTACCTGAAAAGAGGTTATTTCATAGTCTCCTGTTTGATTTTTTTGTCCACGACGTGGCGGGAAGCGAGTTCGTCGAAAATGTCGGAAGTGGTTATTCCCGTTTCCACCATAAGCACCATAACGTGGTAGGCTAAGTCGGCTATTTCGAAAATCGTCTCTTCCTTGCTGCCGCCCTTTGCGCCGATGATGACCTCGGTACATTCTTCGCCCACCTTTTTGAGGATTTTGTCCAGTCCTTTTTCAAAAAGATAAGTGGTGTAGGACCCTTCTTTTTTCTCGGTTTTCCGACCCTTTATCATTTCATAGAGCTTCTCGTAGGAAAATTGCTTGTAGTCGGGGTTTTCGTAAAGGTCGTTGAAAAAACAGCTTTCGCTGCCCGTGTGACAGGCGGGACCCGTCTTGTCCACTTCCACCACGAGAGCGTCGCCGTCGCAGTCGGCTTTTATAGTTACCACGTTCTGGACGTTGCCGCTGGTCTCTCCTTTACGCCACAGTTTCTGCCTGGAACGGCTGAAAAAACAGGTGCGTTTTTCGTTTAGGGTAATTTCCAGACTTTCCTTGTTCATATAGGCTACGGTCAGAACTTCCTTGGTGCGGTAGTCCTGCACTATGGCGGGGATAAGTCCCTTTTCGTCGAATTTAAGTTCGTTGATGTTCATAATTAAACTCCTTTTTCGGATATTTATTTGCTTTTGGGCGGTTAAAGTCGCATTTCGATATTTTTGCTCACGAGGTAGCGTTTAAGGTCGGGGATAAGGACTTCTCGGAAATGGAATATGCTTGCGGCAAGCCCTGCGTCCACGCCTTTTACCTTGTCGAAAAGTTCGTAGAAGTCCTCTTTTTTGCCTGCGCCGCCGCTGGCTATGACGGGGATATTCACCGTTTTGCAGATTTTTTCCAACATTTCCAGGTCGAAACCTCGTTTGACGCCGTCGGTGTCTATGGAATTGACGACGAGTTCGCCCGCTCCGCTTTCTTCCCCCCGTTTAGCCCATTCCAGAGCGTCTATTCCCGTATCTATACGTCCGCCGTGGGAAAAAATGCGGAATACGCCGTCCACTCTTTTTACGTCCATACTCAGCACCACGCATTGGTTGCCGTACAGACGGGCGGCGTCTTCTATGAGAGAGGGGTTTTTTATTGCGCCGCTGTTGACGCTGACTTTGTCGGCTCCGCATTTCAGAACTATGTCGAAGTCGGAAAGAGTATTGATGCCGCCGCCGACGGTGAGCGGAATGAAAATCTGTTCGGCTACCGATTTCAGCACGTCGGTAAAAAGGTTGCGTTTTTCGTAACTTGCGGTTATGTCGTAAAAGACCAGTTCGTCCGCTCCCGACTCGTTGTAAAAGGAAGCGAGGCTCACCGGGTCCTCCACGTCTTTCACGCCGAGGAAGTTGGTGCCTTTGACCACTCTGCCGTCCCTGACGTCGAGGCAGGGGATAATACGTTTGGTTATCATTTTTCTCCCTCCGCAATGAGTATGGCTTTTTTCAGCGACAACAGATTTTTGTATAACGCTTTGCCTAAGATGGCTCCGTAAAGGTTCATTTCCGACAGAGCTTTTATCTCTTCGTAATAGGTTATGCCGCCGCTTGCGATGACGTCGAGGGAAGGGATCTCCGAAAGACGGGAAAAAAGCGAAAGATTGGTGCCTTTCATCATTCCGTCGCAGGATATGTCGGTAAAGATAACCGTCTTCACTCCCTGTTCGGGTAAAGAGGCGCAAAATTCAAAAGCCGATTTTTGGGAAACTTTTTCCCACCCGTCGGTAGCCGCAAAACCGTTTTTCGAATCGATACCTACGGCAATAGCGTCTCCGAAAAGACGGACGGCTTCGTCTAAGAAGGCAGGGTCCTTGACGGCGGCGGTGCCGAGTATGACTCTCTTCACTCCGACGTCGAGGTAACGGCGTATCCTTTCGATGTCACGTATCCCTCCGCCGATTTCCGTCTCGGGCAACAATTTGCAGATTTTTTCCACGGTGGAGAAGTTGTCGGTCTGTCCGCTTCTGGCTCCGTCGAGGTCCACCATATGCAGGCAGGTCGCTCCTTCTTCGGCAAAACTTTTGACGAAGTCCAGCGGATCGCCGAAAGTTTCCATAGTGTCGTAATTTCCTTTGGTAAGGCGGACGGCTTTGCCGCCGATTATGTCTACGGCAGGAAAGATTTTCATAAGTTCACCTCGCTGAACGAACGGAGTATTTTAAGTCCCTCTTTTCCGCTTTTTTCGGGGTGGAACTGCGTGCCGAAAACGTTGTCTTTCCGTACCGCGCCGGCTACGTTCACGCCGTAGGAAGAGTAAGCGTCGCAATACTCTCCGTCGCCGTCGGCAAAATAGGAATGAACGTAATAGAAATATTCTCCGTCGGCTTCCTTAAGGAGGGGATTTTCTCGCTTGACCATAAGTTTGTTCCAGCCCATCTGCGGGATTTTCAGCGAGCCGACTTTATCGGCAAGGGGCAGGACGGCGCCGTCTATAAACCCCAGTCCTTTATGCACGCCGTATTCATAACTTTCGGAAAACAGAAGTTGCATCCCAAGGCAGATACCGAGTAGGGGTTTACCGCTTTTAACGGCGTTTTTAAGGTACTCGTCCAGACCCGTCGAGCGGAGTTTTTCGGCGGCGTCGGCAAAAGCGCCCACCCCCGGCAGGATAAATCTGTCGCAACCGTCCAGTACCGACGGGTCTTTGCTTACCACGGCGTCGCAACCTATGAACCGTAACGACGCAGTCAAAGAAAAGAGGTTGCCTACGCCGTAATCTATAACGCCCAGCATTTTTACAATACTCCTTTGGTGGAGGGCAGATCGTTGCCCGTCACTTTGACGGCTTCCTTCAAAGCTCTTCCGAAAGCCTTGAAAACCCCTTCCAGAATGTGGTGGGTGTTGCGTCCGTCCAGTTTCTTGATGTGTAAAGTTATGTCTGCCGTACGAGTGAGGGCGAGGAAGAACTCTTCGCACAGCTCGCAGTCGAAAGTTCCGACTTTCGGATTGAGGTCGTCGCCGTCGTCGGTAAGGCGGGTGGCGTTCAGCGGAACGTCGTAGGCAAGATAACTTCTTCCGCTCAGGTCGAGGGCGCAAAGGATAAGGGTCTCGTCCATGGGAAGAATGATGCTTCCGTAGCGGTTGATGCCTTTTTTGTCGCCGAGGGAAGCCTTTAACGCCTGTCCGAGGACAATCCCGACGTCTTCGACGGAATGGTGAAAATCCACCTCCACGTCGCCTTTACAGCGGACGGAAAGTCCTATCGAGGCGTGGGAAGAAAAGAGGGTGAGCATATGGTCGAAAAAGCCGCTTCCCGTTTTCACGTCTACCGTTCCTCCGTCGAGACACAGGGAAAGGGTGACGAGAGTTTCTTTGGTCTGTCTTTCGATGAGGGCGTTTCTCATAAAGTACCTCCGATAATATCCTTTACTGCGGCGACAAAGGTCTTCATCTGCGTTTCGTCGCCGACGGTTATTCTTATAAAATCCTTGATCCTCGGTTTGTCGAAATGACGGACGAGGATCCCTTTTTCACGTAAAGCCGAATAGAGACGCTTCCCGTCGAAACCTTCCTTTTTTGCAAACAGGAAATTAGCGTTACTCGGCAGAACTTCGAACCCTGCGTTTTTGAGTTCACGGGCGGTAAAGGCACGGTTTTTCATAATTTCCGCCCGACAGTAATTGAAATAATTTTCGTCTTTAACAGCCGCTATGCCGCAGAGGGAAGTGAGGCGGTTGACGTTGTAGGGGTTGAAGGAAAACTTGACGGTCTTAAGGTCGGCTATAAGGCTGTCGCAGGCAAAGCACATACCCAGTCTGGCTCCTGCGAGGGACCGACTTTTGGAGAAGGTTTGCACGACGATAAGGTTCCCGTATTCCTTGATAAGGGGTACGCAACTATAACTTCCGAAATCGACGTAGGCTTCGTCCACCACCACCAGACGGTCGGGGGAAGCGTCGAGGATACGGCGTATGTCGCTCACGCTCAAGGCTATCCCCGTGGGGGCGTTGGGGTTGGCGATAACCACGTTTTTATCGGTGTTCACGAAAGCGTCCACGTCTACGGTAAAATCGTCTTTTAGGGGAATTTCGTTGATTTTAAGAGAGGCGAAATTACAGAAAACGGGATAAAAACCGTAGGTTATGTCTGGGAAGCAGACTTCGTGTTTTTCGTCGAAAAAGGCACAGAAAATGAAAGCTAAAATTTCGTCGCTGCCGTTGGAAGCGAGCACGTTGGAGCGTTCCACGCCGTAGTAGGAAGCGATCGCCTTTTCCAACTCTTCGTTTTCGGGGTCGGAGTAAAGGCGCAGCGAGGAAAGGTCGTTTTCCTTTACCGCTTCAAGCACGCCTCGGCAGGGAGGAAAGGGGGACTCGTTGGTGTTGAGCTTTATAAAACTGCGGTCTTTGGGTTGTTCTCCCGGGGTGTAGGGAGCGATAGAGCGGTATGCGTCTTTCAGGAATTTACTCATTTTTCATCCTTATTCTGATGGCTTCGGCGTGGGCGCCGAGCCCTTCCCTGTCGGCAAAATCGGCTATGCGTTCGCCCGAAGCGAGAAGGGAAGCCTTGTCGTAATAAATGTAAGAGGATTTTTTCACGAAGTCGTCCACGTTCAGAGGAGAGGAAAACCTCGCCGTACCCGAAGTAGGCAGGGTGTGGTTGGTTCCTGCAAAATAATCTCCCAATGGTTCTGGGGAATATCTGCCGAGGAAAACCGATCCTGCATTGACTACCTTGTCGAGGAGAGAGAACGGTTCCTCGACGCAAAGCTCCAGGTGTTCGGGAGCGATGCGGTTGGCTACGTCCACCGCTTGCAACAGATTTTCCGCTAAAATTATTTTTCCGTTGCGTTCTATGGAGGAAGCGGCGATTTCCTTTCGGGGGAGTTTATCCAGTTGTCTGTAAAGTTCGGTCTTTACTTCTTCGGCAAGACGGCGACTGTCGGTTATCAGCACGGCGGTAGCGTTTACGTCGTGTTCTGCCTGGCTTAAAAGATCCGCCGCCACGAACTTTGCAGGACTTTTTTCGTCGGCTATGACGAGTATCTCGCTGGGACCTGCTATCATATCTATATCCACGAGACCGAAAACTTCTTTTTTTGCGGCGGCGACGTAAATGTTGCCCGGTCCTACTATCTTGTCCACTTTGGGGACGGTTTCGGTGCCGTAGGCTAAAGCCGCCACGGCTTGCGCTCCTCCCGTTTTATAAACCGAGGTAACTCCGCTTATCGACGCTGCGGCCAAGATAACGTCGGGAACGTTTCCGTTCTTGTCGGGAGGGGTGACCATCACTATTTCTTTGACCCCTGCAAGACGTGCGGGAATTGCATTCATAAGTACCGTGGACGGATAACGGGCGGTACCGCCGGGAACGTACAGTCCCACCTTGGCAAGAGGGGTTATTTTCTGTCCCAGAACGCAGGCGCCTCTTTTTATTTCGTATCCTTGTCTTATCTGCGCCGAGTGGTATTCGGAAATATTGTCCCGAGCCTGACGCAGAGTTTCCAGAAAATACGGGTCGGTATTTTTTACCGCACGGTCGATTTCTTCCTGCGTTACCTTCAGAGAAGAGGTTTTGCCGTCGAATTTTTCGTTGTAAAAATAAAGCGCTTCGTCGCCTTTTTCCCTGACTGCGGCGATAATTTCTCTCACGGCCTGTTCGGCTTTCGAGGTGTCGGGAACGCTTTGGGCGAGTATTTCCTCGCAGGTTATTTCCTTAAGGTCGTAGAAACTAATCATTTTTTTCTTTCAATCTCCGTACGAGTTCGTCGATGACGTCTTTTTTGAATTTGTAGCTTGCCTTGTTGGCGATGAGCCTTGCGCTTATCGGGACTATCTCCTGCAAAACGCACATATCGTTTTCTTTGAGGGTGGTGCCTGTTTCCACTATATCCACGATAACGTCGCTCATTCCGAGTAACGGCGCAAGTTCTATGGAGCCGTTGAGTTTTATTATCTCGATGTCACGGTTGAGACCTGCGTAATAGTTACGGGTCACGTTGACGAATTTGGTGGCAATCCGCAACGGACGGTCGGTGTCGTCCCGAAAATCCTTCTTGCCTGCGACGGCGAGACGGCAGACGCCCATATTCATATCCATAAGTTCGTAGACGTCGGGCCGGTATTCCAAAAGAATATCTTTGCCCACCACGCCTATGTCGGCGACTCCTCTTTCCACGTAGATTGCCACGTCGCTGGGTTTGACGAGAAAATATCTTATTCCGTTGTCGCTGTCGGTGAATACCAGGCGGCGGTCGCCTTTTTCCACGGGGGACACGTTGTAACCTTTTTCGGTGAGGGCTATACAGGTCTTGTCGGCGAGACGCCCTTTGGGTAAAGCGATGTTAAGCACGGTACACCTCCGTTTTGCCGTTTTTTACGGTAAGGACCTTTCCGCATTTTATATCGGGTCGGAAAAATCTTTCCACCCGTACCGACAACCCGTCGGAACGCAGTCCGTCGGCGAGGCCGAGGACGGTTTCGGCGTCAGCGTCTCCCTGTAAGAGAAGGACGTCGCAGTCGCAATCGGTCCTCTCGTCATAGACGTCCAGTTCGTCCAGATACACCGCAAATCCTATCCCCGAAAAGTCTTTCCCGAAACGGGTCATCAGTTTGTCGTAACGACCGCCGGAAAGGAGCGAACGGGGGACCTTTTCCACGTAACCTCGGAAAATAATTCCGTTATAATAATTTTCGTCGTTGACGAGGGAGAAATCTATATTGACTTTCACGTTGCGGGCGGAAAGGAAATTCTTGACGTAACGTAATTCCTCGAGAATGGGTTTAAGTTCGGGGGCGATGGTTTCGGCCTTTTCCACGTCGCCGTCGAATACGGCGTCTAAAAGCTCGTCTTTTCCGAAGAGTTTTTCGGCGTCGTGACGGTTTTTGGAAGAAAGAAATTCCGTCAGGCGGGCTGCGTCGCCTTTTTCCGCAAGCCTGTCTTTCAGATAATCGACTATACCCATATGGGAAAGATCGATAACGTAGGACGGGTCGATTTCGGCAAGGCTCAGACAGGCGAGGAGAATAACTTCGCATTCGGCGCAGAGATCTATCTCTCCCATGGCTTCCAATCCCGTCTGGCTCACTTCCTTGAAATTTTTGCCCGAAGAAGCGGGACGGTAGACGTTTTCGGTATAGTAAAACTTGTCGCCGTTTGAAGCGTTCTTGACTATGGAAAGGGTAACGTCGGGTTTTAACGCCATCAGACGCCCGTCCAGGTCGTTGAAGGCTATAATTTTGTCGCTTTGAAGAAAATTCTTGTTCCTTAAATAAAAGGAATACTCCTCGAAATTACTCATACGGAAAGGACGGTACCCGTATCCGTTATATAAGGCACGGAGTTTCATAGCCGTCTTTTCGGACTTCTTCAGTCCGCTGAAATCTGTCATGTCCGCCTCCTTTCAGAGAAATGTACTTACGATTGTAATACACTTTAGCGATTTAGTCAACTAAATTACTAAAGTGATTTTGCTTTTACCGAAAAAAGCGGACGGGGTGCCGTCCGCTCAGGTTCAATTATATTTTTCTGCGAGGTATTTCTCCACGAGGGGATTGACTTTGGATTTATCGAATTTGCCGTTAATTTGGGGCATTACGGATTTTATTATCATACCCTTGGTCTTGGGGGAAGCGTCGGAATAGACGTCGGCTTCGGCGATTATCTTAAGTACCTCTTCTTCGGTGAGCTGTTTGGGCAGGAAGGAAGTGAGGATATTTATTTTCGCTTCGGCTTCGGCGGCTTTTTCGGGCATTTTTTCGGTGGAGAAAGAAACCACTTCTCTCTGAACTTTCAGTTCCTTGGAGATACATTCTATGACCTCTCCGTCGGTAAGTACCTTTCCGACTTCGGTTTTTTCCTTTTGTAAAATACCGGCAATGACCGCTTCCAGCGCGTCTTTGGTAACGTGGTCGCCGCTTTTACGGGCGTTGTTAAAAGCGCTTCTTATTTCGTCTTTGAGCATAAATACCTCCTTTTTATACGGAAATTATTTATCGAGTTTCAGTTTTATGACGAGCTTGCTTTGACCGACGGCGATCTCCTTTTCCACGGCGGGGTTGCTTACGGTAGTAAGTTCGGTGCAGAGGATATCGGTTTTTATCCTGTCGGCGTATTCGCTTACGGCAAGAGCCGCTTCGTCGTCGAAAGTCTTTATTTCGGCTTTGATACGCTGTTCCACCGCAAAATCCGCTTCCTTTCTCAGTACCTGTATCTGACGAATGGTTTCTCTTATGAAACCTTCTCTTACGAGAGCGGCGTCCAGTACGGTGTCGAGGGCGAGGGTAAAGCCGTTTTCGGCAGACACAACGAATCCTTCCTTCGGACGGGTGTGAACGTCGAACACGTCGCAGGTCAGACCTTCGAAAGGCCCGAGATTTATCACGCCGGAAAGATAGCTTTCGTCCAGCTTACGCATACCTTCTTTGTCCAGTCCCTCCACGATGGTTTTGAGGTTCTGCGCTTCTTTTTTGAGTTTTGCGCCCGCCACACGGAAATTGACGGTGTAGTATCTTTCGTTGAAGTCGCTTTCGTCGGAAGCGAAACGTATTTCTTTCACGTTAAGTTCGTCTTTTATGACGTTTTCCAAGGCTTCCACTTTGGAGCGGAAGGTTTCGTCGCAGACCACGTAAAGGGTACGCAGGGGCTGTTTTATTTTCAGTTGCGCTTCGTTACGCATTCTCTGCGCCACGGTTATGATTTCTCTCGCCGCTTCGGTTTCGGCAAGCACGTCGCCGTAGTTTACTCCTTTCAGGGCGGGGTAGTCGGACAGGTGCACGCTTATGGCTTCGTCGGGTTCGATACACCTTACCGTGTTTTGCCAGATGTAATCGGTCAGGAAGGGAATGATCGGCGCCATAACGCCCAAAACCGTCTTGATGGCTCCGTAAAGGCATTTGTAGGCGTTCATCTGATCGTTCTTGTCGGTGGACTTCCAGAAGCGTTTACGGTTGATACGGATATACCAGTTGCTTACGTCGTCGGTGAAGCTTTCGAATTCCTTTATGACGGTGGCGGTGCGGTAAGCTTTCATACCGGCGTCGGCGGCGTTCAGGAACTGTTCGGTACGGGCGAGCAGCCATTTGTCGGAATGGGTGAGGGTGCTTTCGTCGGGCGTGAAATGCGCTATGTCGGGGTTGTCCAGACAGGCGTAGAGGTTGAAGAAAACGTATACGTTCCAGAAGGAAAGTATTTTTCTTCTCGCTTCGTCGGTCAGGTTGTACCCGAAACGGACGTCGCCGGCTACGGGAGCCGAACAGAAAAGATACCTTACGGGATCGGCGCCCATTTTTTCGGCGGCTTCGTCGAAACGGATCATATTCCCTGTCTTGGAGAACTTGGAGCCGTCTTCGTTGATGACCGAAGAGTGCGCCACTACCTGTTCGTAGGGAGCTTTGCCGGTAAGCACCACGCTCATAAAAAGCAGGGAATAGAACCACAGACGGATCTGTTCTTTCATTTCGATGACCAGTTCGCTGGGGAAGTTCTTTTGGAAATATTCCTTGTCCTCGAAATACTTCTTGGTGCTGAAAGGCGTTATGCCGGCGTCCAGCCAGCAGTCCCCGACTTCGGGAACTCTCTCCACGGGCTTTCCGCATTTCGGACAGATAATTCTTATTTTGTCTATATACGGACGGTGCAGATGAGGCACTCCCTCGAGGGATTTGTGTTCGCTGAGTTCGATAAGTTCTTCCTTGCTTCCCACTACGGTGAGATGACCGCAATGCGGACAGGGATAGAAGGGAAGCGGCAGTCCGTAGAAACGCTTACGGGAAATATTCCAGTCGCCCATATTGGTCAGCCAGTCTTTCATACGTTTGCCGGCAAATTCCGGTTCCCATTTGACGGTGTCGGCGGCGGCGAGCAGTAAAGGCTTGAGCTTTTCGGTGGCTATGCTCCATTCGTCCACCAGTTTGAACACCACCTGCGTCTTGCAACGCCAGCAATGCGGATAGCTGTGTGTGACGGGTTCGGTCTTGTAAAGCACGTTCTTTGCAGTCATATCGGCAACGACGGTGTCTAAAACTTCGGAAGTCTGCATACCCGAGAGACTGCCGAACCCGGGAAGAATGATACCGCTGTCGTCGATAGGACAGATTTGCTTAAGATTGTGTCTTTTGCCGAGGTCGAAGTCCTCTGCGCCGCAACCCGGAGCGATGTGCACCACGCCCGTTCCTTCTTCGGCGTCCACGTCTTCCCACGGTACTATGAAATGAGGGAATTTTTGAACTTCGAATTCCGGGAAAACGGTGGTGTATTCCTTTCCGACGAGTTCGCTACCCTTGAATTCGTCGAGAACGGTGACGATGTCTCCTTTGAGCTTGGAGAGGGCTTTTTTGCCGATGATAAGCGTCCTTTCGTCGCTTTTTACTTTAACTCTGAGGTAATCTATTTCGGGATTGACGGCGAGGGCTACGTTGCTGGTCAGCGTCCACGGAGTGGTGGTCCAGACCAGGATGCTGTCGTCGGAATCCTTTAAGGGCAGTTTTGCGTAAATGGAAATGTGGGTGACGTCTTTATAGCTTCCGCTCATTTCGTGTTCGGAAAGCGAGGTGCCGCAACGGGGACACCAGGGCATGGGACGGTGGCTTTTGACCAGATATCCTTTTTCGTGGCAGACTTTCAAAAAGTGCCATATAGAGGTAATGTTAAGGTCGGTATTGGTGAAATAGCTGTTATCCCAGTCCATCCATTGACCGAGTCGTTTGCTCTGTTCGGTAATGATAGCCGAAAACTTCCGTACTCTGTCCATACATTTTTCGGTAAAATTATCCATACCGTATTCGAGAATACTGCGTTTGTCTTTAAGGCCGAGTTCTTTTTCGGTCTCCACTTCCACCCAAAGACCTTGGGAGTCGAAACCGTTCTGGAACTGGCAGCTCTTGCCGTGCATGGAATTGTATTTAATGTTGGCGTCTTTGAGAGTTCTGCCCCAGGCGTGGTGAATACCCATGGGATTATTGGCGGTAATGGGTCCGTCGAGGAAACGGAATCTTTCGCCGTCCTTGTTCTTTTCCACCAGTTTGGCGAAGCATTCGTTCTTCTCCCAGAAAGAAAGAATCTCTTTTTCGAGAGCGATAAAATCGGGAGAGGGATTTTCTTTACGCATCGTATGCCTCCGTGTTTTCAATTAAAATCAATCCATTATAAACCCTCAGCGCGTACCGTGTCAAATATATTAAATATATATAAACCGAATAAACCGCCCCGACGGGGCAGGAAAAGAAAGGAAAAACAGAACAAAAACATTTCTCGAAAAAGCAATAATACCCTCAAAACAAGCAGCCGATTTTTTTCAAAAAACAATAATATTCAAATAAAACAGAATAAAAAATAAACCACAAAAATCGATGTTCTTTTGAAAAAACGAATAAGAAAAAACGTTTTCCGATATAAGGGAAACAAGATTTTACACGAAATCGACTACGATTAAATGATATGGATTAAAGCACCTGAAAGACGAGTATCCGTCACCCAAACCACGACTTACGAACATAACGGTCTTTGCGGCGGAATATCTGCCCGAAGTGTAGGACGGGAAAAGTCCCTGGTCGGGAGCATACATGCCTTTCCCGAAAAAACGCATTTGTCCGCCGTGGGCGTGACCTGTGAAAACGTAGCCAGCCTTTGCGGAAACGTAACTGTCGAAAAGTTCGGGTCTGTGTGCGAGAACGAAATTCAGAGAAGCGTTTTTTTCGGTAAAATAATCGGGAACGTTGGTTTCGTTCAAAAGCTTCCCGTCCTTAAGACCTGTTATTTTTACCGTCAAGGTGCCTTTGCGGAAAACGGCGGTTTCGTCGAGCAGAAGATTTATTTTGTTGTTTCGGCAGAAATCGGTATATTCTTCGAGAAGAGGACTGCCTATTTCGTGGTTGCCTATCACGGCATAGACCGAGCGAGCCGAAGCGAGAGAGGACAGGAAAGAGTAAAGTTCGCTCATATCCTCTTTGCGGGCTTTCCCGTCGAAGATATCCCCGGTAAGAAAAACGAGGTCTGGAGAAATATCCGTAATCTCCTCCGACAACTTGTCGAGGTCTGCGCCGTTATAAGGATAATGCAAATCGGAAAGTTGGCAGACCCTTATCGGCGAGGAAAGGTTCAGGGTCTCTTCATAGAGCTCCGTTTCGATTTTCCTCGACGTCCACAGACCTATCCCTATAGTCAACGCCGAAAACGCAAGTAAAGCGATAATCAGCAACGCTACCCCTTTCTTTTTCATATTTATTAGTCTATGCCTTATCGAAAGGTCTAAAACATTTTTTCTTTGCAAAATTTTCTTTTTCCGCTTTTGCGGTATAGGTGGAAAATTTGCGTCAAAAATTATATAAAAACGCTTGCAAAGCGACTGCGGCGGGATTATAATATGTTTAGCACTCGAAAGGGGAGAGTGCTAATATAAAAAGAACGGGAGGTTATCCGGTATGAAAAAATTCAAGACAGAATCGCAGAGGGTATTGGATTTGATGATAAATTCCATATACACTCACAAGGAAATATTTATAAGAGAGCTTTTAAGCAACTGTTCCGACGCTATCGACAAGCTGTATTACAAGAGTCTGACGGGAGGAATAAGCGGACTTAACAGAGAGGATTTTGCCATCGACATCACGTTGGACAAGGAAAACCGTATTCTGAAAATCGCAGACAACGGCATAGGAATGAATGCGGAGGAACTGGAGAACAATTTAGGCGTTATCGCGCGTAGCGGTTCGCTTAATTTCAAGAAAGAGAACGAGCCGAACGAGGACGTCAATATCATCGGGCAGTTCGGGGTAGGGTTTTATTCCGCCTTTATGGTAGCGAAAAAGGTGGAAGTTTTAAGCAAAGCCTA
>ERZ1643251.1819-NODE-1819-length-23207-cov-15.552393_pt1 | contig 23207 bp, 23 predicted proteins | sample MGYA00579261_ERZ1643251 | MGnify/ENA primary metagenome ERZ1643251 (study PRJEB29033, sample SAMEA4952267) | chicken gut metagenome | biome: Broiler Chicken; feature: Gastrointestinal Tract; material: Caecum | place: Ireland | collected 2018 | study: Broiler... | reverse complement strand
ACATTATTTTACAACATTTTTTCAATTTGGTCAATTTAACTTTTCACTTGAGCAATATTCATTTTTTAAAAATTATTAAAATAAGTTATAAAAAAAATATTAAAACATATATTTAAAATGTAGAAAGGAAAATAATTATGGAAACATTAAAAGTAGGAACAAAATCAAATCCTAATTCAGTAGCTGGAGCACTTGCTAATGTAATTAGAGAAAAAGGAGTTTTAGAAATTCAAGCAATTGGTGCAGGAGCTTTAAATCAATCAATTAAAGCAATAGCAATTGCAAGAGGATTTGTAGCGCCATCTGGGAAAAACTTAATTTGTATTCCAGCATTTACAGATATAACAATAGATGGAGAAGAAAGAACTGCAATTAAATTAATAGTTGAGGCTAAATAGCCTTTTTTTATTTGTTTCAAAAGTTATTGGTATTAAACTACTTGTTATAAAAAAGCTAAAATTCCTTGATTTTTTCATTATATAAATATATAATTGAATTGGTGATAAATATGGATAACAATCTAAAAAGAAGCATAATATTAGAACATTATCAAAATCCTAAAAATAGAGGTTTAATAAATGATAATACATATATAAAATCAAATACAAATAATGAAAGTTGTATAGATGAAATAAATTTGATGGCTAAAATAGAAAACAATAAAATGACTGATATAAAATTTGATGGTGAAGCATGTGCAATATGTACAAGTAGCACTTCAATAATGATTGATACATTACAAAATAAGACTTTAGATGAATCACTAGAAATATATCAAAATTTTGAAAATATGATAAATGAAAAAGAATATAACCCACAAATATTGGAACAAGCTATAGTATATGAAGATATCTACAAACAACCAAATAGAAAAAAATGTGCTTTGTTGCCTTGGTGGGGAATAAAAAAAATAATTGAGGAGTATAAAAATGGCAAAGGGTCTAACTAAAAAAAAGATAAAAGAAATTTCTAAAATAAAAAAAGAACCAAAGTGGATGCTTGATTTTAGAATAAATGCTTTTGAAACATTTAAAAATTTAGATAACCCTTTGTTCGGACCTAAAATTGATATTAATTTTGATGAAATAACATATTACAAAACAATAACAGATAAAATATCAAATAATTGGGATGATGTTCCTTGTGAAGCTAAAAATATATTTGATAAAGTTGGACTAATAGATGCAGAAAAAAAATATTTATCAGGTGTAGGTGCTCAATTTGAAAGTGAAGTTATATATCATAATATGATAGAAGAATTAACAAAAAAGAATGTAATTTTTTGTGATACAGATACAGCTTTGAAAAAATATCCAGAATTGTTTAAAGAATATTTTAATAATTTAGTTAAATATGATGAAAATAAATATACAGCATTAAATGGGGCAGTTTGGAGTGGAGGAACATTTATTTATGTACCACCAAATACAAAATTAGATAGACCATTACAAAGTTATTTTCGAATAAACACAAAAAATATGGGCCAATTTGAAAGAACAATTATAATTGTTGATGAAAATAGTGAACTACATTATATGGAAGGATGCACAGCGCCAACATATACATCAGATTCACTACATGCAGCAGTTGTTGAAATATATGTGAAAAAAAATGCAAAATGTCGTTATACAACAATACAAAATTGGTCAACTGATGTTTATAATTTGGTAACTAAACGAGCTATAGTAGAAGAAAATGGGCTTATGGAGTGGATTGATGGCAATATAGGGTCAAAATTAAATATGAAATATCCAACCTGTATTTTAAATGGTAAATATGCTAAAGGAAATACCATATCAGTAGCTATTGCATCTAAAAATCAAATTCAAGATACAGGAGCTAAAATGATTCATTTAGCGCCATATACAACGAGTAATATTATTAGTAAATCAATAGCAACAAATGGTGGTGAAGCAAATTATAGAGGAACAGTAAATATATCAAAAAAAGCAATTAATTCAAAAAGCAAAGTAAAATGTGACACTATAATTATTGATGATTATTCAAAAAGTGATACAATCCCTAAAAATATTGTAAAAAATAATTCATCAAATATTGAACATGAAGCAACAGTATCTAAGTTAGATGAAAGCAAATTATTTTATTTAATGAGTAGGGGATTAAGTGAAGAAAAAGCAAAAGAATTATTGATAATCGGATTTATAGATAAATTTAAAGAAGAACTTCCGATGGAATATGCTGTAGAGTTAAATAATTTATTAAAAAATTATTTTTAAAGGAGATTATATGAAAAAAATATTTTTAATATTAAGTATATTTTTTTTAATTGGTTGTAATAATCAACAAAAGTATCAGGATATAATGAAAGAATATGCGACCACATTCTATAATAAATATCAGATAGGGCAAACAGGGCTTACTAATCCAACAGTAAGTATAGAACAATTAGAAAATGCAAACAAATTAAAAAATGATAATTTTGATTTAAAAAAATTGGATGATTGTACAAAAGATTCTTATGTTGAGTTTAAAATAGATCAAAACACAAATGAGATAATAGCAACAGAATATCATTTAAATTGTAAATAGTTTAAATTTTAAAAAAATAATAAAAATTAAGAAAGTAATATTCTCTTAATTTTTTTATTAATAAAAATACATAAATTGATATAACAAAAAATAAAAAATGTTAAATAATATTCAATTAATTATGAAAAAACATCATTTGTATAAAAATAATATAAGTGTTATATTGTTTTCGAAAGGAGGAAACGATATGCTTAACCAGTCAATATTAGTAGGAAGAATTGTAAAAGAACCAGAAGTAAGAGAGACTGAAAATGGAACAAAAGTAACAAACTTAACTTTAGCAGTTCAAAGATCTTATAAAAATGTTGAAGGAGAATACGATACAGATTTTATTTCTTGTGTTTTGTGGAAAGGAATAGCTGAGACTACAGCTGAATATTGCAAAAAAGGTGATTTAATTGGTGTACGAGGAAGATTACAAAATAGACCTTTAGTAAATGCTGAAGATACAAAATTAAATTCTGTAGAAGTCGTTGCAGAAAGAGTTACATTTTTATCAAGTAAAAAGCAAGATTAGTCTTGCTTTTTTAAATAATCATCATAAAATAAATTATCAGGTTTCATTTTAAAAATTTTTGCAATTTTAAGAGCAGTATCATAATTTAATCTTCTTTTATTATTTTCAATTTGCCAGTAAAATGATTTACTGATATTTAATATGTCGGCCATATCTTGACAACTGTAATTATATCTTTTACGATATTGCTGTAGTTTATTCATAAATATTACCTCCTAATGTTAATTATACATTAACATTTAATTAATTTCAAGTAAATATTAACAAATAATTAAAAAAGTTGTAAAATGTAAAATATAATGTTATAATTATGTTAACAATTTGATTACGGAGGTATTTATGATAATAGGAGAAAGATTAAAAGAAGCAAGATTAAGTAAAAAAATGTCTCAAGAAACTCTAGGAAAAATGTTAGGAGTTTCAAAAGTTTCTATATGTGGCTATGAAACAGGAACACGTACACCAAATATGAGTAACTTTTTAAAATTGATTGAAATATTAGATTTAGATGCTAAATACGTATTAGGTATGGATATAAAAGTAATTAATGAAGATAATGAAGAATACCCTGTTAAGCTTGCTAAAACAGATATTCAAATAATTGAAGAACTAAAGAAAAATAGAGAATTATATAATATGTTTTGTTCCAATCCAAAAAGAACTGTTGATAGAATTAAGAGTAAATTAAATATAAAATAATTACTCTTTTATTTTGTTAAAAAATTGGTTATAATAATAAAGGGAGGATCATATGTATCATAAGAAACGAAAAGAAAAAAAATTAAAAATAATTATAATTTGTGGTTTAATAGTTTTTTTTATAATAGGATTTATAATTAATGTCTTAGTAACAAATAGAAATTTAACAATTTTTGAAAAAGCAATAAAAGATAGCATACTTACAATTGAAAATTTTCTATCAATACCAATAGACTATATTCATAATAAAGTTACTGAAACTAATGATAAAAACAATATGTATGAATCATATTCTACTTTAAAGGAGCAAATTAAAGAATATGAAAAATATAAAATAGAAAATGAAGAATTAAAAAAACAATTAGATGATATGAAAGAATTGCTAAACATAGATGAAACCATAGCTGAATACAGTTATTTAAACGCAAATGTGATAAGTAGAAATATTGATTATTGGAACGATACTGTTATTATAAATAAGGGTGAGCATGATGGAATAGAAAGTGGAATGCCAGTAGTAGTTGGTATGAATTTAGTAGGAAAAGTTATTAGTACTTCAACGTTTAATAGTACAGTAAGATTATTGACTGCTACAAACATTGTAGATAAAATATCTGTTAAAATAAATAATAATGGAAATTATATTTATGGAATTTTAAATGGTTATAATATAGAAACAGGTACTTATATAATAGAGGGTATATCTCAAAATGTTGACATAGAAAATGATTCTATTGTTACAACAACTGGAATGGGAGATATATATCCATCAGGTATAGTTATAGGAAATGTTACTGGAATAACAACAGATACTTTTGATTTGTCAAAAATATTAGAAGTTAAATCGAATGTCGATTTTGACAATATCAATTATTTAACAGTATTAAGGAGAAATGTATGATAGTCTTTATATCAATAGTTTCATTTTTTTTAGATGGAATACTATCAAAATATATATCTTTAAATTCTATTTTTCTACCTCTGTTTACAATAGTATCATTAGTAATAATTTACCCTTATTTTAACAATAATATTTATAGATATCTTAAATTTGTTGCCATAATAGGAATATTATATGATATAACATATTTAAATACAGTATTTTTTAATTTTTTTATTTTTATGATATTAGGAATTATAATATGCTTTATCAATTATTTATTATCTGTTAACTTATATAGTATAATACTAACAACAAGTATATCTATAATAATGTATAGATTAATAATATTTTTGTTTGTTTTATTCTTTAAAAATCATGATTTGAATTTTTTAAATTTATTAGTTATGATTTCAAAGTCACTAATATTAAATATTATATACTCTATAATAATATACTTAATGAGTGAATCATATAGTAATAAAAAGAATATTTTGAGAGCTAAATAGTTGACATATATATTAATTATATGATATTATTTAATACGACGTAATCCGCTGATGATTTAATTATGATTATAGTTTATGTAAAGGAGAGTGACATCGTGAATTTAATTGATAAAATTACGGCAAAACAAATACGTAATGATATACCTGAATTTAGAGTTGGGTATACAGTTAAAGTAAATGTAAAAATTGTTGAAGGAAAAAGAGAAAGAATTCAAGCTTTCGAAGGAATCGTAATGGCTATTCAAGGTAGTGGAGTTAGCAGAACATTTACTGTACGCAAACTATCAAACGGAATAGGTGTTGAAAGAACATTTCCAATTAATAGCCCAGTTATAGATTCAATTGAAGTAGTTAGAACTGGTCGTGTAAGACAAGCTAAACTTGGTTATATTAGAACAATGGCTAAAAAACCAAAAATTAAAGAACGTCGTGCAAAAGAAACAAAATAGTTTCTTTTTTTTTGATTTATTTGATATAATATATCATAGGGTGTGATTAAATGAAAATAATAAAAGAATTAATTCCTTATGTAGTAATATTTTTAATAGTTATTATTATACGAACTTTTATAGTTACTCCAGTTATTGTTTCTGGTTCATCGATGGCACCAACATTACATGATGGAGAAATATTGTTGTTGAAAAAATATGACAAAAAATATGAAAGAAATGAAATAATTGTTTTCGATTATCAAGGCTCTAAACTTGTGAAAAGAATTATTGGGTTACCTGGTGAAACTGTAGAATATGAATCTGGAAAATTATATATTAATGGTGTTGAAACAGAAGAAATGTTTTCATCAATAACAAATGATTATTATAAAACGACAATACCAGAAGGCTATTATTTTGTTTTAGGCGATAATAGAAATAATTCTACTGATAGCAGAATTATAGGATTAATTAGCGAAGAACAAATAAGCGGCACGACTTCATTTAGTCTTTGGCCATTTAAATTTTTAAAGTAAGTATACCTTACTTTTTTTCATTATTTCTTTGACTTTATATGTTATTTTAGATATAATTATTATGGTGAAATCTATGAAAGAAAGACTAGAATTGTTATTAGATGATAAATTAGATATTGTGATTAATAAAACAGTTTTAATAATTGGATTAGGTGGAGTAGGAAGCTATGCTTTAGAAACTTTAGCTAGAACTTATATTAACAATTTAATTATAGTTGATAGTGATAAAATAGATATATCTAATTTAAATAGACAGATAATGACAAATATAGATAACATAGGCAAGTACAAAACTCATGTTTGGTGTGAGAGAATAAAAAAAATAAATCCCAATTGCAATATTAAAATGATAACAGAGTTTATTACAAAAGACAATTTAGATTTATTATTTGAAGATAAAGTTGATTATGTTATAGATGCATGTGATACATTAGAAACCAAAAAAGAAATTATTAAGTATTGTTTAAATAATAAAATTAAATTTATTTCTTCTATGGGAATGGCTAATAGAATTGATGCAACTAAAATAAAAATAAGTAATTTAGATAAAACTTGCTATGATCCTTTAGCAAAAAAATTAAGAAATATAATAAAAAAAGAAAAAATAGAAGGAAAAATTCCTGTTGTTTATAGTGAAGAGCAACCTAAAAAAATTAAAAAATTAGGTTCAATAGCTCATGTGGTTGCAACATCTGGGATTTTATGTACCAATTATATTATTAATGATATTATAAAAGAGGTTAATTATGAAGGAACTAATTAAAATAATAAAGAAAATAGATGGGACAGTTTTAGGAATTGGATTAAAAGAAGAATTGATTAATGAATTAAATGAAAACCCAAATATAATCGAATGCAATCTATTAAACCCATATGTTAAAGGAAATAAAAAATTTAGTCTGTTTAATAAAAAAATTAATATTAAAAAAATAAAGAAAAAATTCAAAAGAAAAAAGATTGATTATATCATATGCAATTTTAATGAAATTAGTAATTTTTTAAATACTTTTGTTAATGATAGTGTTTATATTAATAAAAGGAAAGTTTATTATTTTGGTGATATTGATATTGAACTATTAAAAATAAGGTATAGTAGGTATAACTCATTAGTAAAAGTAAAAAATAAAAACTTGATTGAAATAGATAATTATAATGCAAAAACAAATTTTTTAAAAAGTATATATTATAGAACTGTTGATTTTAAAGATAAAGTAATTGAATTAATAGGCGATATATTGATGAATTGAGGGATGTTATGAAAAAAGGATTTACATTGGCCGAATTATTAGGAGTAATTGTTCTTTTAGCAGCTATTGCATTAATTACTATTCCATTAGTAAGTAATGTTATAAAAGGTGGTAAACAAGATTTATATAATGATCAAATAAATAATATTAAGGGAGCTTTAGAACTTTGGATGAGTAATAATCAAAAACCAGCTTTTGGTGAAACCATTACTTTAAGTTTAAGTCAATTAAAAGAAGCTGGATTAATTGACATAGATATTAAAAATCCTATTGATGGAAAGTTGTTTCCTAACGACATGATATTAAAAATTACAAATAATGGTAATATAGAATATGAAGTAAATTTAAATGGTTCTAATACGAAAAAATATGAGGATATTACAAGTATAAAAGTAAATGGTAATGTTTTAGAATATGTAGAATTAGGAAGCGATTCTTATAATGATTTAGGTGTTGTTGCAAAAGATAAAAATAATAACAATATCACAGATATTACTACTTCAACAACTCCAAATTTAAATTTAAATCAAAAAGGAAGTTATTTAATAAAGTATAGTACTGTAGATAATGTTGCATATAGAACAGTTGTTGTAAGAGATACAACCGCACCTGTAATAACATTTAATAATAATTTAGAAATGACATATGAACAATCAAAAACTTATAATTTTAAATCAGATATAAATGTTACTGATAATAGTAATGAAGAAGTAGAAATAACAATTGAAAATAACATTAAACCACTAGCTGGCAATTATACGATAAAATATATTGCAAAGGATTCTTCTGGTAATGAAACAATTAAATTAAGAAAAATCGTAATAAAGGAGTAAGTATTATGTATTTAAAAGCAATAAAAGCACATGGATTTAAATCATTTGCCGACAAAACATTAATTGAATTAGATAATAAAATAACAGGTATTGTAGGTCCTAATGGGAGTGGTAAAAGTAATGTTGTTGATGCAGTAAGATGGGTATTAGGTGAGCAATCAGTTAAATCTCTAAGAGGAGATGGAAATATGACAGATGTTATATTTTCTGGTAGCAAATCAAGAAATCCTTCCTCAGTTGCTTCTGTTACATTAATTTTTGATAATACTGATAAATATCTACCTTTAGAGTTTAATGAAGTTGCTATTAAAAGAAGAGTATATAAAGATGGAAGTAATGAATATTTTTTAAATAATGAAAAAGTAAGGCTAAAAGATATAACTAATCTATTATTAGATAGTGGTGTAGCTAAAGAAAGTTTTAATATAATTTCACAAGGAAAAATAGAAGAAATATTATCAAATAAGCCAGATGATAGAAGAATTATATTTGAAGAAGCTTCTGGTGTTTTAAAGTATAAAAGAAGAAAAGAAGAAGCATTAAGAAAATTAGAAAAAACACATGATAACATGAGTAGAATAAATGATATTATTAAAGAATTAGAAGATAGAATTGGTCCATTAAAAGAACAAAAAGAAAAAGCTTTAAAATATCAAGAATTAAATATAGATTTAGAAAATATTGAAATAGCTTTAATAAGTGAAGATATAACTAATTTAAATTTTGATTATCAAAATAATAAAAATAAAATAGAAACATTAAAATTAGAAATATCTAAATTAACTACTGATAATAGTACTCATGAAGTAAAAATAGAAGAATATAAGAAAAAAATTATTGATATAGATAATGAAATTAAAAAATATCAAGATTATTTAATTAAATTAACTAGTGATGTTGAAAAAATAAATAGTCGTAAAGCTATTATTTTAGAAAGACAAAAATATAATGTTAAAGATAGTAAAGTTCATGAAAATTTAGTTTTATTAAAAGAGAAAGAACTAAAATTAAATACTGAATTAAGCAATATCAAAAATGAAAAAATATTAATAGAAAATGAAATAATTGAATTAAGTAAAAAGATTGATGATTTAAATTATCAATTGAATAATATTAAAAATAATAAAAATAAATTAAACGTTGATTTACAAAATAATTTAAAAATTTATAACAATTTGAATTTACAAATTGAATCTTTAAAATATAATATTGAAAACAATAGCAGTTTACCGACTTCTGTAAAAAAAGTATTAGATAATCCAAAGTTAAGAGGAATTCATGATATAATTGGAAATTTATTTGATGTTTCTGAAGAATATTCTTTGGCTATTTCTACAGCCTTAGGCATTTCTTCTACTAATATTGTAGTTGATAATGAAAATTGTGCTAAAGAGGCAATTAATTATTTAAAAGAAAACAAATTAGGAAGAGCTACTTTTTTTCCTTTAAATATAATTAAACCTAAAAATATTGATACTGTAATTAATTTGCCTGGATTTATTGATGTTGCTAGTAATTTGATTAAATATAATCCAAAATACTCTAATATAATACTAAATCAATTAGGAAATGTATTAGTAGTTGATAATATTGATAATGCTAATATTATTGCAAAATATATAAATTATAGATATAGAATAGTTACACTAAATGGAGAGTTGTTACATGTTGGTGGCTCATTAACTGGTGGTAATACTATAAAAACTAAAAATATTATTTTAGAAAAATATGAATTAGAAAATAAAATAAAAGAAGCTAAAATAATTTCTGATAATATAAGTAAAATAGAAGAAAAAATAAATGAAGTAGATAACAATTATAAAGAAATTGAAGATAAAATTTATTTAATTAATAAAGAAAAATTAAATAAAGAAGTTTTATTAGATAATTATAAGAAAGAAATAATTTCTAAGGAAGAAATTTTAAAAGAAACAACTTATGAAATAACAGGCAATAATAATATATTAGACAATAAATTGTTAGAAGAAGAACAACAAGTGTTAAAAGAATATTATGAAACATTAGAAAATAAAAACAAAGTTAATTTATATCTAAATAATTTATTAAAGAAAAAAGAAGAGTTAAATAGTGAATTATCTGATTATGAATTAACTATCAAAAAAGAAAATAGCTTATATAATGAGAAAAAAGAAGAATTAAATAGGCTAGAAATAACTGTTAATAGACTAGATGTTAAGATTGATAATTTATTAAATATTCTTTCAGAAAATTATTCAATTACTTATGATACAGCAATATCTAGATATAAATTAGATATTGATATTGATGTTGCTAGAAATAAAGTAAATAGTTTGAAAAAACAAATAAAAGAGATTGGTGTTGTTAATTTAGGATCTATCGAAGAATTTGAATCAGTTAATGAAAGGTATGAATTCTTGAATAATCAAAGAGATGATCTCACTAAAGCTGAAAATACTTTATTAGAAATAATATCTGAAATGGATAAAGTAATGGAAAAAGAATTTGTTAAAACATTTAAAGTTATTAAAGAAAACTTTAATATTACATTTAGGGAATTATTCAAAGGTGGAACAGCTGATTTAAAATTAACTGATCCAAATAACATTTTAGAAACTGGTATTGAGATAGTAGCATCTCCACCAGGTAAAAAATTAACTACTATTTCTTTATTATCAGGTGGCGAAAAAACATTTACAGCAATAAGTTTATTATTTGCTATATTAAAATCAAAACCAGTTCCATTTTGTATACTAGATGAAGTGGAAGCAGCTTTAGATGATGTAAATGTTGATTCGTTTGGTAAATATGTATGCAGTTTAAAAGATAAGACACAATTTATAATTATTACCCATAAGAAAAAAACAATGGAATATGTTGATACTTTATACGGTATCACTATGCAAGAGTCTGGTGTAAGTAAATTAGTAAGTGTAAAATTAGAAGAAATAAAATAAATATTTAAACTGAATAGACTATAGTTTATTCAGCTTTTTATATATATTAAATTGACATTAAAAATAAAAAAGAAATATTAAAACAAGTAAAAGTGGGATAATTAATTACATATATAGAATTTTTAGAATTGTATAAAAAAAGGCAAATTCTCTCAGAGAATACCTTTTATTCAAAAATTATAATTACCTATACTTTAAAGATAATATATTGGTTTAGGTTTAATCATTCTTATTACTTCTTAAATATTTAAATTATTAATTATTTTCATCTATATTTTTCGAGTTTTTTCAAAACTAGGTAATTCAAAATCTTTTGTTTTATAACCGTCATTGATATAATCAAACATATTATTAGCATCTTCTATAATATCATTACCATAAATGTTCATTATTCTTGGTTCACATATGACTATATCATTAGGCTCTAAATCAATAATTTTTCTTATCATATTTTCTCCACTAGGAACACCATACCTATCACACCAAGCAAAATTAATATCTGGTGTTGTTTCCATCAATTTAAAATATAATCTTCTAAACCAAGACGGATGACACATTGGAAAAAATAACTTTTGAATATTTATCCGTTCGTTTATATTTTTTAATTTGAAAACTGAATAATGAACTTGTTTACCCTCATCTAACAAAACAAAAAAATTTAAACTAACACTAAATCCAAGCTGTTCTAAAATTTCTACTAAACTTAAAGTAATTGCACCACGATTAAATATTTGATTAGAATTATCACGCCAATCATAAGCGGAATTATAATAAATATTAATTTGTTTTTTTTGCGATTTTTGTTTATTTAACATTGATAAGGGGTTGCCCTCTAAATATGCTTTTACATCTGGAACATAGCCAACGTAAAAATTATATTGTTTATATTTCTTACTATTTAATTTTATATATTTTTCTAATTTTAATTTTAAATCCAAAAATTTATCAAAATTTTCATGATTCCCATATTTAGCCATATTTTTTGCTTCGGCTAAATTTATTGTTTTATACCAATTGTAATTGTTAGTATATTCACTTTTAGCTGTTTCACGAAAAGCATTACTTATTTTAGCATTTTCTAAATGCTCTAAATATTCAGTAATTGAATCAAAATAATAATACATTACATTATAATTATTTTTTTTATAATATTTATACATAAATTACTCCGTTAAAAATGTAACTCATCATCATGTCGTTGAGGTTCTTTTATCAATCTTAAAGATTTAGTAACAGAATAGTATTTATTATTTTCATCAATATAATCCATATTTCCAATAATTGTATTTAAATCATCTTGATCTAAATTTTTGATAACATTATTTCTTAAAATAGTTTCAACTGGAATACCATTAATTTCTTTTTTGTAAACTTTTCCGATTCCACGAGTTGAAATTATATGTGGTATTTTAGATTTTTCAACACTATCTCTAAAAGACCACATAAATTCTAATACTTGACGGTTTGGATATAATGCCCTTTCTAGTTTTCTATCATAATCAAAGAAAATATTATCAAATCTGTCTAATGTTGCTCCATCTAAAGCAGTTCTACCTATATATTGTAAGTCAGCACCTTTACCCCAAGTATTAGCAGCAGCTATCATTCTAAAATTTGGATGTTTTTCAATGGTTTCATGTGGAAAAGCCATATATCCGTTTGCCAAAGCTGAATTTATAATAATTAAAGCAGATGGATCAGAATTGTCTATTTCATCTAAGAAGAAAATACCACCATATTTAAATGCCTTATAAAATTCTGTATCTCTATAGTTACCTCCAGCATCGATAAAACCAGTTAATTTAAATTCATTAGATACATTATTTGTGTAATACATTTTTTGCCCAAATGCTTTTGCAATTTGAGCTATCACATGGTTTTTACCAGAACCTGCAGGGCCGATTAACATTACTGGTTCATCTAATTGAACTGATGATGCTATTTCTTCATATTTTTCATGAAATAATTCAATGTCAGTTCTTCCTATTTCAACATCATTTAATTTTATAATATTAATTTTTGGAACAGCTTGACTAGTAACAATTTTATCAATTAAATCTCTGTATTTAGCATATATTTCTTTAATAACATTATTTGATATAGAAAATTTTTCAACTTCTGCTTTTATTATTTCTAATAAGTGTTTTTGAACTTCTATCGAAATTGCACTATCTACATATTCTGACACTCTTTTTTTAGGCTCAAGTGAATCAAAATAATCATTAAATGATTTTTCAATTCTAGCTCTTACACTTGTATCTGTTATATTAGATAATATTTCATTTAAACAATTTAATAAATTTTTGTCACTCATAAGATCGTCAAATAAAGGTTTATTTTTTTGATTTTCTTGTTTGGAAAAAACATCTGCATTTTCATAGATTATTTCTTCTTTCTCTTCTTCTAAAAAGTTATGAAACTCTCCGTTTTTATAATAAGTATTATCTGGAAATTCATAAACTTTGCCACACAATTTTTGTATAATATCCTCTTTATTAGAAAAAATTATTTCACCAAATTGTTTAGTATATCCAAAATATAAATCACATTTTGTTCCTATTTTTAGTGCAGTTAGTTCTTTTGTTTTCATATCATATAAAACATAATTACAATTTACATTTAACATTTGCAAAATTTTATAAGCCTCATTATCATAGTCTTTAATTAAAAATGGTAAAAGTTCATGATATGTATCATATTCAAAACCATATGTGTTTTCATACTTTTCTGCAACTTTCCAAAAATCCTCTGCATCAACAACGTATAATAATTTTTCATCGAATATATAAGGAAATTTGTAATCATCATCTAGATTAATCCAATTGGTTTGACCAAAAATTGCATCATCATTTGTTACAATTTTTTCCTTATAAGTATCATCATCCGAATCTTTTGTAAGCTCTACTGCTTTAATACCCAACAAATTTCTGATTTCTTTTGATGATAGTTCTTTTCCTACATATGCTACTAATATATCATTAAGCAAAAAAATCCCCCCTAGATACATTTATAATTTTGACTTAATATTTATATAAATTTCTCTTTTTTTAAGATTCATACGTTATTATATCACAAAATATTTAAAAATATATAACAAACTTAATATTTTTAAAGTTTTAATTAATTATTTTGATATTTCATAAAATTTTCTTATTAAATTACAAGTTGATTGTGATTTGTGCTTATTAGTTAATTCGTTGGGAATATCAGTTTTTATTAAATATAAAATAATTTTTGAAATATTGTGTTTATCTGATACAACTGATACATTAATTTAGTGAAAATACTTACAAGTAATGGTTGAACTTTAATATAAATATTAATAATTATGAAACAATAAAATAAATACTTAATTAAGACTGAATAGACTATAGTTTATTCAGTTTTTATGTATATTAAAATTGACATTAAAAATAAAAAAATATATAATAAATTCATTATTTTTATAATGAATGTTGGTGAAATAATGGATTGGATTACCAAAGAACAAGAAGAAATCAAAAAAGAAATATTAAAACATGTAGAAGAAGGGCAATTAATAACATATATAGAATTTTTAGAATTATATAAACCATATAAGGAAAGAATTAGTGAGATTGCCTTTGCCAATCTTTTAGGAATAAGTAATTTTAATTATCAAATTTTTCAGGGTCGAGGAACGAGAACGAAAATATTCAAAAAAATTTATTCAAAATTAACACAAGAAGAACAAGAAGAAATCAAAAAAGAAATATTAAAACATGTAGAAGAAGGACAATTAATAACATATATAGAATTTTTAACATTATATAAAACATATGAGGAAAGAATAAGTGAAATTGATTTTGCTAACCTTTTAGGCATAAGCGAATTTAATTATCAAAAAATTCGATATCGAGGAACAAGAACAAAAATATTCAAGAAAACTAATTCAAAATTAACAGAAGAACAAGAAGAAATCAAAAAAGAAATATTAAAAAATGTAAGAATAGGTCAATTAATAACATATATAGAATTTTTAGAATTATATAAACCATATGAGAAAAGAATAAGTGAAATTGATTTTGCCAAACTTTTGGGAATAAGTTATAACAACTTTCAAAGGTTTCGTTATCCAAGTACAAAAGTAAAAATATTTAAGAAAACTAATTTAAAATTAACAGAAGAAGAACAAGAGGAGATAAGACAAGAAATATTAAAACAAGTAAAAGAAGGACAATTGATAAAATATTCAGAACTTTTAGAATTATATAAACCATATAAGGAAAGAATAAGTGAAATTGATTTTGCCAAACTTTTGGGAATAAATTATAGCAATTATAAGAGTGTTCGAAATAGAGGAACAAAAGCAAAAATAAAAGATTATAAAAAAGAAATAAAGATTAATGGAATAAGATATTTGCTACAAGAGTCAAGATATTATTCAAAACAAGAATTGGAAAATTTATCAAAAAAATATGAAATAGATTTATCTGAAATTTTGAAGAAATTTTTTAACCTGCAAAATAATAAAAATTTAAAAAATATAGAGGATTGTCTAGAAATTAAAGGACAATTATGGATAGGAAATATAAAATGTAGTAAAATCTTTGCAGAAAAATATGCGCAATTTATGATAGAAACAGCAATGAAAATAGGAAATAATTATTGTAGAAAGTACAAATGTGAATCAGTAAAAGATGATGTTATAAGCAATTCTATAATATTTATAATTGAAAAACGTGGACATATAGAAAAAAATTGTATAACTGAAGAACAAATAAAAACGGCAATTTTTCATTCTATTAGTAGATATATAATGGATTCATTTTTATGGGAAAAGAGTAGAAAATGCAGTAAAATATATTCATATTTTGAAATAAACATTAATGGTGAAGAAATTAATCCATTTGATAAGGGAATTGTAGATGCATCGATTAATGTTGAGAACGAAGTCATTGAAAATATGTCACAAGCTAAAGAAATAGATTTGAAAAATGATTTATTAGAAGATTCTTGTTTAAGATTATTAAAAAAATATTTAGAAATTGGTTATGATGAAAACAAAGCAATTTTAGAAGTTAGTAAGATTGTAAAGATAGCTGTGAAACCATTGGTTAAAATATTGAAAAAATATATGATTAAACAGCAATATGTTAAAGTAACGAGCAAAGGAAGCTATATTTTAAAATATTAAAATTAATGATGTAATTAAAAAGCTGTTAGAAACTGAATAAATTATAGTTTATTCAGTTTTCATATATATAAAAATTGACATCAAAAATAAAAAAATATATAATAAATGCGTTTTTTTAATGAATGTTGGTGATGAAATGGATTGGATTACTAAAGAACAAGAAGAAATCAAAAAAGAAGTATTAAAACAAGTAAAAGTAGGTCAATTAATAACATATATAGATTTTTTAGAATTATATAAACCTTATGTTAAAAGAATGAGTGAGATTGATTTTGCGAATATTTTAGGGATAAATTATAGAAATTATCAAAAGATGCGAACACAAGGAACAAGAACAAAAATATTCAAAAAAACTTATTCTAAATTAACAGAAGAAGAAAAAGATAAAATAAAACAAGAAATATTAGAGAAAGTAAAAGTAGGTCAACTAATAACATATATAGATTTTTTAGAATTATATAAACCATATGATGGAAAAATGAGTGAGATTGATTTTGCTAATCTTTTAGGAATGAGTTATATAAGTTATCAAAAAATTCGAAATCAAGGAACAAAAGCAAAAATTTTTAATAAAATGTACTCACAGGTGATAGCTGAAAAAATCAAAAAAGAAGTGTTAAAGCAAGTAAAAGAAGGACAATTGATAACATATTCAGAGTTTTTAGAACTATATAAACCATATGAGAAACAAATAAGTGAGATTGACTTTGCTCATCTTTTAGGGATAGGTAATATGAGTTATTATAATATTAAAAATCAAGGAACAAGAGCTAAAATATTTAATAAAAATAATTCAGAATTAACAGACAAAGAAAAAGAAGAAATAAAGCAGGAAATATTAAAACAAGTAAAAGAAGGACAATTAATAACATATATAGAATTTTTAGAACTATATAAACCATATAAAAAAAGAATAAGCGAGATTGATTTTGCTCATCTTTTAGGAATAAATAGTGTTAATTATCAACTTTTTCGAGCAAAAGAAACAAGAACAAAGATATTCAAGAAAAATTATCCAAAATTAACAGAAGAAGAAAAAGATAAAATAAAACAAGAAATATTAGAGAAAGTAAAAGTGGGACAATTAATAACATATACAGAATTTTTGGAATTATATAAACCATATGATGAAAAAATGAGTGAGATTGATTTTGCTCATCTTTTAGGAATAAGTTATAGTAGTTATAGAAATATGCAATATAAAGGATCAAAAACCAAAATATTTAAGAAAACTAATTCAAAATTAACAGAAAAAGAACGAGAAAAAATAGTAAAAGAAGTATTAAAGCAAGTAAAAATAGGACAATCAATAACATATACAGAATTTTTAGAACTATATAAACCTTATAAAGAAAAAATAAGTGAAATTGATTTTGCTCATCTTTTAGGAATAACTTATCCTAATTACCAAAGTATTCGAAATCAAGGAACAAAAGCAATAATAAAAGATTATAAAAAAGAAATTAAGATTAATAGAATAAAATATTTATTAAAAGAATCAAGATACTATGAAAAACAAGAATTGGAAAATTTATCAAAAAAATATGAAATAGATTTATCTGAAATTTTGAAGGAACTTTTTAATTTAAAAAATAACAACAATTTAAAAATTTTGGAAAACTGCTTAGAAATTAAAGGATATCTATGGATAGGAAATATAAAATGTAGTAAAATTTTTGCTACAAAATATAAACAATATATGATTGAATCAACAAAAAAAATAAAAAAATATTATTGTACAAAATATAGAAATTTAACTATAAAGGATGATGTTATAAGTAATTCTATAATATTTATAATTGAAAAATGTGGAAGTATAGAAAAAAATTGTATAAATGATGAACAAATAAAAACATTGATATTTTATTCAATTAGTGGATATATAATAAAGTCATGTTTATGGGAATATTGTAAAAATCGTAGTAAAAAGAATTCCTTACTAGGGACAAATGATAGTGAAGAAGAAATAAATCTTTCTAATAGAGGTATTGATACATCGATTAATACTGAAAATGATGTAAATCTATCTCAAAATAAAAGAATAGATTTGAACAATGATTTGTTAGCAAATTCTTGTTTAAAATTATTAAAAAAATATTTAAAAACTGGCTATGATGAAAATAAGGCAATATTGGAAGTTAGTAAAATTGTAGATGTAGATGTAAAAGAATTGCTAGAAATATTAAAAAAATATATGATTGAACAACAATATGTTAAAGTAACAAGCAAAGGAAGTTATATTTTAAAATGATGATTGTTTATTTTTATAAAAATTTATGATATAATTAAAAAGAGCCTAGAAACTCTCGTAGTTTGGAGGTTTTTTTATGGCAAGATTTATTTTTGTAACAGGTGGAGTTGTATCAGGACTCGGTAAAGGAATAACTGCATCTAGTATTGCTTTATTATTAAAATCAAGAGGATATAAGGTTTTTATGCAAAAATTTGATCCTTATATTAATGTTGATCCAGGGACAATGTCTCCTTATCAACATGGAGAAGTGTTTGTGACTTATGATGGAGCTGAAACTGATTTAGATTTAGGTCATTATGAAAGATTTATAGATGAAGAATTAAATTATTCATCTAATTGTACTACTGGTAAAATTTTTTCATCAGTTATTGAAAAAGAAAGAAGAGGAGATTATTTAGGAGCAACAGTTCAATTTGTTCCTCATATAACTAATGAAATTAAAAATAGAGTTTTTGAAGCCAGTTCTACTAGTAATGCTGATTTTGTAATAACAGAAATTGGAGGCACAATTGGTGATATTGAATCCCAAGTTTATTTAGAATCATTAAGACAATTAAGAAATGATTTAGGCAAAGAAAAAACATTATTTGTTCATACTACATTAATACCATTTATTTATGGTTCAAATGAATTAAAAACCAAGCCTACACAACACTCTGTGATTGAATTAAGAGGACTAGGGATACAACCGGATATAATAGTTTGTAGGACACCTTACAAGTTGGATTTTGATATTAAACGTAAACTAAGTTTATATTGTAGTGTTGATATAAATAATATAATTGATGCAGTTGATACTAAAAATATATATCAAATACCATTAAATTTTTATAATCAAAAATTAGACGAAGTTATTTTAAAACAATTTAATTTAAATATAAATAATTCAAATATAGAATATTGGCAAGAATTAGTTAATAGAGTTGATAACTTAAAAGACGAAATTGAAATAGCTTTGGTTGGTAAATATGTTGAATTACATGATGCATATATATCAGTTGTAGAAAGTTTAAAACATGCAGGATATAAATATAATACTAAAATAAAAATTAATTGGATAGACTCTGAAAAAATAGATGATTTAGAAATTAAATTAAAAGATAGTAGTGGAATAATTGTCCCAGGTGGTTTTGGTAGTAGAGGAGTAGAAGGAAAAATAAAAGCTATAAAGTATGCTAGAGAAAACAATATACCTTTTTTGGGCATTTGTTTAGGAATGCAGTTAGCTTGCATTGAATTTGCAAGAAATGTATGTAAAATTGAAAATGCTAACTCAACTGAATTTGATGAAATGACTGGTGAACCTATTATTGATTTAATGAGTGATCAAAAGCAAATAATTAATATGGGTGGAACTTTGAGATTAGGAAATTATGATTGTAAAATAAAAAAAGATTCTTTAGCATATAAACTATATAATCAAGAGTTTATTAAAGAAAGACATAGACATCGTTATGAATTTAATAATACTTATAGAAAAATATTAGAAAAAAATGGATTAATTTTTTCTGGTATTAATGAAAAATCAAATTTGGTGGAGATAATTGAATATAAAAATCATCCATTTTTTGTAGCTTGTCAATTTCATCCAGAATTTAAATCAAGGCCAACAAGACCTCATCCTTTATTTGATGGATTTATAAAAAGTAGTATAGAAAAAAGCGTTTAAAACGCTTTTTTAAATTAATCTAATTTCATTTTCATTAAAGAAAGGTTTGTCTTTATTAATTCGATCATAAAATAATATTCCATTTAAATGATCTATTTCATGTTGAAATGCAATTGATAATTCTTCTCTTGCTCTTACTTTTATTTTGTTGCCATCAATGTCATATCCTTCGACTGTGACTCTAGCATATCTTGGAACGTGACCTTCAACATCACGATTAACTGATAAGCAACCTTCTCCAACATCAGCTGCTATCATTTCATTAGAATAAGAAACAATTTTAGGATTAACAAACACATATTCATCAAAGATACCATCTTCAACTTCGTGTACAATTATAATTATTCTTTTATTTAAACCTAATTGTGGGAAGGCTAATCCCATACCAGGTCTTAAATTATATTTATCTGCATATTCTTCAATTTGACTATATGTTAATTCATCGATTGCTCTTTTAATTAATTCTTTATCTTCATTTGATAAAGGAAAAGATACATCAACACTTTTTTTTCTTAGCCTTTTGTCTTTTTCATCTAATATATTTAATTTTTTAAACATGATAACCAACTCCAATAACACAAGTATTTTATCACATTTTATAAAAAAATCAAAATAAAAAGGAAGTTTATCTTCCTTGACAAGGTGTTTGATTGTGGCAACCACAGTTATTTTCGAATGCTCTTGCACCTATGATTATTACTAATAAAATGAATAAAACTAAAACAATTGCTGCTCCGTATCCAGTACCATAGCCATATGGTTGATTGTAACCATAACCACTATATCCTCCGTAGTAATACATATTATTACCTCCTTCTAGCTAATATAGTTTATTAAAAATTGTGTTATATGTTCATTAAAAACACCTATTTTTTAAATTAATGCAGGAAATCTTACTAGTATTGGCTAATATAACTAATAGGAGGTAAATTTATGCATTATATAAAAAAATACATATGGGTAATTTTAGTAATTTTCGTTTTATTATTTTTGTTTATTGCAAATAGTTCAAACGAAGAAGTTATATTAGAAGAACAATTAAAAGAAAAAGAAGTAGAAGAACCTATAATTCAAGAAGAAAATAAAAAAATAAAAGTTGATATTAAAGGAGCAGTGAATAATCCAGGTGTTTATGAAGTTTTAGAAAATAGTCGCGTTAGTGATGCGATAAATATAAGTGGTGGCTTAACTAAAGATGCTGATACGAGTACTATTAATTTAAGTAAAATAATATTTGATGAGATGGTAATAATTATTTATACAAAAGATGAAATTGCTGAAATGTTAAAAGGTGATACATCCATTAAATATATTGAAAAAGAATGTATTTGTCCAAAACTAGAAAATGATGCTTGTATTGAAGACAAGATTGAAAATGTTCCTAATAATAATTTAAATAACGATTCTAGTTCTTCAAATAATAAAGTATCATTAAATAAAGCTAGTTTAGATGAATTAATGACTCTTGATGGAATAGGAGAGAAAAAAGCTCAAGCAATTATTGATTATCGTAATAAAAATGGATTTAAATCTATTGAAGAAATAATGGAAGTAGATGGAATAGGCAGTACAACTTATGAAAAAATTAAAGATAGACTTACTTTGTAAAATAATTTTAATTGTTACCTGTTTTTATACTTTTTATATTACTAAAAATTTAATATACCATACTAATTATAAAGAAGGTGAAACAACTTTAATTGGTAAAATAATTAATATAACTAAAAAAGAAAATAATGTTGATTTGATAATAAAAGCAAAGGAAAAAATAAAAGTAACTTATTATGGTAGTGTTAATTATCAATTAGGTGATTATGTTAAAATTAAAGGAACATTAACAAAACCTTATAATAGTACTATTTTTAATTTGTTTGATTATAGAAATTATTTATTAAGTGATAAAATATATTTTATTTTAAAAGCTGATAAAATTGATAAATATAAAGATAATGATAATATATTTTATAAAATAAAAAATAGTATATATGAAAAAATAGATAAATTAAAAAGCAAAAATTATGTAAAAACATTTATATTAGGTGATAAACAAGATTTAAATGATGAAATACTAAATAGTTATCAACAAAATGGTGTAAGTCATTTACTTGCTATATCAGGTATGCATATTTCTTTATTAGTTGTAATTTTATCTAAAATATTAAAAAAATTTAAATATAGTTATTTTATAATAAGTATATTTTTAATTTTTTATGCATTTTTAACCAATTTTACTCCTTCTGTTTTAAGAGCAGTATTGCTTTATATTTTTAATAAAATAGATAAAAAAAATTTAATTTTATTAATTGCTAGTTTGATGTTATTTTACAACCCATATTATATTTATAATGTTGGATTTTTATTTAGTTTCATAATAAGTTTTTATTTGATTTATTTTGGCAATTTAACTAACAAATTTAATAATTATTTCATTAAATTATTTATGACATCAACAATTTGCTTTATAGCAAGTATTCCTATTATGATTAATAATTTTTATTATATAAATATAACAAGCCCTTTAATTAATATTATGTTTGTTCCTTTTATTTCCTTGATTATTTTTCCTCTGTCATTAATAACTCTGGTATTTCCAATCTTAGATAATATATTATTCTTTTTATTAAATATTATGGAATCATTAACTTTATTTTTTAATAATTTTAACATTAATTTAACAATGGCAAAGATGAATATATATATTTTTATAATTTATTATTTAATTATTACATTAATATTTATTAAGCCAAAGTATTTTTATGTTTTAATTTTTATTTTGATTATCCATAATAATATAAAATATTTTAATAAAAATAGTTATTTAACAATTCTTGATGTTGGACAAGGTGATTCTATTTTGCTAGAAATTAAAGATAAAAATATTTTAATTGATACTGGAGGTAATATGTTTAGTGATTATAATATAGCTAAAAATAAATTAATACCTTATTTTAAATCATTAGGTATAAAAAAAATAAATTACTTAATTTTAAC
>ERZ1643251.1818-NODE-1818-length-23214-cov-9.459476_pt1 | contig 23214 bp, 16 predicted proteins | sample MGYA00579261_ERZ1643251 | MGnify/ENA primary metagenome ERZ1643251 (study PRJEB29033, sample SAMEA4952267) | chicken gut metagenome | biome: Broiler Chicken; feature: Gastrointestinal Tract; material: Caecum | place: Ireland | collected 2018 | study: Broiler... | reverse complement strand
AATTTTTATAATTCTTTCTCTTTTTTTGCTTGACTTTTCAATAGTTAGCTCCTTTCAATAGAATGGGCAGCTTGTTCCGCCCTGTCCGTTTTCCCGTCTATTATAATATGAAAGGCGCGGCTTGTCAATAATTTCTTTCCGCGTGCGGACAACGCTTTGCAAAATACGGAAAATGTGGTACAATCAGTATATGGAAACAGAGTGCAGGCTCTGCCCCGTGGCGTGCGGGGCGGACAGGACAAAGACAGCGGGCGCCTGCGGCGCCACAGACAAAGTGCGCATAGCAAACTTCGGGCTTCACCCCTACGAGGAACCGTGCATCTCCTGTAAAAACGGATCGGGGACGGTGTTCTTTTCGGGCTGCTCCCTGCGGTGCGTGTTCTGTCAGAACCACGAGATCTCCCGCGCGGCCGAGGGAGAAGTGTACGACGAAGACCGCCTGATCGGGCTCTTCCGCACGCTGGAAGAGATGGGCGCGGAAAACATCAACCTCGTCACCGCTTCCCACTACGTTCCCGTCCTTTTGCGGGTGTTTGCAAAGTACAGGCCGAAGATCCCCGTCGTGTACAACACCCATTCGTACGAGCGCGTGGAAGTTTTGCAGGCGCTGGACAAATACATCGACGTCTACCTGCCCGATCTGAAATACTATTCCCCCAAAGTGTCCCTGCGGTACACGGGCAAGAGCAATTACTTTGAATACGCCTCCCGCGCGATCGGATTTATGGCGCAGAGAGAGGCGGAATTCGAGGACGAAAAGATGGTGCGCGGGTGCATTGTGCGCCACCTCATCCTCCCCCTCAACGTGCGGGACAGCATCGCGCTCATCGACTGGTTTGCGCAGAAAAAATTCCCCGCATACTTTTCGCTGATGCGCCAGTACACCCCCTGCGGGGAGATCGAAAAGTTCCCCGAATTGCAGCGCAGGATCACCGCCCGCGAGTACGAGACCGTGCTTTCCCACCTTTTGGAAAGCGGGCTGGAACGGGTGTTCGTGCAGGAGCGCGGCGCCGCAGACGAGAAATTCATTCCGAATTTTACCGGCGGCAAAAAACTCTTTTAATGCTGACGGGAAGCGAGCGCGCGGCGCAGTTTGACGATCTTGCGCACGAGCGGCGCCACCTCCGCGGGAGAAGCCGCCGCAAGGCGGTGTTCCAGTTCGGACAGTTTTTCCATTGAATTCTTCATGCCGCAAGTATGCGGATTCGGACAAAAATTATGTTGATAACCACGGAAAACGTACGCTTCGGCTACGACGACAAAATCATACTCGACAACATTTCTTTCGTGATCTCGGAAAAGGAGCGCGTGGGACTGATCGGCGCCAACGGCGAGGGGAAAACCACCCTCATAAAGCTTTTGACGGGCGCGCTCTCCCCCGACGAGGGAAAGATCTATAAAAAGAGCGGGCTGAAAATCGGCGTTCTCGAACAGAACGGAGGGCTGGAAAGCGACAAGACGGTGTACGAAGAAATGCAGTCGGTGTTTGCGGGCGTGTTCCGCGCCATGCAGTCGCTGCGCGACATTGAAAAGAGCCTCGCCTCCGTCCCCTACGGCGGGGCGGAATTTAAAGAGCTCTCCTCCCGCTACGAACAGCTGGAACGCTCCATTGCCGCTGCGGACGGGTACAATACGGACGTAAAAATCAAGACCGTCCTCAACGGAATGGGCTTTTCGCAGATGTACGGGCAGAAGATCTCCACCATGAGCGGCGGCGAAAAGACGCGGCTGAAACTGTGCCGCCTGCTTTTGGAAGAGCCCGAGATCCTCTTCCTGGACGAGCCGACCAACCACCTGGACGTGACTACCCTCTTCTGGCTGGAAGAGTACCTCAAGGACTACCGCGGCGCCATTTTCACCGTATCGCACGACCGCTACTTCCTCGACAGCATCGTCACGAAGATCCTCGAACTGGAAAACTGCCGCGTGACCGCCTTCCGCGGAAACTATTCCAAATACAAAGTGCTCAAAGAGGAAAAGTACGAGCACGATTGCCGCGAATACGAAAAACAGCAGGAGGAGATCGCCGCGCTCAAAGATTATGTGGCGCGCAACATCGTGCGGGCGACCACCGCAAAGAGCGCGCAATCGCGCGTGAAAAAACTGGAAGCGATGGAACTTCTCGAGAAGCCCCTGCCGCCCCCGCGCCCGCCCGTCTTTAGTTTTGAAACGACGCAAAAGAGCGAGGAACGCGCCCTCTCCGTGAGCGGGCTTTCCCTTTCCGCAGGCGGAAAACAGCTGTTTTCCGACGCGGAATTTGAGGTACGTAGGTGCGAAAAGATCGCCGTCGTGGGCGAAAACGGCACGGGGAAATCCACCCTCATCCGCGAACTCGTGCGCGGCAGAAACACCGCCGTGCGCTGGGGAAGGTTCAACAAGATCGGGTACTACGACCAGGAAAACGCCGACCTCGACCCCGAAGAGACGGTGCTCGGCACGCTGTGGCACAAGCATACGGGGCTCAGCCAGACGCAGGCGCGCGCCCTGCTTGCACGCGCAAAGCTCAGCGACGAGGACATCGACAAACAGGTGAAGAGCCTTTCGGGCGGCGAGCGCGCCAAACTTGCACTCGTCCTTCTGGAAGCGGAACAGGCAAACTTCCTCGTGCTGGACGAGCCGACCAACCACCTCGACCTGCTTGCACGCGAGGCGCTGGAAGAGGCGCTGAAAAAATTTGAAGGCACCCTGCTGTTCGTCTCGCACGACCGCTATTTCATCGAACGGCTCGCCGACAAAATTCTGGAGATCGACGGTGGAAAGGTCACACTGCACGCGTGCGGGTATGCCGAGTACACCGCCGCCAGGAAAGCGGCGCAGGAACGCGCGGAGACGGCCGCAAAAGCCGCAAAGGCGGAAGAAAAGACCGCCGCCAAAGAGAGCGGCTACCGCTCCAAAGCGGAGCGCGCCGAGGAGGCGAAGAAAAAGCTGAAACGCAAAGAGACAGAGGAAAAGATAACGGCGCTCGAACAGGAAATAGACAGCCTGAACGAGGAGATCGCCCGCCCCGAAGTGGCCGCCGATTACAAGATCCTCGGAGAAAAGTGCGCGAGGCTGGAACAGCTGCACACACAGCTGGACGAGGCGTACGCCCTGTACGAAACTCTCCTTGACTGAAAAACACCCCCGCGGCGTTCCGCCGCGGGGGTAATAATTTTATAACGGCGCGCAAAATTCTGCGCGCCGTCCTTTTATTTCTGCGGTTTTTCCTCTTCCTGTACGGGAAGTCTGCGCACAAAGGTGTGCTTTCCCGCCGCAAGCGGAACGCGCTCCTCCCCCGGCAGGGAAAGGTACGCCTCCATCCCTTCGGGGATCTCTGTCGTGTAGACGATCTCCCCGTCCTTTTCCGCATATCCCGCACCGATGCGGCCGTGCACGCTGTCGTATTCCGCGTGCACGTGCGCAAGCCCCTTGCAGGGACGGGGGCAGATCTCCGCCTTTTCAAAGCCGGGCGCTGCGGCCTCGATGCCCGCAATGCGGCGGTAGACAAATTCCATCACCGAGCCGTACGCGTAATGGTTGTAACTGTTCATCCCGTTGGGGTTGGGCGTGCCGTCGGGCATGAGGGAATTCCAGCGCTCCCAGACGGTGGTGGCACCCATGTCCACTTCGTACAGCCAGCCGGGAAACTGCTCGTTGAGCAAAAGTTTGCAGGCGGTGTCGAAGTACCCGTTGTCCGCCAGCGCGTACATCAAAAAGGTGGTGCCGATAAATCCCGTGGTCACGCGGGTGCCGTGCTTTTTGATGTTTTCGTTCAGCTTTTTCGCGAGATCGCTCCTGTACTTTTCGGGAACGATCCCGAAATGCAGGGCCACGACCTGTGCCGTGACGGTATCGAAGGCGAGTCTGCCCGTCTGCGTAAAGTAGGCGCGGCGCATCTTTTTGAGGTGCGTTTCGTACTTTTTGCGGTACTTTTTCTCCGCCGCTTCCTCTCCCAGAAGTTTCGCCGTATCCGCAACGATCTTCAGCGTATTGGAATGCAGCACGTTGGTCAGAAAATAATTGTCCGTTCTGCCAAAACAGCTGTCCTCTTCCATGATCTCGCGGTCGAGAGCAAGCCAGTCGCCGTACTCATGTCCGCGCGCGACGAGTCCGTCCTCCATCGCCCTTTCCCGAGCGGCGACAAACTTTTTCATGGCCGCAAAGTTTTCCGACAAAAAGGACAGATCCCCGTACATCTGGTACAGCGTCCAGGGAACCATGGTCACCGCGTCGCACCACATGGCGTCCGTACCCTTCCAGCCGAGAATGTCGGGACTGACGTGCGGGATCTTCCCGTCCGCGCCCTGATCGTCGCGCAGCGTTTTCAGCCACTTTTTCATGAACGCGCGGATGTCGTAATTGTATGCCGCCGTGCGGCAGAAAGCGTTGATGTCCCCTGTCCAGCCGAGGCGTTCGTCCCTCTGCGGGCAGTCGGTGGGAATGTCCACAAAGTTTCCGCGCTGTCCCCAGACGACGTTCTGATACAGCCTGTTAAAGCGCGCGTTTTCCGTTTCCAGACTGCCCGTGCGCTTCATGTCCGTATGCCGCACGAGGGCGGTGACGCATTCGGGCGGAAGCTCCGCGCCCTCCAGCTTCATATAACGGAAGCCGTGGAAGGTAAATTCGGGCGAAAGTGTCGCCTCCCCTTTCACGGTGAACGTGTCCGTCGCCTTGGCGGAACGCAGGTTATCCGTGTAGAAATTGCCGCCGACGAGGATCTCGGCAAAGCGCAGGGTGAGCGTCCCCTCAAAGTCCGCCCCCGTTTTGACCCGGACCACGCCCGCGAGGTTTTGCCCGAAATCGTACACGAGTTCTCCGCGCGGAGTGCGGATGACCTGCTTTACGGGCAGGGTCTGCGTCGTGCGGACGGGTTCGCACATCTGCGGAACGAGCGTCCGCTTGTCAAAGCGCAGGGCGACGGGAGTGAGTTTTTTGCAGGGAACGGTGAGATCCTGCGTTTCCCCGTCGTAGATGCCGCTCGTGCGGATATAGCTTTCGCGCGCATTCCAGCCCGTTCCCGTGCAGTCGATGAGTTCTCCGTCCGCAAGAATATCGGCGCACACGGCGGGCTGTCTGCCGTATGCAAATTGTCTGTGCCAGGCGAGCGGGCCGCAGCACCAACCCTCGCTGACGGCAACGGTGAGCAGGTTTTCCCCTTCGCGCACCATGGACGTGACGTCGTATTCCTGCACTTGCAGCATCTTTTGATAGGATGTCCAGCCGGGTGCGAGAAAGGCATCCCCCACGCGTACGCCGTTCAGACGCATCGCGTAAACGCCCTGCGCCGTGGCGCGGACGGTCACTTTTTTTGCATTACGTACCGTAAAATTGTGTTCAAGGACAAATGTGTTTGCCCCTTCCTTGACTCCGATGAATTTTCCCTGCAACATACAATCCTCCCTTTCAGGCGCCCCTTTGGAGCAAAAATCGATAACATTATAACACACACTGCATACAAACACAAGACTGTAACAAAAAAATCGTCGGTGAATTTTTTTATACGAAGAACAGCCCCCGCCGGAAGGCAGGGGCTGTTCCCTATCTATGAGAGAGCTTGTGTGAGCAAATCAATCTTTTTCGGGTTCATCCTGCAAAGCATCGTAACCCGATTCGCCCGTACGAACGCGGACAACGTCTTCCACGTCGTATACGAAGATCTTGCCGTCGCCGATATGCCCCGTATACAGAGCCTTGCGCGCCGTTGCAACCACTTCGGATACCGGCACTTTGGAAACGACCACTTCCACCTTGACCTTCGGCAGCAGATCCATGTCTACCTTTACGCCGCGGTAGTATTCGGACGCGCCCTTCTGTACGCCGCAGCCGAGAACCTGCGTGACCGTGATACCCGTGACGCCGATGGCGGCGAGTGCGGATTTGAGGTCTTCAAACTTGGACTGCTTGGTGAGGATAACGACCTTGGAGAGTTTGGAAGATTCCGAGCTTGCCTGCAGAGCGGGAGCTTCGGCAGGTGCGCTTGCATCGGTGACTACCACCCCTTCCGCAGGGACGGGGACGCCTTCGGGATCCAGCATTTCCGCAGCCAGAGGAACGGCGGCGAAGTCTGCATATGCACTGGGCAGGCCGTGTTCGTGCTTGTCGAGGCCTTCGATCTCTTCCACGCGGGAAGCGCGCAAGCCTACCGTGTGCTTGAGGATATTGAACAGGATGACCATGCAGAAGATGGTCCATGCAGCGATGGCGATGATGCCGATGAGCTGAACGCCCAGCTGAGCAAAGCTGCCCGTATAGAACAGGCCCGTGCTGGTGGAGAACAGACCGCAGGCGATGGTGCCCCACAGACCGTTGCAGCCGTGGACGGCAATGGCGCCGACGGGATCGTCCACATGGAACACTTTATCGATGACTTCGACGGCGACGACCACGAGGATACCGGCCACCACGCCGATGAAGAAGGCACCGACGATATCCACCGTTGCGCAGCCCGCCGTGATGGCGACGAGGCCCGCAAGGGAACCGTTGAGCGTCATGGAGACATCGGGCTTTTTGTTTTTGACCCAGGTAAAGATCATCGTCGCGCAAGTTGCGGCCGCGGTTGCCACCGTGGTGGTGACGAGGATCTGCGCAAACTGCGTGATGTCGGCAGCGGCGGCGCCGTTGAAGCCGTACCAGCAGAACCAGAGAATGAACACGCCGAGCGCACCGATGGTGAGGTTATGACCGGGAATGGCGCGCACGTATTTTACTTCTTTGCGGAGAAGGGTGGGCTTGCCGTCCTTATCCAGATACTTGCCCCAGCGCGGCCCGAGGATGAGCGCGCCGATGAAGGAAGAAATACCGCCGACAAAGTGAATGAGTGCGGAACCGGCGAAATCGATGAAGGTCACGCCGAGGATCTCTTTGGACAGCCAGCCGCCGCCCCATGCCCAGTGCGCCTCGATGGGATATACCACCGCGCTGATCACCAGCGAATAGATGCAATAAGAGAGGAACTTGGTGCGTTCTGCCATGGCGCCCGAGACGATGGTTGCCGTCGTTGCGCAGAACACGAGGTTGAAGAAGAAGGTGGACCAGTCATATCCGGCAAAATCCGTAAAGAGGCCGAGGTTGGGGATACCCACCAAACCGAACAGCGCATCCTCGCCCATCAAAAGCCCTGCGCCGAGGAGGACGAACACGATGGTACCGAGACAGAAGTCCATCAGGTTTTTCATGATGATGTTGCCCGCGTTTTTCGCACGCGTGAAGCCCGTTTCCACCATGGCAAAACCTGCCTGCATGAACCAGACAAGTATGGCACCGATCAGATACCATACGCCTGTCGAACCATAGATATCCATAATTTTACTCCTTTATGATGAATTACGATAAATTTTAACAAAAGAAAGGGCGCAGAACAGGAAAAAGGCTTTTGGGAGGCTCCCCCGCAGGGAATGGCCCGCCTTTATGTTCCGCGCCGTTGCGTTTTTGTTTTTCGGCGGCTTGCGCCGCGTTCCCGCGCCATAAGCGGGAGGTATATTTGCTCCGCGCCCCGCCCTTGCGGGGCACGGAAAATTTCATTACACGCTGAAGAGAATGTCGCCGTAGGTCGGGAACGGCCAATATTTCTTGGCGGTGTTCACTTCCATGTCGTCTGCGTATGCGCGCATCTCCTGCATGACCGGAATGATCTTATCCGCAAAGAAGTGCGCGATCTCTTCCGCACCGGAGAGTTCCTTGACTTCCACGAGCAGTTTTTCGATCTCCCCTGCCTTGAAGTACATTGCCTCGTTGGAGGAAGAGAGTTTTTTGACGAGCTCCTCTTCCGCCGCGCTGGAAATTTTGAGGGCCTTTTTGTCCTGGATGGACTTGCAAAGGTCTGCGATGTAGGCGTTGACGGCGGGGAAGATGTCTTTCTTGCCCATTTCTATCATGGTGAGCGCCTCGATGGTGAGCACCTTGCCGTAGTTTTCCAGCATGATGTCCGTACGGGACTCCACTTCGCGGCGGGTGAACACGCTGTTGCGCTCGAAGAGTGCGATATTTTTCTCATCGGCGAAATGAGGGAGCGCCTCCGCGCTGTTGCGCAGGTTCAGAAGGCCGCGGCGCTTTGCCTCTTCCGTCCATTCTTCCGTGTAGTTGTTGCCGTTGAAGATGATGCGCTTGTGCTCGCGGATGGTGCGCGAAACAAGCTCGTGCAGGGCGGCGTTGAAATCCTTGGCGCCTTCCAGTTCATCGGCGAACTGGCGCAGCTCGTCGGCAACGATGGTATTGAGAATGATGTTGGGGCCTGCGATCGAGAAGGTGGAACCGAGCATACGGAACTCGAATTTATTGCCCGTAAACGCAAACGGAGAAGTACGGTTGCGGTCGGTCGTATCCTTGGGCAGATCGGGAAGGGTGTCCACACCCAGCTTCATCATCTGCTTGCCCTTGCCGTTGTATTTTGTATCGTGTTCGAGCGCGTCGATGACCTCTGCCAGCTCGTCGCCGATGTACATGGAGACGATGGCGGGAGGCGCTTCGTTGGCGCCCAGACGGTGATCGTTGCCCGCACTTGCCACGGACAGACGCAGCAGATCCTGGTATTCGTCCACCGCTTTGATGACGGCGAGCAGGAAGGTGATAAACTGGCTGTTTTCGGCGGGCGTGGAGCCGGGATCGAGAAGGTTGAGCCCCGTATCCGTGCTCATCGACCAGTTGTTATGTTTGCCCGAACCGTTGACGCCTGCAAACGGTTTTTCATGCAGCAGGCAGTACAGTCCGTGTTTGGTGGCGACTTTTTTCATCGTTTCCATCATCAGCTGGTTCTGGTCGGAAGCCACGTTGGTGACGGTGAAGATAGGCGCAAGCTCATGCTGCGCGGGTGCGACTTCGTTGTGCTTTGTCTTGGCGAGAATGCCCAGTTTCCACAGCTCTACGTCGAGATCGTGCATGAACTCGCTGACGCGCGTCTTGATCGGCCCGAAGTAATGATCTTCCATCTCCTGTCCCTTGGGAGGCTTTGCGCCGAACAGCGTTCTGCCCGAAAAGACGAGGTCTTTACGCGCATCGTACATTTTGCGGTCGATGAGGAAGTATTCCTGCTCCGCGCCGACCGTGGGGAACACCTGCTTTGCCGTGGTGTTGCCGAACAGGCGCAGGATACGCAGCGCCTGTTTGTTCAGAGCGCGCATACTTTTCAGAAGCGGAGTTTTCTTGTCCAGCACTTCCCCGCTGTAGGAGAAGAATGCCGTAGGAATGCACAGCGTGCCGTCCTTGATGAATGCGAAAGAAGTAGGATCCCATGCGGTATAGCCGCGCGCTTCAAACGTGGCGCGCACGCCGCCGCTGGGGAAGGAAGAAGCATCCGGCTCGCCGACCACCAGCTCTTTGCCGGAAAAGTCCATGATGACTTTGCCGTCCTTGGTGGGAGAGATAAAGCTGTCGTGCTTTTCCGCCGTGATCCCCGTCATCGGCTGGAACCAGTGCGTGTAGTGGGTGGCGCCCTTTTCTACCGCCCAGTCTTTCATGGCGTTGGCTACGACGCCCGCAATGCCTGCGTCCAGCGGCGTACCTTCGTCGATCGTCTTTTTCAGCGATTTGAAAACTTCTTTGGGAAGTTTGTCCTGCATCACCTGCAGATTGAATACGTTCTCTCCAAAAATCTCGGGAACTTTGATCATGGCGATTCTCCTTTGCCCTTCGGCTCTCTGTATGATAGACAAAAGGCACTGTGAGTAGATGACGAATCACATTACTCACAGCGCCCTTGCTGTTCTTATGGTTCCATTATATGAAAATGAAATTCATTTGTCAAACAATTTTTGCAAAAATAAAATATCAGGAAAATTTATAGTATTTATTACAAAAACAATGTGCTTTTTTTTCATGAACTTGACATTTGTTCCATACAATAGTATAATAAGGGCATCAAATATTGATAAGGAGAAAACAAACATGGCAAAAAAAGGCGATTATTTCGGTCTTAGCTACATTGTCAGCCTGATCCTCGCGATCATTCCTGTCACCTCTCTCGTCTGCGGATTTATCACCCGTCTGATGGACGGTAAAATTGTCGCAGCGATCCTGCGCATCCTGTTCGGCTGGAATATCATCTGGATCCTCGACCTCATCTGCATGATCTTTTCAAAGCACATTTTCAGGATCCTGCCCGTCTGATCTCTTTCCCGTCCGCTTTCGCGGACGGGATTTTTTTGCGCTTTGCCCCCTGCCGCTGTATAGACAGGGTTTATCCGACCGCATTTTGCGGACGGATTTTTTTGCGTTCACCCCCTGCCGCCCTTACAAAACGGAGTTTCTTTCCCGTCCGCATTTTGCGGACGGGATTTTTCTTTCGCGCTTTCGGGCAGGCTCCCTCCCCTTTTGCCCTTTGCGGGAGAGTTTCCTCTGTTTTTCGCGCTCAGGAAAACCTGTAAATGAGGAGAGGTGCGCCCCGTTTTCGGGGCGCACCTCTCCTCATAAAAAAAAGCGCACCTTTGCGGAGCGCCCCGAAAGATTTTTCCTTCGGAGGCAGCAAACGTGCGCTTTGACCGATCCCTTATTTATTGTAATGAACGATCTGCGAAAAATCCTGCGCCTTGAGGGACGCGCCGCCGATCAGGCCGCCGTCGATCTCGGGCATAGCCATCAGTTCCTTGCAGTTTTTCGCGTTCATGCTGCCACCGTACTGGATGCGGACTTTTTCCGCGCACTTGGGGCAGAAAACTTCTGCGCACTTTTTGCGGATGAAGCCGATGGTCTCGTTGGCCTGTTCCGCCGTGGCGGTTTTGCCCGTGCCGATCGCCCAGACGGGTTCGTACGCGATGACGATGGCGGAAACGTCTTCCAGACCTTTCAGCCCCTCTTCGATCTGCACGGAGAGGACCTGCTCGGTCTTGCCCGTCTCGCGCTCTTCCAGGCTTTCACCCACGCAGACGATGGGGATAAGCCCTGCCGCGAGAGCCGCGTGCATACGCTTGTTGACCGTTTCGTTCGTCTCGCCGAAATACTGACGGCGTTCGCTGTGGCCGATGATGACGTACTTTACGCCGTATTCTTTGAGCATTGCCGCGGAGATCTCGCCCGTGTAAGCGCCTTTTTCGGCGAAATGCACGTTCTGAGCGCCCAGCGCGATGTTGGAGCCTTTCAGCGCCTCGGACACTGCGGGGATATCCGTGAAGGGAACGCAGACGACCACGTCGCATTCCGCGTCCGCGACCAGGGGTTTGAGCTCGTTGACGAGAGCGACGCCCTGTGCCGCCGTATTGTTCATTTTCCAGTTACCTGCAATGATAGGTTTTCTCATAATAGACCTCTTTTACTTTTGAAAGGCAGAGCGGAGTTCCGCTCTGCCTGTATTTTTTAGTCTTTGTCGTTGAGGCAGGCAATGCCGGGGAGGACCTTGCCTTCCATCAGTTCGAGGGAAGCGCCGCCGCCCGTGGAGATATGCGTCATCTTGTCCGCAAATCCGAGCTGCTGCACAGCCGCCGCGCTGTCGCCGCCGCCGATGATGGTGGTAGCGCCCTTCGCGTCTGCCATGGCCTGCGCCACCGCGATGGTGCCTTTGGCGAGGATGGGGTTTTCAAACACGCCCATAGGTCCGTTCCAGACGACCGTCTTGGCGCCCTTGATGGCGTCCGCAAACAGTTTCTGGGTCGCTTCGCCGATGTCGAGAGCTTCCATGTCCGCGGGGATCTTGTCGATGTCCACCGTCTTGACTTCGATGGGAGCGTCGATGGGGTTGGGGAAGTCGCTTGCGATGACGGCGTCGACGGGCAGGAGGAGCTTTTTGCCCATTGCCTTTGCCTTTTCCATCATTTCCTTGCAATAGCCGATCTTCTCGTCGTCCACGAGGGATTTGCCGATCTCATAGCCCTGCGCCTTGACGAAGGTGTAAGCCATGCCGCCGCCGATGACGAGGGTATCGCACTTGTTGAGCAGGTTGGAAATGACGTTGAGCTTGTCCGCCACTTTTGCGCCGCCGAGCACGGCAACGAAGGGGTGCACGGGATGATCGAGGCTGTCCGCCATGACTTCCAGCTCTTTCTGGATGAGGAAGCCGCACACAGCGGTCTTGACCAGGCCGTATTCGACGATGGCCGCCGTGGAAGCGTGGGAGCGGTGCGCCGTTCCGAACGCGTCGTTGACGTACACGTCGCAGTAAGAAGCGAGCTTTTTGCAGAATTCGAGATCTCTGCCCTCTTCACCCGCATAGAAGCGCAGGTTTTCGAGCAGGACGCATTCGCCGGGTTTGAGCGCGGCGACCTTGGCTTCCGCATCGGGGCCGATGACGTCCTTGGCAAAGGTGACCTTATTGCCGAGCAGCTGGTTGAGCCTGTCAGCGACGGGTTTGAGCGTCAGCTTGACGGGATCGTTTTTCTTTGCCTTTTCGATATATTCTTCGGTAGCAGCGGCGCGCTCCGATTCGGGGAGAGCTTCCACAGCCTTCTTTTCTTTCTTATTCAGTTTGACCTTTTCGTCAAAAACGTTGTGAGGTTTGCCCATGTGCGAGCAAAGCACGACTTTTGCTCCCTGCTCCATCAGATACTTGATGGTGGGAAGAGCACCCATAATTCTGTTTTCGTCGGTGATCTTGCCGTCCTTCATGGGGACGTTGAAATCACAGCGCACCAGAACTCTTTTGCCTTTCACGTCGACATCCGTTACAGACTTCTTGTTCATAGCTTTATCTCCTTATGGATATTTTTTCCGTATATAATAATATACTTTTTTTGGCGCAATGTCAAGGAAAAAGCAAAATCCGACGTGCGCGGCGCGGATTTTTCTTTGGTTTATTCCTTGGGCGAGAGGGTGCGCAGCTTTCCCGCAAGGTTCCCCTCCGCAAAAGAATTCTGCCGCCACGCCTCGTACACGGCCACCGCCACCGAATTGGAAAGATTCAGCGAGCGGATGTCCCCGATCATGGGCAGGCGGACGCAATGGGAATAGTGCGCCGCCAACAGCTCCTCGGGCAGGCCCTTCGTCTCCTTTCCGAACACGAGGAAATCCCCTTCCGCATAGGCGACGTCGCTATACGTCTTGGCTCCCTTGGTGGAAAAATAGTAAAACTGCGCGTCCGGATTTTTTTCCAGAACTTCGTAAAAGCTGTCGTAATAGGAAATTTCCACGAAATGCCAGTAATCCAGCCCGGCGCGCTTGAGATATTTGTCCGAGACCTCAAACCCCAGCGGGCGCACAAGATGCAGGCGGCAGCCCGTGGCGGCGCAGGTGCGCACGATGTTGCCCGTGTTTTGCGGGATCTCCGGCTCTACCAGAACGATGTTGAACATTGTTTTCTCCTTTTCTTAAAAATACTATACCACAAAGGCGGAAAAATGACAACACGAATGCCCCCTCTTTCCCCTCTTTTTTGCGCTTTTGACAACTTGCTCAAAATCGTTTTCCTTTATGTCGAAAAGTGTCATGTACATTTGAATTTTGTCATATTTTCTGCATACGTCACCTGCTTTTTTGTGCAAAGACAATTTTGCAAGTTGTGTAGATTAACAAGATTTTTTTAAATTTTCCCGAAAAGGACTTGACTTAGCTCCTCTTTTGAGATATAATACAATCATGAAACAAGATGTGCATCTGAAACAGAGGCATTTTGTGTTTCATCTTAACAAAGATCACACTCACTACCCATATTTTTTCTCATTTGTTTTAGGAGAACGGCGTATCGTTTCGGTGCGCCGTTCTTCTGTTTTTCAAAAATACAGTACGGAAAATTTCATAAAAATAACACACGCTTTTCCCCTCTCCCGGGTTGACTTTTTTGCCCGTTTGGGTACAATGGAAAGTCAAACACCTCTTACTTCTTGTTAAAAATTTCTTTATAAGGTATCAGATACCATGAAAAAGACACAAAAGATCGGCTTATTGCTCCTTCTCCTTTGCGCCGTTGCGGTGTTTGCCGTCGCGTGCAAAGCAGACCCCAAGCCTGTCGGCCCGACCTCTTACACCATCAGCTTTTACAGCGACGATCAGCTGACAGATACCCTGCAGACGGTCGGAGGCGAAAGCCTGACCCTTCCCGTCCCTGCGGAAAGAGAGCATTTCCGCTTTGACGGCTGGTTTTTCGACAAAGGGACCTGGCAGGATCAGCTGACCGCAGACACCTATTCCGACAAAATTTTAAGCGGCAACCAGACTGTATACGCCAAGTGGACGCAGACGGAATTTAACGTGACATTTGAGGAAAACGGCGGCTCCCCCGTTGCCGACGGCTGGTTTACCTCCGTGGAGAGCAGCCCCGCCTCTTCCAAAGGCCACTTCCGCTTTGACGGCTGGTTCACTTCTCCCGACTTTTCGGGCAATGCCGCCGCCTTCCCCTATACCCCCGCAAAGGACGTGACGCTGTACGCCAAGTGGGCGCAGACGGAATTCAACGTAACTTTTGAGGAAAACGGCGGCACTACCGTTGCCGACGGCTGGTTTACCACCGTTGCAAGCAGCCCCGACACTTCCAAAGACCACTTCCGCTTTGACGGCTGGTTTACTTCTCCCGACTTTTCGGGCAATGCCGTCACTTTCCCCTATACCCCCACAAAGGACGTGACCCTGTACGCCAAGTGGACGCAGACGGAATTCAACGTAACTTTTGAGGAAAACGGCGGCACTACCGTTGCCGACGGCTGGTTTACCACCGTTGCAAGCAGCCCCGACACTTCCAAAGACCACTTCCGCTTTGACGGCTGGTTTACTTCTCCCGACTTTTCGGGCAATGCCGTCACTTTCCCCTATACCCCCACAAAGGACGTGACCCTGTACGCCAAGTGGACGCAGACGGAATTTAACGTGACATTTGAGGAAAACGGCGGCTCCCCCGTTGCCGACGGATGGTTTGAAAAAATTGAGAGCAAACCCGTGACCGAAAAGAGCGGATTCGTTTTCCGGGGGTGGTACACCTCTCCCGACTGTACGGGAAGCGCGGTGACTTTCCCCTATACGCTGACAGAGGACACGACGCTGTATGCGGGCTGGCAGAAAGTCCTTTCCGCCTCCCTTGTTTCCGTGGACGGATTCAGCATTCAGGGGACGCAGGTCAGCAAAGATTCCGCCGTACTGCCCAATGTGGATTCCATCGACTTCAACACGCTGAACGTACAGGTCAGCGAGGGCGCACAGTGGGCGCTCTATGAGGACGAAAGCTGCACCCGCCCCATTTCCGAAAACGTTGTGACGCTGGAAATGGGCGCCAACCTCTTTTACCTGAAAGTGACGACGCCGACCAATTCCGCCGTGTACACCGTGACCGTGGAAAAAGCGGACGGATACGCGCTGGAAGTGTACGAAAACGGCGTACTCAAAAAGACGATCGTAGCGAACAAGGGAGATCAGTTTGAAAAACCCGTACCTGTTTACGATGAAACGCTGTACGAATTTGACGGCGACGTTTACACGGACAGGGAAATGACGACCCCCTTTACCGATTACACGGCAAACGCAAACAAAAAGATCTACTTCAAGATCTATTATATCGGCGTAAGCTTTTCCTCCGCCATCAATACGGTAGACGGAGCCATTCCCACAAACGATGCGGAAATCTATTTAAAGATCCCTTCCGAGATCAACGGCGTTCCCGTGCTGACCATAGACAGCCATTTCCGGAACGATTTTTCCTTCAAAAAAAATCTTTTGGAGATCTACATTTCGGACGGCGTTCAGGAAATTAAAAATTCTACCTTTTATCAGAGCAGCAAGCTCCGCAAAGTGCGGCTGCCCGACGGGATCTTTCTCCATGGCGGGGTTTTCAACTCTTGCCCCCTGCTGACGCAAGTGGAATGCGGCGGGATCATCCGCTCTTTCGATACAAACTTTAATTCCACGGGCATCTCCAACGACGAAAGCAACTACGTAAACGGCGCTTATTACGTCGGTACTTATCTTGCGGGCATCGACAAGACAAAAGTCGTCTCGGGTGAGTTCCGCGTGAAAGAGGGAACGCGTTCGATCAGCGGTTATGCTTTTTCCAACCTGGAATTCAGCGGAAAACAAATAACCTCCGTCGACCTCGGCAATACGGTGGAATACATCGGCGCGTACGCTTTCAGCGGTCTGAAAGCTCTCACGACCTTCACAAACGCAAGCGCCGTACGGGACACGGGGAAAAATGCCGTGAGCAATACAGGGTTTTACAACAGTTCCTCCGGCTGGGAAAACGGACTGCTGTATCTCGGAAAATGCCTGCTCAGCGCCAAATCCGACCTCTCCGGCGACGTGACCATCAAAAACGGAACGACAAACATTGCGAGCGCCGTCTTTAAAGACCTGAAAGGCATCACTTCCGTTACCTTCCCCGACACGCTGGAAAGCATCGGAAACGAAGCTTTCTGCATTGGCAACCCGACCTCGGACACCCCCGTCTTAAAAGCGCTGCATTTCCCCGCGTCTTTGAAGAGTATCGGCGAATATGCTTTCAAAAACCAGGTCGCCGTTGAGGAGATCACCTTTGCGGAAGGGTTGGAAACCATCGGTTACAGCGCCTTTTCCGGATGCAAGAAGGCAGGGAACATCGTCATCCCCTCAACGGTGACGTATATCGACTCCCTTGCGCTCAGCTGCGGCCCCGACTGCAAGATCTTTTTCACGGGAGACCCTTCCCTTGTCAAGCGGATCGGATACTGGAACGGCCTGGGCGTCAGCCTGACGCCTTACTACGAATACAGTGCGGAAAAGCCCGCGTCAAGCGGAAACTATTGGCACTATGATAACGGTTTGCCCGTTGTCTGGGAACTTTAAAAGAGAGGGAGTGCATATCAATCACACACTCCCTCTCTTTTTGCCCTGCGCAAAGCAAAAAAGGCAGCCCCCGCGCCAAAGTGCGGGGGCTGCCCTTTATTCTTCGGAATTTCAGCCGAGATCTTTCAGCTGTTTTTCCACTTTTTCTTTCATTTCGATAAACTTTTCCAGTTTGGCGCGCTCCCCTTCCACGAGGGCTTTGGGCGCCTTTTCCATAAACCCTCGGTTGTGCAGTTTTCCGTCCGCGCGGGAAATTTCCCCGATGATGCGTTCCAGCTCCTTGGAGAGGCGTTCCTTTTCCTTTTCGATGTCCACCAGCTCACCCAGCGGCACGATGACCGTGCAGCCGTCGATGACCTGCGACATGGTCTTTTCCCCTGCCTGCGCGCCGTTTTCGACAAATTCGATCTCGCTTGCGCCCGCAAGTTTGGCAATGGCGGCGGCGTTGACGGAGAGAATGCGCTTGTTGTTCTGCGCCGCGAGGAAGAGTTTTACCTTCTTTGCGGGCGGGCAGTTGACAGACGTCTTGATGTTGCGCACCGCCTTGATGACGTCCATGACCGTTTCAAACGCCTTGGCTTCCTTTTTATACGCCATTTTGGAGTTGTAACGGGGGAATTCGGACACCATGATGCTCCCCTTGGTGCCGGGAATGTTCTGATAGATCTCTTCCGTGATGAACGGAATAAACGGGTGCAAAAGTTTGAGCGCGTTTTCGAGAACAAAGCAGAGCACGGAGAGGGTGGCTCCCTTTTTCTGCGCGTCGTCGCTGTACAGCGAGCTCTTGCACAGCTCGATGTACCAGTCGCAGAAATCGCTCCACATAAAGTCGTACAGTGCGCCCGCGGCGATGCCCAGCTCGAACTTGCCCACGTTGAGGGTAACTTCCTTGATGCAGCTTTCCAGGCGGGAGATGATCCATTTGTCCGCAGGGGAAAGTTTGACCTGCGAAATATCGGGAATGTCCGCCCCTTCCGCGTTCATGAGAACGAAACGGGAGGCGTTCCAGATCTTGTTCATGAAGTTGCGGCTGGCTTCCACCTTGCCCTTGCTGTAACGGCTGTCGTTGCCGGGAGCCACGCCCGTGACGAGCGAAAAGCGCAGGGAATCGGCGCCGTACTCGTCCACCACTTCCAGCGGATCGATGCCGTTGCCCAGGGACTTGGACATCTTTCTGCCCTGTTCGTCGCGCACGATGCCGTGCAGAAGAACGTCGCGGAACGGCACCTTGCCCGTGTGCTCGATGCCCGAAAAGATCATGCGGGCGACCCAGAAAAAGATAATGTCGTACCCGCAGGACAGCACGTCCGTGGGATAGAAATAGGCGAAATCCTCCGTCTTTTCGGGATAGCCCAGCGTGGAGAAGGGCCACAGCGCCGAAGAGAACCAGGTATCCAGCACGTCCTCGTCCTGTTTGAGGTTTTTGCCGTGGCAGTGCGGGCATTCGGTGGGATCTTTCTTGACAACGATGGTTTCGCCGCAGTCCTGGCAATACCAGACGGGAATGCGGTGTCCCCACCACAGCTGACGGGAAATGCACCAATCCTTGATGCCTTCCATCCAGTTGAAATAAACTTTGGAGAAGCGGTCGGGCGTAAACTTGATCTTGTTGCGGGCGACCGCGTCGATGGCGGGTTTTGCAAGCGGTTCCATGCGGACGAACCACTGCTTGGAAACGATGGGTTCCACCGTACTCTTGCAGCGGTAGCAATGCCCCACGTTGTGCGTGTGCGGCTCGATCTTGACCAGCGCGCCGCAGGCTTTGAGATCTTCCACGATCTTTTCGCGGGCGACGAACCTGTCCAGGCCCTCGTATTTTCCCGCTTCCGCGTTCATGGAGCCGTCGTCGTTCATCACGCGGATGACGGGCAGATTGTGGCGCAGGCCCACTTCAAAGTCGTTGGGGTCGTGCGCAGGCGTGATCTTCACCGCGCCCGAACCGAACTCCATGTCCACGTAATCGTCCGCGACGATGGGAATTTCCCTGCCGACGAGGGGCAGGACCAGCGTCTTGCCGACCATGTGCTGATAGCGCTTGTCCTTGGGGTTGACCGCCACGGCGGTATCGCCCAGCATGGTTTCGGGACGGGTGGTCGCCACGATGATGTACTCGTCGCTGTCCTTGACGGGGTATTTGAGGTGCCAGAAGAAAGAGGCGTCCTCACTGTATTCCACTTCCGCGTCGGAAAGGGCGGTCTTGCAGCCGGGGCACCAGTTGATGATGCGGTCGCCGCGGTAGATGAGCCCCTTTTCGTACAGGTTGACAAACACTTCGCGCACCGCGCGGGAGCAGTTTTCATCCATCGTGAACGCGAGGCGGGACCAGTCGCAGGAGACGCCCATCTTTTTCATCTGTTCGACGATCCTGCCGCCGTACTTTTCCTTCCACGCCCAGGCGCGCTTTAAAAAGCCTTCCCTGCCCACGTCTTTTTTGGTAAGGCCCTCTTTTTTCATCTGTTCCACGATCTTCACTTCCGTAGCGATGGAAGCGTGGTCGCAGCCGGGCAGGTACAGGGCGGAATACCCCTGCATTCTCTTGAAACGGATGAGTGCGTCGATGATGGTGTTGTCCAGAGCGTGCCCGAGATGCAGCTGTCCCGTGATGTTGGGGGGCGGGATGACGATGGTAAAGGGAATTTTGGAGGGATCCACTTCCGCGCGGAAGTAGTTTTTGTCCATCCATTCCTGATACAGCCTGTCCTCAAAATCCTTGGGATTGTACGTCTTTTGCATTTCCATAAAGCACCTTCCTCCGCCGCCTCACCCGCGGCGAATTGCATTTTCTCTTAGCGCCGATTTGCGCTTTCTCCCCATTTTATCAATGTGAAAATTATTATACACAATCGGCAAAAAATTGTCAATCTGTTTTGCCTTTTTCCCTTCCTTTGGCGGGGGATTTTTTGCGGGGCAAAACATTTTTTTGCGGCGTCGCATATGATACAGTATTGAAATTTTATTCAGCGAGGTTTCCAATGAAAAAGATACTGACGGCAATGCTCTGCGCACTGTTTGCGCTGCTGCCCCTTTCCGCCTGCGAGAGCGGCGACGGTGCAAAAAAAGTGCGCGTGAGCGAAGTGACGCACTCTGTATTCTACGCCCCCATGTACGCGGCGGATGCGCTGGGATACTTTGAAGAAGAGGGAATTGAAATAGAGCTGACCAACGGCGGCGGCGCGGACAACGTGATGGCGGCGGTGCTTTCGGGAAGCGTTGACATAGGATTCTGCGGCCCCGAAGCGGCGCTTTACGTGCTGATCGGCGGTTCCAACAACGTGCCGACGGTGTTCGGCCAGCTGACGAAAAAAGACGGCTCCTTCCTCGTTTCCCGCATCGACGAGAAAGACACCTTCGACTGGTCGACCAGCCTGCAGGGCAAGGACATACTGGCGGGAAGAAAGGGCGGCGTGCCTGCCATGACCTTTGAATACATCCTCAACAACAACGGGCTGTTTGACGGAGAAAACGTTTCCATGAACTACGACGTCAACTTCAACAACATGACGGCGGCGTTTGAGGGCGGCACTTCCGACTACTGCACCATGTTCGAGCCGACCGCCAGCGAATACGAAAAGGCGGGCAAAGGCTATGTAGTGGCGTCCGTGGGCGAAGCTTCTGGCGAAGTCCCCTACACCTGCTACATCGCGCGGGAAAAATACATTTCCGAAAACGAAGAGACCATCGAGGGATTTCTGCGCGCGGTGATGCGCGGCATCGATTACATCAACGGCACGGACAGCGAAACGGCGGCAAAACTTCTGGCGCCCTATTTCGACGGAACGCAGGAATCTTCCATCAAAACGTCGCTGGACAGCTACAAATCGATCGACGCCTGGCAGGAGGACATGACCATGACCGAGGACGCCTTCACGCGCCTGCAGGACATCATCGACAACGCGGGCGAGCTGGAACGCAGGGTGGAGATCGACGAACTCGTGGACAGGAGCTATTCGCAGAAAATTTACAAAGAACTGCACTGAGCGCATAGCGCGATGAGGGATACAAATGAAAGAAGCCATTCTTGCCTTTGACGGCGTGCGCATGATGTACCATACGCGGACAAAAGAGACGCTCGCCGCCGAAAATATGAGTTTCAGCATTTATGAGGGAGAGTTTGTCGCCGTGATCGGCCCTTCCGGCTGCGGCAAGACGACGGTGCTTTCGCTGGCGGCGGGACTGCTGTCCCCTTCCGCGGGGAGCGTCTGCGTGCGCGGCAAGAAGGTACACCGCGGGATGCCCTGCTTCGGGTATATGCTGCAAAAGGACGAACTTTTCCCCTGGCGCACGGTGGAGCAGAACTTGTTTCTGCCCCTGGAGATCAAAAAGATGAACACGCCCGAAAACAGAAAGCGGGCGCTCTCCCTTGCGGAAAAATACGGGCTGGGCGGATTTTTGAAGAGTATGCCCGACCAGCTTTCGGGCGGGATGCGACAGCGCGCGGCGCTCATCCGCACGCTGGCGGCACAGCCGGAGATCCTGCTGCTCGACGAACCCTTTTCCGCCCTCGATTACCAGACGCGCCTGAACGTGTGCGACGACGTGTACAACATCATCCGCAGCGAAAAAAAGACGGCGATGCTGGTGACGCACGACATTTCCGAGGCCATTTCCATTGCCGACCGCATCCTCGTGCTGAGCGCGCGCCCCGCGCACGTTGTGGCGGTGCATGAACTGAATTTCGGGGATACGGTACCTTTAAAACGGCGCGAAATGCCGGAATTTTCGCGCTGGTTCGAAACACTGTGGAAGGAGCTGAACGTATGAAGAAGCAGACAGATTTTTCCGCCGAACACGCGCTGTACCTGAAAGGTCTGCGCAAAAAGAGCGTGCTCGTGCAGATCGCGCGGGCGGGACTTTTGATTGCACTGTTGGGCATATGGGAACTTGTGGCAGGGTTGCAGCTCGTCGACCCCTTTATCATCAGCTCCCCCTCCCGCATCTGCAAGATGATCGCCGAACTCGCCGCGGACGGTTCGCTGTTCTATCACATCGGGACCACCCTCTGGGAAACGCTGGCGGGATTTGCCATCGCCGTCTGCGCGGGAACGGGCGTCGCCCTCCTCCTCTGGTGGAGCGAGAGCGTGCGCCGCGTCCTGGAGCCGTACATCGTCGTGCTCAATTCCCTGCCCAAGATCGCGCTGGGGCCTGTCATCATCATCTGGTTCGGGACGGGTTCGTCCGCCATCGTGTTCATGACCGTGCTGGTGGGCGTCATCGTGGCGATCATGAATATGCTGGGCGGATTCCTTTCCACCGACAAAAATAAAATCTTGCTGCTCGAATCCATGGGCGCGACCAAATTTCAGATCCTGACAAAGCTGGTGCTCCCTTCCGCCATTCCGCAGTTTATCGGAATGCTGAAGATCTGCGTAGGCATGGCGTGGATCGGTTCGATCATGGGCGAATATATCGTTTCCAAAGCGGGGCTGGGATACCTGATCGTCTACGGCGGGCAGGTGTTCCGCTTAGACCTCGTGATGGCGGCGACGGTGATCCTGTGCGTGCTTGCCGCGGGCATGTACGCGCTGGTCGCCCTTGCCGAAAAGTGGCTTGTCAAAAAGTAGCCGACTCTGTGCGGTGCACACGGCGAGGAAAATCGCCCCTGCGCCGCCGATGAGAGGATACACAAAGCGCACAATGTGCTTTAATCCGAACAGCGAGAGCAGGAAAGCTCCCGCAAGCAGGGCGGCGCGCCAAATTACGGCGCGCCGTTTTTTTGCGCAAAGAATGTCCAGCGGGTACCACGACGAAAACAGCGTCGTCAAGATCCCCGCCGCGCACACGCAGGAAAAGAGCGCCCTCGCCCCGCCCGCAAGGAGGGCGAGCACGGGCATCTGCATCTCCCGCACCCCCTCTTCCGAAGAGATCTTTGCAAGCAGGATGGCGGCGCACACGCCCGTGACGAGGGCGGCGATCGCGCACCCCGCACCCCCGCCGCCCGACGCGCCCGCGTCGCAGATGAGCGGAGCGGCGAGAAAACAGTTCATGCACACATAGGCGAGCACGCCCGAAAGGCAGGAAAAGGCGTCCGACTCCGCCCCCTGCATCCCCGCTTCCCACGGCTGTCCCGCCATGGAAAAAATAAAGGCGAGGATGAGCGGGACAAGCGCCAGATTGACGGCAAACAGCCCCTTGTTTCCGCGCCCGAAAAAGAACAGGAGAAAGCACGCCGCGAGCGGCAGAAGGCGCGCGGGAAGGGAGAGCCCCTCCTCCCCCGCGGCGGCAAGCCCCGCGAGCATACTCGCGCACATGATGAAGCTGCTCACCGTCATGACGCCGCCGAACAGAGGCGCCGCCCGCCCGAACAGCGCGCGCAGCATTCCCTGATAGCCGCCGTATTTTTTCCCGCACAAAAAGAGCAGGACAAAACACCCCGCATACAGAAATACGGAGAGGGCGAGCCACGAAAGATAGCCCCGTTCGGGGAAAAAGCGGACAAGTTCGGTACCCGACAGAAATCCCGCGCCCACCACGGTACCCGTGAGGGCGGCGGCAAGGCGCACGGACTGCGCCGTCTTTTTAAAAATTGCGTTCACGTTTTACTATATGCGCGCGCCCCGCCCGAATTGCAAAAAA
>ERZ1643251.1817-NODE-1817-length-23217-cov-6.267334_pt1 | contig 23217 bp, 25 predicted proteins | sample MGYA00579261_ERZ1643251 | MGnify/ENA primary metagenome ERZ1643251 (study PRJEB29033, sample SAMEA4952267) | chicken gut metagenome | biome: Broiler Chicken; feature: Gastrointestinal Tract; material: Caecum | place: Ireland | collected 2018 | study: Broiler... | reverse complement strand
AAGGATACATGGGTCCTGTCACATTGAGCAAACAAAACCGGCTGTTCTGGCTGGGTCGCTACGCCGAGCGGGTGTATGTGACCACACAATTCCTGATGCAGTTCTACGACGCCCTGCTGGACAGCACCGCCCCCGATTACGCCGACTTCTGCCGCCGGCTGGGGGCCGAAAACGTCTACCGGGACGCCGAAGATTTCTGCCGCCGGTACCTGTTTGACGGCGACCAGCCCTGCTCGGTGCGGGCCAGCATGGACGCCCTGCTGGGCAATGGCATGGTGCTGCGGGAGACCATCACCTCCCCCACCCTGTCCTATCTGCAGCTGGCGGACAGCGCCATGGACCTGGCCAGCCGCAGCGAGGCCCCCGGGGTAGAGCTGCAGTGGGTGCTGGACGACATCATGGCCTTCCGGGGCAGCTTTGACGAGGCGGTGGACCTGGACGGGGTGCGCAACATCACCAAGACGGGCGGCACCGTGGAGCGGCTGAGCCTGATGCTGCGGCTGGACTGGCAGACCGACCGGCTGCGCCAGGAGATGCGCAAGCTGCTCAACCGGCTGTACAAAACCGACCTGAACGCCGAACCGAAAGCCCTGCAGACCATCACCGCCTACGCCCTGGAGGAGGCCGACGTTCCGGTGCCCCAGCTGCTGCACAGCGTGGAAGGACTGTTTGTGGTATGAGCCGGGTGCTGGCGTTTTCCTACGACATCGCCCTGGCTTTTGACAAACCGGTGACCAACCACAGCTTTGTGCTGCGGTGTCTGCCCGCCGACGGCCCCGGCCAGCGGGTGCTGGACGCCGCCCTGACGCTGGACCCCGCCGCCCCCTGCACCGACCAGCGGGACAGCTTTGGCAACCGACTGCAGATCGGGCGGATTGACGAACCCCACACGGGGTTCCATTACCGCGCCGCGGGCACCGTGCTGCGGGACGACGGCGCCCGCACCCCCGAGGCGGACCGGCCGCTGTTCCGGTATCCTTCGGCCTTCACGATGCCCGACGATGCCCTGCGGGCCGTTGCCGCCCCCCTGGCCGGAATACAGAACCCCCGCGCCAGAGCCTGGGCCCTGCTGGAAGCGGTCGGCGCCCATATGCGCTACACCCCCGGCGTCACCGGCGTACAGACCACCGCCGCCCAGGCCTGGGCCCTGGGGCAGGGAGTCTGCCAGGACTACGCCCACATCTACCTGGCCCTGGCCCGGCTGTGCGGGCTGAGTGCCCGGTATGTGAACGGCCTGCCCGAGGGGGAGGGTGCCAGCCACGCCTGGTGCGAAGTCTGGCTGGACGGCATCTGGACCGGCATCGATCCCACCCGGGGCCGCTGGGCCGACGAGGGCTACATCCGCTTTTGCGTGGGGCGGGACTTTGCGGACTGCCCCATCGAGCGGGGGGTCTTTCTGGGCGGCGCCAACCAGTGCCAGACCGTCTTTATGAAGGTCTGCCAACAATAATGACAAGAAGGAGCATACCCATCCATGATACAGGAAGTGGTACGGGTGCCGCTGGCCGTGGACGAGGACCTGGTGATCCGCAAACGGCGGATCGGCAGCGGCACGCCCCGCCTTTGCGTGGTGACCGGCACCCACGGCGACGAGCTGGAGGGCCAGTATGTGGCCTGGCGGCTCAACCGCCTTTTACAGGAAAATTCCGAACATCTGCACGGCACGGTGGACATCTACCCGGCGCTGAACCCCCTGGGCATCAGCACGATGACCCGGGGTATGCCGCTGTGCGACCTGGACATGAACCGCACCTTTCCCGGCGGACAGGAAGGAGCCATGTCGGAATTGATCGCCGCCCGCCTGATCGAGGACTTGAAAGGCGCGGATGTCTGCATCGACATCCACGCCAGCAATATCTTTTTGCGGGAGATTCCCCAGGTGCGCATCAACGTGAACACCGCCCCGAAATTGATTCCCCTGGCCAAGACCCTGAATATGAATCTTTTGTGGATTCATGCGGCGGCCACCGTGCTGGAATCCACCCTGGCCCACAGCCTGAACGCCGCCGGCACCCCCACCCTGGTGGTGGAGATGGGCATCGGCATCCGGGTGACCAAGTCTTTTGGGGAACAGCTGCTCACCGGCATTCTGTCGCTGATGTCCCACCTGGGCATGTGGGATGCCCCGGTGGCGCCGGTGGCCCCGCCCATCGTCAGTTCCGACGGGGCGGTTTCCTTTGTGAACGCCAACTTCCCGGGGGTGTTCTTTCCCTCGGTGGCCCATGGCGTGCGGGTGGAACAGGGCCAGGAGCTGGGCGTCATTGCCGATCCGCTCACCGGCGGCATCCGGGAGACGCTGCGCAGCCCCGCCGCCGGGCTGCTGTTCACCCTGCGGGAATACCCCGTGGTCTATGAGGGTTCGCTGATTGCCCGGGTTTTGGGAGGCAGTGTATGAGAGAGGAAGTTCTGTTCACGCTGGACACCCCCTATCGCCAGCCGCTGGCCGTGAAGGGGTGGTTTTTCGGCACGCCGGGGCAGAAGACCCTGGCCGTCATGGGCGCCCTGCGGGGCAACGAGATCCAGCAGATGTACGTATGTTCCCAGCTGATCCGCCAATTGGATGCTCTGGAACAGGCGGGCGCCCTGTCCGCCGACTGCGGCATCCTGGTGATTCCCTGCGCCAACCAGTTTTCCATGAACGTGGGGCGGCGGTTCTGGGCCGCCGACAACACCGACATCAACCGGATGTTCCCCGGCTACGACGCCGGCGAAACCACCCAGCGCATCGCCGCCCGGATCTTTGCCGCGCTGCAGGGGTACACCTACGGCGTCCATGTGACCAGCCTCTATCTGCCGGGCAACTGCCTGGGGCATCTGCGCATCATGGAAACCGGCTACCAGTCCCCCGAGATTGCCCGGGACTTCGGCCTGCCCTACATCGCCCTGCGCCGGCCTCATCCCTACGACACCACCACGCTGAACTACAACTGGCAGATCTGGGACACCCACACCTTCTCGCTGTACACACCGGCCACCGAACGCATCGACGCAACGGCTGCCCGGCAGGGGGTGGAAGCGGTGCTGCGGTTTTTGCAGGTGCGGGGCTTCTGCCGGGAGGATTTCGGCCCCGGGGAACCCGCCCGCCTTTTTGCCGAGGACGCGCTGCGCAGCGTCAAGCCCACCGTGGGCGGGCTGCTGGTGCACCAGTCCCGGCTGGGCGACGCCGTGCGGCAGGGCCAGCCCCTGGCCCAGGTGGTGGACCCCTGCGCCGGCACCGTGCGCCAGACCCTGTGTGCCCCGGTGGACGGCCGGGTCTTCTTTGCCCACGAGGCCTGCCTGATCAACGGCTACGACGTGGCCTTGCGGGTGCTGCCCGACGAAGCCTAAGCCAGGCAGTCCCGCACCGAAACGGTCAGCCCGTGCTGCCGGTAGACCCGGGGCACCCGCCGGGTGAGGTCACAGACCACCTCGTAGGGGATGGTGCCGGTCTTGTCGGCCACCGTCCGGGTGGTATCGGCCCCGGGGGCTGCCCCCGGCCCAAAGACCGTCACCTCGTCCCCCGGCCGGACGTCCGCCCGCAGGACTTCCACCGCCCGCCGGAACAGGGCATACTGGCTTTCGGTGTAGGCTTCGTCGTCGGGGGCGGCGCTGTCCGCCACGGCAAAATGCTGGAAGATGCCGGTGATGCGCAGCCCCGGCAGGGTGTAGCAATCCTCCATCCGGCGCAGCGCCCCGGCAAAGTCCGCCCGCAGGGCAAAGCCGATGCGCCCCATGCCGGTGTCGGCCTTCAGATGGCAGGAGACAGTGCACCCCGCCGCCACCACCCGGTGGGAAAGCCGCTTGGCATAGTCCTCCTCCAGCAGGGTCTGGGTCAGGTCCAGCGCCGCCAGCTCCCCCGCAAAGGCGGGGTCGGTGTAGCCCAGGATCAGGATGGGCCGCCGGATGCCCGCCCGGCGCAGCTCCCGCCCTTCGGCCAGGCAGCTCACCGCAAAGGCCGCCGCCCCGGCCCGTTCCAGGGTGGCGGCCACCGTCACAGCGCCGTGGCCGTAGGCGTCCGCCTTGACCACCGCGCAGACCGGGCTGCCCGTGCGCGCCTGAATCCGCCGGAAATTGTGCAGCAGGGCATCCAGGTCCACCTCGGCCCAGCAGTGTTTTTCCCACGCCATCTTCGGTCCCCCCTTTGTCAGAACGCCCGCAGCGTGATGCCGTCGGCGGGCAGGGCCTCCCGCAGTTTTTCCACAAAGGCCAGCGCCTTGGGGCCGTCCCCGTGGACACAGACCGAATCCGCCCGCAGTTCCACCTCGGAACCGTCGCAGGCGGTGACCTTGCCCTCCCGGGCCATCCGCACCACCCGGGCAATGGCCTGGGTCTCGTCCTCGATCATCGCCCCCGGCGTGCCCCGGGGCACCAGCGTGCCGTCCGGCCGGTAGCCCCGGTCGGCAAAGACCTCGCAGGCCACCGGCAGCCCGATGGCCCGGGCCGCCGCTTCCATCTCGCTGCCCGACAGCGCCAGCAGGATGGCCCCGGGGGCCGCTTTCTGCACCGCCCGGCAGAGGGCATCGGCCAGGGGACGGTCCTTGGCCGCCATGTTGTAGAGGGCGCCGTGGGGCTTGACGTGGTGGAGCGGCACCCCCACCTCATCACAGAAGGCCCGCAGCGCGCCGATCTGGTAGGCCACGCAGTCGGCGGCCTCCGCCGGGGCGATCTGCATCCTGCGGCGGCCGAAGCCCGCCAGGTCGGGCAGGCCGGGGTGGGCCCCCACCTGTACACCGTACCGGCAGCAGAGCTCCACGCTGCGGTGCATGACGGTGGGATCCCCGGCATGGTAGCCGCAGGCAATGTTGGCCGAAGTGATATAGGGAATGACCTGTTCGTCGCAGCCGATGGTGTAGGCGCCGAAACTTTCGCCCAGGTCACAGTTGAGATCCAGATAGGGCATGGCAGAAAGCCTCCTTTCAGAACCGCAGGGCGGTGTTCTTGACGTCGGTCAGGAACATATGCCCGGGAGCATGGGTGATGCAGAATGCCGGCCGGGACGCCATGATGGCGGCCTGGGGGGTCACCCCGCAGGGCCAGAAGACCGGCACTTCGCCGGGACGGATGGTCACAGGGTCGCCGAAGTCGGGGTGGGCCAGGTCGGTGATGCCGATGGCCTCGGGGAAGCCGATCTGCACCGGAGCGCCGTGGACCCGGGGCATGCCCGCCGTGATGGCCACCGCCGCCGGCACCAGCCTGTGGGGGATGGGCCGCATGCTGACCACCATATTGCCGTGGAACACCCCCGCCGCCTCGCAGGGGATGTTGGTGCGGTACATGGGGACGTTGACCCCCTCCTCGATCTGGCGCACCGGGATGTCCGCCTCCAGCAGGGCGCTCTCGAAGGAGAAGCTGCACCCGATGAGGAAACTGACCAGGTCGTCCCGGGCGTCAAAATATTCGGCCACATCGGTGGGTTCGGCCACCAGTTCCCCGTCCCGGTAGACCCGGTAGCGGGGCAGATCGGTGGCGATATCACTGCCCGGGGCGAAGCGGTCAAAGCTGCGCTGGCCGGCATCGGCCACCTCCAGCAGCGGGCAGGCCTTGGGGTTGCGCTGGCAGAACAGCAGGAAGTCCCAGGCCAGGTCCTTGGGCAGCACCACCAGGTTGCCCTGGGCGTACCCGGCACAGAAGCCGGTGGTGGGACCGGTGATTTCGCCCCGGCGGATGGCCGCCCGGGCCCGGGCGGGGGTGAGCCCCGCCGCATCGACGATGGAATTCATGACAAACGCTCCTTTACCTGTTGCAGCAAAGCGGCCCGGTGGCGGGCCGCTGCCACCGCCCCGGCGGGGTCAATCCAGTCAAAGGCCACCGCCTGCCCCGGCCGCAGCTGGGCCAACGCGGGCAGGTCGGCGGAGATGACGGTGCCGATCTTGGCATAGCCGCCGGTGGTCTGGTGGTCGGCCAGCATGACGATGGGCTGGCCGTTGCCCGACACCTGCACCGAGCCCTCCACAATGCCGTCCGACAGAATATCCGCCCCGGCCACCGTCTCCAGCGCGGGGCCCTGCAGCTTGCAGGCCATCCGGTTGCAGTCCGGCGTCAGGCGGTAAATGCTGTGGACAAAGAGATCCCGGGCACCCGGGGTGAAGGCCGCGGCCTGGGGGCCGGGTACCGCCCGCAGCAGCGGCAGGCGTTCCGTTCCCAGCTGCCGCCAGGGTGCGGGACCTTGGCAGACCACTCGGTCCCCCAGGGGGCGGTCCAGGTGGCGGCGGCAGAGTTCCTGCCAGTGGGCAGCGGCCTCCTGCCCGGTGCGGGCCAGGGGCAGCACGTCCCCGGGGTGCAGCGCCCGGCCGGAAAACCCGCCCAGATGACAGGCCAGGTCGGTGGCGCGGCTGCCCCGCACCGGGGCCACCGCGATGCCACCCCACACCGCCAGGTAGCTGCGCAGCCCGGCGCGTGCAGTGCCGATGGTGAGCCGGCTGCCCGCCGGGGCAAAGGCAGGGGTGAAAAAGGGCACCGGTCGGCCGTCCAGGGCGGCGTCGGCCTCGGCCCCCGCCAGGGCGAAGACCGCCCCGGTGACAAACTGCACCTCGGGGCCCCGGAGGGTGGTTTCCAGCACGGCATCCCCGGGGTTGTTGCCGATGAGCAGGTTGGCCAGCCAGGCGGCGTAGTCGTCGGCGGCCCCACAGCGGCGGAAGCCCTCGGCGGCACAGCCCTCCCGCCCCAGGTCCTGCACGGTGGTCAGGGGGCCGGGGTTCAGCACGCACAGACTCATACCGTTCCCTCCTTTTGGGCCAGTTCCGCAAACCGGGCGGCGGTGATGGGCACGAACCGGATGCGGTCCCCCGCGGCATAGGGCAGCGGCCGGTCGGGGGCAAAGAGCCGCAGCGGCGTGCGGCCGATGAGCTGCCAGCCCCCCGGCGAAACCACCGGATAGACGCCGGTCTGCTGCCCGCCGATGCCCACCGATCCCGCCGGGATGGCGGTGCGGGGATTTTGCAGCCGCGGCGTGAAAAGGGCGGGGTCCAGCCCGCCCAGATAGGGAAAGCCGGGCAGAAAGCCCAGCATGTAGATGCGGTAGCGGGGCGCCGTGTGGCGGCGGATGACCTCCCCCTCGGTGAGGCCGGCGTGCTGGGCCACAAAGGCCAGGTCGGGACCGTAGTCCCCGCCGTAGCACACCGGGATGGTGACGACCCGCCCGCCCAGCCGCCGGTGCACCCGGGTGCGGGCGGCCAGCGGCTCCACGGCGGCGGCCAGAGTATCGTAGTCGGTGAGGAGCGGGTCATACCGCACCAGCAGCGAAGCGAAGGCCGGCACGGTTTCCACCACGCCGGGCAGCCGGGCGGCCCGGATGGCGGCGTCCAGCGCCGTCACCCGGTCCCCCACCCGGTCGTCGATTTTGTCCCCGCAGACGGCCAGCAGCCCGCAGTCCCCCTCGGGGAAGAGTTGCACTGCTTCCATTGCCTGGTTCCTCCTTCCCGTTCAGGACGCGGTGAAGAATCCCTTTTGCAGCACCGGCTCAAACCAGCGGTCCGACTCGTGGGAGTGGCGCACCGCGTAGGCCGTGCATTGCCGCATCAGGCTGACAATGCCCACATTGAGCCGGGTGCTGAACCCGTCGATGCCGGGCAGCAGCGAGCCGGTCATGTCGATGAAGCCGTTGCGGGCGGCCACCCGCATGACCTCGGACTCCATCTCCTCCCGGTGGAGGATCTCCATGTCCCGTTTGAGGTAGGCCAGGGCGGCCATCATGCCGTAGCAGCCCCAGTCGGAGCAGGTGGCGGTGATGATGCAGTCCGCCTTGCTGGCGCTGAGTACCCCGCCGCCGCAGCCGCAGGCACACTCCCCGGGAGCGGTGAAAGGCACATACTTGCGGATATGGTCGGCGATGGAGGCCATGCCGATCTCGTTGCCCAGGTCACCGATGGCAATGTTGGTCACCCCGCGGCTGCGCAACAGGTTCCACAGCGCCTCGCTCTTGACCTGGAGTTCCGTCACATCCAGCCCTCCGGCGTTGTGGTAGACCCCTTTCTCGTTGGCGCCGGCCGCCTCGATGGCGATGACCGCCGCCGGGTTCAGCGTGTCGGCCAGTTCTTGGGCCTGGGCGGGGGCGGCGGCCTTATCTTTGGTGAAGGCCACCACCCCCATGCTCAGGGGCAGGGCCTTGACGGTTTCCAGGTCCTCGTAGCAGTGCAGGCCCACCACGGCGGCACAGCGGCGGATGGCCTCCACGCTGTCCGCCGGGCAGACGATGACCGGCTTGGCCCCGAAGGCCAGTACCAGCGCCCGGGCCAGCAGCATGGAACTGACGGTGCCGTCCATCTCGGGCACCTTGTGGGGCAGCAGCACAAACCCGGTCAGGATCACCACCGTATCCCCGGGGTGCACCGCATCGCAGAGGCGCTGGGCCGCCTGCATGGTCAGGGGCTGGCCCGCAAAGGCCCGGCTGCCCGCGTACAGAATGCGGCAGACGCCGTAGCCCCGGGGGTCCAGGTTCATCAGGGCGTCCAGGTTTTCGCCCACGTTGCGTTTTTCCAGTTCATCCCGCGTCATGGCACTCACCGCCTTAGTCCAGCACCGACGTCTTGCCGGTGTAGTCGTAGTATTCCTGCAGAACGGCGTCCTGGATGGCCTTGAGGGTGGCCGGGTCCTTGCCGCCGGCGGGGGCGCCGTCCAGCTCGCAGGCATGCAGGCAGAAGTTGGAGGAGGAGGTGACGATGATCTCGTCGGCGGCGCGCAGGTCCTCCAGCGTGAAGGGCTTTTCCATAACGGTGATGCCCAACCGGTAGCAGGCCCCGATCATATGGGTCTTGGCGATGCCCCGCAGGATCAGCTCGTCGTTGGGGTGGGAGTAGAACACCCCGTCCTTGAGGATGGAAACGTTGGAGTGGGCGCACTCGGTGACGATGCCGTCCCGGTGGAAGACCGTTTCCTGCACACCGCGGCGGGCGGCGTCCTGGGCAGCCATGACGCTGGGGATCAGGTTGAGCGTCTTGATGTTGCAGTGGTAGAACCGGGTATCCGGCGCGGTGACCAGTTTGATGGGCACGTCGGGGTCGTTGAGGTGGTTGGGGCGGATCATCACCCACAGCTTGCCGGGCATGCCCTCGGGGTAGACGTGGTTGCGGTCGTTGATGCCCCGGGTGACCTGCCAGTAAACAAAATGGGTGGTGCCCTCCACCTGGGCCAGCAGCTGGGTGAGCAAAGCGCCCAGGGCCTGCTTTTCCATCGGGATGCGGATGTCCAGGGCTTTGGCGCTGGTGTAGAACCGGTCCAGGTGGTCCTGGAGCAGATACACCTTGCCGTTGGCCCCCACGGTGGCATCGTAAACGCCGTCCCCGAAGAAGTGGACCCGGTCGTTGAAGGGCACCATCAGTTCGTCCGGTGCACCGATTTTTCCGTCATAATACGCGATGGCCTGCATACAAAACACTCCCCTTTTTATAAAACACTTTCCCACGGCCCCTCCCGGGGCTTTATGCCGGCGGTTTCTGCCCGTCACGCCCCTGCCGGCCGGGGTGACGCCGGGCACGGGGCCTATACGGTGACCCCGAAATTTTCTGCCACGATGGTACGGATGACCTCCACGCAGGTGTCCAGCCCCAGGGCGGCGCTGTCCAGGCAGAGGTCGTAGTTTTCCGGCCGCTTCCACTTTTTGCCGGTGTGGTAGGCGTAGTAGGTTTCCCGGTAGCGGTCCAGCCGGTCGATGTAGTGCATGGCCCGGCTGCGGTTGATGCCCTGGCGGCGCATCTCCCGCTCCACCCGGGCATCGTAGGGGGCGTCCACATAGACCTTGAGCACGTTGGGTTTGTCCCGCAGCACAAAGTCGGCGGCGCGGCCCACGCAGACGTAGCTTTCCTGGTTGAGCAGTTCCCGCAGCACCTTGGCCTGGTAGTTGAAGAGGTTTTCGTCGCTGATGAAGTTGCCGCTTTCCGGCGGGATCATGCTGCCGTCGTACACCCGGCGGCTGACCTGGTAGAGCAGCGTCTTGCGGGTGTTCTCGTCGGCTTTGGCAAAGATTTCCTCGTTGATGCCGCTGTCCTCCGCCGCCAGCCGCAGCAGTTTGCGGTCATACAGGTCGATGCCGTAGAGTTCCGCCAGCTTTTTGGCGATGTAGCTGCCGCCGCCCGAACCGCAGGTGCGGGTGATGGCGATGGCGAAATGCAGGTTGACCATACGGATTTTCCCCCTTTCTCACTGGCCCAGATAGGCCTTTTTGACCCGCGGCTCGTTGAGCAGGTCCTTGGCGTTCCCCTGGATGGAGATGGTGCCCGTTTCCAGCACGTAGGCCCGGTGGGAGATGGACAGCGCCATCCGGGCGTTCTGTTCCACCAGCAGAATGGTGATGCCCTGGGCGTTGACTTCCCGGATGATGTCGAAAATTTCCTTGACCAAAAGCGGAGAAAGACCCATGGAGGGTTCATCCATCAGGATCATCTTGGGCTTGCCCATCAGGGCCCGGCCCACGGCCAGCATCTGCTGCTCGCCGCCCGAAAGGGTGCCCGCCAGCTGGCGGCGCCGCTCCCGCAGGCGGGGGAACCTCTGGTAGACTTCCTCCATCGTCTTGTCCTGGTCGGTGGGGTCGGTGTAAGCGCCCATCTCCAGGTTCTCCTCCACCGTCATGGTGGGAAAGATGTGCCGGCCTTCCGGCACATGGGCCAGCTTGTGGGTGATGATCTTGCTGGGCTCGGTCTTGCGCAGATCCACCCCGTCAAAGGTGATGGAACCCGAGGCCGCCTTTTCCAGCCCGGTGATGGTGCGCAGCGTCGTAGTCTTGCCGGCGCCGTTGGCCCCGATGAGCGAGACGATCTCGCCGTCCTGTACGGTGAGGGACACCCCGTTCAGGGCGTGTACCGCGCCGTAGTTCACATGCAGGTCTTGTACGGTAAGCATCAGATCCCCTCCACAACCTCATTGTCTTTGCCCAGGTAGGCCTCGATGACCTTGGGCGAGTTGGCCACCTCTGCGGGAGTGCCGGCTGCGATGGTGGTGCCAAAGTCCAGCACCTGGATCCGCTCGCAGATCTTCATGACCAGGCTCATGTCGTGTTCGATGAGCAGCACCGAGATTTTGAACTCGTCCCGGATGTAGTCGATGATTTCCAGCAGTTCCTCCGTCTCGGTGGGGTTCATGCCGGCGGCCGGTTCGTCCAGCAGCAGCAGTTTCATGTCGGTGGCCAGCGCCCGGGCAATCTCCAGCCGGCGCTGCTCGCCGTAGGGCAGGTTATCCGCTTCCAGATCCTCCTTGCCCTGCAGATGGACCACCTCCAGCAGGCGTTTGGCCTTTTCGGTGATGGCAGCTTCCTCCCGCCAGAAGCGGGGGGTACGGAGCACCGCCTGGGGCATGCCGTAGTGCAGTTCCTGCAGCATGGCCGCCTTGACATTGTCGATGACGGTCATCTTTTTGAAGAGCCGGATGTTCTGGAAGGTGCGGGCGATACCCGCATGGACGATCTGGTGGGTCTTTTTGCCGTTCATCTGGACGCCGTTGAGGTAGAAGGACCCCTCGGTGGGTTTGTAGACGCCGGTGATCAGGTTGAACACGGTGGTCTTGCCGGCGCCGTTGGGGCCGATGAGCCCCACCAGCTCGGACTCGCCGATCTCCAGGTTGAAGTCGTCCACGGCTTTCAGGCCGCCGAACTGGATGCCCAGGTGCTGGCAGCGCAGCACCGGTGTTTTGATCGTGGCCATGGTGTCACACCCCTTTCTTGGCGGTTGCGCGCCGGTGGACCAGGCGGCCCAAGGCGCGGGTCAGGCTGAACTCCCACCGGCCGAAGATGCCGCCCGGCCGGAAGAGCATGACCAGCACCAGCACTACCGAGTAGCAGAGCATGCGGTAGGTGGCAAACTGGCGCATGGCCTCGGGCAGGGCCGACAGGAACACCGCGCCGATGATGGAGCCGGTGAGGGAGCCGGTGCCGCCGATAATGACCTCGCTGAGGAGTTCCGCCGAATAGTTGAAGTTGAAGTTGGTGGGGATCATGGCCGTCATGTAGTGGGCGTAGATGCCGCCGCCGATGCCCGCAAAGAAGCTGGACACCGCAAAGGTGAGCACTTTATAGAAGGTGACGTTGATGCCGGCGGCCGAGGCGGCGATGTAGTCCTCGCGGATGGCCTGGACCGTGCGCCCGAACTTGCTGCGCACGAACATATACATGAAGGTGACGCAGACCACCATGACCCAGAAGGCCCGGGGGAAGGTGGAGAGCTTCAGGATGCCGCTGAGGGTCTTGCCGCCGCCGGTGATGGAGAAGTTGCAGAAGCAGACGCGAATGATTTCGGCAAAGGCCATGGTGACGATGGCCAGGTAGTCGCCCCGCAGCCGCAGGGCCGGGATGCCCACCAGCACCCCCATGATGCCGGCGGCCAGGCCGCCCACGAGGATGGCCACCAGGAAGAGCCCCAGGTCGGACAGGCCCTTGCCGGCCAGCGCGCCCGACACGATGGCGGACACATAGGCCCCCACCGACACAAAGCCCGCATGGCCCAAAGAGAACTCACCCATGAAACCGACAACGAGGTTGAGGGATGCCACCATGATGACGGTGTAGCAGGCGGTGGTGCAGATGCCCTGGATATAGGTGGTGGAAGTGCCGAACACCCCCGCCGCGAACAGGGCCATGAGCAGGGCGAAGACGACCACTACCCCCACGGCGTTGAGGAGATAGGCGATCTTGCGTTGTTTTGTCATCGCTGTTTCCTCCTTACACTTTTTCGCCGGTGTTCTTGCCCAGGATGCCCGAGGGTTTGACCAGCAGAATGACGATCAGGGTGCCGTAGGTAACGGCCTCATACCAGCCGGGGGCAAACAGCTTGACGAAGATTTCGATAAGCCCCACCAGGATGCCGCCCAGCATGGCGCCTGGAATGATGCCGATGCCCCCCAGCACGGCGGCAATGAAGGCCTTCATGCCCATCATGGAGCCCATGTCGGTGGTGACCCGGGGGTAGGTGGCGCAGTACATCAGGGCCGCCACCGCCGCCAGCGAGGAACCGATGCAGAAGGTCAGCGTGATGATGCGGTTGACGTTGATGCCCATCAGGGTGGAAGCGTCCTTGTCCTGGGGCACCGCCCGCATGGCCTTGCCCAGCTTGGTGCCCTTGACAAAGAGCTGCATGCCCAGCATGATGACCAGCCCGATGGCGATGGTGAGCAGGACGTTGAGCGGCAGGGACACCCCGCCCACCGTGATGGTGGGCAGGCTGAAGATGGCCTGCACGTTGTGGGGCTTGGCGCCGAAGAGCACCATGGCCAGGTTCTGCAGGAAGATGCTCATGGCCAGGGCGGTGATCAGGGCGGACATGGAACCCGCCTTGCGCACCGGGCGGTAGGCGAAGGTTTCCACCAGAACGCCCAGCACGGCGCAGACCGCAATGGCCACCACCACCGCCAGCCAGGCCGGCATGCCGGCATTGACCATGAGGGGAATCGTATAAAACAGGGTATAGGAACCGATCATGATGAAATCGCCGTGGGCGAAGTTGATCATCCGGATGATGCCGTACACCATGGTGTAGCCCAGGGCGATCAGCGCATAGATGGCGCCCTGGTTCAGCCCATTGATCAGGCTTTGGATAAACAGCGAGAGTGTCATGCTACCTTCACCTTTCCCGGCAGGAAAACCTGCCCTAGAATAAGGCGCGGCGGCCCGGAGGCCGCCGCGCAGGATACGGGGTTACCGTGGTTGGTTGTTATTCGGCCGAGGCCACGACCTTGCCTTCGGCATTCAGCGTTTCGGCCCACTTGACCTGGCCGTCCACATAGGTGTTGAAAACGATGGACTTGATGGCGTCGCCGTTCTCGTCCAGGGTGATGTCGCCGCCCACGCCGGAGAAGCTCATGCCTTTCATGCCCTTGACCAGGCTGGCGGTGTCGGTGCCGCCGCCGTTTTCGGCCGCCTGGACCAGCATGTACATGGCGTCATAGTAGAGCGCCGCGCAGGCGTTCAGGCTTTCGGTGCCGTACTTCTCGGTGAATTTCTGGACGAAGTTGACCACCGCCGGGGAGGTATCCTCGCTGGAGTAGTGGTTGGTGAAATAGCAGTTGTCGAACTTGTCTTCCAGACCGGTGGTGTCGGCGCCGTCCCAGCCGTCACCGCCCATGATGATGCCGGTGAAGCCTGCGTTGCGGGCCGCACCCACCAACAGGGGGACGGTGTCCAGGAAGCAGGGATAATACAGGAACTCGGCGCCGGAGGCTACCGCCTGGGCCGCCTGGGAGGAATAGTCGGTGTCGGTGGTCATGCACTCGCCGGTGTAGGTGACCTCGATGCCGTTGGCCTCACAGTTTTCCACAAAGGCGTCCTTCAGGCCGTTGGAGTAGTCATCGTCCTTGGCGTAGATGACCGCCACCTTGCCGATGCCCTTGTCCTTGACGAAGAGGGCCGCCATCTTGCCCTGGTAGGGGTCGATGAAGCAGTTGCGGAAAATCGTATCGCCCTTGAGGGTGACGTCCACGTTGGTGGCGCCGGTGGCCAGCAGCAGCATATTGTCCGCCGCGGCCTGGGTGGCCATGGGCAGCGTCACCGAGGAGAAGAAGCTGCCCACGATGGCTTCGGGCTGTTCGGCCATCAGCAGGTTGTAGGCGTTCATGGCCTGCTTGGCGTCCTTGGCATCGTCCGCCACCTGGCCGTTGTTGACGATCTCGATCTTATAGCCGCTGTCACCGGCGTTGATCTCCTCCACGGCCATATCCACCGCGTTCTGGGCGCCCTCGCCGTAGATGGCGGAACCGCCCGTCATGCTGCAGACAACACCCACCCGGATGACGTTATCCTCGGCGCCGGTGGTGGCGCCTTCCGCCGAGGCGGTGCTCTCCGCCGCAGAGGAAGCGGCGGTCTCCGACCCGGCGCCCGCCTGCTGCTGGGTGGACGATCCACAGCCCGCCAGCAGGCTCAGCCCCATGGCGGCGGCCATCGTCAACGCAAGTACTCGTTTGTGCTTTCTCATCTGTGGTTCCCTCTTTTCTGCAGTGTTCTTCCCTCCGAAAAGGGAAAAGGCGCACAGTCCTGAAGGACTGCACGCCTTTGTGGTTGCTTGCACCCCACCGGGGAAACAAAAACGGGGTTGCGAGCCATGGTCTTGGCTTCGCAACCCCATTGTTACGTTTCCGGTCTGGTTTGGTGTTGTGGCTATTATAGCAGGGTGTCCCGGGTTGTGCAAGGGGATTCGGTCCAAAAAATCTAAATTCGTTCATCCTGGAAGGTTTGCCCCCCTGCCGCCGGGCAATCTTTGTGCAGAGTTACGAAAATTAAGCAAACCTCATCCCGTTCGCATCCTTTTGCCACCAAAACTTACGATTTTTTCGTCTGTCAGGCAGGCTGCTGCATCTCCCGCCGCAGCCGGGGCAGCACAAAGAGGAAAAACACCACCACGCTGAAGGTGGCCCCCGCCAGATCCGAGAGGCTGCCGGCGTAGAAGACGTTTTCCACCGGGCCCAGCCGGGGCAGCACCACCAGGCAGACCAGGTAGAGCAGCTTGCGGAAGATGGACAGCGGGAAGGCATACCGCACCTTGCCCATGGCGGTCAGGCTGTCCACCAGGGCATACTGCACGGCCACCCCCAGCCGGAGCCCGAAGAGGAACAGCGGGTCCAGCACCACATTGGTCAGGGCGCCCAGCACCACGGCAATCATTCCCTGGCGGGCAAAGCCCTGGGCCAGCAGGAACTGGTTGAGCCCCACCCCCAGCAGCGAAGCCAGGGTACCCAGGATATACACGGTGAAATAGGGTCCCGCGTAGGGGTAAAGGGCGTCGCTGCAGCCCAGCAGGTAGAGCAGCGGTTTGTGCAGCGGCAGCAGCACCGCCGTCACCGCCGCCCCGATGCCCACCAGCAGCCAGAAGGCGTTGCCCAGAGCCTGGCGGGCCCGGTCGGCGTTCTGCTGCCCCAGGCTGATGCTCATGAGCGCCGCGCCGCCAATGCCCACCATGTAGGCAAAGGCCGTGACGGCGGTGAGGGCCGGCGCGCAGATGCCGATGCCGGCCAGGGCCAGCTCGCCCCCCTGGGGCAGCCGCCCCACAAAGATGCGGTCCACTATGCTGTACAGCAGGTTGAAAAACTGCCCGAACATGGCCGGGACCCCCAGCCGCAGCACCAGACTGCGCACCGAATGTCCCTCCAGCAGGGCCTTGGTGGCGGATGTATTTGTCTCCATCGTTCCGTTTCCGGCAGGGCCCGCCCGCCGTCTTTCCCCCTTTACCGGCCGCCCGCGGCGGCCAGATTCTGCCTACTATTGTAGCAGCTGCCCGGCAAAAGACAAGTACGCACCCCCGGGTAAGTGGCAAGAAAAATGCCCCGCCCTGTGCAATACGCACAAAGCGGAGCGTGATTTTCATACAGTTTTCCCGAAGGGCTCAATGCATCCAGATGTTGTCCTCCAGGTCCTTCAGGCGGGCCTTGTAGTCGGCAATGCGGGCTTCGGCCTTGTCGTCATCGGGGAAGGTGAGCAGATAATCCTCCCCCGCCGGATGGAACCCCACGATGCCCGCCAGGCCGGCCATTTCGGCCACCTTGAGCAGGGTATGGTAATCGTATTCGTGGGAACTGATCAATACATTCATGGGTACCGCTCCTTTTCCGTATGCCCGGATCACAACGCAGATTGCTATTAGCATAGCACAAAGGGAGCCCAAAAGGCAACGGGGTGCGGTGATTTTTTACAAACTGTCGCCCTTTACCGGCGGCGGGCGGCGGCTTCGGCGGCGACAATGCGGCGCAGCCGGGGTTCGGCGTGGGCAAAAAATTGCCGGAAGGACGGGCAGTAGTAATTCTGCCGCTGCCCGGCGGCATCGGTGGTCCAGTCCCGCTTGCAGCCGCCGCAGCACGGCTGCGCCCAGGAGCACTCCCCGCAGGCCGCAGGCCGGTCCAGGCCCTCCCGCAGGAAGGCGGCGGCCTTTTCGCTGCGGCCCAGGGCTTCCAGGGGGGTGTCCCACAGATTGCCCAGCTTCCAGGGGTCCAGCACGTAAAAATCGCAGGGGTAGACGCTGCCGTCCGCCTCCACCACAAAGTAGGAGCCGCACCGTCCGCCCGAAGCGCAGGTGGAGGGCGGCAGCCCCATGGCCAGGTGGACGTAATCCTCAAAGAGCCGCACGCTGGTGTAGCGGCCCGCCGCCCAGTCGGCGTACCAGGCGTCGAACAGCGCGCAGAGGAAGGCGCCGTAGTCCGCCGGCGTCAGCGACCAGGGGCGGCTGCCCCGGGCCTCCTCCAGGGGGTCCAGGCAGGGAATGAACTGCAGGTAGGATACCCCGGTCTTTTGCAGGGCGTGGTAGACGGCCACCGCCCGTTTGGCGCACCGCCGGGTGACCACACACAACAGGTTGCATTCCACCCCGCGGCGCTGGAGCAAAGCCAGGTTTTTCTGCACCCGGGTCCAGGTGCCCTTGCCGGCGGCGTCTACCCGGAACTCGTCGTGGAGCGCCTTGTCCCCGTCCACCGAGAGCCCCACCAGAAACCGGTGTTCCGCCAGAAAATCCGCCCAGGCTTCGTCCAGGGCCAGGCCGTTGGTCTGGATGGCGTAGGCCAGGGGGATGCGGGCGGTGTTCTGCCGGTCGGCCTCGGCCACGAAATCCTGGAAGAAATCCAGCCCCGCCACGGTGGGTTCACCCCCCTGGAACATCACATGGAGCGCCCCGGAAGGCCCGGCCGCCGCCAGCGCCTGGGCCAGCATCCGGTGGGCGGTGTTCCCGGTCATGATGCCCATGCTGGCCTGGGTGCGGTGGGTGGCCTCGTCCTCGTAAAAGCAGTACCGGCAGCGCATGTTGCACAGGCTGGAGGCGGGTTTGACCAACAGATTGATGATCGGCATAGGGGAATTCCTCCTCAGCGGGACGGGTCGCGGCAGAGCGCCAGAAAGCGCTGCATCGACGCCGTGAGATATTTTTCCTTGTGCCAGGCGGCCACATGGCGGCGCACCAGGCCCGGCTCTGCGATGGGCCGCAGGCAGACCTGCCCCCGGGCTTCGGGCAGAACCGCCACCCCCAGCCCCCGGGCGGCCGCCTGGAGCAGCGCCTCGGTGGGGGAAAGATGGCGGTACATCCGCTCAAACAGGCGGGTTCCATAGTACTGTTCCAGTTCCTGCACGGCCCGGGTAACGGCGGGCTGGGTCAGGTGCAGTTCCTCCGCCGCGTGGGTGACGTTTTCGGCCCGGTAGACCGCCACAAAGATGCGCAGATGGCGAATGGTCATGGCAACCCCTCTCTTTTTTTACAAAAAATGCATGACAGCCATAAAAAATCGGCATTTCACAACGGCCGGTCTTGGCGGTATGATAGAAGAAACACGATTTTGGGAGGAACCCTATGGACGAACACCCCATGACCCGCGCCCAACGGCTGCGGGCCCTGTTTTTCAGCACGCTGTACATCAGCGCCTTCACCTTCGGCGGCGGCTATGTCATCGTCACCTTCATGAAACGCAAATTCGTGGATGAACTGCACTGGATCGACGAGCAGGAAATGCTGGACATGACCGCCCTGGCCCAGTCCTCGCCGGGGGCCATCGCCGTCAACGCCGCCATCCTGGTGGGCTGGCGGGTGGAAGGTCTGCCCGGCATGGCGGTGGCCGTGCTGGGCTCCATCCTGCCGCCCATGGTCATTCTGACGGTCATCTCCTTCATCTACCAGGCTTTCGCCACCAACCCCTATGTGGCGCTGGTGCTCAAGGGGATGCAGGCCGGCGTGGCCGCCGTCATCCTGGATGTGGTTTGCGACCTGGGGGGCGATGTGCTCAAGACCCGGTCGGTGCTGTTCATCGGGCTGATGGTGGCCGCCTTTGTGGCCAGTTCCCTGCTGCAAATCAATGTGATTCTGATCATTCTGGCCGCCACCGCCTTTGGGGTGCTGCGCGCCGTTTACCAGCACAGAAAGGCGGTGCGCCGATGATCTACCTGCAACTGTTTTTGAGTTTCCTGCAGGTGGGGCTGTTCAGCGTGGGCGGCGGCTACGCCGCCATGCCGCTGATCCAGAGCCAGGTGGTGGAACGCCATCCCTGGCTGACCCTGCGGGAATTCACCGATCTGATCACCATTGCCCAGATGACCCCCGGCCCCATTGCCATCAACTCCGCCACCTTCGTGGGGGTGCGCATCGCCGGCATTCCCGGCGCCCTTGTGGCCACCCTGGGCTGCATTGCCCCGGCACTGGTGCTGGTATCGCTGCTGGCCTGGGTGTACAACAAGTACAAAAACCTGTCGGTACTGCAGAACGTGCTGGCCTGCCTGCGCCCCGTGGTGGTGGCGCTGATCCTGGGTGCGGGGCTGTCCATTCTGGTCCTGGTGGTGCTGGACGGCGCCCCCCTGCGGGCCGAAAATATCCAGTGGATCGACACCGGCCTGTTTGTGGCGGCTCTGGTCATTCTGCGCAAGGCCAAGTGGGACCCCATCCTGACCATGTGCCTGTGCGGCGCGGCGGGGCTGGTGCTCCACCTGGTGCTGCCGGTGGCCTGAATTCCCGGCACACGCCCCCCTGGCGGGGGCTTTTTGTTTTTGGGGATGGGGCGTTGTTTTGTAACCATTATACGGGTTCCGGGCGGCCTGTGCAATCCCCAAAATGGACATCCGGACCTGCAGAGCTCCTTGACCGGCCGGACCGGGGGTGGTATGCTCTGTTCAGGTTTTTGCAGAGAGGAAGGAAGTTACGATGAGCAAGATCGTTATTATGGAATCGCTGGGCATTTCGGCCCAGGAGCTGGCCGCCCGCAAGGCCCCTTTTGAGGCCCAGGGCCATACCTTTGCGGAATACGAAAAATCCACCGACCCCGCCGTGCTGATCCGGGAAGCCCGGGACGCCGACGCCATGATTCTGGCCAACATGCCCCTGCCCGGGGCGGTGATTGAAGCCTGCCCCCGGCTGAAATTCATCGACGTGGCCTTCACCGGTGTGGACCACGTGGGGCTGGACGCCGCCAAAGCCCGGGGCATTGCGGTGAGCAACGCCTCCGGCTATTCCAACGAGGCGGTGGCCGAGCTGGTGCTGGGCATGGCGCTGTCCCTCTACCGCAATCTGTCCGCCGTGGAGGCCCGCTGCCGGGCCGGCGGCACCAAGGACGGCCTGGTGGGCGGCGAACTGCAGGGCAAGACGGTGGGCATCGTCGGCCTGGGCAAGATCGGCACCCGCACGGCGGCGCTGTTCCATGCCTTCGGCTGTTCGGTGCTGGCCCACAGCCGCACGGTGCACGCCGACGCGCCGGACTATGTGCGGCAGGTCAGCCTGGAGGAGCTGCTGGCCCAGTCCGACCTGGTGGTGCTGCACTGCCCGCTGAACGACAGCACCCGCGGCATGATCAACGCCGAGAAGCTGGCCATGATGAAGCCCACGGCGCTGCTGATCAACGTGGCCCGCGGCCCCGTGGTGGTGACCCAAGACCTGGCCGACGCCCTGCAGCGGGGCGTGATTGCCGGGGCCGGCATCGACGTCTTTGACAGCGAACCGCCGCTGGCCGACGACGAACCGCTGCTGCACTGCCCCCACTGCCTGGTGACCCCCCATGTGGCCTTTGCCACCCGGGAGAGCATGAGCCTGCGGGCGGAGATTGTCTTTGACAATCTGGCCGCCTGGCTGGACGGGCAGCAGAAAAACGTCATCCTGTAACCTGCCTGAAATACAGCACCCGGCCGGGGCACAGGGCCCCGGCCGGGTGTTTTGCGTATCCGGTTTTTTACAGCCGCACCGGCACCGGTCCGGCCAGCGTCAGGGTGGCGGGGGTCACGGTACATTCCCGGGCCAGCACCTCCACCCCGCTTTGGGCCGCCCGGCGCAGCGCCGCCCCGAATTCCGGGTGGGTGGCGTCGTTGGGGGCAAAATCCGCCATACCGGCCATCTGCAGCACAAAGCAGACGGTGGCCTCGTACCCCTGCTGCCGGCACAGGGCCAGTTCCTCCAGGTGTTTGACGCCCCGCAGGGTGGGCGCGTCGGGAAAGCGGGCGTGGCCGTTTTCCTCCAGGGTGCAGCCCTTGACCTCCACATAGCCCCGGTGGCCGGCGGCATCCTCCCAGTAAAAATCAAACCGGGAGTTGCCCCAGCGGGTTTCGGGGCGCAGCAGGGTCAGTCCCGGGCGGAACTGCCCCGCCCGGGTCCACTCGGCAAAGACCTTGTTGGGCGCCTGGGAGTCCAGGTTGATGAGCAGGCTCCCTTTCTGCACGGCCACCAGATCATACCGGGTCTTGCGGGCGGGGTTGTCCCCTTCGGCCAGGTAGACGGTGGCGCCGGGTACCAGCAGTTCCCGGCAACGGCCAGTGTTCTTTACATGGACGGTCTGCTCGGCACCGTCCAGCTGCACCCGGGCCACAAAGCGGTTGGGCCGGGCCACAAACCGGGCGGGGCAAACGGCGCGATATTCCATAGGGTGATTCCTCCTGTCTTGCGCGGGGTGGGGTCTTCATCATACCACAGGGTTCCCTGCCCCGCAACCGGCGGCCGGGCCTTGCACAATCGGGTTGCAGGCAGTATAATAAACGTGCATAAACATACATGCAAAATATGACCCGCAGGGACTCCGCGCGGGCGGCCCTGCCGGTGAGAGGGAAATGAGGTAGCTGCCAATGGAAAAGATCAAGATGACCACTCCCCTGGTGGAGATGGACGGCGACGAGATGACCCGCATCCTGTGGAAACAGATCAAGGATGAGGTGATTCTGCCCTTTGTAGACCTGAAGACCGAGTACTACGATCTGGGCCTGGTCCACCGGGAGGAAACCCAGGACCAGGTGACCATCGACGCCGCCAACGCCAACAAAAAATACGGCGTGGCGGTGAAGTGTGCCACCATCACCCCCAACGCCCAGCGGGTCCAGGAATACCACCTTTCCCAGATGTGGAAGAGCCCCAACGGCACCATCCGCGCCATTCTGGACGGCACGGTGTTCCGCGCGCCCATCATGGTCAAGGGCATCTCGCCGGTGGTGCGCACCTGGCAGCAGCCCATCACCATTGCCCGTCACGCCTTCGGCGACGTCTACCGCGCCACCGAGTACCGCGTGCCCGGCCCCGGCAAGGCGGAACTGGTCTTCACCGGCAAGGACGGCACCACCTTCCGCCAGACCATCAACGACTTTGACGGCGCCGGCGTGATCCAGGGCCAGTTCAACAAGGACAGCTCCATTACCAGCTTTGCCCGGTCCTGCTTCCAGTTTGCGGTGGATACCAAGCAGGATCTGTGGTTCTCCACCAAGGACACCATCTCCAAACAGTATGACCATACCTTCAAGGATATTTTCCAGGAAATTTATGACGCCGAGTACAAGGAGAAGTTCGAGGCCCTGGGCATCGAATACTTCTACACCCTCATCGACGACGCGGTAGCCCGGGTCATCCGCAGCAAGGGCGGTTTCATCTGGGCCTGCAAGAACTACGACGGCGACGTGATGAGCGACATGGTCTCGACGGCTTTCGGCTCGCTGGCCATGATGACCTCGGTGCTGGTTTCCCCCGACGGCAACTACGAGTACGAGGCCGCCCACGGCACCGTCACCCGCCACTATTACAAGTACCTCCAGGGCGAGGAGACCTCCACCAACCCGGTGGCCACCCTCTTTGCCTGGTCAGGTGCGCTGCGCAAGCGCGGCGAGCTGGACGGCATCGACGCCCTGCAGCGGTTTGCCGATGTGCTGGAAAAGGCCACCATCGACACCATCGAATCCGGCGTCATGACCGGCGACCTGTGCGCCATGTGGGAGGGCGAGGCCCCCGCCCGCAAGGTGACCTCGCTGCAGTTCCTGCAGGAGATCCGCGCCCGGATGGAAGCGGCCCTGGCCTGAGTTTGCTCTGCCTTTCCCCTTTGCCCTTCGGCAAAGGGGATTTTTGGTTCCGCCATAAAAAAGTCCCCCGCCCGGGACCGGCAGCATGCCGGAACGGGCGGGGGATGTTTTGTTTGTGGAGGGAACCGGTCAGGCCGGCATCAGGCGGGGATCAACCCGGCTGCTTGCCGATGTAGGCCAGGATGCCGCCGTCCACGTACAGCACCAGGCCGTTGACGAAGTTGGAAGCCTCGGAGGCCAGGAAGACGGCGGGGCCGCCCAGGTCCTCGGCTTCGCCCCAGCGGCCGGCCGGGGTCTTGGCCACGATGAACTGGTCGAAGGGATGACGGGAACCGTCGGGCTGGATCTCGCGCAGGGGCGCGGTCTGCGGGGTGGCGATGTAGCCGGGTCCGATGCCGTTGCACTGGATGTTGTAGGCGCCGTACTCCGAAGCGATGTTCTTGGTGAGCATCTTCAAGCCGCCTTTGGCCGCAGCGTAGGCAGCAACGGTCTCGCGGCCCAGCTCGCTCATCATGGAGCAGATGTTGATGATCTTGCCGCCGCCCTGC
>ERZ1643251.1815-NODE-1815-length-23246-cov-4.780216_pt1 | contig 23246 bp, 27 predicted proteins | sample MGYA00579261_ERZ1643251 | MGnify/ENA primary metagenome ERZ1643251 (study PRJEB29033, sample SAMEA4952267) | chicken gut metagenome | biome: Broiler Chicken; feature: Gastrointestinal Tract; material: Caecum | place: Ireland | collected 2018 | study: Broiler... | reverse complement strand
ATAACACAAAAATAACACAAACTAGTAGAATTTTTTATACAATCTATCAATTTTTTATTAAAGTGTAAAGTTATTTATTTCAGTAAAATAAAAACATCTTAAAAACATTCGATTTTAAGATGTTTGCTTACATAAATGGCGGAGTAGGAGAGATTTGAACTCTCGCGCCAGTTGCCCGACCTACACCCTTAGCAGGGGCGCCTCTTCAGCCTCTTGAGTACTACTCCAGTGCTACGTCTTTCATTTTACAGGATAAATGATTAATTGTCAATTGCTTTTTGTGAAATTGTGGGTTCGATCATCTTTTTTTGATTTCTCCTATGAATTATATTATAATATATTTATAGAGATACTAGGAGGCATTATATGGCATTTATAGAATTCAAAAATGTGAGAAAAGAATATGTAGGGGCAGTTAGAGTTTTAGCAGTTGATAAGTGTTCTTTTGAGGTTGAAAAAGGAGAACTGGTTGTTATTTTAGGACAAAGTGGAGCAGGGAAAACCACAATATTAAATATGCTTGGGGGAATGGATAATACGACCTCTGGACAGATTATTGTAGATGGAGCAAGAATTGATAAGATGAAGAAAAAAGAACTTGTCTTATATCGTCGTAACGATATTGGCTTTGTATTTCAATTCTATAATTTAATTCCTAATCTGACGGCATTAGAAAATGTAGAACTTGCATGTGAACTTTGTAGCAATGCTCTTGATCCTAAGGTAGTATTAAAACAAGTTGGATTAGAAAAACGAATGCATAATTTTCCAGCACAATTATCAGGTGGAGAACAACAACGTGTTGCGATTGCTCGTGCTATTGCGAAAAATCCGAAGATATTACTGTGTGATGAACCTACTGGAGCCTTAGATTCTAAAACTGGACAAAAGGTTATTGAACTTTTGGAAAATACTTGCCGTAATATGGGAATTACAACGGTCATTATTACTCATAATGCTACGATAGCAGAAATTGCCGATAAAGTAATTCACATTAAAAATGGAACGGTTGATCATGTTGATATTCATAAAACACCAAAAGCTGCGAAAGATATTGTGTGGTGATATTATGTTATTAAAAAATACAATACGAAAAATAAAAAGATCTTTTGGACGTTATGCTTCCTTAATCGTAATTGTTTTTATTGGGATTGCAATATTTACGAGTTTACAATTGTGTACACCAAATATTCGCAGTGTACAACAAGATTATTATGATGATACTAATTTAATGGATTTTAAAATCAATGGGACTTTAGGTCTGACAGATGATGATGTACAACAATTAAAATTATTGGATGGTGCAGATGAAGTTGTTGGAAGTTATTCTAAAGAAGTATTAGATGGTAGTGAAGCGATTAAAGTTCATGCGATAGAAGAGAATATCAATGGATTTTCCCTGATCGATGGAAAGATGCCTAAAACGAATGAGGAATGTTTAGCAGATGCGAATATATATGATGTAGGGGATGTTATTGAAATTACAGAACCGGAGTCTGAAGACGACTTAAAAGTGAAAAAATTTCGTGTTACAGGGACGATTCATTCTCCTTTGTATACCGGTACTAATTATGGAAGTAGTCAAATTGGTGATGGAAAATTATATTCTTATATTTTTGTTTTAAAAGATGTGTTTCAGTATGAGGCATATACAGAAATATATTTAACAATGGATAAAACAACAGATGATATTGTATATTCTAAAATATATAAAAATCATGTTCAAGAATTCGAAAAAGAGATAAAATCAATTCAGGGAGCACAAGAACAACAACGTTATGATGAACTTACAAAAGATATTGTAGAACAGTTGGATCAATTGAAACTGGCAAATGAAAGTATGCCTAATCCAATATACCAACAAAATATCGCATCATTAGAACAGATACTTTCTGATATTGGAGAAAGTAGTTGGCATATTTTTGATCGTTATGATGTTGTGACTTCTTATAAAGTATTAGAAATGCAGTATGATGAAGTACAGATTATTGCCAGTACGATACCATTCTTTTTCTTGATTGTAGTTTTACTTATGACTTCTAATACAATGACACGTATGATTACAGAAGAGAGAAGTGAAATGGGAGCGATGACATCGATTGGTGTATCAAATGGGAAAATAATGAGTCACTATGTATTATATGTATTATCGAGTACTGTTTTAGGAACTATTTTGGGATATTTTTTTGGAAGTGTAGTATTAACACCACTTTTCTATAGTTGCTTCCCAGTTAATATGCCATCCATGCCATATCACTTTAACTATATTTTGTTTTTAATCTTATTTGTTTTAATATCTTCATTGATGTTAGCTGTAACCATTTATTCTTGTCTTAAAGTATTCCGTTTAAAACCAGCTGAATTATTAAGACCACCTTCTCCAAAGAGTGGAAAAAAGATTTTCTTAGAAAAAATACATATTTTATGGAATCGATTATCTTTCTCTTGGAAAATTACAATTCGTAATATTTTTCGATATAAAAAACGCGTATTTATGACTTTAGTTGGAACGGCTGGATGTACTTTCTTAATTATGATTGGTTTTGGAATTCAAGATAGTATTGATGGTGTTGGAGAAAAACAATATACAGATGTATTAAAATACGATAATATGATTGTCTTAAAAAATAATATAACAGAACTTCCTGAAACGCTAAAAACACGATTAGAAGAAAATGTGAAAAATCCTGTTCTATTAAATCAAACGTTCTATCATGTTAATACTACAACAGATAATATGGATGCTTATGTTGTTGTTCCAGAAGAAGATAATCAAAATTTTTATGAATATTTTGCTTTAAAAAGTAATGAAACAGGAAAACAACAAAAATTAAATGAAGAAGAAGTATATGTTACAACACAAATTGCTAGAAGATGTGATATCGAAGCAGGAGATCATATTACTTTAGAAGACAGTGATGGAAATACATATCGTGTTAAAGTAGGAGATATTATTGAAAACTATGTATCTAATTATATTTACATGAGTCGTAGTTTATATGAGAAAACATTTGATACGACATGGCAAGGAAATATGATTGTTTCTTCCAATTTAAAATCACAAGATAAAATTGCTAAAGATCTATTAGATTCTGGTTCAGTATTAAGTGTTCAATTTGCAGATGACTTATTAGAAGATGTCAATCGTGGAATTAGTGGGCTAAACAATGTAATTGTCGTATTAATTTTAATTGCTTCTTTATTAGCATTCTCAGTATTATATAACTTAACTTCTATTAATATTAGTGAACGTATCCGTGAGATTTCTACATTAAAAGTATTGGGATATACTGATCGAGAAACAAGAAGATATATTTATCGAGAAACATTGATGATGGTAGTGGTTGGAATTGCCCTTGGTCTATTGATTACACCGGCAACACATCACTATATTGTGAATTTACTTCAAAATGATGAAACATTATTGTTAGATAAAATTGAAGTTTCTAGTTATATTTATGCTTCTTTGATTACATTTGTTTTTGCTTTGATTATGCAAGGTGTAACCCATTTTAAATTAAAGAAAATAGATATGATTGAAGCATTGAAGTCAGTAGATTAGAAAAGATAATCATTTGATCCAACAAAAGAGGATTAGAAGTAAATAAAGCATTAGAAAAAATAAAAGATCTTTATTTTGAAAATAATTTCAAAATTATTCATTACAACAAAAATAGAAAACTATCTGTTTTTGTTATACTAAAAGAAGGTGATATGATGAAAAGATATGATAAGTATGAAGAATGGGAAGAACTAATAAGAGAAAAAAATACTAAAATACCTCACTTTATTTCAAGTGAGTGGTTACAAAATAATTTATTAGATAGAAAGACTTACTTTCGTAATTGGGGTTTTTGTTTTGAAGATTTAAGTAAATGTCAATTTGAAGATCCAATTGATTATCAAATAATTAGAAAAGTTCCATTTTCAACTAAAACAATTTTTCCAGAAAAACATCCATTTATTTTAACTCAAGAAATGTTTTTAGTTGATTTCGATGTCCATCAGTTACATGAAAAAGGAATTGATGGAGAAGGAGTTCATGTGGCAGTTATTGACTTTGATTTTGATGAAGTTCATGACGAATTAAAAAATTGTTTAATTTATAAAAAAAACGTTCAAGAAAATGCTGAAGTTCATTTTCATGGTTTAATTGTGGCAACATACTTATGTGGGAAAAATTTAGGAATTGCACCAAATACAAAACTTTGGTTTTATGGAACGAACCAAGGAAAAGAAAAAATGATTGTTGAAGATATTATGGCATTAGAAGATATTTATGAACAAAATAAAAAAGGAGCAAATATTAAAATAATTTGCATACCAGGTTCAGTTCATCGTGAAAATAGTAAATATATAGAAATTCATGATAAACTTTTAAAACAAGGTTGTTATATTATAGACTCGCCTACATTCGGGGATAAATTTACATCTATTAATCAAGACTGTATTACAAAAGAATATTATTATTCTGATTGGCAATTAGCAAATATGGAACAATTTAAATATTATAATAAGGTAGCAATTCCAACAGGTGGAAAAATGATACCATTGATTACGACAACAAGTGATTATTTATATTGTGGACAAGCAACTTATAGTTTTGCAATCCCGAAATTATGTGGTTATTTCGCATTAGCACTTCAAGTAAAACCTGATTTAACATATGAAGAGTTTGAACAAATTGCAATAGATTCTGCAAAAGAAAATAATGGTATCAAATTATTTAACATGGCTGGTATTATTGAAAAGTTAAAAGAAAATTGTATAAAGAAGTAGAAAATATATCATTTAAAGAAAGTTTCAAACATGATAAGTTAGTAATTATTAAAGAAGAAGTAGGTAGTAAGTCTACTTTGAAAAGTAAATAAAATTCAGGAAAGATAGACAGTCATTCTGTCTATTTTTCTGTTATAATAAAAGTGGAACGTAGGTGATTTTATGCATTTTTACAATATCATAGAAACATTATCAAGGCAGCATCATATCGTATTATTTGTCGATATGGATGGTGTGATTGCTGCTTATGACTTTGGAAGAAAGTTTGATTTTGATAAGAAAAGACCATTACTTCATCATCTTGATGTATTAGAGAAAATGAGTCATTTAGAACAAGTAGAATTATATATTTTATCGATTAGTCCCAAAGAGGAACAGATTGAAGAAAAACAGCGTTGGTTAGATCAATATGCATCTTTTTTTCCAAAAGATCATCGTATTATTTTAGCAAAGCCCCAGTATCCTGGACTTAGTTCCAAGGAGATAAAAGTGGAATTTTTAAAACAATTTCAAGCTCCAGATAAGGTGGCATTAATCGATGATGATAATGCGATATTAAAATACATTCATCATCTTCTTCCTTATGTATTACTATATCAAGATTCAGAATTGGTGGATTAATGATTTTAAATGTCAGTGGAAGAACCGATATTGTAGCCTTTTATAGCGAGTGGTTTATGAATCGATATCGAGAGGGATTTGTCGATGTTAGAAATCCAGTCTATCCGAAAATGGTGAGTCGAATTTATTTTGAAGATGTAGATGCGATATTGTTTTGTACGAAAAATCCGCTTCCTATGTTAAAGTATATTGAAAAGATCAAGGAACCATTTTTGTTTCATGTGACACTTACGCCTTATAAGAAAGAGATAGAACCTCATGTTCCGGCAAAAGGGAATGTCATTGAAGCAATCAAACAGTTATCACAGAAAATAGGAAAAGAGCGTGTAGTTGTACGTTATGATCCAATTTTTGTGAGTGAGAAATATTCTATCGATTATCATAAGAAAGCTTTTCATCATTTATGTGGTTTACTAGATGGATATGTTTCTAAAATCATTGTGTCTTTTTTAGACGATTATAAAAATGTACGGAAGAATATGGCTGTGATTGGAGCTAGAGAAATGACAGAAGCAGATTACCGAGAGATTGGCCTTTCTTTTAGTGAGAGTGCGAAAGAGCATGGGATGACAGTCCAGACTTGTTTTGAAGAAAAGAATTTAGTGGAATATGGTTTTGTCAAAGATGATTGTTTTTCTCACTCCTTGGCGTTTCAAATGACGGGAAAGATATTTCCAAAATGGAAAGCCCGAAAAGAGAATTTATGTCAGTGTGTGGAAATGGTGGATATTGGAGCATATAATACTTGTTCTCATTTTTGTAAGTATTGTTATGCGAATTATGATGAAAGACAAGTAGAAAAAAATCGAAAACAACATCACCCAACATCTTCCTTACTGATTGGAACATTAAAAGATGATGATGAGATAAAAGTACGGAAAGATAAGTAGGGGGATGTATTGAATTTTATGAATTGGTTATGATAATATAGATATGGAAAAGAGTGATGATATGAAAAATAAAGTAGTGATTGTAGGGTGCGGTAATGTTGGTATGAGTTATGCCTATGCGCTAATCAATCAAAAGACGTTTGTAACAGATTTGGTATTAATTGATATTGATGAGAGACGTGTGGAAGGAGAAGCGATGGATTTAAGTCATGGAATTCCTTTCGCACCTAGTAAGATCAATATTAAAGCAGGTACTTATGAAGATTGTAAAGATGCGAAAATTGTATGTATCTGTGCTGGGGCAAATCAAAAACCAGGAGAGACAAGATTGGATTTAATTAAAAAGAATTATCAAATTTTTAAAGGTTTGATACCACAGATTATGGAAAGTGGTTTTCAAGGTATTTTCTTAGTCGCAACGAATCCTGTAGATGCGATGAGTTATTTTACTTATCGTTTATCAGGATTACCAGCAAGTCATGTGATTGGTTCAGGAACGACACTTGATACATCGCGTTTACGTTTTTTAATTAGTGAAAAGTTAGAGATTAATGCGAAAAATATTCATGCTTATGTATTAGGGGAACATGGGGATAGTGAGTTTGTTCCTTGGAGTCATGCTAGTGTTGGATTGGATTCAATTTCGGCTTATTTGAGTGACGAAGAGATGAAGCAAATTTGTGATGAGGTAAGACAAGCAGCTTATGAAGTGATTCAAAGAAAAGGGGTAACGAATTATGGAATTGGTATGTGCTTGGTACGAATTACGAATGCGATATTAGGAAATGAAAATACGATTTTATCTGTTTCTACTTATCATGAGAAAGAAGATGTATTTATTAGTACCCCAAGTATTATGAATCAACAAGGTGTGAAGAAACAAGTGTTATTTCCTTTAACTGAGGAAGAACAAGCACGTTTAGATCATTCTATGAAAGTGATTAAAGAGGCAACTCTATCAGTCGAACATGAGAGTACTAACGATTAAAGAACCATTTGCTTCTCTCGTTGCTCATCGTATTAAGAAAATAGAAACGAGAAGTTGGAAAACAAAATACCGTGGAGAAATTTATATCCATGCTGGTCTTGCCAAAGTAAATGTCAAAGATAAACGTATTCAGCATTTGATGACATATCTTCCAGATCCAACTCCTAAGTACGGTGTAATTATCGCTAAAGCCAATTTAGTAGATTGTGTCTTTATGGATGAAGCCTTTTTAAAACAAATCAAAGAAAATCCCGTCGAATACGAGTGTGGTCATTATGAATATGGTCGTTATGCATGGGTATTAGACGATGTTGAAATTTTAGAAACACCAATCCCAGCTAAAGGAAAACTAGGTATTTGGTACTACGAAAAAAGCAATCATCATTGATTGCTTTTATAGTTTCTCTAAATAAGATGCGAAACCTTCTTCTTTCATTTTGTCTTTCGGAATAAACCTTAAAGCAGCACTATTGACACAATAACGTTTACCACCAAGTTCCATTGGACCATCTTGAAAGACATGTCCTAAATGATTGTGGCTGTTTTTAGAAATTACTTCAGTACGAATCATAAAATGAGATAAATCTAACTTCTTTTGAATACAATTCTCATCAATTGGTTTGGCAAAGCATGGCCAACCACAGTCAGAATTAAATTTATCTTTCGAAGAAAAGAGTGGAGTATTGGTATCAATATCAACATAAATTCCATCTTCTTTGTAATCCCAATATGCATTTTCAAAAGGTGGTTCTGTCTTTTTCTCTTTTGTAACATAAAAAGAAATCGGCTTTCTCTTGAGATTATTTTCTGCTTCAATCATCTGTAATTTATAATTTGGCACTTGATATGGACAATTAGGATGTTTTCTTAAATAATCTTGGTGATAATTTTCGGCTTTGGTATAGTTTTCTAACGGAAGACATTCAATTTTTATTTTTCGATGGTAATGGGTTTGTAATTTTTTTAATGCATAGGAAATGATTTTATAATCATCTGTTTTGGTATAATAAATACCTGTTCGATACTGTCCCTTCTTTGTCTTGGTAGGTTGAATCAATTCAAAAAAGAAATCCAGTAGTCTTGTTAAAGAAATTTGATAGGGATGGAATGTTACTTTAACTACTTCAGCATGGCCACTTCCTTTACAAACTTCTTCATAGGTCGGATGTTCTGTCTTTCCATTAGCATATCCAACTTCTGTTTCTATGACCCCTTGAATCCTTCTAAAGTATTCTTGAACCGTCCAAAAACAACCACCTGCAAAATAAAGTTCTTTCATATCTTTCACCATTTTTAATATGGTATTATTTTTCTAATTCATTCGTATATAATTTAATCTTCTGATATTCTTTAATTAGTATTTCTTCCACGCCCTTTTTACAATAAGCAGGAGAAGTTGAAGGTAGCGAAATCGCTTGTATTTTCGTCTTGGGATAGACGTATTTTTGATAGAGCTGATAAGCTTTTTTACCAGTTGTGAAAATAGCTTGAATCTGACTGTGATTTAAAATTTCAGTAAGATCATTCGGAATTACATGTTTAATCGTACTATCACTTGATCCTTCTATCTCACAACTTTGAATCACATCAAAAAGAGCAATATGATGCTTTTTTAAAAACTGAATTTTACTTTCTATACAATCATCAATCTTTTCTTCATATATGGTTGCGAGTGTAGACCAAAAACGATTTTTAGGATGCCCATAATAAAATCCTACTTTTTTTGATTTAATAGAAGGCATACTTCCTAAAATTAAGACTTTCGATTGATGATCATAAATCGGTTTTAATGTATGATAAACTTTCATAAAATCACCATACTTAGTATAGAATAAATGTTACAAAAAGACAAATGTTTGATAAAATAGGAATAGGTGATAATATGTTATTTCAAAAAAAGAAACAAGTTGTTATAAAAATAGAAGGAATGCACTGTGATGCTTGTAAAAAGAGAATTATGAATGTATTAAAAAGTAATTCCCATGTTAAGAAATGCGATATTTCTCTAGAAGAAAAGAAAGCAGTTTTATGGGTGGATGAAACTGTAAATCTAGAAGAAATCAAACAGAAAATAGAAGCATTGGATTTTCAAGTCACTGACATACAGGAATGATCATATGATGGAAAAAACAAATGTCATGCGTATTTTAGATAGAAATCACATTTCCTATAAAAGCTATTGTTATAAAGATACCAATGCGATTAGTGGTATCGAAGTAGCGGAAGTATTACATGAAAATCCAGAACAAGTATTAAAAACACTCGTAACGCTTTCAAAAGAAAAGAAAATATATGTTTTTATGATTCCCGTTGCTGCAGAACTAGATTTAAAAAAAGCAGCAAAATCTGTTTCTGTCAAAGCATTGGAAATGTTAAAACAAAAAGATTTACTCGCCACAACAGGTTATGTGCACGGTGGATGTTCACCGATAGGGATGAAAAAAGATTTTCCAGTGGTGATTGCAAAACAAGTAGAAAAATTTGATCATATTATTTTTAGTGCTGGAAAAATAGGTTATCAAGTAGAAATATCTTTAACACAACTATTGGATTTTAGACAAGCAAAGTTAGCTGATATTACAAAAGAATAGGAGAGGTTATATGGAATTTGTATGGACTATTTATTGGTTGTTTTTATTGTTGAGTTTTATATTTAGTATCTTTATTACGAGGAAGTATCGTCGTAAGACAGGAATCATTCAATTACTATTGACCATTGTCATTCCTATCTGGGCGTTATGTTTGACAGTTGCCACTAACTGGGTGGGAAGTGGAACAAATGAGTTTATGCATATTTTTGAACTTGCAATCAATGGTTCTATCTCTGCCATTGGTATCATGTTTGGCTATTTAGCGCTCATCGGTTTCTTTATTTATCACATCTTCTTATTAGTAACTTTAAGAAAAAAATAAAGTTACTTTTTCTTTTTCTTGACTTAAAGTTAACTCCAAGTGTTATACTAACAATGGAAGGTGATGATAATATGGTAAAACAAACCGCAGGAAGAGAGCAATTAGGTGATTTTGCTCCTAAATTCGCACAGTTAAATGATGATGTATTATTTGGAGAAGTATGGTCTAGAGAAGATAAACTATCTTTAAGAGATCGCTCTATGATTACAGTCATCGCATTGATGAGTAAAGGAATTTTAGATTCTAGTTTAAAGAGCCATTTGATTCATGCTAAAAAGAATGGGATTACAAAAGAAGAGATGGCAGAGATGATTACCCATGCTGCATTTTATGCCGGATGGCCAAATGCCTGGGCAGTATTTAGAATGGCCAAAGAAGTATACGAGGAGGAAGCATAATGGATAAAAAAGAATTTGATAAAGTGAATGTATTTGGACTTGGAGAGCCGAACAATGCTTACGCAAAATATTTTATTGGACAGAGTTATTTAAATCCACTTACAGATCCAAATAAGACGAATGTTTTTCTAGCAAATGTAACGTTCGAACCTGGTTGTAGAAATAACTGGCATATTCACCATGCGAAAAGTGGTGGGGGACAACTTTTAATTTGTACCGCTGGATCTGGTTGGTATCAAGAAGAAGGAAAAGAAGCTGTATCATTAGAACCTGGTATGGTCATTACAATTCCTGCAAATGTAAAACATTGGCATGGAGCTAAAAAAGATACTTGGTTTAGCCATATTGCTGTAGAAGTACCTGGCGAAGAAACACAAAATGAATGGTGTGAAGCAGTGACTGATGAAGAATATTGTAAACTAGAAAAATAGAAAAGAGGGGATACGATGAATCAAGATAAAATGTTAGTAGTTTATTATTCCTATGGAGGAAATACAGAACAAATTGTAAACATGATTCAAAAACAAAAAGATTGTGATGTTCTGAAATTAGAACCACTTGTTCCATATACAAATGATTATCAAACATTAGTTGATGAAGAAGCAAGTAAAATGGAACAAGAAGAAGTCGTTGAATTAAAATCATATGAGATTGATTTGTCAAAATATTCTAAAATTGTATTAGGAACTCCAGTATGGTGGTATACTATGACCCCTGTTATGAAAAGTTTCTTAAAACAAACAGATCTTACTGGAAAAGAAGTATCAGCAATCATTACAAATGGTGGTTGGTTAGGACATACGGTTTCTGATATGAAAAAATATACGCCACTAGTGAGTTACTTAGATATTGTATTTCAAGGACATGATTTAGATATCAAACAAGAAGTGATTACAGATTGGATTTCAAAATTATAATATCTATATAAAAAGCTACTAACCGTAGTTAGTAGCAAAAAAGAAAGTTATAAAATGTTAGAATATTCTAGTAATAGATACACATCCTGAATATAGATCATTTGGTACTAATCTTAAATCGACATCAGAAGTATTGATTAGACGATAGCTTGCTCCAGGAAGTGCTTCAAAGATGGCATTTCCACTAATTGTACCAGTATCGCAACAAGTTAATTTATTGTGAGTAGAAGAGTGAGCGATTAAAACATCTTCTGGCCAGAATTGGTGGAATTCAATACCTAAAGTTTTTGGTTCACAACTTTCATCATTCTTATCACTATGTCTTACATTAATCCACCAATGAATGATATAAATACCGGCTTCTGGAATTGAGAAGTCACCAGTGTTTGGATTATATGTAATTTTATTAGAGATGTTTGTTGTTTGGAATAAAACAGGTTGTTGTACACCGACAGTAGAATTGGTTTCATCATGAACCATAGCATAGCTATCTAATAATGTTCCTGGACCTGCAGGACCAGTTGCCCCAGTTGCTCCAGTTGCACCAGTTGCACCTGTAGGGCCTTGAGGACCTGTTGGACCTGTTACACCAGTCGCTCCAGTTGCCCCAGTAGCACCAGTTGCACCAGTAGGACCTTGAGGACCAGTAGGGCCCGTTACACCAGTTGTTCCAGTTGCTCCAGTTGCCCCAGTTGCACCAGTAGGACCTTGAGGACCAGTAGGACCTTGAGGACCAGTAGGTCCTGTTACACCAGTAGCCCCAGTCGCTCCAGTTGCACCTCTAAGTCCTTGAGGACCAGTAGGACCAGTAGGTCCAGTTGCACCGGTAGCTCCAGTAGCACCAGTTGCTCCAGTATATCCTCTAGGACCAGTAGGTCCTGTTGGACCCGTTGCACCATTTTTGCAGATGCAGTCGATTACTTTACACAAACATTCATCTTTTGCTTTGTCTGGTCTGTTTGTGCAGTTTTCCATTGATTCGTTCATTTTTTCCTCCTTTCACGATATCATATGTTGGAGAAGAAAGTGTTCGTGAGCGAACAACTATTATTGATGAAAAAAGTGAAAAATGTGTTTTTATATTAGATAATAAGTTTAGATGATAGGTAGGTGATAAAGTGACTATTAAAGAAGTTAGTGAGAAATATCAAATTTCTGAAGCAACATTACGTTATTATGAAAAAGAAGGAATTTTACTCCCTGTGAAACGTAAAAATGGAATCCGTAATTATACAGAAGAGAATTTACGAAATATTGAATTTGTACAGTGTATGCGTAATTCTGGAATGAGTATCGAAAGATTAAAAAAGTATATTATGCTTACAACTGGCCAGAATACGGAAAGAGAAAGAAAAGAGATTTTAGAAGAGCAACGTAGTGAAATTAAAGAGAAAATGAAACAGTTAGAAGAAAGTTTAGAACGTTTAAATTATAAAATTGATAATTATGAGAAATTATTAAAAGATAAGGAGGCTTATTAATGGAAAAAGCAAAAGTTTATTTCATGAAAGAGATTACACCAGAAAATTTAATTAGAATTTATGAAATATTAGGAAAAAAATTAGAAGGAAAAGTAGCTGTAAAAATGCATTCTGGTGAGAAAGGGAACCAAAATTATTTAAGACCAGAATTTGTAAAAGATTTAGTGCAACATGTAGGTGGTACTGTTGTGGAGTGTAATACTGCTTATGAAGGAGCTAGAAATTCGACAGAAAAACATCGTGAACTGATTAAAGAACACGAGTGGGAAAAATACTTTCCATTTGATTTATTAGATGCAGAGGGACCTGATTTGGAACTTGATATTCCAAATGGGACTGTGTTAAAGAAAAATTATGTTGGTAAAAATTTAAAGAACTATCAATCTATGTTAGTATTATCTCATTTTAAAGGGCATGCGATGGGAGGATATGGAGGAGCATTAAAACAATTATCGATTGGATGTGCTTCTTCTAGAGGAAAAACATTGATTCATACAGCAGGGTATACAGATGATCAAACGAAATTGTTTCAAAACTTACCAGAACAAGATCGTTTCTTAGAAGCTATGGCAGATGCAGCTTCTAGTGTAGTGGATTACTTGAAAGGAAATATTGTATATATCAATGTGATGAAGAATATTTCAGTAGATTGTGATTGTGATGGGAATGCAAAAGCTCCTTGTATGCAAGATATTGGTATTTTAGCAAGTTTAGACCCAATTGCGATCGATCAAGCATGTTTAGATCTTGTATATGGTTCTAATGATCCTGGAAAAGAAAAATTGATTCAAAGAATTGAATCATTACATGGAGTACATACAATAGAAGCAGCAAATGAACTTGGATTTGGAACAAGAGAGTACGAACTTATTTCAATAAATTAGCGAGATATATCATCTCGTTTTTTTTTCTTTGTGCTATAATGTTATAGGATAGAGGTGTGAGATGATAGAATTTCAAAATGTTTCAAAAACATATAAAAAAACAACAGTACTTTCTAACATTAATTTAAAAATAGAAGATGGAAACTTAGTATGTCTTATTGGAGAGAGTGGTTGTGGAAAAACAACTACTTTGAAAATGATTAATCGTTTGATTACACCGACTACTGGAAAGATTTTATTTGATGGTCAAGATATTTCTAAGAAAGATGTAATCAAGTTAAGACGTAGTATTGGATATGTTATTCAACAAACAGGTTTATTTCCTCATATGACAGTTCGTGAAAATATTGAATTAATTTCTAAATTGAAAAAAGAACCAATGGAGAAAATTCATAAGAAAACATTAGAAATGATGAAGATGGTTGGTTTAGATGCAGAAAAATATTTAGATCGATATCCAACAGAATTATCGGGAGGACAACAACAGAGAATAGGTGTTGCTCGTGCGTTTGCTACGGATCCTAATATTATTTTAATGGATGAACCATTTAGTGCCTTAGATCCTATGACAAGGACGTCTTTACAAGATGAGTTAATAAAATTACAAGAACAATTTCATAAAACAATTGTCTTTGTAACACATGATATGGATGAGGCAATTAAAATTGCTGATAAAATTTGTATTATGGATGGAGGACATATTATTCAATATGATACACCAGAACAAATCTTAAAACATCCAAAAAATGATTTTGTAAAGAACTTTGTAGGTCCTAAACGTATTTGGACTAGTCCAGAACTCATAAAAGTAAAAGATATTATGGTTACAAGGCCAGTGACGTGTTCTAAGAATTTATCAATCTTTCAATGTATTAATAGAATGAAAATGATGAAAGTTGATACGTTGATGGTTGTTGAGAAAGATGGAACTTATTTGGGAAGTTTACATGCGTCTAAGTTAAATGAAAATAGTGATGTTCATGCGAAAGTAGAAGTGTACATGGATCAAGATAATATTCGTGCTTATGAAGAGGATTCGATTGTCGACGTATTAAAGCTTGTCGATAAAGAAGGATTATCAACACTTCCAGTTGTAAATGATAAGGGAAAATTAACGGGATTTGTAACTCGTAGTAGTTTGATTACTTCTCTTAGTCAACAATTTTTAACAGGGGGTGAGAAGTAATGAATTTTATCTCTTATATAGGAAATAACTATGAACAAATTATTTCTTTATTAATAGAACATATTGAACTTACGGTAATTGCTGTGGGACTTGCAATTTTAATTGGAATTCCAATTGGAATTTTAATTAGTTATGTAAAAAAGTTAAATAAACCAATTTTAGGTATTGCCAGTGTGATTCAAGCTATTCCTAGTATGGCATTACTCGGGTTTGCAATTCCATTTTTAGGAATTGGAACTTTGCCAGCAATTGTCATGGTTGTTTTATATTCGCTGTTACCAATTATTAAAAATACATATACCGGAGTGAATAGTATTGATGAAAATATGATTGAAGCAGCAGAGGGAATTGGTCTTACTAAGTGGCAAATTCTTTATAAAGTGCAAATTCCATTAGCGCTTCCAGTTATCATGGCCGGAATTCGTATTTCATCTGTAACTGCAGTTGGTCTTATGACAATGGCTGCCTTTATTGGTGGAGGAGGACTTGGATTTCTAGTATTTTCTGGAATTCGTACAGTAAATAATGCTCAAATCTTAGCGGGAGCCATTCCTGCTTGTTTACTCGCTCTTTTTGTAGATTATATTTTTGGTATTATTGAAAAACTCGTTACACCAGTTAGTTTACAAAAAGAACAAGGATATTCTAAAAAAGTACTTAAAAAGAAACGATTCCATCAAAAAATTATTTTAAGTATAACGGCTATTGTATTACTTCTGATCTTTATTATAACAAATATGATGAATCAAACGAATCGTGAATCTATTACTGTAGGAAGTAAAGATTTTACCGAACAGAATATTTTATGTCATATGGTATCTGATGTAATAGAAGATAATACTGATATTGTAGTGAATCGTAGTTGTAATTTAGGTGGTACTCAGATTTGTTTTGGAGCATTACAAAAGGGCAATATTGATTTATATATTGATTATACTGGTACTGTATATGGAGATACATTAAAATATACTCCAATTAATGATATAGACAAAGTATATCAAACTGTAAAGAAAGATATGAAAAATAAGTATCATATTGCAGTATTAGATCAGATGGGATTCAATAATACTTATGCATTAGCTGTTCGCAGTGATACGAAAGATCAATATCAACTTCGTACAATGAGTGATTTAGCTCGTGTTTCTAATCAATTAGTTATTTCACCAAGTTTAGAGTTTATTAATCGTCAAGATGGATTAGCAGGTGCTGCGAATGTTTATCATTATCAATTTAAAGATATTATAGGAATTGATGGTAGTCCCCGTTATACCGCACTTATCAATCATGAAAGTGATGTCATCGATGCTTTTTCTACAGATGGATTACTGAAGAAATTTCAATTAACAGTATTAGAAGATGATCAACATTTCTTTCCACCATATTATGCGATTCCAATGGTAAGAGAAGATACATTAGAAAAATATCCAGAAATTAAAGAGATATTAAATAAGTTAGGAACACAATTAAATAATGATATTATGAGAGAATTAAATTATCAAGTAGATGAACTTGGTAAAAATCCAGAGGAAGTTGCCAAAGAATTTTTAAAGACATTGCCAGCTGATTATTTTTAGTTAAAATAAAAAATCTTTAGAAAAATCTAAAGATTTTTTTTATGCGTTTGTTCTTTCAACAAATCACGAATTTCTTCTAATAAAATAATTTGTTCTTCTTTTTTCTTTTCTTCTTCCTTTTCTTGTTTATGAGTAAATTTAGAAACGATTTTAATAAAGATAAAAATACAAGAAGCGACAATTAGAAAGTCAATGACATTTTGTAAGAACATACCATATTGAATTGTAGCATCGCCAATTTTAATATGCAATGCTGAAAAATCTAATCCACCAATTAAAATACCAATGATAGGCATTAAAATATCATTGACCATAGAAGTAACAATCTTTCCAAAAGCAGAACCAATAATGACACCTACTGCCAGATCGATAATATTTCCTTTAGAAATAAATTGTTTAAACTCTTTTAATGTTGAGTTTCCTTTCTTTACTAGTTCATTTTTATTTTTCTTCAACTTAACCACCTCGATAATAGTAGAATAACATAACAATTTGGGAAATACAATCATATTTTAGAAGAATGATGTTCATAATAGAATTAACTAAAAAATAAAAATTATAAAAAAACACTTGATCGTGTGTAACTCACGGGTTGTATGATGAAGGTGTAAAAGATTGAAAGGAGAATCATTATGGAATATGTGAAATTAAATAATGGGGTAGAAATGCCAATATTAGGATTTGGTGTCTATCAAATTCCAAAAGAAGAAACAAAACAATGTGTCTTAGATGCATTAAACGTAGGATATCGAGCAATTGATACCGCACAGAGTTACTTCAATGAAAGAGAAGCAGGAGAAAGGCAAAAGACTCATCATGCACCAATTGTATCACCAGTACCAGATCTATCTTTGTACGATGTCATTTATCTTGGGAGTCCAGTGTATTGTGGTTACATGCCAAAAGAATTAGTAACAGCTTTAAAAGATATTGATTTCACAGGAAAAACAATTCGTCCATTTGTAACCCACGAGGGATCAGGACTTGCTCGTATTCCAAGTCAAATTCAAGAAGTATGTCACGGTGCTCAGGTTAGTAGGGGACTTGCCATCAAAGGTAGTCAAGTACAAAGAGCAAAAGAACAAGTAGCTGCTTGGATATAAAAGAAGTCGATTTTGATTTCTTTTTTTGATGATTCTAATCAGAAGAGAATCACTTTATTTTGGTTTCATCTAAAATAAAATCGTACCAACCAGTACGATTCTCCAAAAAAGAAAATAATAAATCGAAAAATGATTACCAATTAGCCATCATTTTCTGTTTGCACTAAATTGCTATAGTATTTTGTTTTTCCACTTAACACATCATCATAAAATCCTTGTTTCCAATGAATATAATTGATACTATTCTGAATTTTATTGATTTTATGTTCTAATTCTTTGAGTTTATTATCCAATATTTTTTTCCTCTCAGGAATGGTCTTTTCTCCAAGCAAACAAAGATCCAAATATTCTTTCATCTCGACAATACTCATATCACAACTTTTTAAACAAGATAAACTTTTAATCCATTCGATATCTTTATCATGAAAGACACGATAATTATTTTTATCTCGTTTGACATTGGGAATTAGTCCCCATTACAATAAAACTTTAATGTATCATAGGTGAATCCTGTTTTCTCACATGCTTGCTTCATTGTATATACCATTTATTTTTCCTCCTATTGAAATAAAATATTACTCGTGTGTAACTCACGATTTTTATAATTATATTCTATAAAATAGGGTAGTCTTTGTCAAGAAATGAAGTCTTCAATTTTTTTGTGTCAATATTTTAAACTTGTAAAAAATACAAGTTTTTTTCTTTTCTTGCAGGAATTAAAACACCTTATATGGAATGATAATAATAGGAGGCGATAAATATGATTGATTACAAAGTCGACGGATTTCAAAACGAGATTTGTTTCGCAGAAAAATTAAATGGAAACCGCGTGAAAGACTTAGAACCTGCCTATCAAAATATGATTGTCCAATTGTATGGCAAAGTCTCAAAGTGGAGAAAAGTAAAGGCATACGTTGACGAGAATAAAAAGAAATACGACATGGTTGTTGAAATTGGTAAAGTCAAAAAATTGATCAGTATTAAAAAGGGAATTAATAACTCAATGCATGTCGAAGGCATTTCAACCTTTGTCCATTTTTTAATTGAAATGAAAATCGGAAGAGAAAATGTCATGACTTATTTGAAATACCACTATGCTGATGGGACAACCAATGGCAAAGGTGATTATCGTATGTCAGCTCGTGAATATAAGGAATTACACCAGGAAGAAATACAGGAATTAAATCGTTGTCTTAATCATCCATATGTGATAAGACAAGCTATTGACCGTTTCATATTAATGGGTAGAAATTCCAATGAATCTGTGGACGGACTGATTTATGGCGTACTGAATGATTTTATTTTTATTCCTACTGAAGATATTATTCAGATGATTGAAACAAAGAGGGATGTTGAAATAACAGGTGTTCATTTCGGCCCATTATGTTGCCAACCAATGACTAGAAATTTAAATTACAATCCTCTTTATGAGAAAAAGCGTTTTTGTGTTCAGATTAAATGGTATGATATTTACGAAGATGCATTGGAATATATGAATAAGAAGTAGGAAGGTAACGGTGAAAATAAAAAAAAGTTAAGAAATTTACTAAAAAAGATTGTTTTTTTTCTTGTAAATAAAAGGTTTTGCTGAAGTTCTACTATTTTTTTGAAAGAAATGCTTGACATTTTTTTAAAATCACGTATAATTAAAAGTGCCTACTGAAATGCGGATGTAGTTTAATGGTAGAACTTCAGCCTTCCAAGCTGACTACGTGAGTTCGATTCTCATCATCCGCTCCATAGGTTATTACAGGAGATATGATTTATCTCCTTTTTTTGTGTCTTTCCCTCACGTAGTCTGCTTGGAATCCAAAATATTTTTGGAAAACCTGAAAAAGTTTAGCGTTCAAAATGTAAAAATGTCAAGTAAACATGATGAAATGAAAAATTGTTGTTCAATGTTTACATAATTTGATATAATAGGTGTATAAGGACATACTAGGAATAGGAAGGTGTTGAGCTATGAGGTATATTATGAATATGAATAGCTCTGGCTTTGATAAAATTAAAAGAGGTGTAAAAACACACGGCTATCGTTTATATGATCGTGTTGGTAGACACCTAAAAATTGGAGATGAAATCTTAATTCGTTTAGAGCCAGATTTAAAAGAATGCGTTTTGGTTCAAGTTGTAGGGATTGCTTATTATAAGACATTCTACGATATGTATGCAGATTTCTTTGATGTCGATTTCAAATATCGATATCGTTCTGTTCATGATATATTGAAAGAAACGTTTCATCATTGGTATACAGAAAAAGATGAAAAAAAATATGGGGCAATGGCCTTTAAATTCGTTGTAACAAAAACATTTTCAAAACTGTAAAATCATTTTACAGTTTTTTTTGTGATTGATTGTATCTTTCTTTTAAAACATGTTATACTAGATATGTAAATATAATAAGAAAGAAGGAATGATGAATGTTTAATTTAAAAGGTAGAGTTGCAGTTATTACAGGTGCATCTAGTGGTCTTGGAAAGCAAATGGCAAAAGGATTTGCCAGTCAAGGTGCTGATTTAGTAATTATGGCAAGAAGATTAGAACGTTTAGAAGAATTAAAGAGTGAATTAGAACAATTAGGTGTTCGTTGTTTATCAATTAAGTGTGATGTGACAAAGCCTGAGGAAGTGAAAAATGCAGCGTTAGAAGCAGCGAAGTTCTTTGGAAAAGTAGATATTTTAGTTAACTGTGCAGGATCTGCAAAAAATAATGGCGTTTTAAATATGACTGATGAAGAGTGGCAATTTACAATGGATACAGATTTAAATAGTGTATTTTATGTTACACGTGAATTTGCCAATATCATGAAAAAGAACAATTATGGAAGAATTATCAATATTGCATCTATGTATGGAATGGTTGGTAATATGGCAATGGATACAGTTGCATATCATTCTTCTAAAGGTGGAGTGATCAATTTTACAAGAGCTGTTGCTGCAGAACTTGCGAAATATGGAATTACATGTAATGCCATTTGTCCAGGATACTTTGATACAGAATTAACCCATGAGACATTAATTACTGAATCATTTACAAATTATATGAAAGCAACAGTTCCAGTAGGAAGATATGGCCATGAGGGAGAATTAAATGCTGGTGTGATCTTTTTAGCAAGTGATGAAGCAAGTTATGTCACTGGTGTGATTCTTCCAATTGACGGTGTATATACTGCTGTATAAGACCTTTTATGGTCTTTTTATTTTTGGTATAATAAAGATGGTGATAGGGATGGATCAAGAGAAAATTGGAAATCTGATACGGGATATTCGAACAAAGAACCATATGAGTCAACAACAGTTTGCCGAAAAATATAGTGTGACATATCAGGCTGTTAGTAAATGGGAAAATGGTAAGAATATGCCAGATATTGCAATCTTAAAACAGATTTGTGAAGACTATCACATGAATCTGAATGATTTATTAGATGCGAAAAAAACAAAGAAAAAACATACCAAAAAATGGGTGATAGGAAGTATTTTAGGAATTCTTGTTCTGTTCCTGGTCTTATTGATTTTTTTATTTACAAGACAAGATGGGTTTGAATTTAAGAAATTGACAGCTTCTTGTGATGATTTTACCCTTTACGGGAGTATTGCTTACACAGAGAGTAAATCATCTATTTATATTTCTAATATTTCTTATTGTGGGGAAGAAGACAAACAGAAATATCAAGAATTATTATGTATTTTATATGAAGAAGATGGAAAATCTAAAACAGAAATTAGTAGGTATCACTATCAAGAATCAGAACCGATTACGATAGAAGAATTCGCAAGTATGATTGAGTTACATGTCGATCATTATGAGAATACTTGTAATATATCAAAAGATGATAGTCTTCATTTGGAAATAGAAGCAACGGATTTAAATGGAAAGATTACAACGTATAAAATTCCATTAACGCTTTCTGATCATTGTAATTAGGCACTCAACTTTAGGTTGAGTGCTTTTTCAACTTCGTCTTGATTGTATTTTAAAATGACTTTTTTTACAATGAAAGGGAGGTGATATTTGTGAAAAAGAAAAATAGAAAAAGAATGATTAAAATTGTAATTTCTGTTTTAGTGCTGATCTTGATTTTATTGTTGATTGTACTTTTGTATTGTAATCAGAAACATACAAGTACCAAAACAGTAGAGGAAAAGACTCTGATGGTATTTGAACAGAAAGAGAAAGAAAAAGAATTTCAAACAGAAGGATATACATTAGAAGATGCGAATGTGATATTAAATCCCTATGGTAATTCTCCTTTAACCGCATTGATTTTATTTGAAACAGAAGAAGAGGTAAGTCCTACTGTTACCATCGTAGGAGAGGATGAACTGACTACCTTTACCCATACTTTTGAAGAAAATACAAAACATTACTTACCGATTTATGGACTTTATCCAGATAAGGAAAATGAAGTCGTGATTTCGTTTGAAGAAAAGGGAGAACAACAAGAAAAGACAGTTCTCATTCAAACAGAAGCACTTCCTGATGATTTTATTTTACCAACAGAAGTAACAGCAGATAAAGAACAATTATCGAATGATTTATACTTTTATACGCCATCTTCTTCCGGATATACTTGTGCCTATGATGTGAATGGAAATGTTCGTTGGTATTTGACAAACTATGCATTATGGAAGATAGACCGTTTAGAAAACGGACATCTACTTGTCAGTACAGAACGACTAGTGAATAGTCCATATTATATGACAGGATTATACGAAATGGATTTATTAGGAAAAATCTATACCGAATTTTCACTTCCAGGAGGATATCATCACGATTATTATGAAATGGAAAATGGAAACTTACTCATTTCTAGTGATGACTTTGAAAGTGGGACAGTTGAAGACTATATTGTAGAATTAGATAGGGATACAGGAGAAGTTGTCAAAGAATATCATTTAAATAAAATTTTAAATATGGAAGATGGAAAAAGTGAAAATTGGATTAGCTATGATTGGTTTCATAATAATTCAATTTGGTATGATAAAAAGACCAATTCCATTACACTTTCTGGTAGACATCAAGATGCAGTTATTAATATTGATTATGATAGTGGAGTGTTGAATTGGATTATTGGAGATCCTACGAATTGGAGTGAGGAATATCAAAAGTATTTCTTTACACCAATTGGAGATGATTTCGAATGGCAATGGAGTCAACACGCAGCAATGATCACTCCAGAGGGCTATGTATTTATTTTAGATAATGGAAATAATAAATCAAAAAAGGAAGAGGAATATGTTGCTGCTTCTGATAGTTATACAAGGGGTGTTATGTATAAAATCAATACAGAAGATATGACCATTGAACAGGTATGGCAATATGGGAAAGAAAGAGGAAGTGATTTCTATTCTCCATATATTTCTGATGTCGATTATATAGAAGAAAATCATTATATTGTCCACTCTGGTGGAATTGTTTACGTCGACGGCGAAAATTCTAATCAACCGGCAGGATTTAGTGAAAATGCAGAATTGAAGTCTGATACGGTGGAACTAATTGATGATGAAGTAGT
>ERZ1643251.1814-NODE-1814-length-23263-cov-4.816227_pt1 | contig 23263 bp, 21 predicted proteins | sample MGYA00579261_ERZ1643251 | MGnify/ENA primary metagenome ERZ1643251 (study PRJEB29033, sample SAMEA4952267) | chicken gut metagenome | biome: Broiler Chicken; feature: Gastrointestinal Tract; material: Caecum | place: Ireland | collected 2018 | study: Broiler... | reverse complement strand
AGGAATAAAATCTTCGGGGTCGGGTGCAAGTCCCAACCGGCGGTATAGTCCGCGACCCGCTTATAGAAGCGGCTGAACCGGTGACTTTCTCATATGAGGGAGAATTCCGGTACCGACAGTATAGTCTGGATGAGAGAAGAGATTCGTTTTTATCAGGTCAGAGGATCAGATAAGAATACTGTAAAAATGAGGAATGACCCCGGATGTTTCATCCGGGGTTTTTTATATCCGTGTGCCCGGTAAAGTTGGCCTATGATATAAAAAGCACTCTGTGCAGGATTTCCGGAAGATTGCCTTTTCACAACAAAATGTGCGCGCAGCGCAGAAGAAAAGGAGAGAAAAATATGGAAGCAAAAACAACAGTACAGACAACTCAGAGAAGCAAAGTAAAGGTGATCGTGCAGGTGGGTATGCTGGCAGCAATATCCATCATCCTGATGCTTTTCGAGTTTCCCCTGCCGTTTGCCCCTTCGTTTTATGAGATTGATCTGAGCGAAGTGCCTGTGATGGTCGGATGCTTTGCGCTCGGGCCGCTGGCGGGAGCAGCAATTGAACTGGTAAAGATTCTGCTGAACTTTGTCGTTACGGGAACAGACACTGCGGGTGTCGGAGAGATGGCGAATTTCATCATCGGATGTGCTCTCTGTGTTCCGGCGGGAATCATCTACAAGAGAAACAGCACAAGAAAGAACGCCCTTATTGGAATGATAACGGGCGTGTTGGTGATGACCGCTGTGGGATGTATTATTAATGCCTTTATACTTCTCCCGGCATATTCCGCTGCTTTCGGAATGCCCATCGACGCGCTGGTAGGGATGGGAACAGCGGTCAACCCGGCTATCAACAGCCTGACGACATTCGTTATATTTGCGGTGGCTCCGTTTAACCTGTTGAAAGGTGTCATCGTGTCAGTTGTCGTATTTCTTATCTATAAGAAAATTAGTCCGGTATTTCATATGCACTGAGCCTTTTGAACCTCGCGGCAGGTCTACGTTCCGCTTGGCTCGTTGCTCGCGGAAATAAAATAGTTGACAATATTTAATTCATATAATACAATACTCTTCGTAACATTTTTGTAATATCTGTAATATATATGAAAATATGAGCATATATTTTAAATATATCCGTAAAGATATTGCAATGAAATGTTTAGAGGAGGAGTATATGAGATATAATCAGAAGAGACGTATCCTGCTTACGGCGTATGCAGCCGCAGTAAGTTCTGTGCTGATGACAGGGTTTACAAGTATGGCGGCGGAAGTCAGGACAGATACGTCCAAAGCTAATATTGAAATACAGTCTTTTGGATGGAATTTATCCGGAAACACAGGAGGAATCTGCGGGGAAGTATTCGGAGATACGAAGGAAACTGTAGAAGAAGCGCATGAGGCATACCTCGTTAAAATGGAAGAGGAGAGAAAAGCCGCAGAAGAAGCAAAGAGACTGGCAGAGGAGCAGGCAGCCGCACAGGCGGCGGCAGAAGCAAAAGCGGCCGCGGACACAGAGCTTTTAGCGGCGCTGATTTTCTGTGAAGCGGGGAACCAACCCTATGAGGGACAGGTAGCCGTGGGTGCCGTAGTCATGAACCGTGTGCGAAGCGGCTCTTACCCGAATTCAATCAGCGAAGTGATCTATCAGTCCGGGCAGTTTACCCCGGCGATGACAGGATGGCTTGATTCTGTGCTCTCCAGCGGCGGGTATACAGACTCCGCCAGACAGGCGGCGCAGGACGCGCTGGCAGGCAGCAATCCGGTGGGAGACTGCCTCTATTTCAGTACCGGCGGGTATGGTATGCAGATTGGAGATCACTATTTCCATTGAGGACATCAGACAGATTTCTGATGAAAGACGGGCATTATGAGGATATCATCCCGCATTATTATCTTCTGTAAATAGAATAGGATCAAATACTATGGAAGCCTTTTCCAATGATCTCGCTTGTATTTGAGATCAGGATGAAGGCTTCTTTGTCATTTTCACGGATAAAATTACGGAGCCGTACAGCCTGTACGCGGTTTAGCGCGGTGAAAATGATGTATTTGTCCTTTCCTGAGTAAGCGCCCTTTGCATGACATACGCTGGCGCTGCGGTTAAGTGTATGGACGATAAAATCACAGATCGGCTCGGGGTGATCGCATACTACATTGAAATATTTAGAGAGATTAAAGCCTTCGATAAAGTTATCGATCATAAAGGAGCGGATCGCCAGACCAAGGAGGGAATAGAGGCCTGTCTCAATATCAAAAATAAAGAAGCCTGCGCCTGTGATCAGGGCGTCTGATATGAGCAGCGCCCGCCCAATGTCAAAGCTGGAATATTTCTTGAGAATCATGGCGACGATATCCGTTCCGCCACTGGACGCGCCGATGTTAAAGAGGATGGCTGAACCAAGGGCGGGAAGGGCAATGGCAAAGCACAGTTCCAGCATAGGCTGGTTTGTGAATGGACTGCTCATCGGATAGATCCTCTCTAAAGCAGAGAGCGCGAATGAGAGAAGAATGCTGCAGTATGCGGTTTTTGCGGCAAATTTCTTCCCCAGTACAAAAAGGCCGATCACAAGGAGAAGCATACTCATGATCAAATTGAAGTCTCCGGCGGAGATTACGCCGGATTTTGCGATAAGCACCGCAAGACCTGTGATGCCTCCGAATGTAAAGTTATTGGTAAATTTAAAAAAATAGGTTCCGAATGCAATGAGAAGAGTGCTGAAGGTCAGCATAAAAAAATACTGAAAGCGGTTTTTCATAAATGCCTCCTGTGTTTTCTTTTGTTTCGACGGAAAACATTAAATGTAATAAATATCTAAAACGAATTGTAATCTCTGGAATATGAAAAGTCAACGCATTAAGAGTGGATTGTCAGGAAAAACTAAGGCTTAGAGCTATTGTTCGCGAGAACAGCATTTGTGGAGGATATCAGTTATGGAGAGACATTTAGCGATCACAGATATATACGCGCGAGAGATTCTTGATTCACGGGGAAATCCCACCATCGAAGTGGAAGTATTGGCAGGAGAGGACACTGTCGGCAGAGCTTCGGTCCCGTCAGGAGCCTCTACGGGGAAACATGAGGCGGTGGAGCTGCGTGACGGGGAATCACGCTATGCTGGAAAAGGCGTGGAGCAGGCAGTGGAAAATGTAAACAGCCGTCTCGCCCATGCGGTCATAGGGAAGAATGTTTTTGAACAGGAGGAGATCGACCGGGCACTGATTCGTGCAGACGGAACCGAGGACAAAAGCGCTCTGGGCGCGAACGCGTTGCTGGGAGTGTCCATGGCGGCGGCAAGGGCAGCGTCCGCCGCGCTGAAAATGCCGCTTTACCGTTATCTGGGCGGCGTCCGGGGGAAAACAATACCGGTTCCCATGATGAACATTCTAAACGGGGGAGTCCACGCAGACAACACGCTGGATATTCAGGAATTTATGATTGTCCCGGTAAAGGAGACCACCTTCCGGGAGCGTCTGCGCATGTGCGCGGAAGTTTACCACTCTTTAAAGTCTGTGCTAAAAGGAAAGGGTATGTACACGGGCGTTGGAGATGAGGGCGGCTTTGCCCCGGATCTTAAGGACACAAGAGAAGCTCTTCGTATGATAAGAGACGCGGTGGAGCATACCGGCTACCGCATGGGGAGAGACATTAAGATTGCTCTGGACGCGGCGGCGTCAGAACGGGACAGCTACATTTTCCCCGGCGAGAGCAGGAGCCGGGGCAGCGAGATCATAAGGAGTACACAGGAGATGACCGCTTTCTATGAGGAGCTGATATCAGAATTTCCCATTTGTTCTATAGAAGATCCCCTTGATGAGGAAGACTGGGACGGCTGGAAGCTTCTGACAGAACGGATCGGCAGCAGGGTGCATCTTGTGGGCGACGATCTCTTTGTGACAAATACAAAAAGGCTGACAAGGGGGATTGAAATGAAAGCGGCGAACGCAGTGCTCATCAAAGTAAACCAGATCGGTACGCTGACAGAGGCCTTTGAGACGATCAGGACGGCGCAGGAGGCAGGATACCGCACGATCATCTCCCACAGATCCGGAGAGACGGAGGATACGTTTATTGCAGATATTGCCGTGGCATTTGGCGCAGGGCAGATAAAGACGGGAGCGCCTTGCCGTTCTGAGCGCGTGGCCAAGTATAATCAGCTCCTGAGGATAGAGGAGAACTTAGAGAAGTCAAAGACTCCGGTGCAAGCATGTGGGACGTCAATCTAGCAGCGATGCAGGCACCGGGGTATTAGACCTCGCGGCAGAGCAAAGTACAGCGGGATAAGGTATTAAAACCTTGTTAAGACAGGACGGCGGGCGGGTTGCGCTTTCGCCGTCCTGCTGATATACTTGTAGACAGCATCCATCCGTATACAGCGAGGCGTTAAGAATTTCAGAACTGCATGCTGTGTGGAGCAGGGCAGAGAGGAGAAAACAAAGATGAATACAAAGGCAGAGAAGGCATTGGACTATCATAAAAAAGGATATAACTGCGCGCAGGCAGTGGCCTGTTCTTTCTGTGAAGAATTCGGAGTAGACGAGGAAACCATGTTCCGCATCGCGGAGGGGTTCGGACTGGGAATGGGCATGATGGACATGTGCGGGGCCGTGACAGGCATGCTTATGGTCATCGGCATGGAGAACAGCATCGGAAAGCCTGAGAACGGAAAACTGACCAAGGCGGATACATATAAGAAGGCGAGAGAGTATGCGGCGAAGTTTAAGGAGAAGAACAGTACCTACTACTGCCGTGAATTAAAAGGTGTTGAGAGCGGGACACCGATCGTAAGCTGCGATCAGTGTATATTAGATGCTGTGGCGCTTACAGAAGAATATCTGGCGCAGAAGTGAGGGAGGAATTGTATGATGTATGAAAAATTGTCAAAGAGGGCACTGTACTGTATGTATGTGGCAGGAATCATAACGGGAGCGGTTGTTCTGGCCATTCTTGGGGCGGCAGGAATCTTTTGGATCTTCCCGCAGGATATTACTGTTGGAAAATGGATTTTGCTCATCCTTGCGGCTCTGACACTGGCGGACGTGCTGATCAGTCCTTATTTCCGTTATCACCGCTACAGGTACTGCATCAATGATGAATGTATTGACGTGATCGAGGGATACCTGTTCGTGAAACGCAACATCGTTCCCATCGAGAGGTTACATAAGCTCCAGACAAAGAAGGGTCCCATTGACCAGATGTTCAAGGTGGCCAAGATGGTAGTGACCACAGGCGGCGGCGATGTGACGCTCTCTTTCCTTGAAGAGGAGAAGGCAGAGCGGCTTGCGGAGAGCCTGCGCAAGAGGATCAATGAGATCGCGGCAGAACAAAGAGAAGAACAGAGGGCGTACTATGGAAGAGAATAAAAGGTTTCGCAATCATATATCAATCATTGTGGAGCAGACAGGCGGCATACTGATCGCTCTTTTGATTATTTTAGTGCCTCAGCTTCTGGAGAATATCAGAGATATCACGGACATTACGGAGGCGGGCATGCAGCTTCTGAGCGGAAAAGGCATGCTGGTTAATCTGGGGATTTTGCTGGTTCTGTTTGTGATTGTGGGATGGCAGGTGCTTGTATGGGCAAGGACATATATATCCATTCAGGAAAATGCCATTGTGATAGACAGAGAAACATTGAACAGAAAGAAGGATACAATTGGAATCCGCAATATATCCAATATCAATATGGAGCAGAATCTTTTTGAGATGCTTATCGGGACATGTAAGCTGAAACTAGATACAAACAGCCGTTCCACTGCGGACAGCACGGATGTAAAGATCGTGTTGAAGAAAGAGGCTGCCCTGCGTTTTAAGCAGGAGATTGAGGGACGGATGCGGGAAATATACAGAGAACGGTGGGACAGAGCGAGGGCAACGGCGACATCTGAGGAAAGGAAAGCTCTGCTTTATGGGCAGTTTCACGACCATGGCACAGTCCCGGCTTCATCAGAGGAAGCAGCGGGATACTTCGGAGAAATGCAGGCAGAGGGAATGCAGGCAGGGGAAATACTGGCCGGGGAAATGCAGGAAGAGGAGTTCGATATTCGTGCTGATTTTGGCGAAATTTTACAGCACGGACTTTTTTCCATCAACATTATATCACTGGTGATCCTGATCCTCGGTGTTGCGGGAACTGTCACCACAGTCATAAGTATTCTGAATGAACCGGATCTGATGCAGTCGGTTCTTGGCGCGGCATCTGGCATCATCGCTGCGGTGATCGTTGTATTTTCCGCCTTGTGGGATACGGTAAAGGATTTTGTGAGATACTATGATTTTCGGACAAAACGGGCGGGAGATAAGCTTCATATCAAGTACGGCTTGTTCAAGAAAATTGAATACACGATCCCGGTTGACAAGATACAGGCATTGAAGATCAGACAGTCCTTCATCGCCAGAATAGGGAAACGCTACATGGCAGAGATCGTCAATGTGGGAATGGGCGACGATCAGTCAGAGAAAGATTCCTTTCTGATTCTTTATGGGACAGAGGAGAGGCTGAAAGAACGTCTGCATATTCTGCTCCCGGAATTTTCCGGTGCGGCGGAGCTAAAGACAGAGCGCCTTCCGGCTTCTGTGTGGGCGGCATGGGCGGTTCCGGGCGCGGTATACACATTGTGCGTCATTGCGCCGACAGTGGCGGCATATGTGATCTTCAACAGGGAATATACGATGTGGGTCTTGATTGCCGCAGCAGTTTTGGAACTGTTCCTTTTATTGGGAATGGTATTAAAATACAGGACAGACGGCACAGGAGCTGGAAAAGAATTCCTGAAAGTGTCGAGGGGTTACTTTGGACGGAACTATCTGGCAGTTCGATATCAGAATATCCAGTATGTAAAGTTCTCCCAGAATCCGGTGGCAAGAGCCTTCGGCCTGAAAAAGGGAGAGGCACATCTTCTGGCAGCTTCCATGAATTCCACACACGCTATTCCATATTTTAAAAATGATGTGGATGAAAAAATAAAAAAAGGAATGCTTGCTTATCCTAAGCGTGTGATATGATAACAGAAAACGGAGGGATTGTCTGTGTGTGATGTAAAAAAATTTGAACAAATTTATCAAGAGATAGAAACACTCCAGCCAGAGGATACAATGCAGCTTGTTCTGGAAGCAGAGACGGAAGATCAGAGAGCATTTTATGAGATGGTCGGAGACTTCCTTTTGCAGTTAAGACAGAAAAAAGCAATAGAAGGGAATCTGTTTTAGTGAAAAAATATATAGTGATAGCCGGTGTAAATGGTGCGGGAAAGTCTACTTTGTACCAGACGATACCGGGACTGAAGGCTATGCCAAGGGTTAATACAGATGAGATTCTAAAAGGATTTGGAGACTGGAGAAATATACAGGATGTTATGTGTGCCGGTAAGATCGCGGTGCGAAAAATGTCAGAGTATTTTTCTCAAGGCGTGACTTTTAATCAGGAAACTACGCTCTGTGGAAAAACAATCATCCAGACTATTCAAAAAGCGAAAGCCTTAGGGTATTGTGTGGAGGTACATTATATAGGAGTAGAGACCCCTGATATTGCAAAATCAAGAGTTGCGTTGCGCGTTCAGCGTGGAGGGCATGGGATACCGGAAGCGGATATTGAAAGAAGATTTACAGAAACATTCGTAAACATGAATAAAATATTGCCCATATGTGATCTGGTGATTTTTTACGATAATACAGAAAAGTTCAGAAGGTTTGCGATTTATCGTAATGGGAACCCCGCGAGGATTTCCCAGAGAGTACCCGATTGGTTCAAACAGCTAAAGCTATAATAAGCATAATAATTACAGACAAGGAGATCAGACATGAGTATACACGACCTTACAGCATATGAAGTGATACAGGAGAAAGGCCTCTCGGATCTAAGATCCGAAGGTGTCCTTCTGCGCCATAAAAAGACAGGGGCGAGGGTGCTCCTTATGGAAAATGATGATGAGAACAAGGTGTTTGCCATCGGCTTCCGCACTCCACCCTCAGACAGTACGGGAGTACCCCATATCATGGAGCACTCTGTTCTTTGCGGTTCCAGAGAGTTCCCGGTGAAGGATCCTTTTGTGGAGTTGGTAAAGGGGTCTCTTAACACATTTTTGAACGCGATGACTTACCCGGACAAGACAGTGTACCCTGTGGCGAGCTGCAATGACAAGGACTTCCAGAATCTGATGCACGTTTACATGGACGCCGTATTTTACCCGAACATCTATCAGCATGACAAGACCTTCCGTCAGGAGGGATGGAGCTACAAGTTGGACGCGCCGGACGGGGAACTGGCGATTTCCGGCGTTGTATATAATGAGATGAAGGGCGCATTCTCATCCCCTGAGGGAGTGCTGGACCGTGTGATCATAAATTCCCTCTTCCCGGACACATCCTATGCCAATGAATCCGGCGGGGACCCCGAGGTGATCCCGGAGCTGACATACGGACAGTTCCTTGATTTCCACAGAAAATATTATCATCCGTCCAACAGCTACATCTATCTGTACGGAGACATGGATATGGAGGAAAAGCTGAGATGGCTGGATGAAAAATACCTCTCAGACTTTGATAAGACCGAGGTAGACTCTGCCATCAGATATCAGGAGCCGTTCGCTGAGATGAAGGAGATCGTGCAGGAGTATTCTATAGCGGGCGATGAAAGTGAGACGGATAATACCTATCTTTCTTACAATAAGGTGATCGGGACATCTCTGGATGAGAAACTCTACCTCGCATTTCAGATACTGGATTACGCACTTCTGTCAGCGCCGGGAGCGCCCCTTAAGAAAGCGCTTCTTGACGCGGGCATTGGAAAAGATATTATGGGTTCTTATGATAACGGAGTGTACCAGCCTGTTTTCTCCGTCATTTCTAAGAATGCGAACATAGAGCAGAAGGAAGAGTTTATCCGCGTGATCGAGGATACGCTTACTGATATTGTCAGGAACGGAGTGGATAAGAAAGCGCTCCGTGCAGGGATTAACTATCATGAATTCCGTTTCAGAGAGGCGGATTTTGGAAACTATCCAAGAGGACTGATGTACGGACTTCAACTGTTCGACAGTTGGCTCTATGACGAGGGAAAACCATTTATCCATATAGAGGCAATTCCCACATTTGAGTTCTTGAAAGGTCAGGTGGAGACAGGGTATTTTGAAAAACTGATCCAAGAATACCTGCTTGACAACACACACGGAGCGATCGTAATTATCAGGCCGGAGAAGGGACGCACCGCGCGGATGGACAGGGAGTTGGCAGAGAAGCTCAAGGCTTACAAAGAGAGCCTTTCCGCTGGTGAGATCGAAGCATTGGTCCGTTCCACAAAAGAACTGGAGGAGTATCAGGAGGAAGAGTCCTCTCCTGAGGATCTGGCGAAGATACCTGTGTTAAAGCGGGAAGATATCTCCCGCGAGACCGCGCCTGTCTATAATGAAGAGACGGACGCGGACGGTGTGAAGCTGGTACACCATAATATAGAGACAAATGGCATCGGCTATGCGACGCTCATGTTTGATCTCTCCGGCATCCGCGAGGAACTTCTTCCCTATGTGGGAATCTTACAGAGCGTCCTCGGCATTATTGATACGACAAACTATGAGTACGGCGAACTGTTCAATGAGATCAATGTACACACAGGCGGCATCGGCACATCTTTAGAGCTTTACGCAGATGTGACGAAAGTGAAGGAAAAAGAATTCCGCGCGACATTTGAGATGAAGGGCAAGGCGCTCTATCCGAAGCTGGACGTGCTCTTCTCTATGATGCGCGAGATACTGATGGAATCAAAGCTGGACGATGAGAAGCGGTTAAAGGAAATCCTTGCGATGCTCCGTTCCCGGCTCCAGATGTCTTTCCTCTCTTCCGGGCATACGACGGCAGCGCTGCGTGCATTGTCCTACACATCGCCGATCGCCAAGTTTAAGGACGATACGGACGGCATCGGATTCTATGAGGTCGTTAAGGCTATCGAGGAAGACTTTGAAGGGCATAAGGAAGAACTGATCCGTAACCTGAAAATGATTGCAAAGAAGATTTTCCGCGCAGACAATCTGATGGTAAGCTATACATCGCCAGAGGAAGGACTGGCGCCGATGAAAGAAGCGTTCTCTGTCGTGAGAAACGGATTAGGCGACAGCACAGCGGAGGGAGGCAATGCCGACGCAGACAAAGTGGGGCGTGATGTGCAGATATCAGGAGCGTCGGCCTCAGAGGAAGCTGCATTAGAAGCGGCATCGGAAGACGCCTGCATTATCCACTGTACGAAGCGCAACGAGGGATTTAAGACTTCTTCGAAAGTGCAGTATGTGGCAAGAGCCGGGAATTTCATTGACGGCGGCGCGGATTACACGGGTGCGCTCCAGATATTGAAGGTCATTTTAAGCTATGACTATCTGTGGCAGAATGTCCGCGTAAAAGGCGGGGCTTACGGCTGCATGAGTAATTTTAACCGCATTGGTGAAGGGTATCTTATTTCATACCGCGACCCGAATCTTGAGAAAACGATTGAAGTATACAAAGGCGTTGTGAATTATCTCGAGAACTTCGACGTGGATGACCGCGACATGAACAAGTTTATCATCGGAACGATCAGCAATATAGACCGTCCTATGAACCCGGCGGCAAAGGGAAACCGTTCCATGAACTTGTATATGAACCACGTGTCGGAAGAAATGCTGCGAAGAGAAAGAGACGAGATCCTAGACGCGGATCAGAGCGATATCCGCGCGCTTGCCAAGGTCGTGCGCGCCGTGCTGGAGGCAGAGCTTTTGTGCGTGATCGGCAGCGAGGAGAAGATCGAGGAGCAAAAAGGTCTGTTCATGGAAGTAAAGACATTGAGCTGATGTCTGTAGAGGAGAATAATATGTCAGAGAATAAGATACAGAAAGTTTCATCACCCCTCATACGGCTGCCTCATGTGCGTTCTTTCGGCGTGATCGGGGATCCGGGTTGTGAGGGGTTGGGAACTTATAATATGAAGGTTTATGCAGGAGCGTTGGAAGAGACGGCGGAAGATGACATCACGCTTATCGCGGGGGATATGGTTCCCACAGGTACAGGGCATTATTACCGCATGGTAAATGATCTTACAGAGATCATCGCGCAAAATGCCGTCTATGTGCTGCGCGGTAACCATGATACCGGAGCTTACGGAGACTATTACGGACTGCACAATTATGCGATTATTGCAGATGGTTTTACAGTGATCGTGCTGGACAACGCCATGCGCACGTTCGAGGAGGAAGGATTAAAGCTCTTATCCGAGGTGCTTGCCATGCCCGAAGTGACACAGGCGGTCATTGCTTTCCACATCCCGGTGCCGAACCATTTTATCCCGAATTCTGTTTCAGAGGAAGAGTACAGGCGGCTTAAGGCGGCTTTTGAGCCGTGGAAACACAAGGTGAAATATCTGGTGTGCGGTCATGTCCACTCCCGGTTCGTGGATGAGATCGAGGGAATCCCGCTGATCTGCAGCGGCGGAGGGGGCGCCATGATCGAGGATGTGTCCGAAGAGATCCGCGCCTGTGATGTTGACCACCATGTTGTTCATTTCTCTATGGACGGGGAAGAACTTACATGGAGATTTCAAGATCTGCCCGACGGATGCTACGCGGCGGAGCGCAGAGACGGCATCCTCAAGGAAAAGCTGGAGGAGACCGTAAAAGCTGAGCTGATGGCACATTTGAAATATCTGAACTTTGCCGACCGGGCGCGCAGGAGAGGCATGGATAAGATCGCGAATCTTTTTGAGGCGCTGGCTGATTCAGAATATTATCATGCCCGCAATTTCTATTCTGTCCTTGAGAAGCCGTCTGCCTTCATGGAGTCGGTCGGGAACTTTGTAAAGGGTGAAACCTTCGAGTACGAACAGCTTTACCGGGTACTGGGCGATTATGCAAAGTCAAACAGCGCGCCGTTATCTGAACAGGCGTATCAGGCGGCTGCCGCGGCGGAGAAGGTTCACGCGAAACTGCTTTCCGAGGCATCGGATATGGAGAAGTTTAAAGAAGAGCAGGTGCTCGTGTGCCCGATCTGCGGTTACGTCATGTGCGGGGAGGAGATTCCCGAGAGATGCCCTGTGTGCGGCGGCCCGGCGAGGCAGTTTAAGAAGTATGAAGTTTAAAGAGAGGACTATTTAAGGAAAATTCAGTTTTTTATTAAGAGGGCGTCTTTTTCCGGTTTTGTGCTGGAAAAAGCAGAAACGAGAAAAGCAGATGGGGAAAATATATGAGAGAAAATTTTAGATCCGGGTTTGCCACACTGATCGGCAGACCGAACGTAGGAAAGTCCACATTGATGAACCGGCTGATCGGACAGAAGATCGCGATTACGTCCAACAAGCCGCAGACCACGAGAAACCGTATCCAGACTGTGCTTACAACAGAGGAGGGACAGATCGTGTTTGTGGATACGCCGGGTATCCACAAGGCAAAAAATAAGCTGGGCGAATACATGGTGAATATCGCCGAGCGTTCTTTAAATGAGGTGGACGTCGTGCTCTGGCTCGTGGAGCCGTCCACGTTTATCGGGGCGGGCGAGCGCCACATTATCGACCAGCTTAAAAAGGTAAAGACGCCTGTGATCCTTGTCATCAACAAGGTTGACATGGTGAAAAAGGAAGACCTGCTCCCGGCGATCGACCTGTACCGGAAGGAATATGATTTTGCAGAGATTGTACCTGTATCCGCGCGGAGCGGAGACAATACAGACGAGCTTGTGAAGGTGATATTAAACTATCTCCCATACGGGCCGCAGTTCTATGACGAGGAGACGGTGACTGACCAGCCGGAGCGCCAGATTGTGGCGGAGCTCATCCGCGAGAAGGCGCTGCACAGCTTAAATGAGGAGATCCCTCACGGCATTGCTGTTGCCATTGACCGTATGAAGATGGAGCGCAAAGTCATGCACATCGACGCTACCATCATCTGCGAGAGGGATTCTCACAAAGGAATCATCATCGGAAAGCAGGGTGCCATGCTTAAGAAGATCGGCAGTACGGCGCGCTATGAGATCGAGAGGCTTTTGGACTGTAAGGTGAACTTAAAGCTGTGGGTCAAAGTACAGAAGAACTGGAGAGACAGCGATTACCTGATGAAGAACTTCGGGTATAGGGAAGATGAACTGTAAAGAATAAAAAGAGCGATGTCAAGGCATATTTCTCTAAAAGCCTATGGTATTTTTTATACAGTATAGTCGTTTCGGAAATCGGAGAACCTATTATATATCAAAGGGAATTGTCCGACGCGGGCAGTCCCGGACACATATGAAGAGGTGGAGCGATGAGCGAAATGTACTGGGAGCAGTTTATGACAACAGGAAGCGTGGCAGATTATCTTACCTATAAAATGGGACAGCAGGATGCTGTGCGGGACAAGGGAATGAACGGCCGTATTCAGGACGGTCAGACAGGGAGAGGAGAACGTGAATCAGATCGTACTGACGGGCATGGTGCTCTCCACGATGCCGGTAGGGGAATATGACCGGAGAGTGGTCATACTGACAAAAGAACACGGGAAGATATCAGCGTTTGCAAAGGGATCAAGGCGCCCCAACAGTCCGCTGGTGGGCGCGGTGAATCCCTTTTCCTTCGGAGAATTTACGGTGTACGAGGGACGAACCTCTTATACGATCCAGTCAGCTGTTATCTCCAATTATTTTGCAGAGCTGAGAGAGGACATGATCGGGGCGTACTACGGATTTTATTTTCTGGAGTTTGCCGATTATTATACGAAAGAATTTAACGATGAGCGGGAGATGCTAAAGCTGCTCTATCAGACTTTGCGGGCACTGATCAATCCCCATATTCCAAATCAGCTCATCCGCTACATATTTGAACTAAAGGCGCTGACCATTAACGGGCAGGCGCCGCAGGTCTTTCAATGTATTACCTGCGGGGATAAAGACAGACCGACAGTGTTCAGCGCCTCAAAGGGCGGACTCGTGTGCAGTGAGTGCAGCGGCGGAGTGATCGACGGCATGATACTGAACAACTCCACATTATATAGCATGCAATATATAGAATCCAGCAGTATCGAGAAGCTATACACATTTAATGTGACGGAAAAAGTGCTGGCAGAACTGGGGAAAGTCATGGAACGGCTCATGGAAGTGTATGTGGGAAAGAAATTTAAATCATTGGAGATACTGGAGACTTTATTATAGAAAACTAAAATGCGGTCATATGACCGCATTTTTGATTGACATCTTTAATATGCAATAGTATACTTTGCGTATAGAGCAAAGAGGTGATGTAACCTGTGCAATACAGCTGAAAAGAAAAAAATAGAGGGTTTTCTTCGAGAGGTGAGGAAGCTTGCGCAAAAAAGAGATTTTGATTTTGTGCCCCGCAGAAAGAACCTGTTAGCTCTGTCAAAGTATGGACTTACGGTATATGATGCGAGAGAGATTTTGGCAGAATTAAAATCAGAGGATTACTATAAGGGACCCAAAAAGGATTTTACAAAGCCGGGAGAGATTTGGGAGTTTAAGAGACAGATCAATGGTACGTGGTTTTATATTAAACTCAAGATTGTGGAAAATGCAGGATATACTGTTCTGAAATGTATAGGGTTCCATGAGGATGAGTTTTCGAAGGACAGTATGAGGTGAATGGATTTATGGAAAGATATTGCGATAAGTGTGAAAAGGGAGTAAGAACCGCGATTGTAACAAAGAGGGAAGCATACGAGGTCATGGGAGAACGGATTGAGGTTGATGCAGACGTTCTTGTGTGCAGTGAATGTGGGGAAGAGTTGTTTTGTGAGGAACTCGATCAGAAAACATTAGTCTCTGCTTACAATAAATACAGGCAGAAGCATAAGCTGCTCATGCCGGAGGAGATCAAAAGGATCAGGGAGCAGTATGGACTGAGCCAGAGAGGATTTGCGCAAATTTTGAACTGGGGCGACAAGACAATCCACAGATATGAAAATGGTTCCTTACAGGACAAAGCGCACAACAGTCTCCTGTTTTTTTTAAAAGAGCCTTGGAATATGAGAAAATACTTGGAGGAAAACGAGATCTCTATCAGCAGCCGGAAAAAGGAACGTTTGCTGGAAAGGGTCAACGAACTTGAAATCGAACGCCGCAGGCATTTGAGCGGGGCGGTGATCGAGTATTTTCTTGCATTGGAGCCGTGCGAGGAAAACGGGTTTAAGCCGTTTGACTATTTGAAGTTTTGCGCGATGGTATCTTTTTTTGCTTATAAAACTCAAGGTTTGTCAAAACAGAGGCTGACAAGACTTCTAAGCTATTCGGACATGATGTTTTACAGAAAAAAAGGAGTATCTATTTCCGGTGCTCAATATATAAATTTCCCATATGGCCCCGTGCCGAAAAATTATGATCTTCTCCTTGGCATGATGGAAACGGAACATATCATCCGCATTGATCGGGAACTTTGCGGAGAACTTGAGCAGGAGAGGATAGTCTGTGAGAACGGAATGAAAGAAAATCCGTTGACAGAGGGGGAACATCAGATACTGCAAAGAGTACAGGAAAAACAGGCAGAAGTTTTCACGGATTCCATGCTTGATAAGGAGCTTCGCGCGGTGGGAAGCTCCATAGACAATGGAGAGGTGTTTTCATATGCACACGCGGAAAAACTCCCGGCGCTCATATAAGCAGAAATTCGGGAAAGCATTAAGAAGAATGCTGCCGTGCAATGTTACTCTGGCAAATCCCTTGAAAAATATGGTTACACCCGTTATAATAAGTACCAATTGAGTAAAAGAATGTGAGGAACATATATTATGGTTGAAAAGACAATGGATAAGATTGTAGCTCTGGCGAAATCAAGAGGATTTGTATATCCGGGTTCCGAGATCTACGGCGGGTTGGCAAACACATGGGACTACGGTAATCTTGGCGTGGAGTTAAAAAACAACGTTAAAAGAGCGTGGTGGAAGAAATTCGTGCAGGAGAACCCATACAATGTGGGAGTTGACTGCGCCATCCTTATGAACCCGCAGACATGGGTGGCTTCCGGGCATCTCGGGGGTTTCAGCGACCCGTTGATGGACTGTAAGGAGTGTCATGAGCGTTTCCGCGCGGATAAGATCATCGAGGACTACTGCGAGGAGAAGGGTATCGCGCTGGAAGGCTCGGTAGACGGCTGGTCTCAGGAGCAGATGAGCGCGTTCATCGAGGAACATCAGATCCCCTGCCCGACCTGCGGTAAGCATAACTTCACGGATATCCGTCAGTTTAACCTGATGTTCAAGACTTTCCAAGGTGTGACCGAGGACGCGAAGAACACGGTATATCTCCGCCCGGAGACGGCGCAGGGTATCTTTGTAAACTTCAAGAACGTGCAGCGTACATCCAGAAAGAAGCTGCCGTTCGGCATCGCGCAGATCGGAAAATCCTTCCGAAACGAGATCACGCCGGGTAACTTTACTTTCCGTACAAGAGAGTTCGAGCAGATGGAGCTTGAGTTCTTCTGCAAACCGGACACAGACCTTGAGTGGTTCGACTACTGGAAGAGCTTCTGTCTGAACTGGCTGTCCTCACTGGGACTCAAGGAGGATGAGGTTCGTTACCGCGACCATGATAAAGAGGAGCTGTCCTTCTACAGCAAGGCAACGACTGACGTGGAATTTCTCTTCCCGTTCGGCTGGGGTGAGCTGTGGGGCATCGCTGACCGCACGGATTATGACCTGACACAGCATCAGAATGTATCCGGTCAGGATTTGACCTATTTTGATGACGAGGCAAAAGAGAAATATATTCCATACGTGATCGAGCCGTCGCTGGGAGCGGACCGTATGGTGCTCGCATTCCTTTGCAGCGCGTATGACGAGGAGAATATCGGTACAGAGGAGAAGCCGGACATGCGCACTGTGCTCCATTTCCATCCGGCGCTGGCTCCGGTGAAGATCGGGGTGCTTCCTCTTTCCAAGAAGCTCAACGAAGGAGCAGAGAAGATTTTTGCGGAGCTGAGCAAGTATTACAACTGCGAATTTGACGACCGCGGAAATATCGGTAAGCGCTACCGCCGTCAGGACGAGATCGGCACACCGTTCTGCGTGACATACGACTTTGAATCTGAGGAAGACGGGGCAGTGACCGTGCGCGACCGCGACACCATGGAGCAGGAGAGAATCAGGATCGAGGATCTCAAAGCATACTTTGAGAAAAAGTTCGAGTGGTAGAATATAGTTACAGTTCACGGAGCGCCATTCGTAAAACCGCACTGTGTGCTTATTGTGGCTACCGCCACTGTTTTATTCATGAAAATGCGCTCCCTGCGTCTGTCTTAAGGCCGTCTGCCCTTTATGCGGGCATAAAGCAGCCGGCCTCAAGCATACGAGTGAACTGTAACAACATATACGGGGGAAATGTTTCGCAGAGGGATATTTCCCCTTTTCTGTATCCGCGCAGCGGCTGACAGACCCCAAATGCGCAGAACAAAAGTATAGCACAAGAGCACAGCATAAAAGCATAGGATAAAAGACGGAGGCTGCAAATGGCAATGGGCGTATGCTTCCCGGCAGTTTGCGGATATACTATAAAAAACCAATAAGGTAGAAAGGAACAACGATTATGGAGCGGAAAAATATATGGACAACCTACAGTGAACAGCAGTTACAGGAGCTTGACAGCATCAATGAGAAATATAAAGCATGTCTTGATGCCGGGAAAACGGAGCGCGAGTGCGTGGAGATCACCATCCGCATGGCGGAGGAAGCCGGATACCGGAACTTAAAAGATGTACAGGCTGCCGGAGAGAGTTTAAAAGCCGGAGATAAGGTGTACGCAGTGAACATGGATAAGATGCTCGCCCTGTTCCGCATCGGTTCGGAGCCGATCTCGTCGGGCATGAATATCCTTGGGGCGCACATTGATTCCCCAAGAATTGATGTGAAACAGAATCCTCTGTATGAGAACGAGGGATTTTCTTATCTGGATACCCATTACTATGGCGGTATCAAGAAATACCAGTGGGTGGCACAGCCTCTTGCCCTGCACGGGGTAGTCGTGAAAAAGGACGGCACAGTGGAAAAGGTGTGTATTGGGGAGGAGGCGTCCGATCCGGTGTTCGTCATCACGGATCTGCTCGTTCATCTGGCGCAGGAACAGCTTGAGAAGAAGGCTTCCAAAGTGATCGAGGGTGAGAAACTGGATCTTCTTATCGGCAACTGTCCCCTTGAAGAAGTGTTAGAGGCGGGCAGCGACAGCAGAAAAAAAGAACAGAAGGACGCTGTAAAGGCAAATGTCCTTCGCCTCTTAAAAGAGAAGTACAACATGGATGAAGAAGATTTCTACTCTGCGGAGCTTGAGATCGTTCCTGCGGGGAAAGCGCGCGACTGCGGAATTGACCGCAGCATGATCCTTTCCTACGGGCAGGATGACAGAGTGTGCGCCTTTACTTCTCTGTTCGCCATGCTCGATGTCAAGAAAGCGAAAAAGACAGGATGTTGTCTTCTGGTAGATAAAGAGGAGATCGGAAGCGTGGGCGCCACGGGAATGCACTCGCGGTTCTTTGAGAATACAGTTGCAGAGCTGATTGCCATGACAGAGGGCGAGTCGGAGCTGAAAGTCCGCCGTGCGCTCTCCAGTTCAAGGATGCTTTCCTCTGACGTGAGCGCAGCGTATGATCCCATGTTCGCGGAGGCCTTTGAGAAGCGCAGTTCTGCGTTCTTTGCCAATGGGATCACCTTCAATAAGTTTACAGGCAGCCGTGGGAAATCCGGCTCCAACGACGCCAACGCTGAGTATATCGCGGCTCTTCGCAAGGCGATGGATGACGCGGGAGTAGCGTACCAGTTCGCGGAGCTTGGCAGAGTAGATCTCGGAGGCGGCGGAACCATCGCATATATCATGGCAAACTATGGGATGGAAGTCATTGACAGCGGCGTGGCAGTGCTGAATATGCACGCGCCCTATGAAGTGTCCAGTAAAGCGGATGTGTATGAGGCGGTAAAAGGATACCGCGCATTTTTGAAAATGTAAATTTTTTTCAGGGGATGTCACTGGGAAAAAGTGATAAAAAAACTCCTTAAATTTTGTGCATTTTTACAAGTACAGGAAAAGAATATAAAGTTGACAAAAAATATCCAGATTGATATACTTTTAACAAGTCAGGTGATAATATGTTATTTACGAGAGAAAGTGATTATGCAATACGAGTTGTCCGTGCTTTGAAAGACGGAGAAAAGAAAAGCATTCGCCAGATATGCGCGATTGAGGAAATACCGGAGGCATTCTGCTACAAGATCGTCAAGAAATTACAACGTGCCGGGGTGGTTGAGATTATCCGCGGTACAGGCGGCGGCTGCCGTTTGAAGAAACAACTGTCAGAGCTGACCCTCTATGATGCGGTAACTGCGATTGAACCGGGTTTTGCGGTGATGGATTGTGTACACCATTTTTGCAGCCGCAATACTGACGAAGAAAAATGCAGAGTGCACAAGGAGCTGCTTTCAATCCAGCATGCGGTGGAAGAGCTTTTGAGAGAAAAGACATTTTGCGATATTTTAAGCGATTGACACGGGAAATGTACTCCGTGCCGGGATGCGCACTGCGGCGGAGAGGAAAAATGCTGCTTTTGCAGCCTGCCGCAGGCGGAGAATCCTGTTAGGCGGGATTTTTTGTCGAATAAAACTGGATTATTTTAATCCACTTTCAAACGGGGACATGTTATCACGGAAGATCACTTTAAGAGCAAGAAGGACAAGGTAGGAGGTATTACAAATGAATCAGTGTTATGGATGTACCACATGTGAGAGCGCGGACAAACCGCTGGAGGGATTTATCAGGGAGCTTCCCTTTGAGACATCCCACCACAGGGTAGAAGGACAGAGTACAAAATGTGCGTTTGGCCTTCAGGGAGTTTGCTGCCGCTTATGTTCAAACGGCCCATGCCGTATCACACCCGAGGCACCGAGAGGCATATGCGGGGCGACGGCAGATACGATCGTGGCGAGAAATTTCCTGAGAGCCGTATCCGCTGGTTCGGGATGCTATATCCATGTGGTAGAAAACACTGCCCGCAATGTAAAGGATGTGGCGCAGAAAAAGGGCGAGATCAAAGGAGAAAATGCGTTAAACCGTCTGGCGGACATTTTCGATATTCATGAAGAGGATGTGCATAAGCGCGCGGAGCTGGTAGCGGACGCGGTACTTGAAGACCTGTATCTCCCTGAATATGAGAAAATGAAGCTGGTCAAAAAGATGGCGTATGCGCCCAGATATGAGAACTGGGAGAAGCTGGGGATTCTTCCCGGAGGAGCGAAATCAGAGGTCTGTCATGGAGTGGTGAAATGTTCTACAAACTTAAATTCTGATCCTGTGGATATGCTCAAGGACTGCCTGAAGCTTGGTATCTCGACAGGTATTTACGGTCTGACCCTCACAAACCTGCTCAATGATATCGTGCTTGGCGAGCCTGAGCTTCGGATGGCTCCGGTCGGGATGAGAGTGATTGATCCGGATTATATCAACATCATGATTACAGGTCACCAGCACTCTATGTTTACATATCTCCAGAAGCGTCTTATAGAGGACGACGTAGTAGAGCGGGCAAAGAAAGCTGGAGCAAAAGGATTCAAACTCGTAGGATGTACCTGTGTAGGACAAGACTTGCAGCTCCGTGGAAAGCACTATGAGGAAGTTTTTGACGGACACGCGGGAAATAATTACACCAGTGAGGCGATTCTGGCGACAGGCGCGATAGACGCGGTGATATCGGAGTTCAACTGTACACTTCCGGGAATTGAACCGATCTGTGACGAGCTGCATATCAAGCAGTTTTGTATTGACAGTGTGGCGAAAAAGGCAAACGCAGAGCTGAAAGAGTTTGACTTTGAGAACCGCGCTCAGGTGACGGAAGAGATTATCGAAAAAGTGATCGACTCCTATAAAGAAAGAAGACCCGTCGTAAAGCTGAATCTCAAAGAAGACCACGGATACGAAAACACCCTTACCGGAGTGAGCGAAGGATCTTTAAAAGATTTCCTTGGCGGGAACTGGAAACCGCTGATCGACCTGATTGTGTCAGGAGATATCAAAGGCGTGGCAGGCGTCGTTGGCTGTTCAAACCTGACGGCGGGCGGGCATGACGTCCTTACCGTGGAACTGACGAAAGAACTGATCGCCAGAGATATCATCGTGCTTACGGCAGGATGCTCCTCGGGCGGAATCGAGAACTGCGGACTGATGACCCCGGAGGCAGCGGAGCTTGCCGGACCGAAGCTGCGCGCTGTCTGCAAGAAGCTTGGAATCCCGCCTGTACTGAATTTTGGCCCCTGTCTGGCTATCGGGCGCCTCGAGATCGTGGCAACAGAGCTTGCAGAGGCGATCGGCGTAGATCTGCCCCAGCTTCCGCTCGTGCTTTCGGCGGCTCAGTGGCTGGAGGAGCAGGCGCTGGCGGACGGCTGCTTCGGACTTGCTCTGGGACTTCCTCTCCACTTAGGACTTCCGCCGTTCGTGACAGGAAGCGGCGCTGCTGTCAAGCTGCTTACTGAGGATATGAAGGCTCTGACCGGAGGACAGGTTATCATTAACCCCGACGCAAAAGAATCCGCAGACATCTTGGAAAAGATCATTCTGGAAAAGCGCTCCGAGCTTCACATATAAGGAGGGCGTGCAGATGAGAAGAATCATAGTAGAATACGAAAAATGTGACGGATGTAAGAATTGCTCTGTGGCGTGTATGCAGGCACACCGGCAGACACCCGGCAGCATATACGATCTGGATTTGACGGATCCGGCTAACGAGAGCAGAAACTTTATCTATAAGACAGAGGACGGGACATATAAGCCTATTTTCTGCAGGCATTGTGATGAGCCTGAATGTGTCATGTCGTGTATGAGCGGAGCGCTGAAAAAGGATGAGCAGAGCGGTCTTGTGACATATGATGAGGAGCGGTGCGGATCCTGCTTTATGTGTGTGATGAATTGTCCGTTCGGCGTATTAAAGCCTGACCGCGTCTCAAGGACAAAAGTGATTAAGTGTGATTTCTGCGCGCAGGACGGCGGCGAACCCAACTGTGTGAAATCATGTCCCAAAGGCGCGATCCATGTGGAGGAGGTGTGACAGATGAAATATGTGATCATAGGTACGGGAGCCGCGGGGATTACTGCGGCGGATGAGATAAGAAAACTGGAAAAGGACGCTGAACTCCTCATGGTATCAGTGGATTCACAAGTCCATTCACGCTGTATGCTTCACAAATATCTGTCCCATGAGAGGACCGCAGAGGAGCTGGATTTTACAGAGGAGAACTTTTTTGAGAAGAAAAGGATTACTGTCGTCAATGGAAACGTGGTGTCGGTCAATACAGAAGCGAAAACCGTGCTTCTCGAATCAGGGGAGCAGATCGCCTATGACAAGCTCCTGATCGCTACCGGAGCGCAGAGCTGCATTCCCCCGGTAGGGGATCTTAGAAAGGCGGATAATGTATCCGGTCTGCGCAATCTTTCTGACGCGCAGAAGATTGATGACATGACGAAAAATCTGGAGCACATTCTGGTGATCGGTTCCGGTCTGGTGGGATTAGACGCGGCATATGGTCTTCTTGAGCGCGGGAAAAAGATAACTGTCGTGGAGATGGCGCCCCAGATCCTGCCTGTTCAGCTTGATGCCAACGCTGCAAAGGCATATCAGGATCTGTTTGAGAAAGCGGGGGTAGAGTTCCGGCTTGGGCGCAAAGTGCAGGAGACTGTCTGCGGAGCGGACGGGAATATCTGCGGGGTAGTGCTTGACTCTGGAGAGCGCATTGACTGTGATTTTGTCATCACAGCTACAGGAGTGCGCCCGGCGATTGGATTCCTCGAGGGCAGCGGTATTACATGCGAGCGGGGGATTCAGGTGGACGGCCGCATGGAGACAAGCGTAAAAGACGTCTATGCCGCAGGTGATGTGAGCGGTCTTTCGGGTATCTGGCCGAACGCCATGAAACAGGGACGGACTGCGGCCCGCAACATGTGCGGTGGAAACGAGACATATACAGACACCTTTGCGGGAAAGAATACGATCAACTTCTTCGGACTTGTGACGCTTTGTCTGGGAGCGATCGTTCCGCAGGAGGGAGACGAGGTTGTGGCAGAAGAAGACAGTAAGAATTACCGGAGGGCAATCCTGAGGGATGGCAAGCTGTGCGGCATCCTGCTCCAAGGTGACATCTCCAACAGCGGGATATGGCAGTATATTATAAAAGAACAGATCCATGTGGGCAGCATAGGAAAAAATATTTTCAAGCTCTCGTTCGCAGACTTTTATGACACGGGTGAGAGAGGAAAATATGTGTGGAAAGCCTGACGTGACAAAGAGGCCGTCCCGGTCTGCGGTGTGTTTTGCGCA
>ERZ1643251.1813-NODE-1813-length-23268-cov-5.989876_pt1 | contig 23268 bp, 19 predicted proteins | sample MGYA00579261_ERZ1643251 | MGnify/ENA primary metagenome ERZ1643251 (study PRJEB29033, sample SAMEA4952267) | chicken gut metagenome | biome: Broiler Chicken; feature: Gastrointestinal Tract; material: Caecum | place: Ireland | collected 2018 | study: Broiler... | reverse complement strand
ATGCACAGCCGCGGAATCCACCGGCACAGAATACACAGTCGATTCCGCTGACACAAAATACACAGTCGCGGAATCCGTCGACACAAAATACACAGTCAATTCCGCTGACACGAAATGCACAGCCGCAGAGCCAGCCCCCGCAGAGCGCGCGGCAGATACTTTCGGCGGTGTCCGACTCGATTTGCGCGGCGGGGCTGACTATGCTCAAAATCTGCGCGTTCGCGGTATTTTTCGGCGTCGTCGGCGAGCTGTCGGCGACGGTACTGACCCGTCTTGCAGGTCACTTCGGATTTGCGGGCGACAAGCTGTCAGCCGGATTCGCCTGCCTGTGCGAGCTGACGCTCGCGAGCCGGCTCTGCGCCGAGCTCAGTCCGACCTTGTCGATTCCACTGTGCAGCTTTGCCGCCGGATTTGCCGGAATGTCCGTGCATATGCAGACAGCCGCGGTCGTCGGCGAAATCCCGCTCGGCCGCTACTTCATCGCCAAAACCGCGCAGGGCGTGCTCGCCGCGGCATTGTCCGCGCTGTTCTGTCACATCGCGCGGATGCTCTGACAAAATGTGAATTTGACAGAAAAAAGACAATAAAATATCTGCAGAAAGTATTGTATATCGTTTCGATTTGTTGTATAATATTTGTAATAGACATGAGCCGCGGCAAATTTCACACCCGACGCTGTATCTCGGAGGCAGCCGCGGCTTCGGTGATATTTTGCTAATTGAGGTGAAAATATGGCATCAACCTTCCGCGGCGGCATTCATATTGACGAGCACAAGAATACGCGTCACTGCATAATCGAAAAGCTCCCGCCGCCCAAAAGCGTAGCCATACCGATGTCGATGCACATCGGATTGCCCGCCGAGCCGATAGTCAAGGCGGGCGACAGGGTCGACCGCGGTCAGCTGATCGCGAGGGTTGACAAAGGGCTCGGTATCCCGCACCACGCGAGCGTCTCGGGCAAAGTCAAGGAGATAATCGAGAAAAACTCGGCGACCGGACAAAAGGTGAAAACGGTCGTGATCGAAAACGACGGCGAGGGTCGGCTCTCGTCCGAAATACATCCGTGGGAGAAAAAGCTCGCCGACACCACGACCGAAGAAATAATCGAGATCGTCCGCGCGGCCGGAATCTCCGGCATGGGCGGCGCCACCTTCCCGACCTATGCTAAAATCCAGTCGGCGCTCGGCCGTGTCGAGCATATAATTGTAAACTGCGCCGAGTGCGAGCCCTACATCACGGCGAACCACCGGCTGCTTCTCGAAAATCCCGACGCGGTCATAAACGGACTGAAGATACTGCTGAAAGCCTTTTCGCTGCGAGAGGGAGTAATCGCGGTCGAGGACAACAAGCTCGACGCGATAAACAAGCTCGAGGAGCGGCTCGCCGGCTCGGACATCGTCAAGGTGCGCGTCCTTAAAACCAAGTACCCGCAGGGCGACGAGCGTCAGCTGATCTACGCGCTGACCGGACGCGAGCTGCCGGCGGGCAAGCTGCCGGCTGACGTCGGCTGCTGTGTATTCAACGCCGAGACCTGCGCGGCGATATTCAGCGCGTTCGTCAACGGTATGCCGCTTATCGAGCGGATAGTCACGGTCGACGGCGACTGTATTGTCACGCCGAAGAACCTGCTTGTGCCGATCGGGACGTCATATCTCGATCTTATCGAATACTGCGGCGGGCTCAAGCGCGACGTCAAGAAAATAGTGAGCGGCGGTCCGATGATGGGTATCGCTCAGTGGGACAAGGACGGAGTCGTCACGAAGGGCACGTCGGCGATACTCGTATTGTCCGCCGCCGCTGAGAACCGCTTCGGACTCGAGCCGAACTGCATACACTGCGGGCGCTGCGTGCGCGGCTGCCCGATGCACCTGATGCCGAACTACCTCGCGCAGTTCGCAAGACAGGAGCGGCTGGACGAGTGCGAGCAGTTCGACGTTCTGAGCTGTGTCGAATGCGGCAGCTGCTCTTACAGCTGTCCGGCGCACGTGCCGATTGTGCAGTATATCCGCGCGGCAAAGGGTCAGATAAACGACCGAAAACGCGCGATGGCCGCGGCTCTCAACGAAAGCCGCAAACAGTGACGCCAATGCTTTATGTGACCTCGACGAACATATCTAAATTTATGGGAAAAGTAAATCGACGCCATGATATCGGTTTGTCTTTTCTCTTACATCGTTTTTGGAGGTTATCTTTATTATAACGAAAGGAATGGTTAAAGCCATGGACGACAAAAGGTCGAGAACCAACGACGAAAGCAACGCCGCGCCGGCTCCGACTTCGCCCGACGATTTAAGCTCCGGCTCGGACGCTGCCGACGCGGACACATTGCCGGATATCAAGCTGCCGAATGAACCCGAGCCGGAGACTGACGACACGCTTCCCGACATCCCGATGCCGGGCGAAGCGGGCAAGCCGCCAAAAGCGGACAAGTCTGACACATCCGGCAAGTCGGGGAAAACCGAAAAAACTGATACATCCGACATATCCGCAAATAAAGACAAATCAGACAAATCCATAAATCCGGACAAGCCGGATAAAGCCGATAATCAGGATAAGCCGGACAAAGCCGAAAAATCAGATAAACTGGAAAAATCCAACAAGCCGGATAAAGCCGAAAAATCAGATAAACTGGAAAAATCCAACAAGCCGGACAAAGCCGAAAAATCAGATAAACCGGAAAAAGCAGGCAAGCCGGATAAAGCCGATAATCCGGATAAGCCGGACAAAACTAAAAGCACGGACAAATCGGACGCGAGGGCGGACGACGCCGACTGGCGTCATCATCTCCCGCCGCTTCTGACCGTGTCGCCGTCTCCGCATATACGCACCGAGGATACGACCCGCTCGATTATGATCGACGTATGTATCGCGCTCATGCCCGCGCTGATATGGGCGATATTCGTGTTCGGCTTCCGCGCGCTGACTCTGACGCTCATATCGGTCGTGTTCGCGGTGCTGTCCGAGTTTGCATACCAGAAGCTGACGCATCGTCAGGTGACAATTTCCGATTTCTCCGCGGTAGTCACCGGAATCCTGCTCGCGTTCAATCTGCCGGTCGCACTTCCGCTCTGGATGCCGGCAATCGGCGCGATATTCGCGATAATCGTTGTAAAACAGCTGTTTGGCGGAATCGGCAAGAACTTCGTCAACCCCGCGCTGGCGGCAAGAGTATTTCTGCTCGCGTGGCCGTCGCATATGAGCGCGTTTACATCGCCCGGCGAAAAGCTGTCGCCCTTCGCGATCTCGGTTTCGTCTGACGCGGTCGCGTCCGCGACCCCGCTCGCGTCCTTAAAGAGCGGAGCGATACCGCAAACGTCGCTGTTCGATATGATAATCGGATACGAGGGCGGCTGTATCGGCGAGGTGTCGGCGTTACTGCTCACCGCGGGATTCGTCTATTTACTCTTCCGCAGAGTTATCACCTGGCACATACCGGTCGCGTATATCGGCACGGTGCTCGCGCTGACCATACTGTTTTCGAAGAACTCGCTGACCTATGATTTCGCGCTCGGCGAAATCTTTTCGGGCGGACTCTTCCTCGGCGCGATTTTCATGGCGACCGACTACACGACCTCACCGGTGACAGTCACCGGACGCCTGATATACGGCGTGGGCTGCGGACTTCTTACTGTGTTCATACGCTATTTCGGAGGCTATCCCGAGGGCGTTTCATTCTCAATTCTCATTATGAATCTGCTCGTATGGTACCTTGACCGCTATACGAAGCCACTAAAATTCGGAGGTGCGGCAAATGGCAAAGCCGGAAAAGAATCAGACGGAAAATAACGCTGTCGAGACGACCGACCGTCAGGAAGCCGCCGACGGCTTTGATATGAAATTCATCGGAATAATCACGCTCAAGCTCTTTCTGATTTGTACAATCACCGCTTCACTGTTAGCCGGAGTCAACGCGCTGACCGCGGAACGTATCGAAGCAAATCTCGAGCGCGAAAAGACTAATGCCATCGCCGCGATTTTCCCGAGCGCTGACGAGAACCAAAAGCTCGAAGAGTTGCCCGAGGGGGTAGCCGGTCTGTATCTCGTCCTGTCGGACGGCGATCTGCTGGGCTGCGCCGCGGAGGTGACTCCGCTCGGCTTCGGCGGCGATATGAATATCATGGTCGGCGTCAACGCCGACGGCACGGTCGCGGGAATCAAGATAGTCTCGCATTCGGAGACCCCGGGTCTTGGAAACCGGGTCGAGGACGCCGACTACCTGTCGCAGTACGCCGGCAAATCCGGTCCGCTGACGCTCGGCGATAGAATTGACGCGATAACCGGCTCGACCGTGTCGTCGAAAGCCGTGCTCGATGGCGTGAATACCGCGCTCGCCGCGTATTCGTCGATATTTACCGAAAACGATGTGATCGCCGGAGGTGCCGAATGAGTTACAGCATTAAGGATTTCAAGCGGCAGCTCGCGGACGGACTGCTCGACAAAAACCCCGTGCTCGCGCAGATGCTCGGTATGTGCTCGACGCTCGCGGTAACGACGTCGATTGCGAACGCGGTCGGCATGGGGCTTGCCGTCACCGCGGTGCTTGTCTGCTCGAATGTCTTCATCTCGCTGCTGCGCAAAATAATCCCGCAGCAGATACGCATAGCCTCGTATATCGTAATAATTTCGGGCTTCGTGACGGCGGTGCAGCTCCTGATACAGGCGTTTCTGCCCGAGCTTGACCGGACGCTCGGACTGTTCATACCGCTCATTGTCGTCAACTGCATAATCCTCGCGCGCGCCGAATCGTTCGCGTCGAAGAATCCGGTGCTGCCGTCGGCGGTCGACGGCGTCGTCATGGGAATCGGCTACACTGTCGCGCTCATATTGCTCGCGGCGATACGCGAGCTGCTCGGAGCGGGCACTCTGCTCGGATACCGCGTCATGCCCGATTCGTTCGAGCCGGCAATAATCTTCATCCTGCCGTCGGGCGCGTTCCTGACGCTCGGATTTTTGATCGCGGCGGCGAACTTCATCGCCGAAAAGCGCAGTCAGCGCGCCGCGAAGGCGGTCGCCGCTGACAACGATGGCATTGACAATGAAAACATTGATAACGAAAGCGGCGAGGAGGGAGATAAATAATGAACACGGAGTATCTCATTAACATACTTCTCCTCATGCTGTCGGCGGTGCTTGTCGAGAACTACATCTTTGTACAGTTCCTCGGCATCTGTCCGTTCCTCGGAGTGTCCGAAAAGCCGGACACCGCGCTCGGAATGGGCTTCGCGGTCATATTCGTAATGACGCTGTCGAGCGCCGCGACCTGGCTCGTTTACCATCTGATACTCGTGCCGTTCGGACTTGAGTATCTCGAAACGATAGCGTTCATTTTGATTATAGCCGCGCTCGTTCAGTTCATCGAGATGTTTCTGCGCAAATTCGTACCCGCGCTGTACGGCGCGCTCGGCATCTATCTGCCGCTTATCACGACCAACTGCGCGGTGCTCGGCGCGGCACTCATCAACATTCAGGAGGGCTACGACTTTCTCGAATCGCTCGCCTACGGCTTCTCGTCGGCGGTCGGCTTCACGCTGGCTATTGTCATATTCGCCGGAGTGCGCGTCCGGATATCCTTTGCCGACCCGCCGCGCGTCTTCCGCGGAATCCCGATTGCGATGATTGCCGCCGGACTTATCGCGATGGCCTTCTCGGGCTTCTCGGGAATGTCGTTTTAGGCGCTGAGGCAACGCAGTTATTACGAAAGGTATGGTCATAAAATAAATGGACGTATTAAAGAATATTCTGTTCGCGTTTCTTTGGTTCGCTGTGCTCGGCGGAGCGCTCGGAGCCGCGCTCGCCTTTGCCGCGAAGCTGTTCGCGGTCAAGGTGGACGAGCGCATACCTAAGATACAGGAAAAGCTCCCGGGCGCGAACTGCGGCGGCTGCGGATATGCCGGATGCGCCGCGCTCGCCGAGGCTATAGTCAAGGGCGAGGCGAAGCCATCCGCCTGTGTGGTCGGCGGCGACGCGGTCGCGGCCGAGGTCGCGGCGATTATGGGAGTCGCGGCTGAAAAAACCAAGCGTATGCGCGCGCAGGTCATGTGCTCGGGCACGGCAGAGTACGCGAAGAAGAAATATGTCTATGAGGGCGCGCCCGACTGCATCGCGGCGACAAAGCTCGGCGGCGGAGACAAGCTCTGCCCTAACGGCTGTATCGGACTCGGCACCTGCGTGTCGGTCTGCACGTTCAACGCGATAAAGATAGAAAACGGAATCGCCGCGGTCGACTACGAAAAATGTCAGGGCTGCGGCAAATGCACCGAAGCCTGCCCGAAGCATATAATCAAGCTGATACCCTACGACGCCGCGCACTGGGTCGGCTGTATGTCGGTCGACAAGGGCGCGATTACGCGCTCTTACTGCGAGGTCGGCTGCATCAGCTGCCGGCTCTGCGAGAAGAACTGTCCGTCGGGCGCGATCACGGTCAACGACTTCGTCGCGTCTATCGACTACGACAAGTGTACGCAGTGCGGAATCTGCGTCGAGAAATGCCCGAGAAAGATAATCTGGTCGGACAAAGCGCAGAAGAAAATCGGCGTCACCATCGACAACGAGGATTTCGACCCGCCGAGGTGCAAATCGGACAAGTCGGAGAGGGCGAATTGATACGGTTATATACGGCGGGCTGCCGGACCGAATGCAGCGAGCATGACGCAGGAGTCATGCTCGCCGTCTACGCGCTGAAGCAAACCTTCGGCGAAGCCTGCCCCGAGCTGCACAGCCGAGGGGATATCCTGCGCTACGCCGAGTCGGGCAAGCCGTACGTCGGAGTCGGGAGCGGAATGTATGTCAGCATCTCGCACTCGCACGGTCTGTGCGCGGCGGCGGTATCGGACGGCGAGATCGGAGTCGACATTGAGTATATCGACCCGAGCCGTTCGACCGAACGGCTCAAACGGCTTGCAGCGCGATTCTTTTCGCAGGATGAGCTTGAATATGTGTCCGGTCTGCCCGAACGCTTCTATGAGATTTGGTGCGCGAAAGAGAGCTATTTAAAATACACCGGCGCCGGTCTGTCCGGACTCGGCGGCTTCTCGATATTCGGTCTGCCGGTCAATGTCACGCGTCTGCGCGTTATCGATACAAACGGCGGAAGCTACGCCTGCGCGGTCGCGTCGCGCGAGCGGGCGGAGATTTCGCCCATATATATCGAGAGCGACCAGATTATGTGACGCCGCGGTTAATTTCGTCAAAGCTATTGCTTTATCGACAGTTTTGAGGTATAATATCATTAACAGAATTATACTGTCGAAATTTGCGGTGGTCAGCCAACGACGCCGCTTCGCCGACCAAGCCCCAAAAGGGGGAGAAAGGAAGCACTCGTCACGGCGGTCACGCGGCGACAAGCCGCAAGATAAAAATCCGCCGCCGCGATTGCAATGAATACAAATGAGCACACTTCACATTATCGACCACCCGCTTATAACGCACAAGCTGTCAATCATGCGCGACAAGGAGACCGGCTCCAAGGACTTCCGTCAGCTGCTCAATGAAATATCGATGCTGATGGGCTACGAGCTGACGCGCGACCTGCCGCTCGAAGAGGTCGAAATCGAGACTCCGGTCGCAAAGACGACCGCGTTTCTGATATCCGGCAAGAAGCTCGCGATAGTTCCGATTCTCCGCGCCGGACTCGGCATGGTGGACGGACTTTTGAGTCTCGTTCCGGTCGCCAAGGTCGGACACATCGGACTCTACCGCGACCCCGACACGCATATGCCGGTCGAGTACTACTGCAAGCTGCCGTTCGACATTGAGGAGCGGATAACCATCGTAGTCGATCCGATGCTCGCGACCGGCGGAAGCTCGTCCGACGCGCTGACCATGCTGAAGGACAAGGGCTGCCGCACGCTCAAGCTGATGTGCCTTGTCGCCGCGCCCGAGGGAGTGAAGAAGGTGCAGGAGGATCACCCCGACGTCGACATCTACACCGCCGCGCTCGACGAGCGTCTCAACGAGCACGCGTACATCGTCCCCGGACTCGGAGACGCCGGAGACAGGCTGTTTGGAACGAAATAACGCTCCTCACTCCTAATCTTCCCCCTTATCTTTTGATTGAAAGGAAAATATGCGAACTTTCATTATCGCACATAACGACGCGGGGCAGAGACTTGACAAATTTCTCACGAAAGCTGTCAAGGCTCTGCCTAAGTCGCTCTTGTACAAATTCATACGCACAAAGAAAATCAAGGTCAACCGCAAGCGGGCCGATATCGGGTATATGCTGTGTGAGGGCGACAGCGTCGAGCTGTTCATTTCGGACGAGTTCTTCGCCGAGGACGCGGTCGACACCGCGTTCACTCATCTTACGCCCCACCTCGATATCGTATACGAGGACGAAAATATTCTGCTCGTCGACAAGCAGCCGGGTATTATCGTACATTCGGACGACAACGAGGAGATAAACACGCTGATTAGTCACATCAAAGCCTACCTCTACCGCAAGGGCGAATACGACCCGGCGAGCGAGCAGTCGTTCGCGCCGTCGCTCTGCAACCGCATCGACCGCAACACCGGCGGCATCGTCATCGCCGCGAAGAACGCCGCCGCGCTGCGCGCGATGAACGAAAAGATACGCGCCGACGAGCTGTCGAAATATTATCTCTGCGCGGTACACGGGCACATGGAGAGAAGCTCGGACACTTTGACCGGCTATCTTAAAAAGGACTCGGACAACAACATCGTCGCCGTTGTCCGCGAAGCCCGTCCCGGATACAAGAAAATAATAACCAAGTACCGCGTCGTCGCCGAACGGAATGGACTGTCGCTGCTCGAGGTGGAGCTTGTCACCGGACGCACTCATCAAATCCGCGCGCACCTTTCGTCAATCGGTCATCCGCTGCTCGGCGACGGCAAGTACGGCGTGAATCGCGGCGATAAGAAGCGCGGCTATAAGTTTCAGGCGTTATACGCGTTCCGGCTCGAATTCAGGTTTACGAGCGACGGCGGAGTGCTCAACTATCTTAACGGCAGACGCTTCGAGGTCGACCGGAATAAAATCTGGTTTCTCGGCGAATTCTGACTGTAATATGTGCCGGCGCAATCCTGAGCTATGTAGATTGCGCCGTTTTTCTGTTTTACAGTTGGTAACATTTACAGCTTGTCATGTTCACATAAATATGATATAATATGCGCGTACCATCGAATGCGTGATTCGATAGGCGATTGTAAAAGTCGAAAAAAACAATAAAGTTCGCACGCATTAAGCCGCTGCTCGGGGAAGGGGCCCCGAGTAAAGCGGCGCGCCGCTATGGTTACTGACGTTTTGTACAAATAATATACGGTAGAACTTTCAATAATTGTAGTTATGCCCAATTATTGAAGTTTTCGCGGTGGGGGTCTGGGGGAGGTGCCTTTTTCAAAAGGCGCCTCCCCCAGGGAAAGCGAACAAGTTTGCACATTTACAATCGCCTATGCGTGATTCGACGAAAGGAGGCTTCGATGTGCCGAAAAAACGTCTGCTCGATTGCATGGCGGAGGCTTCCATGCGCTTGATGCTGCTTGTGCTGACGCTGCTCGCCGTAATATTAAACCTGCTGCTCGAGATTCTCGGTCGCCACTCGATATCCGAGGGGTTCGGCTATCTTGTCGAACACCCGATATTGTTTCTATATAACGCGCTGATAATTCTGTTCACATTATCGCTTTGTCTTGTCGTGAAGAAGCGTCTGATATTGCTGCTTATAATATCCGGCGTCTGGTTAGGACTCGGAGTGGCGAATTTCATTCTGCTTATCTCGCGTTCGTCTCCGCTTTCGGCTATCGACTTTTTGATAGCTCCCGACGCGCTCGGGCTTGTGACAATCTATTTGTCGGTAATTGAGATAATCGGAATCGTGCTGCTCATCGCGGCGTTCATCGCGCTTATTGTTTTTCTGTACATCCGCTGTCCGAAAAGCCGGATTATATATCACAAGTCGATTGCCGTTGTGGCTGTAATCGGAATCGCGGTATTCAGCGCGACGGTGTTTGCGACCGAGACTCACGCGATAGATATTGATGACGGCGAACTCGCCGATATTTACGACAATTACGGCTTCGCGTACTGCTTTACGCGCAGCCTTATGTCGCACGGCGTCGAAAAGCCGGAGGATTACGACCATGAGGCGCTCGGCGAGCTGCTCGAGTCGCTCTCGCCCAACGAAACCGACGAGACCGATATTCCTGCCGACAGTGAAACCGCGCCGCCCGACAGCGAAACTGATGTATCCGGCGAGCCGTCCGAACCCGAAGAAATCCTGCCGAACATAATTTACATACAGCTTGAATCATTCATGGACGTGAATTATCTCAAAGGACTTGAATTCTCGGAGAATCCGATACCGACCTTTACAAAGCTCAAGGCTGAGGGCGTGTCGGGCTTCCTGAGTGTGAAGAATGTCGGCGGCGGCACCGCGAACACCGAGTTTGAGATTTTGACCGGAATGAACCTCGACCACTTCGGCTTCGGCGAATATCCGTACACGACTATATTGAAATCGCGTGCCTGCGAGAGCATAGCGTACAATCTGAAACAGCTTGGCTACGGCACGCACGCGCTCCACAATCACACCGCGACCTTCTACGACCGCAATGTAGCATACGCGAACCTCGGCTTCGACAGCTTTACGCCGGTCGAGATGATGACTGATGTGCGGTACAATCAGCTTGGCTGGGAATGTGACGACGTGCTGACCGGAGAGATTCTTTCGGCGCTCGATTCTACCGATGGACCTGACTATGTGTTTGGCGTCACAGTGCAGGGTCACGGCAAATACCCGAGCGAGCCGCTCGATGAAGATGAGCTTGTCGCGAGCGGATACAATCTCAAAAACGCGTTCGAGGACGATATCGTGAAGGTTTACGGTATATCCGACCCGCAGCTGCTCAGCGAATACACCTACTATGTCAACCAGCTTCGCGAAACCGACGAGTTTATCGCCGACCTGCTTGACGCGCTGACCGAGCGCGGCGAACCCTGCGTCGTGGTATTATACGGCGACCACCTGCCCGCGCTCGCGCTCGACGAGGACGATTTGTCCGAGGGAAACCTGTATCAGACCGAATATGTTATCTGGACGAATACTGAGTTTGTCGGACTTGACAGCGACATTGCGGCAGCTGACAGCGAGAATATTGCTGACAGCCAAAATCCAGCTGAAAGCGAAAATACTCCGAGCACCGGAGATGACAATACCGATGCTGACAATAACGTCGCGGCTGACAGCGAAACGGATATGTATACTGGTGTCAACCAATATGACCTTGACCTCGAAGCGTATATGCTGTCGGCGTATGTGCAGCAGCTCTGCGGATTCTCGGAGGGAGACATAACGCGGCTGCATCAGAGCGAGCTTGAAAGCGGTATGTCAATGGACGAGGAACTGCGTATGCTTGAATACGCGCAGCTTTACGACGATTTTGAGCAGCCGGTATTTGAGACGACCGATATGGTATTCGGTACCCGACCGGTCATAGTAAACGACTGGAATCTGTCCGGCAACACGCTGTATATCACCGGCGAGGGATTCAATAAATACAGTCGGGTGAAGCTCGGAGTTCTGTTCAAGCCGACGGTGTATGTCGACGAACACACACTCAAGGTCGAAAATATCTACTTCTGGGACGGAACGCCCGAGGTCGTGCAGTGCGCGGACGACGGCACCGAGCTGGCAGCGGCGGTTTTCATACCGGAAACCGAATAATCTTACAACGGAGAATTTTCTCCGTTGTTTTTTTATTTTGCTATTGACAAATCGGCGAGAGTGTGATATACTATATATCGCAGTACGATATATAGTATCGCGATATATAGCGATGCGAAATATCGCGATGCGAAATATCGCGATGCGATATAAATATCACAACGATCAGGGGGATGTATAGTGGATCAGCACATAAGGAAAGTGTATGTTCCGATGACCGAGACGGCTTTCTATATCCTTTTTTGCCTGCGTCAGCCGAATCACGGCTACGGGGTTGTGCAGACGGTCGACCGAATGACCGACGGTGAGGTAAAGCTCGCGCCGGGCACGATGTACGGCAGCCTCGCGAAAATGGAAAAGGACGGGGTCATACGCTTTGTGAGCGAGGAGGACAAACGCAAGCTCTACGAATTGACCGAGCTGGGGCGCGAGCTGCTCAAGCTGGAGCTTAAACGAATCGAAAGATTATACCGAGCGGTGCGGGAGGCAAATGATGAGAAGCAAGACTGAAAAAAGACAAAATGCAAATAGTAAAGTCGAGATAAAATATTTTTCGATAGTCGATTATGACAAGGAGCAGGAATATCTGCGCAGGATGCACAAATCGGGCTGGAAGCTTACACGGGTGTCGGGCATATGCGTATATCATTTCGAGAAATGCGAGCCGGAGGATGTGATATATCAGCTCGACTACAATCAGGAGGGTATTGAACACAAGAGCGAATATTTGCAGCTGTTTGCCGACTGCGGATGGGAGTATATACAGGATTATGTCGGTTACAGCTATTTCCGCAAGCCGGCTGCAACGGCGGGCAGCGACGAGATCTTCTGCGACGACGAATCGCGGCGCGAGATGCTCCGCAGGGTTTTCACAGGCAGGTTGCTTCCTTTGGCGGTGATATTCGGAATTTTGCTGCTGCCGCCATTTTTATCGGTTATGTTCGTAGAGCGTGATTATGTAGCCGGAGTGATTTTAGGGGTGATGATCGGTCTGTATATCGCGATATTCACTACGTTTGCTATCAAGTATGTCGGATATATGCGAAAGAAATGACAGCGGTAAAATGATAAAATATCAACACCAAAACCCCTCTTCGTTTATATACCGGAGAGGGGTAGGCTGTTTTAATTGAAGTTTATTTATCTGTCAGTTTCTTTACAGCGGCAATCGAGCAAACAACTTCGGTCGGCTTCACAGCCCCGCGTAATAGATACACAGCGCGGCGCGGAACGTGACGTCGCAGAGCCGGCGGGTCTCGCTCTTCCAGTCGACCTCGAGCTGCTGCCCGCTGTAAGTGCTTATACCGCGCAGCTGCTCCTCGTCGACCGTGGCGCGGCAGATTCCGTCAGCGTCGAGCGCCTCATATAAGCGCGCGACCTCATTGTTGAACGAACTGACAGTATGTTCGGTGCTGACAGTATATTCCATGTTACCAGTCAGTACCGCGCTGACTCCGGATATCGTCCGTCTGACAATCCGCGCCTGTTCTCACGACCGGTCGGCAATCACAAACACATACTCGCCGCCGCCGAGAGTACCGACCTCGGGTATGTTGGTTTCGGCGGTGACGCCCGCCGGAATCGACAGCGAAAGCTTGATTTTTCCATCCTCACGCCGCCACTCGACGCCGACCCGCCCCTGCTTCGTCTCAAAGCTGCCGCGCGCCCAGTCGAGCGACTTCACAAACGCCGGCTCAACGCGGATTATGTGCTCGCGCGTTTTGACGCTTTGTTCCGATATAGCCGCGAGGCGCGTATATATTCCGGGATGGTCGTATATTCCGAACAGCCGCTCGTCCTGACGGATGCCGAGCAGCGTGTTGTGGAACCACGCGATCGGGCAGGAATACATATGGTGATTGCGCGATTCGTCGTCGTACCACATCTCGTATAGGGTCGTCGCTCCGCTCTTGAACCACTCGCGGTAGGACGGGAAGCCGTCGGCAGAGATAAGGCGCAGACCCTCGTCCTCGAAGCCGCAGATGTCGCAGGCGGGGAGCAGATACTGCATACCGAGCATTCCGACGTGTATGTGCCAGTCGTACTTTTCAAAGGTTTCGTAGAATTGAGCCTTCAGCGGTTCGAGGTCGTCGTATATGCCCAGAGCTATGACCATCGCGCAGGCGGTCTGCTCGGTCAGATTCAGCCGACCGTCGGGCTGCAGATACGCGCGGCGGAAATTGCTTGTGTAATATTGCTCGCGCTCAATGAGACGCGCGACGTCGTCTGTTTTGCCAAGCAGTTCTGCCGCGAGCTTTGCTATGCGCAGAAACTTTATTACAAGCAGTGTCGTCGTGAATTCGAGCGGTACGGGTGTCGGATTGTCCTTCGAAAAGGGTCCCGCCCAGTCGGAGAGTCCGTAGGAGACGAGCCCACCGTCGATTTCCTTTGTATTGAGGAACTCGAAGTGGCGCAGCATATACGGATACGTCTGCGTCAGCAGCTCGGACGAGCCGGTATACTGATATATTCGCGCCGGTATCTCGAACATGATTCCGGTCGATACCGGACCCGAGCCCCACTCGTAGCCCCAGCCGGCGGTCGGTACGATACCCGGCAGGTCGCCATCCGGCTTCATCGCGTCATATATGTCTTGCATCCACTTTTGGTAGAAGCGGGTCATATCGAAATTCTGTATCATCTGCTCGCAGGAGGCCTGCGCGTCGTTGCACCAGCCGAGCTTCTCGCGCGTCGGGCAGTCGGTGACCATGTTGAATAGATTCGACAGGGTCGACAGCTTCGCGAAGCGATATACGCGGTTGAGCGTGTCGTCCGAGCACTCGAAGTCGCCGAGAGGTTTCACCGCCTGATGCACGAATATCGCCTGCACGTCAGAGGCGGACGGCTCGGTGACAAAGCCGTCGATTATCGCATAGCGGAAGCCGTAATAGGAGAACGAAGGCTTCCACGAAAATGATTTGCCGTTTGTGTACAGCACCGAGAACTGCGTCTCGCCGTCGTGGTAAAAGTTCGATATCCGATTGTCGCGGCGCGTGCCGTCCGGATTTATCTGCTCGGCGTAGACTATGTGCAGCTTCGTTCCGGTCGGCTGATTTGCCGTTATGCGCACGTAGCCCGACATATTCTGTCCGAAGTCAAAGACATACGCGCCGTCGACATTCTTTGTGAGCGACACGCACTCATATACCTTGTCCTCGCGTATCGGCTCGCAGGGATATTCGCGCAGTTCTCCGCCGGGCGAGCTCGCGTATACCGCGGGTATCCAGCCCGAGTCGTCAAATTCGGGCTTCATCCAGTCGACCGCGAGCCGGCTGTCGAATATCTCGCCGAGCCGCAGCTGATTGAAGGTGCAGGGTGTGGACTCGATATCCGAAAGCCAGTCGCCGTCGCTGACGATATAGTCGGTGCGGTCAATATAGCGCAGCTCAAGGCAGAAGCAGAGCTTCGGCGAGTCGCGCCAAGAAGCTTCGTTGAAGTTCCACGGAGTGTGCAGCGACTCGTTGAAATAACCGTTTCCGAGCATCGCGGCGGCGACGTTCTCACCCTCTCGCATCAATATAGTTACGTCGTATGTAGTATACCAGAGCGTCTTGGTGTAATCGGAAAAAGCCGAGACGAAGCGGTCGTCGCTCACTCGGCGGCCGTTCAGATACAGCTCGCCGACGCCGAGCGCCGAGACCTCGAGTCGCGCCTCGAGCAGTCCGGCTCCGACTTCAAAATGTCGTCTGAAAATCGGCGCGGGCGAGTCATAGCTGAACTCGGGGTGATATTCGGCAGGGTGCTTTATGTATTTGCAGTCTTTGATTGTGACGGTTGATTTGCTCATGTCTCTAACCTCTGCTTTCAAATTTGATTGAAAATTTCGTGCCGTCGGGTATGATACGCAGCGACCTTTCGCCGAGTATCAGAGTCGCGCCGTCCGCGCGGAGGAAATAGCTCGCGCCATTGTGGCTGTATTTGATAGTCACAACATCAGTCTGCGACAGAGTCGTGTCGGCATAGCTGTTGACGCTCATTCGCAGCTCGACTCCGACGGCGCCGGTGTCGATTTCGATTCCCGTCTCGCCCATCAGAGCTTCGGCGGCGTGACCGTCGAGGTCGAACGCGAGCCGCAGTCTGCCGTTTGCGTTTTCACTTGATGTGATACTGCCGTCAAGCAATCTGCCCGCCGAGTCGGTGAACGCGAGCATAGCGCGGATGTCGTTTCCGCTCCAGCGGTAGCCGTCGAGCAGCGGCAATGCGTCGTAGTCGGCTGTGTTGCCATGAGACGGTGTGTCGTAGTAGCGTTCGGTGTAGTTCTCGTCGAAGCCGAACATATCGCGTATGCCGAGTCTGCCGGCTTCGCGATACCAGTTGACGCGGTAATTTTTGCAGTTGTACCAGACCGACTGCCTCCCCTCGCCTTTCCAATCGGAGAGCGCGGACATGGCGGTCGGCGGGGTCGAGGCGAATTTCGACTTGAACCACTTTCCGGTGTCGCACAGCTTCATCACCTCGATTTTACCGGCGTTGACTAAAGCCATCAGCTTTTCGTACTGCATTTTCAGCCCGGGCGCGATATTCTTCCACGTGAACGAATTCTCCTGTCCGGTCTGACAGTAGGCGAATTCGAGCGACTCGTTTTCGTATATCGTGTCGAAATACCAATCGACCCAGTCGGGATTCGCGCCGCAGCCCCAGGTCGGCTCGAGCGTCATGACGTGCTGCAGCGCGGACGGGTTATAATGCTCGTCGAAGCCGTCGTCGTACTGATATATCGGGTCGGGTCCGAGCATTTTGAATATCGGCGTCGCGACCTGCTCGGCTTTTGTCTGCGCCGGCAGGAACATATTCTTTTTGCTCGGGTAGTAGCCCTGATTGTAGTAGCCGCCCCAGAGCGTGTAACCGTCGGTGCCGTACTGCTCCTTGCAGACGCAGACGGCGTCGAGTCCGTATTTTTCTGACATATATTCTACCGAGCGGCTGTCGATGAGCCACGAGCCGGCCGAGCGCGGATAATAGCCGAAAACCTCGCGGAACTTCTCCATGATGAGGTCGATCAGTCGATAACGCTCGTCCGGAGTGTACGCCATCAGCATATCGGGGTCGACGTGCCAGTCCCAGTCGACGCCCGGGCGTCCGCGCCACTCGATTCCGGCGCGCTCGACTATCTCGCGGCAGAGCTCGATCCAGACGCCGACCTCGATTTTAGAGTCGCCGGCGCTGTCCAGAAGCGGGGCGGTATATTCGGGCTTTGCCAGCGCGTCATATTGCAGCAGGAAGGTGCAGGGCAGCGGGTAGGAGCGCGCCAGCTCGAGCTCCTGCAGGTAGGTATCGAGTAGCTCGCGCGCGTCGACGCGGAAGTCGGCGGCGCGGACGAAGTTGATGATGTTTACTATTTTCTTTGTCATAATCATGACTACCTTTCGCGGGTACTTAGAATCATATATGCTTCGATTATATCATATTAATTTGACATAGTCAATAGAAAGCGCAGAAATGCCGATTTTATTTATCGATCCGGCGTACAGGCAAAGGACAAAGCCGCAGACGGATCTACGGCTTTGTGATATTGCGGGGATTTATTCAAGCGTTATCTTCAGGCAGTTCGTGTATTCGGTCGGCAGCTTTTCGGGGAGCTTGACGGTGAGCACGCCGAAGCTCTGCGAGAACGGGAGCGTGTCGCCGCCCAGCAGCTTGACCGCCGTGACCTTTTCGTCCGGTGTGAACGACTTGATTACCGCGACGCGGCTCTCGGGAGCGCGCATCATGAACGCGTACACGTCCTTGCCCTTCGACGTGAAGCGGTAGTCGGAGCTGTTCCACGGTACGGCAACCTCCTTGAAGCCGTCGATTATGACCTTGCTGTCGCCCTCGCCGAAGATTCTCCACGGGCGTGTGCCGTATATGCCCTCGGACGCGACCGCGTACCATTTCGCGATCTCCTCGAGGATGTAGACCGCCCACTCGTCTATTGTTCCGTGTAGCCGAACTTGGACGGGTGTCCGTAGTGGCGCACGTGGTAGTTGTACTGCGGCGAGTCCTCTATGTACATATTCCGCGCGTACCAGTCGCCGTACATCGGCACCGACTGCGATCCCCAATGGCTCCAGATACCGAACTTCACATCCTGGAACCACTGCGGGCAGCTATATTCGTAAAGCGATTCAAACCAAATTTCTTGGTCATGGTTTTGTACCTCACTTCTATTTATATCAGCCAATTGTAAAAGTGCAAACTTGTTCGCTTTCACTGAGGGAGTGAGCCTACGAGTTGCTGACGCAACTCGGAAAAAGGCACCTCAGACCCCACACCGCGAAAACTTTAATAATTTAGGGCAAGGCATAGATGATTATAACAACGCAGAGATTATATTACTGCTTGTTGTCAGGACTACAGAGATGCGCCGCCTTTGGCAGGTTCGTCCGCAGGACGAAACTGCTGGGGCCACTGCTTCCCAACCGGCGGCTTAATGCGTGCGAATTTTATTGCTTTTTACTAATTTTACAATAGGTTACTTTTTATGTCAAGCCGGTTTCTATTCCGGCGATCTATATGTAATGATATCACAAATGACGCTTATTTTCAAGTAGGATGGTAAAATATTCACAATTCGAGTCAATACAGGCTTGACAAAAACTGGTTTGTGTGCTATACTGATGTTAATCGATTAATGTTCGGAGCAGCGTGAGCATTGAATCATATAGAAATAAATTTTCAAGCAGAGAGGACTTTGCCGCGGCAGAGTTATGGTCATATTTATGAAAACGATGGCTACATATTCCACAATACGCGGTGATCCGGTTATTAGAGCCGCATGACCTTATGCTTGACGCCCTACATTGAGCATTATATACAAATGGGCTATTCACATCACAGTCAATACGCCGAATTTACCCAAAAATCGCGCTGATTTGCGGTTGTATCTTGACTTGACATCGATAATGATGTATAATGGAGTCAGACAATATATTAATATTATATTGCCGCATTATGATTTGTATATTGTCATATTAAATTATAGGCGAACTATTTGGTATAAATATCTATACCTGGATATGTCAGGCGGATATTGACCGCGGCAGGTTTGTCAGCAAATATTGCCGGACGCGGTTTTGACGATCGCTTGCGGGCAGGAAGGGGAGCTTTCACGAAAGCCATGTCACAGATATGAATGTAATCAAAAACAATCTGTATCTCTTCAAGTTTATAAACAAATACGCGAAGCCGTACTATCTGTATATCATATTTGCCGGAATCACAAGCGCGCTCAGCGTAGTGATGGAGGTATACGGCTTGCAGCTCATCGTGGACGGACTGACGCGGGGGGAATACTTCCAGTCACTGCTGGCGGTCGTGATTATTGTATATTCGCTCCGGCTGATAAGTGATTTGTATTCGACTATGTCGCACTATTTTGACAACTATTTAATGCAGAAATTACAGCTCGGAATCAGCACAGAGATGATGAAAAAAACCACCGAGCTTGATTTCGAATGCTTCGATATGTCCGAGTTTTACGACAAAACCGCGCGGGCGTTGTCGGGCGGCATGGGTACGGCGGGAAGTCTGGTCGGATCGCTTGTCGCGCTCGCGTCGAGCGGAACGACCTTCGTCGCACTGGTCGGTCTTATGGCGCAGTACCACTATCTGTATGTCCTTATCGCGCTGGTTCACTGTGTCATCACATATTTCTTTGTCGAATACGAAAATCGCAAGAGCTACGATTTCGACTATTCGATAACCAATGAGAACCGCGCGGCAGGCTATCCGCACGGCTGCCTCTACACGAATGAAATCCAGAAGGAAGTGCGCGTATTCGGGGCGAGGAGCTTTTTTGTGGAGCTTTACAAGAAAGCTACCGGCGATGTGATGAAGAAGCGAAACCGCTTCAATCTGAAAATCAGCGGTATTCTGTGCATACGCGACCTGTTGTACGCTCTTATCATGGTGGCGACGGTCCTGCTATCGATATATCGCGTACAGAACAATCTGCTGACGATAGGCGCGTTTGTCGCGACTATCAACGGTACGGTGAGTCTGTGGCAGTCGATGTACGGCGTGGTATCGCAGGTGCCGTCGTTTGTGCAGAACGCGCGCTATGTAGACAATCTGCGCGAGGTTTCCGACTATCAAGGCAAAATCGAAAGCAATCTGGGAAAGAAGCTGCCGTTTGACCCGACGCGGGAATTGACAGTCGAATTCCGCAATGTGACATTCATCTATCCGAGCACCGAACGCAAGATATTCGACAATCTCTCGTTTTCGTTCAGCGGGAAGAAATTCGTCGCCATCGTAGGCGAGAACGGTGCCGGAAAGACGACCTTCTTCAAGCTATTGATGCGCTTATACGACCCGAACGAGGGCGAGATCCTTATAAACGGAATTGACCTGCGCGATTATGACATCCAGAGTCTGCGTGCCGGCATCTCGGCGTGTATGCAGGACTACTGCTACTATCAATATTCGGTGCGCGACAACATCACGTTCGGCAAGCCGGCAAGTGACGAGGAGCTGCACGAAATACTGAAGAAGGTGCGGCTGGACGACGTTGTCGACGGATACGAGCAGGGACTTGATCAGAAGATGGGCAAGCAGTTCTGGTCGGACGGCATCAATATGTCGCGCGGTCAGAGCCAGAAGCTCGCGCTCGCGCGCTGCATATTCAAGAAATCCGCCGGACTGTATCTGCTCGACGAGCCGTCAAGCGCGCTCGACCCGATCGCAGAGGAGCAGATCGGCGAGGCTATGTACGACATAAGCAAGGACAAGAATGTACTGATGATCACGCAGCGGCTCACGATGGTGCGCTACGCGGACTACATACTATATCTCGAAAACGGTCAGGTCATAGAGAGCGGCACACATCAGCAGCTGATCGAGCAGGACGGCAAGTACGCGAATATGTACAATACACAGAAGAAGCGGTTTATTTGACGGATATTGGTTGTGATATAATCTATACAGTGAAAAATCCCTTGCCGGAAACGGCAAGGGATTTTTTCGCAATAATATGATCAGGCTTCGGATTCAGTAATGTGTGCAATCATGAATACTAACGAGCTTGTCCATTTTCAGCAGTGACTGTCCACATATCCCCGTCTTTGTTTGCGTTGAATATGCGGAATTCATCGCTCGAATCATATGTGTAAATTATCACACTGCTATTATCTTCCCACTCAATGCTTTCTATTCTTGTTCCCGGGATTGTGTCCGTGTAATTAGGATAGCTGTCACAAATATATGTGCAGTCGCCGCTCGCGAAATCCAGCACGTAGTATTCGCCCGACAAATATTTGCCGTCGGTATATCCAAGCGAGCTGCTTTTGCGTATCACCGCGGCGGATAAATCCTCGTTTATGCTTACTATTTTGTCAAGATAGAATGGCTGGCGGCACTCTTGAATTTCTGCGATCAGGTCGCTGTATTCTTCAACCAAAGACGTCGCCCCGCTCATATATACGCCGGATTTTGTTTTTGTATCATATAGATATTCGTCATATAATCCATTGCAGAATACGGGTATATATATCGTGCTGTCGACTTTGATTATTTGGTCGTCGAGTATGAAAATATCATCAAAATCAATCGGTGCGTCGAAGTCCTCCATTGGCAATATCTCAATCGATTTATCGGCGTTGTCGGGCGATGGAGCTTGCGATATTGTGAAGGTCTCGTTTTTAATTGTCAGTAAAATATCGTTGGCACTGCCGCCATTTTGTCCTGTCTCATCGTCGCACGCGGAAATACTTATTGAAAGGCAGACAATGGCAAACTGCAGAAATATGCGCAGCTTTCCCATGATAAATATTCTCCTCTCATACAATTTGATATTACTATTGTTAAAAATCATGCCGGCTCAAAAATCAGAAAGCACATAAAAATCATAACAGAGCACCCAGCGGTCGTCCTCGGCACAGATTTCGTAAAGCTTGTCATATGTCTGATCAACGTCTGAAACAACTGCGCTGATGATAAACGAATTCTCACCGCGTTCGATTACCGCGGCGCTATCGGTATGTATCATGTATGGAAAAACGCCGCCAGTATCGACATTGAAATACAGCTTGCCGTTATATTCAATAAACAATGTGCAATACGGACCGTCGATAAGCCTTGGGTATATATAATCCTCACATATCTGTGCTGAAAATACATTGCCGATCAATTCCTTGAGCGCGGAGGCGTTATTTATATTGAGCACATGACAGAACCGGTTGTATCTGTCAGCTGAGACCTTAGCCATGTAGAAATCCTCGGAGTTGATCTCCAGACCGAAGCCGAAATTTATATCAAGATATGCTTTGTAGCTGTCTGTCAGCTTTACAAATATCTCGATAAGCTCGTCGTCGGACAATTCAGCCACCGATTTGGCAGCCTCGAGCGCGGGTATTATGAGCGGCGTCACCGCTTGTTCAGCGGGCAGGGGGGTTCTATCCGGCGAGTCGGTGTCAGAAGCGTATAACTTGACAGCGAGTGCTTCTGTGCGCTCATCAATTCCGGTGTGATAGAATTCATCAAATCGCCATCCGGATTCGGTATTCACCATTCGTATAGTGAATTTGTCTGTCAAATCCCAGCTCTCGGCAATTCTGCGGTCACGTGCTTCGTCGCTCTCATTCGGATATGAATCCAACAAAGAATAGTGACCTATCACGTCAAAAACGATTTCGCTGTCGCTTTGCGATATCAGCTCAAATTCGTCTGTAAAATTCTCATTGTAGAATTGCGGATAGAATTGTGTCATAGCGCAATAGGTGAGCTTGCCGTCAAGCTCGGCATATCTGGGGCAGCTTTTCGACGAATTGTTTTTCTCATCAAAAAAGCGTTCGGTAAAGACTGACCTATACAAAGCCTCGAAATCGCTCCAATTTTGATACCTCCCCTGCGAATATCGGCATTGATAGCCGGCTTCATTAAAAAAGATATAGACCTCATACGGCATATAATCCGGCGTATAATCCAAGGTTTCGGCATATTCTGCGTAATACGGGTCGCACCCGAACAAATGCGAATATACGTTGTATGCCCTGCGATACAGCAGCTGCTGCTTTGCGTCAAGGAAATCCGGGACGGGCAGGGACAGCTCATATTCGGTCAGCGGCGGCTCGATTAAGTCGGTGTGAGTTACTTCATCGTCGGAGCTGGTTGTAGTGATAGAATCGGCAGCATCGGCGGTTTCGATTGTATCAGCATTGTCGGAAGAATCTAATGTATTTTCAGTCACAATCGGGACATCGTCCAACGTCTCATTATTACAACTGACTGAACCTGCCGCGCAAAGTAACGTCAAAAACAAGCATAACAATTTCATCAAATCAAGCACTCCAATCATAGAAGTCTCGTCATTATTATACATTACAACCGCGGCATTGTCAACAACAATATTGCAAAAAATATTATAATGATTGCAGAAATATAGAATGTGACCTGTCCGGCTAAGACCCCCATGCCGCGAAAGTGTAATATTCGCCTCAATATCACGCGAATTTTTGATATTATCACGCGAGTATACATAATAGCCAATATATTGATTCATATATAGTGCTGTTATGCATTATGAAATAAGCTCATTCTATGGCTATATTATCCAATTGACAATTCTAAGTAATGTGTTATATAGATAATAATATCATGTATCACAATC
>ERZ1643251.1812-NODE-1812-length-23276-cov-9.073511_pt1 | contig 23276 bp, 26 predicted proteins | sample MGYA00579261_ERZ1643251 | MGnify/ENA primary metagenome ERZ1643251 (study PRJEB29033, sample SAMEA4952267) | chicken gut metagenome | biome: Broiler Chicken; feature: Gastrointestinal Tract; material: Caecum | place: Ireland | collected 2018 | study: Broiler... | reverse complement strand
TATGTTTTCTTGCGTTTTTTTAATTAGGAGAGGATCGTATGAAAGAAAAAAGAAATTGGGAAAGTCCAGAAGAAAAAGATATTTACTATGAGAAACGAAAAAAAAGAACGAAATGGATGATATTCATTGGAATTATTATTATCATAGTTGCCATTGGTGCATTTATATGGGGATTAATGACTTTATTAGATAATTCTAAAAAGGCGTTGTTAGGAGTATGGAGTTGTGATAATGGGAATACAGTATTAGAAATTGATGAAAATCAACTTCGATTGTCTGGTCCAAACCTTACAAAAGGAATATCCGGTAATTATAGAGTTATGAGTTATAGTTATACTTCAAGCGAAACAAGTAGAGAGGACTGGGTGTTCAAAATTAAAAATAAAGAAAAAAGAAAAAACGGATCACATATTTCATTTTCTATGAATAGTAAGTATCCTGGATATCTATTTGTAGAGGTTGAATCAACTGAAGATGAATTAATATGTGAAAAAAGATAATTTCTTTTTGATAAATAAAAAAAGAAGAAAATGATTTGCAAATTTTTAACAGTTCATTTATCTTCTTTTTATTTTTTGTTTATCAATAATAAAAGTTTCAGAGATATTATAATTATTGATATAATTTTCAATTTTATTAGAGGACTCTGGCCATATATCATAGATTTCAATTCCTGCATGGATGAGGGACATAACAAAATTTTGTAATACTTCATATGAAAATTCTGCTGGATCAATGACTATAATTTTCGTTTGTTTTTGTTTTATCAGTGCTTTAATATTGGGAATCATGTGAAAAGAAAATTGTTCTGGTCGAATTATTAGAAAATTGTTTTGTGAATTATGTATATCTAAATAATCATATAATTGTTGATATGTAATTCGATTCCCCAATGAATATATTTGCTGTTTATGTTGTAAAAATTGAGTTAAAGAAAAATAAGGTTGGTTACTATTTGAATTTAAAAAATGAACGACAGTATTTTTTAGTGTAATCATACTTTGCTGATATAAACTAGGATGTTTGATCAATCTATATTTCGTAAGAGGATCATCTAAATCAATAATTTTGACTTCCCCTTTTTTTGTATAAAGAACGTTATCTAATTTATAATCCAATGGATAAATATGGTGATCGGTAAGCTCTTTTGCATTTCTTAATAATTGTTTTACAATATCTTCTTTTTCTGAAAATGGTATATTTTTTAATTGATATAATTCAGTACCATCATAATAAGGATAACAAATTCCAAAAAATTGTTGATTACAATATAAAGGTTCATAGTTTAAATCAGTATATTTTAGTCGTTTATTGTAATATTTTATTAATCGAAATTTAATAGGGTGTGGCCGTAGACAAGGATTTGAAACCATTTCGTATCCAAAATCGTATCTCACTTTGACTTCTGGATGATATATTTTTAATGCGCTTTTTCCATCATGATATACAGAACCAAAGGTACCTGATGAAAGATAAGTTAATTTTTTTAAATCTTGATTTGTTATATTCATATAGTAATCTCCTTTGGTTTTTATATTTTGGATTATAGCCTTTGAAATCATGGTAAAATTAAAATTTTTATGAAATGATTTATAATGAATTTATAAAATTATTTTGTTAAATTTTTAACTTTTTCAAAACGCTTTTTAGATATTTTTCCATTTTTATAATACTGTCTTAAAAAATTAATTTTATCTAGATTATTATTAAAAATTAAGTCGCTAAATTCTAATGCTTGTTCTAAATCTATTTTTTCGTATTCTTGTATGTTTTCAAGTGTAATAGGGGTTGTTTTTTTCTTTTCGCCAAATCTCAAAAAGGTAGATTTTATTTTATGATTATTTGATATTCTATCATCTAAAAGGTTTTGATTAACAGATCCACTTTGAACATATAACATCATTTTTGTAAAAACATTAATATTATTTTGCCATATAATAGGATTTAATGTTCCGTTTGGAAAGCGAAATTCGATTGTATTGTCTTTTTGATAAGTTTTATAATTATTTGCAAATGCTTTTAAATTGACACTCTGTGCTTTTTTTGGTGCAACAAGTTTCGCAAAGCCAGGTATTTCTTCTTCTTTATTTGTTTCTAAAACAGATTCCCAACGATCTCTCATAGGTTTTGCATACCATAATCTACTTGTTGCATTTAAATATTCACCATATCCAAAACGATATAGCAAATTTTCATATGCAGTTAATAATTTTACAAACGAATAGCAATCATCATAATTTTGAAATAAATGAGCACCAATATGAACATGTCCTCCAGATAAAGATGATTCTACTCCATATTTAGAGATGATTTCACATACATCTTTTAGTATTTTCCAGTTTTGATCTTTATCTATTAAAATATCAGAAATGACTTCTAATCCATCATTAGACATTTCTTCCTCTAATTTCCAATTTCTAGAACATTCTTCCAATTCTTTGTTGAGTTGTGGATATATATTCGTTCGATAAAGACATCCAAATTCTATTTCTACACCAAATGTAACTTTTTGTGGAAGATTTAATTTCGATCTTAGTTCTAAGTGGTAATTTTTTAATAAATGTAATAAATGTCTGAGTTCTTTTGATGATAATTCTGATAATCTTGTATTTTCACTAGGATCTATATATTGAAATATCTTGGTTTTCATCTCATCCCCCCTTTTTTCAAGGAGTTTATCATATCACAAAATACATGAAATACCAAATTGATTAAAAAATAGTATATAATTTTAGCGAGTGTTTGTAATAATTTTAAAGAGATAATGAATAATTCCTTATTTGAAATATTAGTATAAGGTTCAAAAGGATTTGCTTGTATGAGACAACAGCATACTTGCTTTTTTTTATGAATAATACTATTATATTGTATAAGAAAGGTGAATCAAGATGGGAAAAAAAGCGTTAAAAATATTTACTAGAATTTAAGGATGAAATAAAGCGAGATATATTTGAATATTTGATTGATGATAATAGTGATTATCGAATTACTAGATTATCAGATAATGTAGTATTAAGAGATACAAAGGAAGATTATGTATCTCAATATGGACATTATCCAACGGTAAGAAAAATAAAAATTGATGATACAAATAGAAAACGCCTTGTTTTAGAAAAATAAAAATACAAGAATAAATTACGATTTTATTTGTTTTGCTACAATGAAAAAGAATGGTTTGAATTTTATCATTCTTTTTCTTTTTATCGTTTAAAATTTGTCTTGAACATATGATAAAAAACATTTGTCGATTTTTTTATCAGCATAATATCTTCTGCTTTTATGCTTCCTTGTTTTCTTATGAAATAAATGTTAGAATAGGGTATCAAGGATTAAATATTATAGATGATTTGTATCAGTGCTTTCTATTAAAATGAAAAAAGAGCAATAATAAAAAAATAAAGTTTGTGATTTATCGTGCTCGCAGAGAGGAGACATATTATGTTTGAAATAGTGTCAAAATATGAACCTAGTGGTGACCAGCCACAGGCAATAAAGAAGTTAGTGTCCGGAATACAAGAAGGTGAAAAACATCAAGTATTATTAGGAGCTACAGGTACTGGAAAAACTTTTACGATTGCAAATGTCATAAAAGAGGTGAATAAGCCTACTTTGGTGCTTGCTCACAATAAAACATTGGCAGGACAATTATATGGTGAATTAAAAGAGTTATTTCCAAATAACCACGTAGAATATTTCGTCTCTTATTACGATTATTATCAACCAGAAGCTTATGTAGCGAAGACAGACACCTATATTGAAAAGGATGCATCTATCAATGATGAAATCGATGAATTACGCCATTCTGCAACAGCATCCCTACTTAATTATAAAGATGTAATCGTAGTAGCATCTGTATCTTGTATTTATGGAATTGGGGAAATTGAAGAATATAAAAAGAAGATGTTAACGATTCATAAAGGTGATATTGTAGAACGTGATCAGATCATAGAAAAATTAATCGATATGTTATATGAACGAAATAATATGGATTTAAAAAGAGGAACTTTCCGTGTTCGTGGTGATGTATTAGAAGTAATTCCTATCAGTCAACATGGTAAAGGAATTCGTATTGAATTTTTTGGAGACGAGGTAGATCGTATTGTCGAATTTGATACACTCACAGGGGTTATCAATGTAGAGAAGAATTCTGTTAGTCTGTTCCCGGCTAGTCACTTCGTAACGAGCGAAGATAAATTGAAATTAGCTGTTGCTAACATAAAAAAAGAGTTGGAAGAACAATTAGAAAAATTTAAAGCTGAAAATAAATTGCTAGAATACCAGAGATTGATGGAAAGAACGAATTATGACATGGAAATGTTGTTAGAGACAGGATTCTGTAGGGGTGTAGAAAATTATTCTCGACCTCTTGCGCTCAAAGAACCAGGAGCAACACCGACGACGTTGATCGATTTCTTTGGTGATGATTATTTATTAGTAGTAGATGAGTCACACGTAACATTACCACAGGTAAGAGGAATGTTTAATGGAGATCGTGCCAGAAAAGAGGTACTGGTAAATTATGGTTTTCGTTTGCCTAGTGCACTAGATAACCGTCCATTACGATTTGAGGAATTTGAAAAAAAAGTTTCGCAGGCAATCTACGTATCTGCAACACCTGGAGATTACGAATTAGAACATGCACATGAACATGTTGTAGAGCAAATTATACGTCCAACAGGACTTTTAGATCCAACAATTGAAGTAAAACCAACGCAAGGACAAATAGATGATTTGATTTCTGAAATTAACGAGCGTATTAGTAAGAATGAACGTACTTTAATTACGACTTTAACAATACGTATGGCAGAAGAATTAACGAAATATTTGAAACAAGTAGATATTAAAGTTGCTTATTTACATAGTGAAATTAAGACGTTAGAGAGAATGAGAATTATTCGAGATTTACGTATGGGAAAATACGATGTAGTCGTAGGAATTAACTTGCTTAGAGAGGGAATTGATATTCCAGAAGTTAGTCTAATAGCAATTCTAGATGCGGATAAGCAGGGATTCTTAAGAAGTGATCGAAGTTTAATTCAAACGATTGGACGTGCTGCTCGTAATGCAGAAGGACATGTCATTATGTATGCGGATCATATTAGCGATGCTATGAAAAAGGCAATCGATGAAACGAAGAGAAGAAGAAATATTCAAGAACAGTATAATAAAGAACATGGTATTGTTCCTAAAACGATAGTAAAAGAAATTCGTGAATTGATTACAAATAACTTAGAAGTAGAAGAAAAAGCTCCAGAAAAGATGAGTAAGAAAGAAAAACAAAGTTTGATGATCTCAATTGAAGCAGAAATGAAAGAAGCAGCAAAAAATTTGGATTTCGAACGTGCTATGGAATTACGAGATGCTTTATTTGAATTAAAGGGTGAATAATGAAAAAATTTAAGAAAGTATATGTAGAAATTACTAATATTTGTAATCGACAGTGTTCGTTTTGTTCAGTTGGATCGAAGCCAAAAAGAGAAATGTCATTACAGGAATTTGAACACGTTTTAAAAGAAATTAGATCTGTAACCAATTATATTTACTTACATGTGAAAGGGGAACCACTCATTCATTCTCAGTTTGAAGGTATTTTAGATTTATGTGATTCCTATCAGATGAAAGTAAATATTACAACAAATGGTACGTTGTTGAGAAAACAACTTGCATCTTTGATTAAACATGCCTGCGTACGACAGATAAATATTTCATTGCATAGTTTTGAAAATGGAATGAATCAATATATAAATGATATATTATTTTCAACAGATCAATTATTGGAGAAAACTTCTACAATTGTTGTATTTCGATTTTGGGCTTTATCGAATCATCAATTGACAGATGTGAATCGTAATATAATAGATAAGATCATGAAGCATTACCAATTAAGCGATGAAATTTATCAGAAAATTTTGAGTGAAAAGAATATTCGATTAGGAGAAAAACTATATTTAAATAAGGCAGCTTTATTTGAATGGCCAACTTTACATAGTACATATGTTGGAACTAGAGGTTTTTGCCACGCTTTGACACGACATATAGGTATATTATCTGATGGAACAGTGATACCGTGCTGTTTAGATAGTGATGGAATCATATCGTTAGGTAATATTTTCGAAAAACATATAGAAGAAATTTTATCGAGTGAAAAATGTAGAACATTTGTAAAGTCATTAAAAGATGGAAAGATCATTGAGCCACTTTGTCAACGCTGTTCTTTTAGATTAAGATTTTCAAAAGGGAAAAATTTGGAGATGGCAAAATAGTCATCCAGAGATATTTTTTTCATGATATAATGAAAAGGGAGATGATCATATGAGTCAAAAAACTTATCAGAGAATATCAAAAGTATTAGATTGGCTTGTTTATATGCTAGGATATACTATCGTTTTAATTGCGGTATCTGTATTATTTAAAAAGACAGTCTATATTGATAACTCTTTATTTGGATTATGGGGCTTTATTGCAGTTATTATTATTTATATATTAAATAAAACGATCAAACCTTTAATTGTATGGTTAACGCTTCCTCTAACAGGATTAACACTCGGTTTGTTTTATCCGTTTATCAATGTTTTTATTTTAAAAATAGTAGAATTTATTCTCAATGGTCATTTTGCAATTCACGGTATTTGGATGGCATTTATCGTTGCTATTTTTATATCTGTAATGAATGGCTTAATGGATACTCTTATCATCGAACCATTAATTAGGAGGATGAAAGCATGAATCCAATTCTGTTAGATTTAGGTTTCATAAAAATCTATTGGTATTCGTTTTTTATTTTTATTGCTCTATTAGTAGGAATTGAATTATGTTTACACGAAGCAAAAAAACACAATATTTCAAAAGATTATTTGATTAATATGTTTTTTTGGATGTTTCCGATCGTATTGATTGGAGCACGATTATATTTCGTATTATTCCATTTGGATTACTATAGTCAAAATCCTATTGAAATCTTTTATGTATGGGAAGGTGGATTAGCGATCCACGGAGGAATGATTGCCGGGTTTATATGGCTTGTTTATTATTCTAGAAAGCATAATGTCCCAATCATAAAAGAGATGGATATGATTGCTGTTAGTTTGTTGTTGGGACAAGCGATTGGTCGGTGGGGAAACTTTATGAATCAAGAAGCCTATGGACCAGCAACTACTTTAAGTTTTTTACAAGAGTTGCATTTACCTCGATTTATCATCGATGGTATGAATATTGATGGCGTGTATTATCAACCTACATTTCTATATGAGTCTATATGGTGTTTTTTAGGATTTATTATTATATTGTGCATCAGAAAATATAAAAAATTAAATGTCGGAACATTAAGTTCTTTTTATCTCATTTGGTATGGGAGTGAACGTTTTATAGTAGAGGGACTAAGAATGGACAGTTTAATGTTTTTTGGTTTCCGTCAAGCACAAATTATATCTATTATCTTTATATTGCTAGGTATTTGTCTCTATGTGTATACTCACACGAAAATAAAAATAAAATACTATGAAAGTGAGGAGAAAAATGGAAAAAAAGTATGATTGTATAGTAATCGGTGCTGGTGTATCTGGAATGACTGCGGCAATCTATTTAAAAAGAGCTGGATTAGATGTGTTGTTATTAGAAAAAAGTGCGCCAGGTGGTCAAATTAACCAAACATCTAAAATTGAAAATTATCCAGGATTTCTTTCTGTCGATGGTCCCACACTAGCGATGAATATGTTTGAGCAAGTTCAGAATCTCGATATATCTTATCAATATGGAAACGTAGCAAAAATAAGAAATAGAGAGGATTTAAAAGAAGTAATAACAGATCAAGATATATATTTAGCGAAAGCTTTAATTATTGCAACAGGAAGGATTCCTAATAAGTTAAACTTAGAGGAAGAAAATCGATTTATCAATCGAGGAGTTTCATGGTGTGCACTATGTGATGGCTCTTTTTATAAAAATAAAGTCGTCGGAGTAATTGGTAGTGGAAATAGCGCACTAGAAGAAGCATTATATTTATCTGAAATTTGTTCTAAAGTGATTATGATGAATCGAAAAGATAGATATAAAGGATCTGCAATGTTGTTGGAAGAATTGAAAAAGAAGGATAATGTAGAATTTATATATCATTGTGTTGTCCAAAAATTAAACGAAAAAGATGGGCATTTAGGAAGTATTACAGTAAAACAAGATGAGAATATAAAAGAAATTAAAATGGAAGGATTATTCGAATATATAGGATATCACCCAGATACTGAAATTTTACAGGATTTTAATATAACATCTTCTGATGGTTATATCATAGTAGATCAAAATATGAAGACAAACGAAAAAGGAATTTACGCTTGTGGAGATGTCATTCAAAAAGATGTCTATCAGATTGCAACGGCAATCGGAGAAGGTGCGATTGCAGCAACACAGGTACAAAAAGATTTGAGTATACAATAAAAGAGCAATATTCTTGCTCTTTTTAATTGTAATTATATCGTTGTTGATCAGAACTATTTTCAAGACCTGATATTTTATATCCTAGTATATCAGCCAATTGATCATAAGAATAGTAAATAGAGAATTGTTGATCGATATAAGTATAAGTAAATGAATCCATATTTTCTTTTAATATATCGACATAAGAATTCTTTTGTTCTTTCCATTGTGTTAGATCAATTTCTTTTTCTGTATCGTTTTTATCAAAGATTGCAGTTTTTTCAGTAAAACTTTCGATAAACTGATTGATTACTTCTTCAGCAAACACCGACTTGTCTTTATTTAAACGGTCCATCATGGATTGTGTCTTAACAACACTATTGTTAGTAGTGTCTACAAATAATTGAATATAGCGATCTTCGTGATTCGTTAAATGATAGAATACAGTAATAGTAAGTAGATTATCTTCGATTGTTGAAGTTACTGTACGTTCTACCTCGATACTGTTTTTTTCATCCATCATTTTAGCATCAGATAATTCTGTTGTAATTTCTAATTCTGTTAGTGAAAGTTCCCTTTGGAATTGAGTTGTCTCTTCTTTTGATAGTCCGTTCAAGTGGATGATATCTTTTTTGTATGATTTGATATATGGATATACAGCATCGTTTAGAAATTGATCTTTTGTCATTGTTTCGATGCTCACATAGTCATTTAAACTCTTTTTTTCCATATCCGGAATCTTTTTGTTCTCCTTGTTTGCTGGATAACATAGATAGCAAATACATAGAATAACAATCAATAGAATGAGAAAGATCGTTGCCATCTGTTGTGTTTTGGTTAGTTTCATTATTATCACCGGTGTCATTATAACATTTTTTGACAATATTGACAATCTTATAAACGTTAATGCAATGTTGATCAAATGCACATTTTTGTGCTTATTTCCATATTTTATAGTATAATGAAAGTGGTGGTTATATGAAAAAGAAAGTAGTTATCTTAGGTGGTGGAACAGGACTATCGACGTTATTACGTGGATTGAAACAATTTCCACTTGAAATTACTGCAGTTGTATCAGTTTGTGATGATGGTGGAAGTACTGGAAAATTGCGTGAAGAATTTAATATGCCTGCAGTTGGGGATTTGAGAAGGGTTCTCATTGCGCTATCTGAAACAGAACCTTTATTTGAACAATTATTTAATTATAGATTTCATGCATCAAGTGGTGTAGATGGACATACAGTAGGGAATTTATTTTTAACAGCTTTAGCAAATATAACAGGAAATATGTCAGATGGGATTGAGACTTTGAGCAAAGTATTTAATTTAAAGGGAAAAGTCCTTCCTTTGACAGAAGACAATGTTACTTTAGTTGCTAAAATGGAAGATGGTACAGTCGTTCAAGGAGAACACAATATTACGGAGTGTAATAAAGTGATTGATAAAGTGTACTATAAAGAGAATCCTGTTGTCTCTCCTAAAGTTATTAAAGCGATTCACGAGGCGGATTTAGTGCTCCTTAGTATGGGAAGCTTATATACAAGTATTATTCCAAATTTAATATGTGATGATGTGATTCGTGCGATCGATGAGAGTGACACTAAAATTATGTATGTTTCAAATATGATGACACAACCAGGAGAAACGGATCACTTTAAAGTTTCTGATCATGTACGAGTCTTAAATGATTACTTAGGAAAGCACAAGGTTGATGTAGTGATTGCAAATCATGGATCTATTACTCGCGAGTTAATCAACAAATATAGTGTCTTGGAGCAAAAGGATCCTGTTTTATTAGATCCTGAAAATATGAAGGATTTAAATGTTACAGTTATCGAAGATGATTTTGTAACAGTGGAAGACGAAATGATTCGTCACAATGTAACAAAGTTGGCTTTTCATATTTTCTCATATTTACTATAAGAGGTTGCTATGTCATTTACAGGAATAGTAAAGTCTGAAATCAGTCAACGCTTACCATTGGAAACAGAAGCAATATCAGAATTGTCAGCGATTGTTCGGAACATTGGGAAATATGACGGAAATAATATAACGATCACAACCGAAAATGAAGATGTTGCCCGCCATATTTCGAAGGTGATGAAAGATACCTATGATCTTCGTTTTCGAATCTCGGTTCGAAGAGGTTATAATTTCGATAAAAATTACTTATATGTTTTAACACTACACCAAAAGAATCAATTGTTATTAACAGATTTAGGACTAATCGAAAATGGAAAAATTTTAATAATTCCACCAGAATATATAGTGGCAGACGATGATTTGGTTCGCGCATATTTACGAGGATTATTTTTGGCAATAGGGAGTATTAATGATCCAAAGAAATCACGATATCATTTAGAGTTTGTTGTCAACGATAAGGAATATGCTTTCTTTGTATCCGATTTATTGAATCAATTTCGTTTTAATAGTAAGGTGTTAAAGAGAAAAAATAAGTATATGATATATATGAAAGAATCGGAAAAAATTGGGGATTTTTTGCGATTTATGGAAGCGAGTGCAGCAGTTTTATATTATGAAGATATTAGAATTTATCGCGATCATGTGAACATGACAAATCGTCTTAACAATTGCGAACAGGCAAATGTCGATAAGACGATTCAAAGTGCAAATGATCAATTGCGTGATATCTTATTTTTGAAAGAAGTAGGTGCCTTAGAATTACTAGACGAAAAAGTGAAAGAGGCAGCTTTATATCGGGAGAAATATACAGAAGTATCCCTTGTAGAATTAAGTCAAATTATTACGATGGAGACGGGTCATACTATTACGAAATCAGGTCTGCATCATCGTTTGAAAAAAATTAAGGATTTAGCTAATAAAATCAGGGAAAAGCAGGAAAAATAATTTTTTCCTTTTTTCTTTTTCTATAGACAAGACAAGGAATTGATTTTATAGTATAATATGTTATGAGGTGAATGTATGGAATCAATATTTCACAAAATTACAAAGCAAATAGAAAAGCATAGTAACGTAATTATCATGGCGCATAAAAATATCGATTTGGATGCTTTTGGTTCTGCACTATGTCTTTATAAAATTATACAGTCTATGGATATTCCTTGCGGAATTTTTATGAGTAAAGAAGAATTAGATGCTACGATTAACATCGCTAAGAAAAAATTGGAAGAGCGAAGCATTATCGTAGACTATTATGATCGATCAAATTATAAACATTATGTAACACCTGAAACTTTATTAGTGATCGTCGATACTCATAAAAAGACGATGGTAGAGTATCCAGAAATATTATCTGAAGTAAATGATGTAGTTGTAATCGATCATCATATTAAAAGTACAGAGGCAGTAGAAAATGCGAAAGTGTTCTACATAAATTCTAGTCTTTCTAGTACAAATGAATGGATGGTAAATTATTTAAAATATTTAAAGAAAACAGTATCACCATTAGTTGCAACGATTATGCTTGCAGGGATAGAGATCGATACCAATGGATTTAATTTGAAAACGACAGATAAAACATATGAAGCTGCTGCTTTTTTGACAAAATTAGGAGCAGATCATATTCAAAAGCAAGAATTATTAAAGGAAAATAAAGAAAGTTATTTAAAAAGACAAGATTTTGTTAAGACAAGTTTTATGATTAATGCCAATATGGCAATGTGTCTTTTGGATAACGAAATTCATAAAAAGGCAGATTTAGCAATGATTGCAGAGGAATTGCTAAAGTTTGAAAATGTCGAAGCTTCTTTTGCAATTGGAAAGTTATCAGAAGAAGTGATCGGCGTCAGTGCTCGATCAGTAGGAAATATCAACGTAGAGAAAATTATGAATGCAATCGGTGGTGGTGGGCATAAAACAGATGCAGCCGCACAGTTAGAACATATTACGATACAAGAGGTAAAAACAAAAATTGAAGAGATAGTAAACGCTTAAGGAGGCGATTTTATGAAAGTAATTTTTATAAAAGACGTAAAAGGACAAGGAAAAAAGGGAGAAGTCAAAGAAGTAAAAGATGGTTATGGCATGAACTTTTTAGTAAAAAAAGGTTATGCCGTATTAGCAACTGACAATAACATGACTCATTTAAAAAAAGAAAAGGAAACTGCTCAGTTAGAGGAAAACTTATTGATTCGTGAAATGGAGTCATTAAAAGAAAAGCTAGAGCATGAAAAAGTATCGTTTACTGCAAAAACTGGAGAGCAGGATAAAATGTTTGGTCAAATTTCAGTAAAACAGATCAAAAAAGCATTGCAAGATAAAGGATATCAAATAGATAAGAATGCAATTTTACTCGATCACCCAATTATGTCATTAGGTGTACACGAAGTAAAAATTCAACTTCATAAAAAAGTAATAGCAACATTAAAAGTACATGTCGTAAAAGGAAAGTAGAAAGTAGGTGATCTTATGGCAGATCGCGTAATGCCACATAATTTAGAAGCAGAACAATCTGTTTTAGGATCGATGTTTTTATCGAAGTATGCCGCAGAAAAATGCATGGAATCTCTGCAGAAAGAATTGTTTTATTCTGAAGCACATGGTCGTATTTTCCAAGCAATGAGCGACTTGGTAGAAGCAGGGAAAGCACTTGATATTACAACATTGACTGCAGAATTAGACCGAAAAAAATGGTTATCTCAAGTTGGTGGTGTGGAATACATTAGCGAACTTGTTAATATTGTTCCGAGTGCAGCTAATATCGATCAGTATATTGCAATTGTGGAAGAAAATGCAATCAAAAGAAGATTGATTGAAGAAGCAACGCAAATTGTTACAGATGGATATCAATCTACAGAACAATTGTCTGATTTATTAGATCGCGCAGAGATGAAAATCTTAAATGTCGTTAAAACAAGAAAGGGAACAGAATTTCGCTCTATTCAAGATGTATTATTTAAAGCACAACAGGATCTAGAAAAATTGGCACAAACAAAAGGGGAAGTAACAGGGTTATCTACAGGATTTTACGACATTGATAAATTAACGAGTGGACTTCATCCGAATGAACTTATTATTATAGCAGCTCGACCTGCTATGGGAAAAACAGCTTTTGCTGTTAATTTAGCAATGAATGTTGCGATGAATCAAGATAAAGCTGTTGCATTATTCAATATGGAGATGAGTGCAGAACAATTAGCGATGAGAATGCTGGCTTCTGCAGGACAAATAGATCAAAATAAATTAAAAACAGGACGTTTAGAACATAATGATTGGAAGCGAGTAAACGAGGCGATTAGTAGACTTGCTGATAGCAATTTATTTATCGATGATACACCAGGAATGACGATTGGAGAAATCAGAGCAAAATGTCGTCGTTTGTCTAGTAGTGAAAATGGTTTAAGTATGGTTGTTATCGATTACTTACAATTGATTAATGGTTCTGCAAAATACGCCGGACAAAGACAACAAGAAGTCTCTGAGATCTCTCGTTCTTTAAAGACGATGGCAATGGAACTAGGAATTCCAGTTATCGCCTTAGCGCAATTATCACGTAGTGTAGAAGGGCGTGAAGATAAACGACCGTTACTTAGCGATTTAAGGGAGTCAGGTTCTATCGAGCAAGATGCAGATATTGTCGCATTTTTATATCGTGATGATTATTATAATAAAGAGGCTGCAATCGATGAAAATACAAGTAAAAGTGAATTTATTGTATCAAAACATCGTAGTGGACCAACAGCTACAATTGAATTGATTTTTAGAAGAAATACAGCAACGTTTGTCAACTATGTCAATAGGGAAGAAAATTAGGTGATGAAATGAAAAGAATGAGTATTGGAGTAATTTTAATTTCCATTGTGTGTATTGTATTTGTATTGGGGTTTAGCAATACGCCAAATCCAGAGCCAAATAGTTACTATCAAGTATATTTGGATGATGAAGTAGTTGGTGTAATTGACTCGAAAGACGAGTTGGAATCTTACATTGATAAACAAGGAGATCATATTAAAAAGAAATACCAAACAAATAAAGTATATGCTCCAAATGGATTAGAAATCAAAAAAATAGTTACTTACCATGACAAAGTTGATACTGCCAAAGAAGTGTATGATAAAATCCAAAAGATGAAACCTTTTACGATTAAAGGATTTCAGTTTAAAATTAAAAGTTCTGATGACAGTAAAAATGAAATTCTATATGTGAATAAAAAATCAATTCTACAAGAAGCGATAGAGAATACAATTAAAACCTTCGTTGGTGAAGAAGACTATAATGCATATACGAATGAGACGCAAACAGAAATTGAAACAACTGGAAGTTATATAAATAATATTTATGTTCAAAATGATTTAACGATCAAGGAAGTTAGAATTCCAGTGACAGAAAAGATTTATACAGATGCAACAGAATTATCACAATATTTATTATTTGGTGCAACCAACAATAAATATAACTATACTGTGCAGGTCGGAGATACGATTGAACAAGTAGCATTTAATAACAAGATTAGTGTAGAGGAATTCTTTATTTCAAACCCACAATTTACGAGTCGTCAAAATTTATTATATCCAGGACAAACTGTTGTCATTGGAATGACGGATCCAAAAATTCAAGTAGTGGTAGAAAAGAATGAAGTTTCAGATGTCGTCAACTCATTCCCAATAGAAGAGAGATATGATAGTAATAAATTAGTAGGAGAAGACGAAATTATTCAAGCAGGAGAAAACGGACTTGAACGTGTTACTCAAAAATTGATTATTGTAAATGGAGACACCATCGCTGCAGAAATTCAACATAGAGAGGAATTGAAACCAGCAATTACGCAAATTATCGTCAAAGGAGATAAAGTAATTCCATCTGTTGGTAGTGGAGCGTGGTTCTGGCCAGTACCAAGTCATTATGTCATTAGTCCAATGGGATACCGAATCGATCCAATCAATGGAAGACGTGCACTTCATACAGGAGCAGATATTTCAGAACGTTGTGGGAAACCAATTTACGCAGCAAATAACGGTGTAGTTACAGTAGCAGGAGTACGTTCTGATAACGGAAATTATGTAACAATTAACCATAATAACGGATATTACACGCTATATGCTCACATGTCTAGCTATATCGTAAGAACTGGTCAAGTCGTATCGAAAGGGCAAGTAATAGGATATGTAGGACGAACTGGTAGAGCAACTGGATGTCACCTTCATTTCGAAGCATGGAAAGGTGGAGCGCCATGGCGTGGTCAAGTCATTAATGCGCTCACATTATACTAGTGAAAGCTTGTGTTTTAGCAAGTGGAAGTAAAGGAAATAGTACTTATATCGAGACGGAACATCATAAAATGTTAATCGATTTAGGTACTTCTTCTTTATATGTAGAAAAAAAATTGAAGGAATTAAATGTCAATCCAGGACAAATCGACAGTATTTTCATTACTCATACGCACGTGGATCACATCAGTGGATTAAGAGTATTTTTAAAAAAGTATCATCCAACAATTTATCTAAGTGAGAAAATGAAAGCAGAGTTAGAACAGCAACTAACCTATTCAAAATATCAAGTTTTAGAAAAGAGCCAAGTGATAGATGACCTTTCTATTCAAGTTTTTAAAACGTCTCACGATACGGATGATTCCAATGGTTATTTGATAGAAGAAAGTGGCCACAGTTTGGTATATATTACAGATACTGGTTATTTAAATACGAAGTATCATAAACTCTTAGAAAATAAAAATTTATATATAATCGAAAGCAATCACGATATTAAAATGTTGATGGATGGACATTATCCATATCATATTAAACAACGTATTTTAGGGGATAAAGGACATTTATCAAATAAGGATTGTTCCTATTATCTTTCACATTTAATAGGAAGTGATACTAAAAATGTCGTGTTAATTCACTTGAGTGAAGATAATAACCGTCCTGAACTTGCTTTAGAAACTTTGCAATCGACATTAGAAGAGTCAGGAATAAATCATCCGGAAATTTATATTTCTTCACAAAAGGAAAAAACGGAGATGATCGAAGTATGATAAAAATTATTTGTGTTGGAAAATTAAAGGAAACATACTGGAGAGATGCACTTCAAGAATACCAAAAACGTCTTTCGAAATATACGAAATTGCAATTGATCGAAGTAAACGATTACGCGACTGATTCTATCGATGTTACACAGAAAAAAGAACAATATGAAATAGAAAAATATATCGATCCAAAAGATTATGTCATAACGATGGAAATTGAAGGAAAAAATGAGGATTCTATTACGTTTTCACGTTTCTTAGAAAATAAAATGATGCAATATCCTAATATTACATTTATTATAGGAGGCTCTTATGGACTATCTCCGGAAATCAAAAATAGATCTAATTATGCTCTATCATTTTCCAAGATGACATTTCCTCATCAGATGTTTCGTATTATGTTATTAGAACAAATATATAGGGCATTTAAAATCATGAAAAATGAAAGTTACCATAAATAAGATGAACCTGTGTCATCTTTTTTTGTCGATCTTTTTGTTGCATAATTGTTTTTCCTTTGTTCATGATGAAATAGGTGATCATATGAAAAAAACAATTATTATCATTCTTCTTGCTATGTTAGGATTTCATTTTTTAAGTATGAAAGGATCTGCACTTATTATTCCGAATGAAGCAATTCGTTTGCGAGTTCTAGCAAATAGTAATTCTAAAGAAGATCAAGAATTAAAATTGAAAGTAAGAGATGAGTTACAATTATATATGTATGAGCTATTGAAAGATACGAAAGGAATCGATCAAGCGCGAGAAAAAATTAAGCAGAATTTAGATCAGATAGAAGACTGTGTGAACCGTACTTTACAAAAGTATGACAGTGCTATCAAATTTCAAGTTGATTTTGGATTAAATTACTTTCCGGATAAAGAATATAAGGGTGTTGTCTATCCGGCTGGAGAGTATGAATCTGTACTTGTCACACTGGGAGAGGGAAATGGAAACAATTGGTGGTGCGTTTTATTCCCACCTTTATGTCTAATGGAAGCAGAAGAAAGTGACACGGTTGAGTATAAATCTTTTTTTCAGGAATTAATTGAAAAATATTTATAACGTATAAAATAAAATTTCATGAGTACACTTTTATAGGAGGAGATGTCCATGGAATTTTTTCTTATCTTAGGAGTTGCAGTTAGCTTAAGTATGGACGCTTTTTCTCTTTCACTCGCATATGGAACGTTAGGATTAAATGTGAAAGAAATGCATTTTCTATCTATCATCGTAGGAATCTATCATTTTATAATGCCCTTACTTGGAATGAAATTAGGAAGTATTATATTAAACATAATTCCAGTACATCCTGACATTCTAATTTTTCTATTGTTGACAATCATTGGAATTCAAATGATTATAGAAAGTACCAAGCAGGAAAAAGTGGATAAGAAAATGGGATATTTAGAATCTTTGTTATTTGGTTTTGCAGTCAGTATGGATAGTTTTTCAGTGGGAATTGGAATTCTAGGTATTACTCATCACTTTTTGATTGCAGCATTTATCTTTTCTCTTTGTAGTTATTTATTTACGAGAATCGGATTAAAATTAGGAAAAAATTGCCACCAAAAGTTAGGAAATTTAGCAACCCGATTAGGTGGCAGTTGTTTAATTGTGATAGGAGTTCTTTGTTTACTTTAAACAAGGAACTTTTTCTTTGTGTAAAATAGGATTCCTAGATTGTGTTTTTCTTTGATTTATAATATAATATAAAGGGTGATAATATGTTAGCAAACGCTATAGAAATGTTAAAGAAAGCAAAAGAAAATAAGTATGCGATCGCACACTTTAATATTAATAATTTAGAATGGACAAGATTTATTTTAGAGGAAGTAGAAGCAAATCAAAGTCCTGTTATATTAGGTGTAAGTGAAGGTGCTGCCAAGTATATGGGAGGTTTTTACACTGTTAGTTGTTTGGTCCGTGCACTAATGTACGATTTGAAAACTACAGTACCTGTTGCCTTACATTTGGACCATGGTAGTAGTGTAGAATCTTGCTATGCAGCAATTGATGCAGGGTTTACATCTGTCATGATCGATGCTTCAAAATATAGTTTAGAAGAAAATATTAGAATGACAAAAGAAGTTGTTCACTATGCACATTCAAAAGGTGTAAGTGTCGAAGCAGAAGTAGGGCATATTGGAGGCTCTGAAGATAACGTTAGTAGTTCCGTTGCATATTGTGAAGTTGCCGATGCTGTGGAGCTCGCACAAACAACAGGAATCGACTTTTTCGCACCAGCACTAGGAAGTGTTCATGGTATTTATAAAGGTGAACCAAAATTAGATTTTGACCGTATGCAAGAGATTGCTAAGTTGACAAACTTACCACTCGTATTACATGGTGGTTCAGGAATTCCTGATGAAATGATTCAAAAAGGAATTGCTTGCGGTATTTGTAAGTTAAATATCAATACCGATCTACAAATTGTATGGAGTAAGGCTGTACGTGAGTTTCTACAGGAAAATGAATCTGTTTACGATCCTAGAAAGATTATCAAAGCAGGAGAACAGGCATTAAAAGCAGAAGTTAGAAAAAAATTAGAGTTATTAGGATCAATGCAAAAGGCATAAACACCAATTGAAAAAAATTACATATGAATATAATGAAGAGCGGAGGATCTGTATGAAAAAAATCAAGATAGAAGGCGGGCATCTTTTAACAGGGGAAATTAAAATTAGTGGGGCAAAAAATAGTGCGGTAGCACTCGTACCAGCCTCTTTATTGTGTGATGAACAAGTAACGATTGATAATATCCCAAATATTTCTGATATTCAAGCGTTGAATGAAATTTTATCCTATTTAGGTGCCAAAGTAACAAGAGAAGATGAAAAGATGAAAATTGACTCCTCTACCGTCGAAAATAAAACAATTCCGGAATCTATTTCTAAAAAGCTTCGGGCATCGTATTATTTTATGGGAGCTCTATTAGGAAAATATAAACAAGTAAAAATGTGTTTCCCAGGAGGATGTTCTATTGGAGCTAGACCGATAGACCTCCATCTAAAGGCATTTGAGTCTTTAGGTGCAACCGTAGAAGAAAATGGTAATTTATACACGATTAAGGCGGAAAAATTGGTAGGAACAAATATATACCTAGATTTTGCAAGTGTCGGAGCAACGATCAATATCATGCTTGCTGCTGTAAAAGCAGAAGGTACTACAGTAATTCAAAATGCTGCTAAAGAACCAGAGATCGTCAATGTAGCTATCTTCTTAAATCAAATGGGGGCCAAGATCAAAGGTGCTGGAACGAGTGAAATCTATATTGAAGGAGTTGAAAAACTTCACTCAGGCTACGTCGAGGTGATTCCAGATCGCATCGAAGCGGGAACTTATGTCATTTTAGGTTGTCTTATGGGAGATCATCTACGTATTACCAATATGATACCAAGTCATATCGAAGCTCTATTATTAAAATTAAAAGAGATGAATGCGGATATTCAGATTGGAACAGACTACGTCGAAGTAAGTAGAAAAGACCATTTGAAACCAGTGAAAGTAAAAACCTTAGGGTATCCTGGATTCGCAACAGATTTACAACAACCTTTTACGGTGTTATTAACACAGGCAGAAGGAAAGAGTTCTGTTGAAGAGACAATCTATGAAAATCGCTTTCAAAATGTTCCATATTTAAACCAAATGGGTGCAAATATAGAGCAAGATGGTATGAGTATATATATTCATGGAAAAACAGAATTACATGCTTCTGATGTCGTCGCAACAGACTTACGCGCCGGAGCTTGTCTAGTGCTTGCTGGACTTACTGCCGAAGGGGTTACGACGATTTCGAAAATCGAACATGTGTTACGTGGCTATGAAAATATTATCGAAAAATTGCAAGGTGTAGGTGCTAAAATTGAGATAGAAGAAATATAATCAAAGTAGAGAAACTCTCTACTTTTTTTAGGAGTGATAATATGAAACTCAAAGGGTTATTAGTAGGAAGCTGTGCGATTTTTTTTATATTTCTCATTTATTTAACGACGTTAGATAAAAAAGTATACTATGTAGCACTTGGCGACTTTTTAGCAAAAGGAATTGGTGACAATCAATATTCTGAAGAGATTCAACAAAACTTAGAAAAAAAAGGAAAATTAGAAAAATACGTCGAGGAGTTTATGCGAGACGATATGAGAACAACTGATTATATCAAAATGATAGAGGAAAATGAGACTAGACAAGTAGAAGGGAAAACACAAACACTAAAAAATGCATTGATTAAGGCAGATTTATTAACATTATCGATTGGAAATAATGATTTACTTTATGGATTAGGTATGTATAATAGCGAAGATATTTATACTAAAAAAGAACTAGAAGAAAAAGTGGATGGTGTTATGAGGGATATAGAAAAATTATTTGAATTATTGCGAGAGTACTGTAAAGAAGATATTATTATTACGGGATTTTATCAACCTCAAAATCTTTCGGAACAAAAAAGAAAACTCTATTTGAATGCGAATCGTAGATTAGAAAGACTTGCAAAGAAATATAAAATCACCTATGTAGAAGTAGATAAAATATTAGATAAGGAAGGAAATTTGGATGCATCTTCCATGTTGCCAACAAAACGTGGATATCTAGAGTTAAGCCAAAAAATGAAAGATGTTGCGTTAAATTTACTACTAGAAGAAAAATAAAATTGCTTCCATTTTGAAACAATGTTATAATGATGGTGAGGTGAGATTATGGGAGAAAATAAAATATTTCCAAAAGTCTTTTTATGGTTATTTGTAGGACTTCTCGTATCAGGAGTTACGGCATTTTACGTATCGAATCAGCCGAATATGATGTACAATATCTACGAAGGAAATTGGTATTTTTGGTTGGTTCTAGCAGAACTTGCAGTTGTTATTTTCCTATCTGCACGTATCCATAAAATGAGTCATATGACAGCAATTATTTCATATTTACTATATTCTATCTTAACAGGTACGACATTATCTGTCATATTTGCAGCATTTACGACGGGAAGCATTGCGATTGTATTTGGAATTACAGCATTGATCTTTGCAATTTTTGCAATGATTGGTTATACAACAAAAGCGGATTTATCAAAATGGACGAATATCTTATTGATTGGATTACTTGCAGTGATTATTGTAGGAATTATCAATATATTTATTGGAAGCGACATGGTAGCACTTGTTACATCGATCATCACAGTTATCCTATTTATTGGTTTTATCGCTTACGATATTCAAAAAATAAAATATTTAACTACTGTGATGGATGATGAAAATAAGATTGCAATTATTGGAGCATTGGAGTTATATTTAGACTTTATTAATATTTTTATACATTTACTTTCTATCTTCGGAAGAAGAGATTAAAAAAATACTTGCATTTATATCAAAAACTTGCTATACTATACGAGTACGAAATTACTATGACACAAGTATGTCATGGCGGAAGGAGCGAAGGATATGAAAAAAGGAATTCATCCAGCAACTCAAGTAACAAAAGTAGAATGTGCATGTGGAAATAAATTCGAAGTTATTTCAAATACTGATCACTTACACTTAGAAGTATGTGACAAATGTCATCCATTCTATACTGGAGTGCAAGGAAAAAACAGTAAAACAGGTCGCGTTGAAAAGTTTAACCGTAAATATGGTTTTACATCAGAAAGCGATGCAAAAAAAGAAGCAAAATAAGATTATAATACCTTTAAAGTTCACACTAAATAAAAAGAACATAGAAATATGTTAAAATATATTTAGAAAGAACTTTGGAGGTGTTTTTTCATGGGTAAACATAAAAAATGGACTTTGGAGCAAAAAATACAAATAGTTAAAGAATTTAAACAAGGAGCTACTATATCATATTTAAATAATAAATATGGTATATCAGGAATGGGTACTATAAGTCATTGGAATCAAAAATATGATGAAGGTAGATTAGGTATTGACAATAGAGGAAAAAGAAAATCACAACAAGAAATTGAGGACATTGATATATTAAAAAAATCTTATGCTCTTCTGATGGAAATCCGCTCTCAGCAACACAAATAGAAAAATATCAAATAATTGATAAATTAAGAAAAGAATATCCTGTTTATAGGATATGTAATGTGTTAAATATTAATAGAAGAAGTTATTATAAATGGTGCAAAATTGGTAAACCGATTGCTAATAATTTTAGTAAAATAGACGCAGAAATTATATCGGAAGAGCATAAAAAAAATAAATCAATATATGGAACAATAAGATTAAAGCACTCAATTCAAAACAAATTAGGAATTATTTTCAATCATAAAAAAATAAGAAGGTATAAACACATATTAGGGTTAGAAACAATCAAAAGAACTAAAAAAGGATTATCAGTTTCTAGATCAAAAGAAAAGAACCTTATTAATAAGGCTCAATACTTAATTGAATGCAATTTTGAATCAGATAAACCACTAACAAAATTATCATCTGATGTAAGCTATATAAAATGTAAAGATGGCACACTTTATTTATCAGCTCTCAAAGATTGCTTCAATACTGAAATTATATCATTTTCTACGTCAAATAACAATGATATAAATTTAATAAAAAATAGTTATAAAAGTTTAAAACCAACTGATAACACAATAGTTAATACAGATCAAGGAGCAGTTTATTTCGCTTATGAATATGTAGAAATGGCAAATAAATTAGGATTTACGAGAAGTATGTCTCATCGTGGACATTGTTGGGAAAATTGTCCAATAGAAAATTGGTTTATGCAATTAAAACACGAGTGGCTATGTCAATTTAGCAAATTAACTAGAAAAGAAGCAACTGAAGAAATAAAAAAATACGTTCATTGGTATAACAATGAACGTATTCAAAAGAAACTTGGATACTTGTCGCCTGTACAGTATCGACTAAAAAATTCAATTTAATTAATATTTTTATTTAGTGAGTACTTGACGGGTACTAGTATC
>ERZ1643251.1811-NODE-1811-length-23280-cov-6.399914_pt1 | contig 23280 bp, 20 predicted proteins | sample MGYA00579261_ERZ1643251 | MGnify/ENA primary metagenome ERZ1643251 (study PRJEB29033, sample SAMEA4952267) | chicken gut metagenome | biome: Broiler Chicken; feature: Gastrointestinal Tract; material: Caecum | place: Ireland | collected 2018 | study: Broiler... | reverse complement strand
ACACCCCCATAGGTGCGGACTGAGCATAGCACAGTCCGCGTGAGAAAGCAATCAAATTTTTGTGAACAATCGTCAGCACTTGGCCATATGGACCACCAGCGCGTGGGGCAGAAGCTTGGCCACTGTGCGATAGAACTTGTAAAAGGCGGTGGGGGTGTAAAATACCCGTCCCGCTTTCGCCGCCGCCAGGGTTCCCGCCACTACCTTCTTGGGGTCACAGTAGGGGAGGGTAGCAAAGGTCTTGGAGTTGCCTTTGATATTGCCTACGTCCAGAAACTCCGTGGCCATAGGACCAGGACACACGGCGGTAACGGCGATGCCCTTGCCCTTCAGCTCAAAGGCTAATCCCCGGGTAAAACTGGAGACAAAGGCCTTGGTACTGCTGTACACTGTCATGTGAGCGTTGGCGCAGAAGGAGGCGATGGAGCTGACATTGATGATCCGGCTACCGGATACCATATAGGGAATGGTAAGGTGTGTTACCGCCGTCAGAGCGGTAACATTCAGATCCGTCATAGTAATCTGCTTGGACAGATCGCCCTGGCCCACATCACCCAGATAGCCGCAACCGGCGTTGTTAATAAGGACTGCCACCTGAGGTTTTTCTGCCGCCAGCTTTTCCGCAAGGATAGCAAAGCTCTCCTTGCTGCAGAGATCCAGAGGCAAGACAACGCTCTCGATATGATTTAGCTTTTCTGCCAGGGCTTCCAGACGCTCCCGACGGCGAGCAATAAGCCACACCTTATCTACCTGGGGGAAATAGTCCCTTAGCCGCAGAGCAAATTCCTCGCCCAGACCGGCAGACGCGCCGGTAATGATAGCAATGGCCATAATGCGGTTCCTTCTTTCTGTAAAGAGGCGTTGCGTTACTTTTTCTCAGGCTCAGGGTATTCTTCACCCAGAGTGTCCACTCGGACAGACTTGATGACCTGGGGCTTGGTAGGCTTGTCGTTCATCATATTCCGGGGCACCCGGGATACCGCCACAGCGGCCTCCACGTTCTCCGTGATCTTACCGAAGGCGGCGTACTGACCGTCCAGATGGGGAGCGGCGTCCACCATGATGAAGAACTGGCTGCCGGCACTGTCAGGATGCATGGCCCGTGCCATGGAGAGAACGCCCAGGGTGTGCTTGAGGTCGTTCTTTTCAAAGCCATTGCCGGCAAACTCGCCCCGGATCTGGTAGCCAGGGCCGCCCATACCGGTGCCATTGGGACAGCCGCCCTGGATCATGAAGCCGGGAATTACCCGGTGGAAAGTCAGACCATCATAGTAGCCGCTGTTGGCCAGGGAAATGAAGTTGTTGACGGTGTTAGGGGCCTTGTCGGGGTACAGCTCACCCTTCATGACCTCGCCGTTTTCCAGCTCAAAAATAACAACAGGATTGCTCATATCCATTGTCTCCTTTTATCGATTATAGGTTTTCATAGCCCGGTCGATGTCCCGTTTGGCATCCCTTTTGGCGGTGGCGTCCCGCTTGTCGTAGTTCTTTTTGCCCTTGCACAGGCCTACCTCAATCTTCACCCGGGCATTCTTGAAGTAAACGCTCAGGGGGACCAGAGCCATGCCATCCTGCTGGACATAGGCCTGGAGGCGGTTGATCTCTCGCTTATGCATCAGGAGCCGCCGGGGCCGTACAGGGTCTTTATTGAAAATGTTGCCGTGGTCATAAGGGCTGATATGCATCCCATGGATATAGATTTCACCGTTTTTGGCGATGCAGTAGGAGTCCTTCAGATTCAGCGTTCCGGCCCGGATGGACTTGACCTCTGTGCCGAAGAGTTCGATCCCAGCTTCATACCGGTCCTCCACAAAGTAATCGTGGTAGGCCTTCCTGTTTTGAGCCGCGATTTTAATCCCGCTTTTTTCTGCCATGGCAGCACCTCCTCTCCTGAGACTGCGGTATAGTATACCATAGTTTTCCTATCACTTCAAGGGCGGAAATGGGGAGAACGATGTCCCCAGGAAATGGGGAGAACGATGTCCCCACTTGGTATTTGATGGTATGGCCAAATATATCTTGTTTTAAACCGGAATGAAGCAGGGAAGAGGGGATCCCTTACTCAGGCAGAGAAAATCAGGGAGAGAAGAATCAATAAAAAACGCCCCATTTGCCGTGGTCATAGGTCGACAGGCAAATGGAGCGCTCAGCGCCAGTGTGAGCGAGCAGTACCGACGCCCTTGCAGGTATGCGAATCAGAAGGTGTTTCCGCAGCTGTTTTCATCCAGCCCAAAGAAGCTCAGAGCTTCCTGGATGGCTACATCCCAGAACCTCCACTCGTGGCGATAGCCCGGCAGATCAAACCACTTGACGTCCAGGGAAATATCCTGGCAGTGCTTCTGGAACAGCTTGTACTGGTCGAAGAGAAGCAGATCCTCATGACCGCAGGCAAACATCAGCCGGGGGAGCTTGCCGGTGGGAGCCAGCTTGTCAATAAGGGCCCAAACATTTTCCTCGGAATTTTTATATTTTTCGAAGCCGCCTGCATTGCGGATGACCTGAGCCATCCGTTCATTTTCGGTATCCATAATAGGGCAGGGGTGGCCCGGCCGGAGTTCATCAAAGGAGACTGGTACGGCAGAGAGGACGGCGGCAGCAGCAAACAGCTCGGGATAGTTTACCGCAAACTTAATGGTGCCTCGGCCACCCATGGAGAGGCCCGCGATGAAGTTGTCCTCACGTCGGTCGGAGACAGGCAGCCAGCCGTAGATCAGAGGCATGAGCTCCTTGGTGAAGTAGTCGTACATGTTGTACCCCATCATGGCGTCGGGCCAGTTGGAGTAGTTGGAGTTCATGGCGGAGGGGCAAACCACTACCAGATCCTTCTCGGCGGCGTAAAGCTCAATGTTGGTCTTCCGGATCCAATCGGTATTGTCGCCGTAGGTGCCGTGGAGCAGCCAGAGAACCTTGTATTTTTTCCCGCTGCGGTAGAATTCCTGAGGGGAAACACCCCGCTTTTTGTCCGGGAGGATAACGGTGATCTGGTGATTGATGTTGAGATATTCACTTTCAAAATTATAGGTCAGCAATGACATGGCAGATACTTCCTCTCAGATTATTTATGCTGGCTTACCAGCCAGTCCATGATCCCGTGCTCGTTATGGAAGGTAAGAACCCAGGCGTTGTGATTATCAGAAAACCGCTCCATAACCGGCAGACTGGGATCAGAGAAACCGTACTTTTCAAACTCCTCCGGTGCGTAGAGGGTGAGGTGGGCATTTTTGTTACCGGCATCCTTGAGGGCGAGGATGGCGTCCACGATGTACTTATGCCGGTAGAAGGTGTGGTCCACATAGGCGGTAGACACCCACAGCTTGGTATCCGTCAGGGAAGAGAGAATGTGGTAGGTGTCCGGCATCATGGTGGGGCAGATAGGGGCACCGGCGGCAAAAAGGTCGCCGGCAATGGACAAAGCGCGGATAGTGCCGCAGCCGCCCATGGAGAGGCCGGTGACAAACACCTTGCCGGGATCCACAGCGCCTTCCCGAATCATTTTCCGGATCACGTCGCAGACCTTTGCCAGATACTCCCGGTTCCAGCCGGTGCCGGGCACCATGGAGGCGGTGTAAAAGGTGTTTTTGAACACCACGCTGGGATCCGGAAGCATCTCGCTGATGTTGCCGGGGGCCTGAGGGGCCATGACATAGAGATCGGGGTAGGATTCAGCCAGATGAAGGGCACCCAGGGTTCCGGTCATCTGAAGGACGTTGTCATAGCCGCATTCGCCGCCGCCGTGAAGGAACAGCAGCAAGGGTCGGGGGCCGCTGGCCTGGGGTGAGTAGAGGCGGTAGATCACGTCTCCCTCCCGACGGGCCTCAAATTTATCCAGGTTTTTTACATGGACAGCGTCCAGCGGCACGTCCTTCTTGGAAAAGGAGGTCTGGGTCCCGGCGATCTCCATGCGGAAATCTCCGTTATAATAGATAGGATCGGTGACCAGGTGGATGCCGCCGGCAATGGACTCCAGAGAGCGCACATAGCGAGGGACTTGGCGCTCCCCCAGAAAGGCGGTCAGGGAAACCTGCTCCGGGGAAAGATCTGCGGGGGCACCCATCAGATCGAAGGCTACTGCCTCCCAGCCCCGGTCTTTAACTTCAACGTAGACAGACAGTTTCATAATTGGCTCCTTTGCCCCAATGGTCACAGGGTTCGCTCCTGGCCGGATTCCCGGTCAAAGTAGGTGATGGAATAGGTGAGGGTCTTGAAGTTCGCCCGCAGGGTGGTACGGAGATCCTCCTTGGTCCAGGTGATGGTGAGCATGCCGTCCTCATCGTCCTGGCCCACCTGAATGTCACCATTGAAGGCATCGTAGGTATTGCGGAAACGCATGAGTTCATAGAGCCGCTGGCAGATGGGCTTCCGGATGCTTTCCTCCAGCTCCTCCCGGGAGAAGGTGTGGCGGTTGATGGTCCGGGGATCGGGGTTGGTTTTCATGCTCTCGATGTCGTTCTCTCCGGCCAGCAGGCCCACGTAATAGACTTGAGGGATGCCGGGAGTGAAGAACTGTACGGCCCGGGCGATGAGGTAGGCGTCGTCATTGCAGCGGAGGGCGGAGTAGTAGGTGGAGCCCAGCTGATAGCTCTTGAACTTGCCGCCGTCGGTCTTGATCATGCTGGGGAGCTTAATGTACTGCTTGGCCTCCTTGGTGATGTCGTCCACATCGTCCCGCACGAAGTCAATCTCCTCCTCGGTCAGCAGGCCCGCCACGTCCACCACGCCGATGCCGTCGTGAGTGTCCAGGGTGGTGAACTGCTTGCGGGGGCAGATGTTGAGCCAGTGGATCAGCCGGTTGGTGCGGCCGCTCTTGAGGCCATGGAGCAGCAGCATGGGCAGGGCAAAGTCGTAGACCCAGTAACCCTTGTCCGCCATTTTCAGCTGGATGGTGTAGTTTTCGTGGATCTCCGGCAGCATTTCCGTGCCGGTCTGCCGCAGGGGCGCCATGCCGATGTCCAGCACCTCCCAAATTTCCGGCTCCACGAAGAAGCAGCTGGTGCCGGGGCGCTTGGAGGCGTAGGCGAAGGCGTCAAAGCGGATGAGGGGGACGTGGCGGCTGAGAATGCCCAGGTTCCGCGCATAATATTCCTGAGTGGCCTTGGCATAGGGGTCGATGTCAATTTGCTCCTGGAAGAAGGTGTTCCACAGGTGGACCTTCTTGCCGTCGTCCCGGGTGAACTCAATGTAGGGATAGGTGGCCTTTCTCCGATAAAGGGCGTTGTACTGCTCCTCTGTGGGATTGCCGTTGGGCCAGAACTTCTCCCAGTGGATAAACATGTCCTTGTAGGGGGAGGCGTCCCCGTTTTTCATGTAGTCCCTGAATTCCTCCGAGCGGATAGAGACGTGGTTGAGCATGAAATCCGCCATCATGTAATATTTGTCAGCCAGAGCATCAATGTCGTCCCAGGTGCCGAAAGCGGGGTCCACGATGTCGTAGTTGATGACGGCAAAGCCCCGATCCCCGGAGGAGGGGAAAAAGGGGAGAATATGCAGTCCGCCGATGATGCCGTCAAAATGTTGGGAGAGAATGTCGTTAAGTTCCTTCAGGTCCTTGCTCATGCTGTCTGCATAGGTGATCAGCATGATTTTGTTCTCAATTTTTTTCATAAATGATTACCCCTTTACGGAACCCACGGTAATACCCTTGGCAAAGGCCTTCTGGAAGAAGGGATAAGCCAGGAGAATGGGGAGCAGGGCAATGACTGCCAGGGCCATGCGGATGCTCACGCTGGGCAGCTCCGTGATCTGGATGCCGGGGTCAGAGTGGGTCTGAAGGAAGGCGATGTTGCTGAGGACGGAGTTAAGGTAGTTCTGGATGCCGTAGAGCTCACGCTTGACCTGAATGAAGTACACGCCGTTGGTCCAGTTATTCCAGTAGGCAATGGCAGTCATTAGGGCCACAGTGCCGATGATGGGCTTGGACATGGGGACAACGACCTTGACCAGGGTGTTGAACTCGCCGGAGCCGTCGATGGTGGCCGCTTCGATAACCTCGAAGGGGACATTAGTAGTGATGTAGGTACGGACCATGATGACAAAGAAGGCGTTCATCAGCAGGTAAGGAACGATCAGGGCCCAGATGGTATCGGTAATATGGAAGATGTTGGAGTAGATAAGGTAGGTGGGTACGAAACCGCCATTGAAGAGCATAGTGAAGAAGAGAAAGAAGGAGAGGGCCTTTCTGCCCGGCAGATCCTTGCGGGAGAGAGGGTAGGCGAAGAGCATGGTCATGACGATGCTCAGGGCGGTACCCACGCTGGTGATGAGGAAGCTCATGCCGTAGGCCCGCAGTACGTTTTCCTTCACGCTCCAGATGTAGCGGTAGGCAGCCAAAGAGAATTCGGAGGGGATAAAGGAGTAGCCGTTCAGGGTCAGTGCTGCTTCAGACGTAAAAGAGCTGGAGATCAGCAGAATAAAGGGCAGGATACATGCCAGCACGAACAGCAGCATGATGAAGCTCATGACGAAACGGAAGCCTTTGTTGCGGTATACCATGTTACATTTCCTCCTATAATCAGAACAGGCTGCTTTCCCGGTCGATCTTGGCTACCACAGTGTTGGCGATGAACACGCAGATAAAGCCGAGAATGGACTGGAGGAAGCCGCTGGCGGTGGAACGGCCGATATCGTTGAGATTGATCAGGCTGCGATAGACGTAGGTATCGATAGTCTGGGTAGTAGAATAGAGCAGGCCGCTGTCCATGGGGATCTGGTAGAACAAACCGAAGTCGGAGTAGCAGATGCGGCCCACGGCCAGCAGTACCAGGGTAATGATGGTGGGGCGGAGAGCAGGAATGGTGATGTGGCGGATCTGGGCCCACACATTGGCACCGTCAACAGAGGCGGCCTCATAGTAGGACTTGTCGATACCGATCAAGGTGGAGTAGTATAGGATGGAGCTGTACCCGAAGGTCATCCACAGATAGACGACAACCAGGATCACCGGCCAGTATTCGGGAGTATTGTACCAGCTCACTGTGTCGAGGCCCAGCATCGGCAGAATGGTCATGTTCATAAAGCCATTATTTCCGCTGAGAAAGGCGTAGACGATGTAGCTGACGATAACGGTAGACAGCAGGTAGGGAATCAGGATGACGACCTGACCGAAGCGCTTGAAAAACTTGCTGTGAATGGCGTCAAGAGCGATGGCGATGAACACGCCCAGGGCGTTGCCAAGGATGATGAAGGCCAGGTTATAAAGGATGGTGTTGCGGAAGACGGCGAAAGCCTCACTGGAGCTGAAGAGGTATTCAAAGTTCTGGAGGCCGCACCAGGGGCTTGCAAAGAGCCCCACAGAGTAGTTTACGCGCTTGAAGGCGAGGAGCAGGCCCGCCATAGGCATGTAGTTGTTAATAATAAGATAGATCAGGCCTGGCAGCATCATCACATAAAGAGGAAGATACTGCTTCAGCTTGGCAAAGGTGGACTTTTTCCCTGGTGAGTTGAGTCGTACGGCTTTCATAGCGGCCTCCTTAACACATATGATTTGCGAAAACAACTACTATTTACTATATAGATGAAATAAACAAAAAACTACAAAAAAACAGATATGAATTGTTGAATTTTTGGCTTCCCTCAAAAATTATTGTGTAATGTGCAGAGAAATATTGGCGGTGAAAGGGAAGAATAGTGCAAAATATCATAAAAACAATGATTCAGGACAGAAAAATGATAGAGTGCGGGAAAACCATTTGGTATGATGGCACCGTAAGGCATCGGGACACTGAGAACCGATAGCAACTTTACAGACAGATGAGGAGGAGCGACTATGAAAAAGAAGCTGATGGCGATTTTGCTTGCAGTAGCTATGCTTGCGGCGCTGCTGGCAGGATGCAGTTCATCCAACAACAACACAGGGAACAACAGCGGCAACAACGGGACCAGCGATTCCGAGGGTACCGATGAGGAGTATCCGGTTATCCGGATGGCCTATTCCGTGGTTTTCCCGTCTCCTGATGAAGAGGCGATTGAGGAAGAGCTCAACAAGATCATGCGCGAGAAGGCCCATGCGGAAGTGGATCTGGTGGGTGTGGAGTTCGGTAACTGGGCTACCCAGCTGAACCTGATGCTGACCGGCGGTGGCGACAACTCCCTGGATCTGTTCAACTCCTTCTGGTATACCTCCGTGTCCAACCTGGTGTCCAATGGCCAGGTCATGGCTCTGGATGATCTGCTGGCCTCCGATGGTACCGGCATCACCGACCTGTTCTCTGACGGTTTGGAGGATTACCTCAAGTGTGGTCAGGTCAACGGTACCCAGTACGGCATTCCCTGCATGTACGCTTACTGCACGGAGAATATCTACTACGCACGGACTGAGGACGCCCAGGCTGCCAACATCGATTGGAGCCAGGTGACCGATCTTGACAGCATGTCCGAGGCGATTCTTGCCATTAAAGAGGCCAACCCTGACAGCTATTACATCCCCGGCTCCACCGAGCCCTACTGGGTCCCCAAGAGCATCGACTACCTTGGCGACACCAACTACCTGGGCGTGCTGACCAACCCCACCGAGAGCACCACCGTGGAGAACTTCTATGAGTCCGACTACTTCCTCACTTGGATGGAGTACGTAAAGGAGTGGAAAGAGGCCGGTGTGTTCAGTCCCGATCCTCTCAGCAACAGCAATGCTACCCTGATGAACCTGCTGATGGGTGTTGCCAATGGTACCCCCGGCTACGCCTGGGATGCCGATGTGTCCATGCAGGCCACCATTGCTCAGAACAATATTGAGCTGGAAGGCACTAACGTGACCAAGGCTCTGTCCACCACCAGCGACGCCACCACTTACATGTGGCATATCAGCTCCTTCTGCCAGAACCCCGAGGCTGCTATGCGTGTGCTGGAAGTTCTGTATACGGACCCCGAGGCTGCCCAGCTGGTAGCCAACGGTGTGGAAGGTCTGGACTATGAGCTTAACGAGGACGGTCAGATGGTCTATCCCGAGGGTGCTTCCTCCATGGCCGACCTGGGCTGGGCTGCCGCGTCCATGGCTTATTGGCCCAACGTCACCATCTGCAAGACTTGGTACTATGAGCCTACCGACGTCTATGAGCAGATGATGGAGAAGAACAAGACCTGCGACAAGTCTCTGGCTCTGGGCTTTACCTTTGATACCACCAATGTGGTCAACCAGATTACTGCCTGCAACAACGTCGTTGCCCAGTACTATACGCCGCTGATGTACGGTGAGGTGGACATCGACTCCACTCTGGAAAAGTTCCAGCAGGAGCTGAAGAATGCCGGTATTGATGATATCATTGCCGAGAAGCAGGCTCAGCTTGATGCCTGGCTTGCCAACCAATAATCCGCCAAGTGAAAAGAAAAGCGAGAGAGGGCATTGCCCTCTCTCCTTTTTAAGAGACCATAAGGAATAAAAATATGAGCGAAAAATTATGGAATAAGCACTACATACTGGTACTCATGGTCAATGTTCTGACCTCCTTCTCTTTTTATATGGTTGCTACCATTCTCTCCAAATATCTGGTTGGGATTGGGGTTACGCTGACAATGGCCGGTTTTATTGTGGGGCTGTTTTCACTGACATCTCTGTGCTGCCGCCCTTTCAGCGGCATTATGGCAGACCGGCTGCGTAACACCACCCTTTTAAAATGGAGCAATATCCTGATGTGTGTTGGCCTGCTGGGCTTCACGGTGACCACCAGCATCCCACTGCTGATTGTGTTCCGTATTATCAACGGCGTGGGCTTTGCTCTCTCTGGCACATGCCAGATCACCCTGGCTTCCCACTATATCCCTAAGAACAAGATGGGAGAAGGAATCGGCTATATTGGCTTGGGTATGGTCCTGGGCTCCGCGGTAGCGCCAGGCTTTGGGCTGGCCATTGCGGACGCTTTTGGGATGAAGCTGACCTTTTTCCTCTCAGCTATGCTTACTGTGGCTGCGTTTGTGATACTCTGCTTCTTCCATGAGGAAAAGCAGGAGCCCAAGGCTTTGCGCTTCCGTTTAGGGGACATTATTGCTGTTAAGGCGCTTCCCTTTACATTGGTGGCGGGATCTTATTCTTTTGTCAACGGAATCATTGCCTCCTACCTGGTTCTTTACGCAGATGAACTGGGAGTAAAGGGTGTCAGCGTGTACTTTACGGTATGCGCGGTTGTTCTCTTTATCGTCAGGCCTTTTTCTGGAAAGCTTATGGACAGACGGGGTATCCGAATCACGGTTTTTCCTGGGCTGGTGCTGACTGCTGTGGGTATGTTTATGCTGGGGCAGAGCAGAACTCTGCCGTTGATTCTGATTACCGGCGTACTTCGTTCTCTGGGACAGGGGGCGGCTCAGCCTGCGCTCCAGGCCGGCTGTATCAATGAGGTGGGTCTGGATAAAAGCGGCGTGGCTACCAGCACCTACTACCTGGGCGGTGACATCTGCCAGGGAATCGGACCGATGATCGGCGGCATGGTGGTGGAGGCCATTGCAGGGATTAACGGATATACGGCACTGTTCAATATCTGCGGCGGACTGCTGCTGTGTGCGCTGGTGTTCTTTGCCTTTGTAACCCGGAAAAAACGTGTTGTGTGATGTGACGGATCATGAAACTATATACTTCAGATCGAAAATTCTACACGAAAACTCTGAAATATGCCATCCCGATTACCCTTCAGTGCCTGATTACCACCGGGGTCAATATGACGGACAATATTATGGTGGGGACATTGGGAGAAAACGCCCTGTCTGCTGTGTCGCTGGCCAACCAATTCATCAATATTTTTGTGTTTGCCAGTATGGGACTGGGACAGGGGGCTTCGATTCTGGCGACCCGCTTTTGGGGGATGCAGGATAAGGATGCGCTGAAAAAGACAATTTCCATTGTGCTGCGGTATGGCCTTTTGATTGCGGCGCTCTTTACTGCTGCCACGATATGTTTTCCGACGGCTATTATGCGGATGTATATTGACGATGCGCAGGTGATTGAAGAGGGCGTCCGATATTTTGGTTTTTCCGCATACTGCTATATTTTCTGGGCCCTTTCCCTCATTGCGTCCAATATCCTTCGGAGCGTGGGAAAGGTCAATATTCCGTTGTATACGTCCATACTGGCTTTTTTTGCCAATGTGGGTCTCAACTATATTTTTATTTTTGGTAAGCTGGGCTTGCCTGCTATGGGGGTTGAAGGCGCGGCTTTGGGCACCCTTCTCTCTCGTGTGCTGGAGACAGGCATTATTTTCGGTTACATGGTTCTGGTGGACAAGTCCATTCACTACCGGCTCCGGGATATTTTCCTTCACAGCAAGCATCTCAACCGGGAATTCTTTGTGGTAGCTCTGCCGGTGATGGTCAGCGATACCCTCCAGGGATTCGGCAACAATGTGATTGCCATGATTACCGGACAGATTGGCGCCCAGTTTGTAGCGGCCTATTCCATTACCACCGTGGTCCAGCAGATGAGCAGCGTCCTTACCCAGGGCATTGCCCAGTCCAGCAGCATCGTGGTGGGGCATACCCTGGGCAGCGGCGATACGGACAGAGCAAAGGAGGAGGCCAACGCATTTTTGGGCCTGGGCATTGTGGTGGGAATTGTGGCAGGCGGGATCATCCTGGCGGTTTCCGGCCCCATTATTTCCTGCTACAACATTACCGACAGCACCAAGCAGCTGGCACAGCAGCTGATGTATGCTATTGCGTTTATCGTGTTTTTCCGCTCCGTCAACAGTATTCTCACCAAGGGAGTGCTGCGGGGCGGCGGAGATACCCGGTTCCTGATGGTGGCGGACATTATTTTCTTGTGGATCACCAGTGTGCCGCTGGGGTATGTGGCCGGCGTGGTACTGATGGCCCCGGCGTTCCTGGTGTACTGTGCGCTGAAAATGGATGAAATTTTGAAGTGTGTGCTGTGTGTTTACCGGCTTCGCAGTCAGAAATGGATCAAAAAGATCAGTGTAGAATGAGGGGGTATATATGGAAGGGAACATCAGACTTCTGGCAGGAATTCCTGACGACGATAACCGGGAGTATCTGCCTGAAAAACTGAAGGGCAGTACCATCGTCGTCAACGAAAACGGGAACAACTCCCAGGTTTATCCCCGTAACCTCCGGGAGTGCCAGGCCAAACTCATTGATGACATCACGGATACCTGGTATGAATATGTGCCGGATAGCTATGATCCCAACAGGAAAACGCCTCTGGTCTTTTCCATGCATGGTGGGATCATGACCGGCTGGGCGCAGTGTGTCTATACCTCATGGTCTCTGGTGGCGGACCGGGAAGGCTTTATCGTGGTATATCCCAATGCCCACCGCCGGCGCTTCTGGCAGATCGAGTGTGAGCGGCGGCTTTTCCCCCTGCTTTCCATTCCCAACGACGAGGGGATTTATATGCATGATTTTCCCGAGGACACCCGGGAAAACACAGACGTGCGGCTGGTATTCAAGCTGCTGGAGATCATGCAGGAGAAGTACAACATTGATCCGGAGCGAATCTATATGCAGGGCATGTCCCTGGGTAATTCCATGACAGCCATGATGGCTCGGCACTACGGATACCGATTTGCCGCCATGGCTGGCTCCGCCGGCCCCAGCACCATTGGCCTGCTTTTTGACAAGGACGACCAGCCCATCAACGCCGGAGGTCCTACCACTGTCTGGCAGGCACGGATGGAGTTTGACCAGGCGCCTCCCGGCAGCGAGGACACCGTGGAGGATGTGGTGGCAAAAAACCGGGAATACTGGCTGCGGGTCAATGGTTGCCGCGGGCTGCCGGCGCTGAAAATTGAAGGAGAAAACAACTTTGCTTTCTATCAGGGGGATAAGGCAGATTTTGTGTTCCGGGATGTAAAGAACAGGGATCATGGCCAGACCTTCGACGAGGCAGAGCTGGTGTGGGACTATCTTTTCTCCGGCTCCCTTCGGAAGGAAGACGGCACCATTGTATATACGGAGCCAAAGTGCAGACGGGAAGGCGATAAAGTATGTATCGCTCTGGCGGATAACTGCACCTACGGATGGGTCAATGGCGAGCGTGTGAAGCTGCCGGCGAAGTCCCTTCTCTGGAAGAAGCTGAAATATCACGGTCTCCATGGCGATGCCAAGGTACGGGGCGAATACTGCATGGTGCCCGCATCCTTCCTGGCGGAGACCGTGGGGGTGGCATATACCGAGACGGAGGGCTGGGCTGAGATGAGGCTGAAAGATGGCCGTGTTCTTCAGTTTGCCCGGGGCTGCATTGGATGCACGGTGGACAACCGGGTGTGCGCCATGCTTTGCGAGCCCATTGAGCGCAGCGGTATGCTGTATATTTCAGGCGAATGGTTTTGCAGGGAGATTCTCAATTGGCATGTGTCCACATGCGGCCATGTCCTGTATGCCACAGATCATTATTCTTTGCTTTCATCAAACATGGCGCGGCTGATCCGGGATCTGCTGCGATAAGATTCTGAAATGGGAAAGGAAGAAAACGATGAGTTTACAGATCAATGACAGAATGCTCTTTCCCCAGGGCAGACGGAAAGCCTTTACTCTGAGCTACGATGATGGCATTACCCAGGACCGGCGGCTTATTGCTATGCTGGATAAATATGGGGTCAAGGCCACCTTTAACCTCAATCCCGGCCTGTTTGGCCAGCATGGTACGGTAGCGGCGGGAAAAAAAGAAGTACCTCATATCAAGGTCACGGCAGAGGAGGCGGCGCAGCTGTACGCCGGCCACGAAGTGGCGGCCCATGGGCAGTACCATTCCTGTATGGTAGGGATGGATTCCGTGCGGTGTGTAGAGGAAATTCTGGAGAGCCGCAAAGGGCTGGAAAAGCTCTTGGGGCGGCCTGTCACAGGGTTTGCCTATGCCTTTGGCGCCTATGATCAGACAACCTTGGCCGCCATGGCCGCCTGCGGCATTTCTTATGGGCGGACTATTACGTCTACCCACAAATTTGAGATTCCCGGCAATTTCCTGACCTGGGATCCTACCTGCCACCATAACGATGAAACAATCTTTGACCTGGCAGAAGAATTTTTGTCCGACGGTTTTTACTTCTCGCTGCTTTCTCCGGCAAAGCTCTTTTATATTTGGGGCCACAGCTATGAATTTGACCAGTGTGATAACTGGGATCATATGGAGAAGCTGGTCAAAATGGTAGCGGGACGGGACGATGTGTGGTATGCTACCAATGGGGAGATCCAGGCGTATACGGAGGCATACCGGAGGCTGATCTATTCCGCTGACAGTGCGGTGGCTTACAATCCTTCCGCAATTCCTGTATATCTTGGCGGTACGTTTACCAAGGAATTCATTATGGTGCCGCCTGGCGGCACGGCCCGGCTGGTACCGCCCATCGATATGTAAGAGAGACAACCCGATGACGGCTGACGAGGTGAAGCATATGGGAATTTTCAGCAGTGACAATCCGGTGATACAGTGGCTGGACACCTTTGTGGACCACCTTCTGCTGCAATTGCTGACGCTGGTTTTTTCCCTTCCGGTGGTCACAATTGGCGCGGCAGAGGCGGCAAAATACTATACGGCTCAAAAGCTGGCCCGGAAAGAAACAGTCCATGTGCTGGGAACATTTATCCGGGGATTCAAAGCCAACTTCAAGCAGGGCCTGTTTTTGGAGATCGCGGCTGCGGTGGCGCTGGCTATACTGGCAGTGGACTGGTTTATTGTTGTCAGCTTTGACTTCGGACTCATTTCCTATGGGCTGCTGTCTGTGGTGGCGGTGGTTACTCTGATGGTGTGGATCATCCTCACGTATGCATTTCCGCTGCTAGCCCGCTACCATGCCAGCCTGTGGGGCGTGCTAAAAAGCGCCTTTGCCATTGGGTTGGGAAAATTCGGGACAAGCGTTTTGATGGTGCTGTGCGATGCCGCCATTCTGGTTGGATGCTACATCTGGATCCTGTACGCGGTTTTCATTTGGCTTATCGGCGGTACGCTGGTGCTGATGGCGAAAAGCTGGCTGCTGACCAGAGTGTTTGACAGCCTTACGATAGCCAGTGAAGACAATTGAGAATTTTCTGGAGGGAAATTATGGGGGATATTAGAACAATACTGAGGGAATGCACTCACTGGACGGCACCGGAAGTGGTGGAGGATATCCCTCACGGGGATATGCCCGGCGACAAGGTTCAGATTGGGCCGGACCATATTCGCAAAGCGGAAAAGGTATTTGCCAGACTGCTGGAGCTGCTGCCGGAAGCAGTGGAGCGTAATGCCAGCGGCCGTGTGGTGATTACAGTCTGCGGCGGCTCTGGCGTGGGAAAATCCGAGATTGCCTCGTTGTTATCCTACTACTTCCGCTGCATGGGGATCGGCAGCTATACTTTGTCCGGTGACAACTATCCCCGTCGGATCCCCAAGTATAACGATGCGGAACGGCTGCGGCTGTTCCGGCAGGCGGGGATCAGGGGCCTTGTGAAAGCGGAGCTGCTGACAGATGCTGTTTTTTCCGATCTGAAGGTTCTCCAGGATCAGGAGGTGGATGCTGATAAAGCGTACGAGAAAAAATTCTCCTGGTTCTCCACCTACCTGAACAGCGCCTTGTCTGGTCTGCGGGGATACCTTGGAACCGACCAGGAGATTGATTTTTCCGAGGTGTCCCACATTGTCAGCCAGTTCAAGGCCGGAGAAAATCATATCTGGCTCAAGCGGATGGGACGCGGTGAGAGTGATCTCTGGTATGAGAAGGTAGATTTTACCGGCATTGACGTGCTGGTGATCGAATGGACTCACGGCAACAGCGACTATTACACCGGTGTGGATATCCCGGTTCTGCTTAACAGCACGCCGGAGGAGACCCTTGCCCATCGGCGCAGCCGGAACCGGGACGGGAAGACCGATAGCCCCTTTACCATGCGTGTCCTGGAGATCGAGCAAGGGATGCTGGAGGCTCAGGCCCATAAGGCCCGGATCATTATTTCCAAACAGGGTGAGCTTCTCAGCTTTGACCAGTATCGCGCCCTCATGGGGGAGAGCAGCAATTGAAAGGGGAAACGGTCATGACAAACCTTTGCGCCAATAACGCCCCCATGCTTAATGCCTATCCGGACAGCATGGGCGGCACCCTGTCAGATATTATTGCCATTTTGCGTAAGCCGGAAATGCAGGATACACTGGGATCCTTTTATATCCTGCCCAGCCTGTTCAATACGGACTTGGACCGCGGCTTTTCTGTTATCAGCTACGACCTCAACAGTCAGCTGGCCAGTGAAGAGGATCTGAAAGCTCTGGCGGATCTCAGCATTGATCTGAAGCTGGACTTCATTCTCAACCATGCGTCTGTCCTTTCTTCCCAGTTCCAGGATATCATCGCCAAGGGGGAAGAATCCGAATATAAGGACTTTTTTATCAACTGGAACGAGTTCTGGAAGGGCTGCGGAGAGATGACCCCGGAGGGGTATATCCAGCCCCGGCCGGAGCTTATCAAAGATATGTTCTTCCGGAAGCCGGGTCTGCCTATTCTAATGGTTCGCTTTCCGGACGGGCGGGATGTCCCCTACTGGAACACCTTCTATCAGGAGGTCAAATATCCTGTGGTGGATGCCCAGGATATGATGAAAGCGGCGGGAGTTCAGTACTACGCAGCAGATGAGATTGCCCGCCTGGTTAACGAAGGGATCGCCGGAGGCAAAAAGCCCGGCGAGATCGACTTTGGGAAGTACCGGGATGTGGGCGGAAAGGTGATCGACTACCTGGAGGCCCACCGGAAATACCTGGGCCAGATGGACCTCAACATCAAGTCCCCCAAGGTGTGGGCCTTCTATGACAGTGTCCTGAAGCGGCTGGCGGACTACGGTGCCAAGATTGTGCGGCTGGACGCCTTTGCTTATGCGCCCAAGGAGCCAGGGGCAAAGAACTTTCTCAATGAGCCGGGTACTTGGGAGGTGTTGGAGAAGGTCCAAGCCCTGGCAGACCGGTATCAGCTTTCTCTTCTGCCTGAGATCCATGCCAGCTATGGGGAAGGAAATTATAAAGATATTGCCGGCAAGGGCTATATGACCTATGATTTCTTCCTGCCGGGCCTGATCATTGACGCCCTGGAGAACGGTGACGGCGCCACGCTGAAGGTTTGGGCCGATGAGCTGATTAGCAAGGGCATCCGGACGGTGAATATGCTGGGCTGCCATGATGGTATCCCTCTCCTGGACCTCAAGGGCCTTCTGTCGGAGGAGCGCATTCAGAGCCTCATTGATACCATTGTGGCCCGGGGCGGTATGGTCAAGGACCTACATGGCCAGAAGAATATGTACTACCAGGTAAATGCCACCTATTACAGCGCCCTGGGGGAGAATGACCGGAAACTGCTGATGGCCCGGGCGCTGCAGCTGTTTATGCCCGGCAAGCCACAGATTTGGTACCTGGATCTGTTTGCCGGCAAAAACGACTATGAAGCCGTTCGTCGCTCCGGTGCAGGTGGACACAAGGAAATCAACCGCACGAACCTTACCCGGGAACAGGTAGAGGAGGCCCTGAAAAAAGACGTGGTTATAAAGCAGCTGGAGATGCTGCGCTTCCGCACCACCTTCCCGGCCTTTTCCTTTGACGCGGATATTTCTGTCCTGGCAGAGGGCAGCAGGATGACCTTTACCTGGCAGAAGGACGACTATACGGCTCAGCTGCAGGCAGATCTGTCCGACTGCACCTATGAGATCACCGGAACCGACGGTGGCGAGACGCTGCGGATCCTGTAAAAGGAGGAGCATATGAAGCATTACGAGTATCATGACGTGAATTTCCGGGGAACCATCAGCCGTGTCCGGTACACTACCACCAACCAGGCCGGTGAGACCCGGGAGAAGTATGCCAATATCTACCTGCCCTACGGCTATGACCAGCCGGATGCCCCGGCGCAGTACGACATCCTCTATCTGATGCACGGCGGCGGCGGGAACCCGGACGCCTGGCTGGACTGCAGTAAGGTGAAGAACATGCTGGATTATGCGATCTCTGAGAAGGAGGTGGCGCCGCTGATTGTGGTGTTCCCCTCCTACTACAAGGAGCAGATCAGCCGGGTGGGTTCGCCGGATAAGGACGTGGAGCGGGGCCATGTGTCCTTCTTCCAGAAAGAGCTGACGGAGGATCTGTTGCCGGCGGTAGAGAAGGCCGTCCGCACCTATGCGGAGGACGTGACACCGGAAGGGCTGCGGGCCTCCCGAATGCACCGGGCGTTCGGCGGCTTCTCCATGGGAGCGGCTACCACTTGGTTTGCCTTCACCAACCATCTGGACTACTTTTCCCGGTTCGTTCCCCTCAGCGGCGACTGCTGGGAGATTGAAGGCCAGGGTGGGCTGAGCAAGCCTCAGGAAACTGCCAAGGCCCTGCGGGACTGCGCTGTCCGTTCGGGATACGGTACCGATGCCTATTTCATCTTCACCGCCACCGGTACCAAGGACTTTGCCTACGAGCCCCTCACCGCCCAGGTGGAGGCCATGCGCCAGTATCCGGATGTGTTTGCGGAGGGAAAGGACCTGTCCCAGGGAAATTTCCACTATCTCCTTGCGGAGGGAGAGGTCCATGCTTATGAGTCCGTGTACCACTACCTGTACAATTTCCTGCCTTATCTCTTCGACGGCTTAGGGAAGTAAATCAAGAAAATAAAGGAGGTCAGCTCTCTCATGCCGGTAGAGCTGGCCTCTGCTTTTTCAGAAGCGGCAGGGAGGAGAGGCCCGAGCTATGACGACGGGCCGGGGAGAAAGACAAAATGACGGGGCGCTTCCATTGGGAGCGCCCCGTCATTTGTTTTCCGCGGATGGAAATCAGTAGCCCATAGCTTCGTAGGCAAGATCACGGATTTTAGGGTGGATCTCGCTGTACACCTTGGGGAAGCCAGCAATATGCTGGGTGTAGAAGAGGGAGACATGGTTGGTAGTGTCCACCAGTACATAGGCGCCGGCGGCGCCGTCCCATCCGAACTCGCCCACCGGGGACTTGGATTTGGTGCCGTCCACCAGTACCCGGACGCCCAGGCCATACTCGTAGCCAACCTTGCCGCTGACGGCAAAATCCTGGCTCATCTGGCCGGTGGTGTAGGGAATGGTAAACTTCTTCACAGACTCCTCGGAGAGGATTCTAGCGCCATTGATTCCCACGCCGCCGTTGCACAGGGCATCAATAAAGAGACTATATGCGTCCACCGTTCCGGCAAGACCGGCCCCTCCGCTTTCATAGTGGGAGGTAATTTTGAAGCCGTCTGTCAGCTCACCGTCGTCGGGGATAATGTCGTCTGTGCCGAACACGCCCTTGTACATGGCACAGATCCGGTCGGAGACAGCCTTGTTGTTCTCCCAGTGGAAGTAAAAGTCCTGGATACCCAGGGGATCAAAGATATTTTCCCGGAGGTATTCGGAGAATTTCTTCCCGGAGACCACCTCCACCACCGCCGCCAGCACGTCGTGGCCCAGGCTGTATGAATACCGGGTCCGGGGCTCGTAGACCAGAGGCATCTTGGCCAGCTCGGCCACGACCTCCCGGGTGGAGGCCTGATTGCCGCTCTTTTCCCGGATAGCCCGCTGCTCCTTGGAGTTGGTGTCGTAGGACATACCAGATGTCATGGTCAGAAGATCAATGATACGGATGGTGTTATGAGCGTAGTGGCATTTATCATCGGAGGTAGGCCACCGGAGGGGAAACTCGAACTTGAAGGTGTCAGCTACCAGCATCTGGTCAAATTCAGGCAGATAGTCCCGTACTTCATCATTGAGCCGAAGCTTCCCCCGCTCTACCAGCTGCAAAACAGCGGTGGCGGTAATGACCTTGGTGGCGGAGAACAGGCGGTAGATGGTGTTTTCTGAAAGGGGAACAGTGTTCTCTAGGTCGGAGTAGCCCGCCATATGGCGGTAGATTACCTGATGATCCTGGGTGATTTTGCAATCGGCAGCTGGAACGCCGTAAATCCGGTGCAAAGAATCCAGATATTCTGTCAATTTATCAAAATTCATATTTTGTTACCTCTTCTTATAGTTCCTTGTGCTCTCTCGCTCAATAAAAGACACCGGCAGGACAATCTGGGCATGGGGGGCATGCTCATCGATCTCCCGAATCAGCTGTAGAGCGGCGGCGGCGCCCATTTCCCGAATCGGCTGGGCCACTGAACTGATGGACAGCCAGCGGGAGGCCTCCAGACCGTCATAGGAGACGAGGGGGAAGCGTTCCATGATCCGAGCTGCTCTGACACGTGGGTCGGAGACGATGTTGGCGGCCAGAGCATCACTGGCGATAAAGAATCCGTCCGCTGCCGGGCAGAGGGCCAGATCCCGCAGAAAATGGGCAGCCACCGTGTCGGGGTCGTCCACCGGCGCCGATACGGAGATGTGGCCGGGCTCCATGCCCAGGGCATGGCAGGTATCGAAAAAGCCGATATTGCGCTTGTTCATGGGCATGTAGTCCGGCGTCTTGTTGCCCACCAGCACCGGGTGAGCGCAACCTGCCCCGTAAAGATTCTTCGCCGCCAGGACACCTCCCTGATAGTTATCGGAGGTAACAGAGGAGAAGCCCTCCAGGTCCCGGTCGATGCTCACGATGGGCATAGTGGTTCGGCCTGCGTAAATACCGGCATCGCCTACCCGGCTGCACAGAAGAATCCCATCCACTTTGTTGCCCTCCAGCAGGGACACCATCTCCTTTTCCCGGTCGCCGTTGGCACCGGCCCGGCAGAGCATCAGCTTATAACCTCGCTGGTGGCAGGTCTCCTCGATGGCTTCAATAAGGGTGCTGAAAAATTCGTACTGGATCAAAGGTACAATCAGGCCGATAATATTGCTTTTTTGCTTTTGCAGGGCCCGGGCCATCTCGTTGGGCTGGTAGTTGAGCGCATCCATGGAGGCGGATACCTTCTGCCTGGTTTTTTCACTGATAGCGCCCCGATTATTAATGATTCGGGACACTGTGGCGATGGATACGCCTGCGTGCTTTGCCACATCCTTGATTGTCGCCATTTGACCCATCCCTTCTTTTCCCGCCGCGTTTAGGCGATGATTATTTTATATGGGAGATCATCCAGTCAAGAGTGCCCTTCTCGTTGTGAAGGGTCAGAATCCAGCTGTTGTGATTTTCCGCATCCAGTTCCTTATCAGTCAGACCAGGGGTATTGCCAATGCCGTACTGCTCCAGCTCCTCGGGCAGGTACATAGTGAACTTGACATCCTTGCGGCCCTCATCCCAAAGCTTATTGCAGGCGTTGAGGATGTAGGCGTGGCGGCCGTGCTGGTGGTCCATATAGGCGGTGGTGATCCACACGGGCACCTGGGGCCACTGGAGCAGCTGGGCGTAGCTCTCGCCGTTCATGCTGGGGCAGATGGGGAGGGCGGCGGCGTAGAGGTCGGGGGCCACGGATACGGCGTTGATGACGCCGCCGCCGCCCATGCTCATGCCGATGATGTAGACCCGGCGGCCGTCCACCTTGTCTTCCGCAATCATCTTGCGGATAATGTCGGCCACCTTGCCCAGGTAGTCCCGGTTCCAGCCCCGCTCACCCTTGAGGGCAAAGGGGGTCATACCGATCTCCACACGGAAGGGGTTGCCCCGCTTTTTCATGACCTCGAAATTCTCCTGCATCGTCAGGGAGCCGGCAGGCGCCTGGGGAGCCATGACATACATCTCCGGCCACTTCTCTGCCAGGCGCAGGGCACCCAGGGTACCAGTGAGCTGGAGGATATTGTCCTCCCCGCACTCGCCGCCGCCGTGGAGGAACAGTACCAGGGGACGGGGGCCGGAGCACTCCGGCTCATAGATCCGGTAGATGACGCCGTTTTCCTGTTTGGCGGTGAAGGTGTCCAAGTCCTTTACAACCACCTCATTGATCTCCGCCTTGGTTACAGTAAGAGACTCGCCGCCGATGTTGGCGTGGATGGAGAAGTCGTAGCGATACAGGAAGGGATCTACTGTGACCCGGACACCGTTGTCCAGAGCTTCCACAGACAGCACGCCCTGGGACAGTGCCTTGCCGCTGAGATCCCGAAAATGACCCTCCAGGGTCACGGATATATCCCCAGTGGAAACAGCGGCGCCGGTAATAAAGTCAATAGCGTCAACGGCCTGGCCGTAATCGCCGATATGAGTATAGGCAATGATCTTTTTCATAGTTGCAGCTCCTTTATCTTCTCTCACAGCATCGTGTCAAAATTATCGGGGACCATATTGCCGTTGAGCAGGTCCTTGATGAGGTCGGCCATAAAGGCGGACAGGTCGGCGAAGTGGTCGGTCACATAGACCACACCCTCGCAGATGGAGACCTGCAGGCTGTAAAAGCACTTGGCAAACCACTCGATAGACACCAGCAGCTCGCCGTCTCGGTGGAGGGCCTCGCAGTACATGCATCGCACTGTGTCGTCGATAACGCAGCCGATGCTGCCCCGGGCAAACTGGAGCCGCCGGCCGTCCTTCAGCCGCAGCACCACCACGGCGCCGTCCTCGGAGGACTCATAGTCCGCGCCGAACACTTGGGCAATGAAGGACAGAGGCACACAGAGGTAGGAGCCTCGGACCAGCTGGCCGCCGTTGAGGCCGTGGTACTTGAGCTTCTCCCACTGGATGGCCTTGGTCTTGAGGTCCACCACCTGATTGTTGAACCAGGCCTTGTCGCAGCCGTCGGTGACGGCGAAGGCGAACTTGTCCCCGGTCCGGGGCAGCTTCTCCCCTTCGTGGGTGATGGTGCCGTCGGGGTTCCGGCGGGTGCCGGAGAAGAGGTAGTCCCAGTAGAGGAAGGCCTCGTCCAGGGTCTGGCCGTGGTCACGGTTCTTGATATCCACGTACACCAGGTCGGCTTTTTTGCCTTTGTAGAAAGCAAAGTTGTCCTCGCCGACAATGCTGATCTGGGGAATGGGGGCGCACTCATTGATCCGCATCCAGTAAATCCGGTTCATGCGGTTGATGGTGTACTCGTCGTAGCTCTTTCCCGGGGGCAGACCGTTCTTTTCAGGTCGGGACTGCCAGATGGCCAGGTGGCCGGCCTTGTTGATGATCTTCCCGTCCTTGTCAAAGATATTGCGCAGCTCACAGGGGCCGCCGGAGCCTGCCGCGCCGGCCAGGATGTTTCCGTACTCCCGGGCGAACTGCCCGGTCATGATGTTGCCCATGGACATGCCCTGCATGAAGATTCGGCCCTCGTCGATGTTGTACTTGGCCTTCATCTTCTCAATCAGGGCCAGGATCATGTTCATGTCGTGGTTCTGCTTGATGTCCTTGGGAGGGAACACGATGGGGAGATCCGGCGCGGACTGGGGATCAAAGTTGTCGAACACGCCGTAGTTGGCCCACATCCGCTTCTCGTGGGCGTTGGGGAAGAGGCAGATAAAGCCTTCCCGGTCTGCCACCAGGGTCCAGGAGGTATAGATGGCATG
>ERZ1643251.1810-NODE-1810-length-23283-cov-4.597985_pt1 | contig 23283 bp, 26 predicted proteins | sample MGYA00579261_ERZ1643251 | MGnify/ENA primary metagenome ERZ1643251 (study PRJEB29033, sample SAMEA4952267) | chicken gut metagenome | biome: Broiler Chicken; feature: Gastrointestinal Tract; material: Caecum | place: Ireland | collected 2018 | study: Broiler... | reverse complement strand
CCTTCTTCTCCATGTCCGGCTCGGAATTCGTGGAGATGTTCGTGGGCATGGGCGCTTCCAAGGTCAGAGATTTGTTTAAACAGGCAAAAGAAAAAGCGCCCTGTATCGTTTTCATTGATGAGATCGACGCCATCGGAAAGAAGAGGGACGGGCACATCGGCGGAAATGACGAGCGCGAGCAGACCCTGAACCAGCTCCTCACCGAGATGGACGGCTTCGAGGAGAACAACGGCGTCATCATTCTGGCGGCGACAAACCGCCCGGAATCACTTGACCCCGCGCTCCTGCGCCCGGGACGGTTTGACAGAAGAGTTCCCGTAGAGCTACCCGATCTGAAAGGCAGAGAGGCCATTTTAAAAGTCCATGCAAAAAAGATCAAAGTGGCGGACGATGTGGATTATAACAAGATCGCAAGGATGGCGTCCGGGGCATCCGGCGCGGAGCTTGCGAATATTGTAAACGAGGCGGCCCTGCGCGCTGTCAGGGATCACCGCTCTTACGTGACACAGGCAGACTTAGAAGAGAGCATTGAGGTCGTGATCGCGGGATACCAGAAGAAAAATGCCATCCTCACGGACAAAGAAAAGCTGATCGTGTCCTACCACGAGATCGGACACGCCCTTGTGGCGGCGAAGCAGACAGATTCCGCTCCGGTACAGAAGATCACCATTGTCCCAAGGACGTCAGGCGCGCTCGGATATACGATGCAGGTGGACGAAGGAAATCATTATCTCATGAGCAAAGAAGAGATGGAAAACAAGATCGCCACCTATACGGGCGGCCGGGCTGCGGAGGAGATCGTCTTCGGCTCCGTGACTACGGGCGCGTCCAACGATATTGAACAGGCGACAAAGCTGGCAAGAGCCATGATCACACAGTACGGCATGAGCAAAGAATTTGACATGGTTGCGCTGGAAGTGCAGACGAACCAGTATTTAGGCGGAGATTCTTCACTTGTCTGCTCAGCGGACACGCAGAAGAAGATCGATGAAAAGGTCGTGGAGCTTGTGCGCAGACAGCATGAGAAGGCGGCGCAGATTCTTCTGGAAAACCGGGCCAAGTTAGATGAACTTTCCCAGTATCTGTACCAGAAAGAGACGATCACAGGGGAAGAATTCATGAGTATTCTTAATTCCTGATCCGGCGCAGAGGCGGCAGAAGTATTTTTCCAATATACCCAAAAACTACGCGGAGACGTTTGTCCAGATGGAAAAGCGTATTTCACGGCACTCTTTGGCTTCCCGAGAGAATCGATCTGAGCAGAGTGTACTGGAAGGCAGCCAGATCCTCCTTTGGGGTTTTGTAATTACTCTTGATCCAGCGCAGGGTCGAGACAGTCAGTCCGCCGACGCAGAAGGAGGACACGATTTCAGCGGGGCATGGAAGGACTAAGCCTTTCTCAGTCTGATCTTCTAAAAATGAAGTGATCTGACGCTCGAAAAAGCCAAACATGATATCCAGTATTTCCTCCTCCGGATGTGCACCGAAGGTATTATAAAAGAAACGGGGATCTTTCTGGATAAAATCGAGAATTACAGAAAGAAATTCCTCTGTGGAATGTGTTTCTATCAGGGAATTTACCGCCGCTGTCTTGGATTCCAGACAGCAGGCGAGAAGATGGTACTTATCTCTAAAGTTTGCATAAAAAGCAGTGCGGCTGACAAGAGTACGCTCACATAATTCGTTGACGGATATCTTCTGAAATGGTTTTTTGTGAAGAAGCTGTTCAAGCGTATCCATCAATCCTTTTCTTGCGGATACTTTCCGGCTCTTTTCCATAAGGGGGGCCTCCCTTCCTTTCATTTCAGAATAATATATATAACGGAAGGATGCAAGAGGAAAGAGAATCTATTCAGCCGTAATATTTCAGGGGCAGACGTCCCCGCTCTAGCCCGTATTTTACAAAAGCGGCTTTAAGCAGCGTACGATATTTTCCACAGTCTTTACGAACGTATCTGTGTCTGCCCCGGGATTGCTTAAGTACGCGTGATATGTACCCAGTATGGTATATGAGAGAAGGATCTGTTTCGACGGATCCTTTTTGTATTCAGGGTATTTGCGGAAAATCACTTCCTTGAGGGCACGGTCCAGACGGCTTCCGAGATGGCTCTGCTCCCGGCCGGAGAAGAGGATCTTGATCAGTGAGATCTGGGACATAAAGGAAAGGCATAGCTCCCTTGTAAATATATCGGAACTCTCCGTCGTATAGTCCTTTAGATGATCAATGCTTCCGATGATGGAGTCCACCGTTTCCTGCTCCATTGCCTCAGAAAGGGCATAAATATCTTCATAATGGGCATAAAATGTAGACTTGTTGATGAGAGCCAGTGCACAAAGCTCTTTTACTGTGATCTTCTCAAGCGGTTTTTTTGTCCGCAGTCCGATAAATGCGTTGCGGATTGCCTGTTCTGTTTTCCGTATCCTGAGATCTGTCTTTTTCTCGTTCATTGCAATTCTCCATCCATTTTATTTATTATGCTGACTTTCTATTCGGACCGTTTTGCCAGAGTATCCCACTTAAATACAGGAAATATCTTTCAAACCGACGATTTTTCAAAAGTGTTGCTTTTCCAACGGATATCTGTAATCGCCTGTGGTTTTTTCCATGTTCTGCATATAATCTGATTATAGGACGAAAAACGACTGCTGTCGATTATTTGTGGGTGAAAAGGAGAAAAATTATGGATTTTTATGGATTCTATACGGGGAAAAGTTTTGATGCGTACAGGTATCTGGGTGCACATATTAACAAAAGCAGAGGAAAAGCAGAGACAGTATTCCGCACATTTGCGCCGTCTGCGTCAAAAATTTCGGTGATCGGGGAGTTTAACGGATGGACGGAAAGCCCTATGAACCGGGTACATGACGGGAACTTCTGGGAATTCCGGTCAGAGGAGGCCGGGCCGGGCATGATGTACAAATACCGGATTTATGACCGGGCAGGGAACTGTATCGACCACTGCGACCCTTACGGCTACGGGATGGAGCTGCGTCCTAATACCGCGTCTGTTATCAGGGATATGGATACCTATCAGTTCCATGATGAGAAATGGATGAAAAGGAGAACCGATCACAAAGAGCAGCCGCTGAATATATACGAGATCCATTTCGGCTCTTTCCGCAAACCGTCCGGAGAGCCGGACGCATGGTATAGTTATGATGAGCTGGCGGATTGCCTGATTCCTTATCTGAAAGAAAACGGATACAATTATGTGGAGATTATGCCTTTAACTGAGTACCCCAGCGACGAATCGTGGGGGTATCAGGGAACCGGATTTTTCAGCCCCACATCAAGGTACGGGACAGCGGATCAGCTCAAGAAATTCGTGGACGCCTGTCATGAACAGAATATCGGCGTGATCCTTGACTTTGTGCCCGTGCATTTTGCAGTGGACGGGTACGCGCTTGCGGATTATGACGGCACCGCGCTCTATGAATATCCTCACTCTGATGTGGGGTGCAGCGAGTGGGGGAGCAGGAACTTTATGCACTCCCGGGGAGAGGTGAGAAGTTTTTTACAGTCTGCGGCAGACTACTGGTTGGGCGAGTACCATATGGACGGGCTTCGCATGGACGCCGTCAGCCGCGCCATTTACTGGCAGGGGATGCCGGAGCGTGGCGTGAATTTTAACGCTGTGGAATTTCTAAGATATATGAACCAAGGGCTGAAGGAGCGGTATCCGTCCGTGATTCTGGCGGCAGAGGATTCCACGGCGTTTCCCGGCGTGACGAAACCGGTGGCAGAGGGCGGACTGGGATTTGATTATAAATGGGATATGGGATGGATGAACGATACGCTGGATTATTTCCGGACAGCGCCTGAACACAGGACAAACAACTATCATAAGCTGACATTTTCCATGGCGTATTATTACGATGAGCGGTATCTTCTTCCCCTGTCACATGATGAAGTGGTTCACGGCAAAGCCGCTATTCTCCAGAAAATGTACGGGGATTATGAGATGAAATTCTCTCAGGCGCGGGCTTTCTACATGTATATGTACGCCCATCCGGGGAAGAAGCTGAATTTCATGGGAAATGAATTGGGACATTTCCGGGAGTGGGACGAGAAGCGGGAGTTAGACTGGAATCTGCTGGAATATCCGTCTCATCAGGAATTCCGTGAATTTATGAAAGCGCTGAATCGGTTCTATCTGGAGCATCCGGCGTTTTCGGCAGAGGATTACACGCAGGAGGGCTTCCGCTGGATCGAGTGCAGCGCTTCGGAACAGTGTGTGTACGCCTTCGAGAGGACAGGCGGAAAGGAACGGATTGCAGCGGTTTTCAACTTCTCGGATAAAGAGCAGGAGATCGAACTGCACATCCCCGGAGCGGCAGATGTAAGCGGGATATTCGCAAGCGTGGACAGAGGGTTTTCGCTTGAGAGAGGACAGGATACAGCGCGGGGTGAAGGCGTCGAAAAAGGAGAAAATAAACGGAAAAACGGAACCTTCCGCTTTATTCTCGCTCCGTTTTCGGCAGAGTATTATATGGTAAAAGAATAGCAGGGGATAAAGGAAAGTTGATTGCAAGGGCAAGAAACAGTAGGTTTTGACAGTGACTTCTGTTATAATATAAAAAGCAGTTGTTATGAATCTGAAAGAGGAGCGTGGCGGCCTGAATGAATACCAGAAAGAAACTTCCAATTGGAATTGAGAACTTTGAGGAACTTCGCGCAGAAGATTTTTACTATGTAGACAAAACAGGGATGATAACAGAGCTTCTTCACAACTGGGGGAAGGTAAACCTGTTTACCCGGCCGAGAAGATTTGGGAAATCCTTGAATATGAGTATGTTGAAAAATTTCTTTTCTTTGGGGAGTGACGAGAGGCTTTTCAGAGGACTGAAAATTTCCGGGGAGAAAGCCTTATGCGAAGAGTATATGGGAAAATTCCCGGTGATTTCCATATCTTTAAAAGGAATCAATGCCGGAACCTATGAAACAGCCTGTGAAATGGCGGTGAGGGTTGTCAATGAGGAGGCGGACCGGCTGCAGTATCTTTCAGAGAGTGATCAGCTTACGCAAAATGACAGGGAACGCTTTGGCGAGCTGCTGCAAAGGGATATGAGCGAAGCGGCTCTTTGCGGTAGTCTGCGGGAATTGTCCCGTCTCCTTGGGAAGCACCATAACCAAGATGTGATCGTGCTGATCGACGAGTATGATGTTCCGCTTGCGAAGGCGTTTGAGCACGGATATTATGAGCAGATGGTTATTCTGCTGCGCAATATGTTTGAACAGGTGTTAAAGACCAATGACAGCTTAAAGTTTGCAGTGCTGACCGGATGTATGCGGATTTCAAAAGAGAGCATTTTTACCGGATTGAATAACCTGCGGGTGCTGTCCGTCACAGATGTGGAATTTGATGAGTACTTCGGTTTTACTGACAGTGAAGTAAAGGATATGCTGGAGTATTATGGTCTTGGGCAGAATTATCAGACAATGAAAGACTGGTATGACGGGTATCGGTTTGGCAATGTGGAAGTCTATTGCCCGTGGGATGTGATCTGCCACTGTAGTAAGCTTTGTGCGGACAAAAATGCTCAGCCGCAGAATTACTGGTCAAATACGAGCAGCAATGATGCGGTAAAGAAATTTATCCGAAGCGCCGACGCCGGAACAACGAAACGGGAGATCGAAAAGCTTGTTGCGGGAGAGACGATAGAGAAGGAAATCCGTCAGGACCTGACCTATAAAGAGATGTATCATTCCATAGACAATATATGGAGCGTTTTATTTACCACCGGATATCTGACGCAGAGAGGAAGGCCGCAGAGAAAGAGTTTTCATCTGGCAATTCCTAATATGGAGATCCGCGAAATTTTTACAGACCAGATTATGGAGCTTTTTAAAGAAGATCTCAGAAAGAATGGAGAAGCGGTAAATGCTTTTTGTGACGCTTTGAAAAAAGGAGAGGCTTCTGAGGTCGAAAAACGATTTGAGGATTATCTGAAAAGAACCATCATTATTAGAGATACGTCTGTGAAAAAGGAAATGAAGGAAAACTTTTATCACGGTATTCTGTTAGGGCTTCTGGGAGGTCAGGACACATGGGGGATTTCTTCTAACAGGGAATCAGGAGACGGGTACAGCGATATACTTGTGGAGATCGACCGGGAAGGGATCGGCATTGTGATCGAAATGAAATATGCGGAGGATGGAAATCTTGAAGCAGGGTGCGAGAAAGCGCTGGAGCAGATTAAAAAGAAACGATATGAGGAAGCTCTGCGTGAAGAAGGGACAGACCATATTTTAAAATATGGAATCGCATGCTATAAGAAACGCTGCCGTGTTGTTGTTTGCGGCAACAGTTAGATGCCGCAAAACAACAGCGACTGGAAGTGAAAATGGAACAGCCGCACAGCAGATCATTGTATTGGTGCAGGGGCGGGTAAAGGAAATTGGTACGTACATGGAACTGATGTAAATCCGCATTTGCGAAAACGGGGATGAGACTAAGAGTCGGATTCCCCGGCTTTAATCAGTTCTTCAAGGAACTGCTCTGGCGATAAAACAGGAAGAGACGATAGTTTATAGTCTTTCAGGTTTCTTGTCACGATACATTCAGCGCCGACACGGGAGGCGGTTTCTGACATGATTGCATCCTCATAATCCTTTATTGCGGAAGACAGCGCAAGTTCGCAATCAATGGAAAAGGTATCTGCTACATCAAAAAGAGTAAAAAGAACACGGATCAGTCTGTGCACTTCCTGTTCATTGTGTATGCTTCGCCGCAGGATATAGTAAATATCTGTGATGGATTTTGCCGTAAGGATTCCGGTACACTTTTTGTTTGAGACTGCAAGAAGGATTTCCATGGCTGACGGATAAAAGGGCTCCCGCTTTTGCAGAATGTCAATGATTACGCAGGTGTCGATCAGTGCTTTCATAATTTCTCCGTCCTTTCTGCGCGAGCTTCATCTAACGTAATATCAGCAGGGATCACCCCGAGGAGAGACTTTGCCATCTCAACGCGGTCCGCATTTGGATTTGAGAGCTTTGCAACAACCTTTCCATTTCGTGTGATAAATATATCTTCGTGTTCTGCCAGTTTCAAATATTTCCCAAGATTCAACTTTAATTCTGTCGATGTGATTGACATGAGATCGACCTCCCTTCCATGCAATCTGTTCTTTATAGTCTTATTATAAGCAAATTGAACGAAATCATCAATAAAATAGTTCCTTTGAGTTTCCCCATTTTTTCTAAGGCTTGATTTTACCTATAAAAAATGCAAAAACACGAAACCTTTGTTATAATTAAATCACCACAAATAACCAAACAAAGGAGTGTTTTTGCATGATTAATTATAGCAGATTAGGTTATGAAATTAAAAGGGATTTAACCAGTTTTTCCTCAAAAATTTCCCGAGGCTTAAAACGCCCGCAGCAAAAATTTATCCACCAGATGATTTACGGTATTCTTGCGGGAAATAAGCTGCATCTAAGCGAAATTGCCCGCTCCCTAAAAGAAGAGGTCACTCTTAAAAAGACCATGGATCGGCTGTCCAGAAATCTGAATGCTTTTCAGGAAAAGCAGCCCCTTATGCAGAATTATCTTACCCTTGTAAAACAACACATAAAAGACGATTATGCTGTGATTGTCATTGATAATTCAGATATTGCAAAGCCTGCAAGCAGGAAACTGGAAGCCCTCTCGGAAATACGTGACGAGAGCACCGGGGAAATCACACAGGGGTACCTGACCATAGAAGCAGCGGTACTGTCTGAATCCGGGAAGATGCCCCTCCCGGTCTATGAAAAAGTTTTCTCGGCGGCAGAAAACGGCTTTGTAAGCGAAACCCATGAAAACCTGTGCTGCCTGAAATCCTTATCTGAAAATTTCAGCAGGAAATGTATCCGCACTCTTGACAGGGGATTTGATGCCAATGATTATTACCGTTATTTTTTAAAGCGCAGTGAACGCTTTGTTATCCGCGCAAAGAAAAACAGGAACGTTAATACCTGATGAGGTGGCGTATTGAGGAATATTTCAAGTTCAAGAAACAACAGTTTGAGCTGGAAGATTTACGGGTCATGTCCCTGCAATCCATCCGGAATCTGAATTTGCTTGCCACCATTGCAACAGGATATATAGGGCTAACATCATCTGCCCATAGTGAGAGTATCTATCTGGCAGAATTAAAGGAATGTTCCAAACGTATTTATGGGGTTCCGAAATTTGTTTTTTATGCGCTGGGTTATGCAATACAGCGCGTTTTATCCATGAGTCGGAAAGGAATAAATAGCTTTCTTACAAAAAAGGTCAAATCACAACAGTTGAATCTCTTTGAACATTTTAAAATAGAAGATACTGGGGCATTTGTATTTTAAAAATGGGGAAACTCAAAAAAATAGTTCCATATTTTGAAAAAGATGCTCTTTCGGATTTTAAATGAGAAAAACTGGCAGGAGTGGAATACTAGAGCCGCTTTGCAGGTTCCAACATTCAGGCAAAACATCATCAGGGTGTACCATTATGGGCTTAAAAAATATGCGGATGCTGTATTGACAGAGGCCGCAGCCGAAGGGAAAACGATACTGGTTATCACCCATGACAGGGAACTGATGCAGACGTGCTGCGATTTTCAATGGGAGATGGGGCGGTAAACAAACAGAGAAATAGTAAATTATAACGGAAAGTGTTTTTTACGTTATACATTCCCCTTTACGGGAAGCTCCTTCGTATAGCGGATCATAGTGCCTGTCGCAAAAACCGCGGCCAGCACCTCAGTGACAGGCATTGTAAACCACAGAAGCTCCGGCTTCATCAGAGGCAGCAGCAGGATCAGTGCTCCGCTTATGACAAGTCCCCGCGCCACGGAGACAATAAAGGACGCCCTTGGCTTCATAAGTGCCTGAAAATAATAGGTAGAGAAAATATTTAAGGGCAGTAATAGGAAGGAAAGTCCATAAGTGCGGATGATCGCCGGCGCGATATTCAGTATTTCCTCTGTAGGCGTCATGAAGATCTGCACGAACAGATTAGGGACAAGCAGTGAGAGAGCAGTCCAGAACACACTGAAAAAAGCCACGGAATACAGGGCGTATTTCAATGTCTGTCTGATCCGCTCACCTGCTTTTGCACCGAAGTTCACGGAGATAACAGGCTGCGCCGCCTGTCCCACGCTGTAGGCGCAGCACTGGACAAAGGTGCTGATATTTACGATGATTCCGTAGACAGAGAGCGCGCCCGGCCCTAAATACTTCATGATCTGTCTGTTGAACAGGATGGTCAGGATTCCCATGGCAATGTCTATGAAGAAGGTGGAGAATCCGGTCACACAGATATTTTTCAGTTTTTCAGGCAGATTTGTGGGCCAAACAAATTTCAGGGAATTTTTCTTTGTGAAAAAATGCGTGGCCATCACCACGCAGGAGATCACGGAACCAATTCCTGTGGCAAGTCCGGCTCCGAAGATGCCCATGTCAAAGACAAAAATGAAAATATAATCTCCGAATATATTGAATATCCCGCCTGACAAAACGCCGATAGTCGCCAGTGTGGGATTGTTATCATTTCTTAAAAAAGCAGCCAGCATCTGGGAGAACAAAAAGCACGGGAAAACAAACTTTATAGGCTGTACATAGGTTTCTGCCAGTGTAAGGAGCTCTCCCTGCGCGCCGAAAAATGTCAGAAGTCCGCTGTCGAAAAATATGACCGTGATCCATGCGATGGCAGAGAGGAAGACAGATCCCAACAGGGCGGCTGAGAAATATTCATTTTCCCTCTGTGATTTGTCATTTCCCTGTCCTTTCATGATGCTGAAAATGACAGAGCCGCCGATCCCCATAAGCAGTCCCAGACTGTAAATGATATTCCATACAGGCGCGACAACGGCCAGCGCCGCGGTTCCGTCAGGTCCCTGATACCGTCCGACCATGGCCATGTCCGCGATCGAGTAGATGGATGTGATCAGGGCACTCCCAAAAGCAGCGGCAAGGTACTTGAAATAAATCGTTCGGATCTTTCCGGTTAATAAATCCATGTCTCTTCATCCTCCTGATAAATATGTATGTCTTTGCCCGGTAGGGTTGCGGCTGTATTCAGGCAGCGTACATCAAAAGCTGCTCAAAAAAAGAGCCGGATAAGAAACAGATATTTCAATCTGCGCCTTATCCGGCTCGTCATTTCCTGTCGAATGATCTGCCCTCCGAGCAATGCTTATTATAGCAGAGGCAAATGGAAAGTCAAGTGTTTTTCTCTTCCTTCAATACAGCGTCATTAATATTTCTGTGCAGCGGTCGATTCCAAGCTTTCCGCTGTCTAAGCAGATATGGTGATTCTTCGCATACCCCCATTTCATATCCGTGTAAAAGCGGTGATACGCTGCCCGATGTTTATCTTTATCTCTGATGCGCTGTTCAGGAGATTCCCGGCCCTCTTCGTATACTTTCACTAAGCGCTCAGTCCGGTATTTCAGATCGGCATTGATAAATGCGGTAAGACAGTCCGCCTTCTCGCGGAGGATGTAGTCCGCGCACCGCCCGCGATCACGCAGGGGCCTTGCCGCGTAAGATTGAGAATGATTTTTCTCTGCATTTCCCAGAGATAGTCTTCGTTTGTCGGGCCGAAGGCGCGGGTAGAAAACGCGGAACCTATAAAGCTCATGATAAGGATGCTCCTTTCTCGTTCAGTTCTTTATAAGTACTCCGGATCAGGATAAGCGCAGCGATAAATGTCAGAAGATCCGACACAGGCATTGAGAGCAACACTCCGTCCAGACCGAGAAAAACCGGGAGCAGAAGTGCAAAGCCAACGCCGAAAACGACTTCACGTATCATGGAGAGGGCAGTGGACTCAGCGGCTTTTCCCATTGCCTGTAAAAAGATAAAGCTTGCCTTATTGACACAGGCAAAGATGATCAGACACAGGTATACCCGGAAGGCCTTGACGGCAAACTCCGTATAGTACGCACTCTCATTTGCCGCTCCGAAAATGGCGATCAACTGACGCGGGAAAAACTCTGCAAGAATGAATCCAGCCGCACCGACAACAGCTTCGGCGGCCAGAAGCTTTGTGAAAAGCTTTCTGACGCGCGACTTTTTCCCGGCTCCTATGTTGAATCCTACGACAGGGATGCAGCCGGCTGCCATTCCCACTACGATGGATATAACGATCTGGAAAAATTTCATCACGATTCCTACCACTGCCATCGGGATCTGCGCGTACTGCGCCTGACCAAACACCGGATCAGCGGCTCCGTATTTGCGGAGCATATTGTTGATGGCTGCCATAGCGGCAACAAGAGAGATCTGGGAGAGAAAGCTGGTGATGCCAAGCAGCAATGTTCTCCTGCACACAGCGCGGTCAATACGAAAGTCATGTCCCGAGAGTTTAATGATCTTCATATGAAGAATATACCAGACAGCCAGAAACGCTGTAAGGATCTGCCCGATAACAGTAGCGACAGCGGCGCCCATCATCCCCCATTTGAAAATAAAGATGAAAACGGGATCAAGGATGATATTAGCGGCTGCGCCTGCAAGAGTGGACGCCATCGCGAACTTCGGACTTCCGTCAGCGCGGATCACAGGATTCATGGCCTGCCCGAACATATAGAAAGGAATTCCCAAAGTGATATAGAAGAAATATTCCTGTGAATACCGGAACGTCTCTTCATTCACAGTACCGCCGAACATCGAGATGATCTGTGCCTGAAAGATGAGGTAGACTGCGGTTATCACAAGGCTGCATACGATGCTCATAATGATCGAATTACCGACGCTTTGTTTGGCAGAGTCTTTCTCTTCCTTGCCGAGGCTGATGCTGACAAAAGCACAGCATCCGTCGCCGATCATGACCGCAACCGCAAGTGCGACCACTGTAAGGGGAAATACTACGGTATTCGCGGCATTTCCGTATGAGCCAAGATAACTGGCATTCGCAATAAAGATCTGATCAACGATATTATAAAGTGCGCCGACCAGAAGTGAGATGATGCAGGGAACAGCATATTTTGTCATCAGTTTTCCGATTGGTTCTGTTCCTAAAGATTGGTTTGAATGTTCCATTGGATTCGCCTCCTTGTCAAAAAAAGAACGTGCAGCACATACGTAACTGGAATTACGCATGAATGCTACACGTCATAAACATATTATAAAAAAATACGACACTGATTTCAAAGGGAGTTTTGCACAAAAAAACTTGATATATCTTTATTAAATATTATAAAATCATATTATTTGATGAAAGGAAGGCCCTGCAAGCGTAGTGCTTTTGCGGTTTCGTTTCTTCAGTCTAATTCTCAGGATTGGTGAAATTTGGGGAGAAAAAAGAAGGAGGTATTTTATACAGTACATCCGTCATTATCAGTCGCCCTTTGGCGGCATCCTGTTAGCGGCGGATGAGATTGGCCTGACAGGATTGTGGTTTGAGGGACAAAAGTATTTTGCCCTTTACCTTGACAAAGAGCATGAGGAGAGGGAACTTCCGGTATTTGAGACGGCGAGTTTCTAAAAAACGCTGAGGAAGATCGTACCCAAGCTGAATGTTTCGGGAGAAAAAAGGGAGTATCTTCTGATTTAAAAGTTATATATGGAAATGATTCAGTCGATATAACTAATATAATAAGTGAAATGAGATAGGAGGAAGGAGTCATGGCAAGGATAACAGATTATACCTTTTTGCTTCAGCAGATGTTTGGGACGAAAAGTAATACGGGCATGGTTAATCCTATCAAGGTTTCAAGTCTGTCGAGCGGAGCAACGCAGGCACACTTAAAAGCCGCCGGGATTAATACGAACAGCGCACAGTACAAAGCGGCTGTTAAAGAAATGACAAAACATGCGGGAAGTGCGGCAATGTTCACCAATGTTCAGGCCATTAAAAACCTTATGAGCCAGTATGATAAGGATGGCGATTATATTGATCCCACTACGGGATTAGCAGGTCTGCTTCTTACAGATGAGAATCGAGCAAGTTCAAAAAGGATTATTTCCATTCCCGAGAGCAGCAGGGAAGAAATGTTTCAAATGATGAAAAAAGAATTCCTGAGAGAAAACGGCGTATTAAATGGGGATACAACCAAACGGTCAGATGTATATACAAACCTGTACAGACAAATGGATAAAAAGGACCGACTGGCAGCGGGATATACGATGCAGCAATATGAGCGCCAGTATCGACAGGCATTCCTAGCGGCCGCAAAAAGCGCTGACCCGAATTGGAAAATAGGGCAGCCGGTAAAATCAGGCGCTCTGGATTCAATTACAAGGGAGACGGTTGAGACTAATAATGTAAGCAGCCAGATTACAAAAAAGGCTGTAGATATAAAAATTTAAAGCACATGGTATCCATGGCTGACCGCTTTTGCAAATATACAGGATGATTGTGCAAGGCAGAGGAGCCGCAGGTTTTTGTGACCGGCGGCTATATTTGCCTTTTATTCGTCTTGACTGCCACGATGATCCCGGCAATGATCATGACGATGCAGACGATTCCAAAGATGATCAGTCCCTTGAAAAATGTGCTGTTGCTGTCCGTTTCAACGTGCATGATATTGTCAGCGGTCTCCCGGAACGTATTTCCCATAAATTCCGCGATGCTCTGGTCAAGGTCATTGTAATTCATGTCAAAATAGCTCCAGAAAATCGTTTCCGCCTCCGCGTCCATGACAGAATAAGCGGCTGAGCCATAGTAAATATAGAATGTGCCGTCCATATCTTCCGAGTCATTTTCACAGGCAAAGTAAGCAAGGATCATGTGACCGTTATCTGAAAATGTATCCCCATATACCTGAGCAAGATAGTCCTCGGCGGTGCTTTCCTGCCATCTTCCGTTCTCCCAAAAAGAACTGTCGTAAGCCAACAGCATGACATATGGCTGGATTCCCGTCTGAGAATAAAAGTACTTCAAACCGTCTGTCAGATCCGTGTCATGGCCGATAAATCCCATTTCGTCAAGATACCAGTCCGCGTATGTTTTCGTCCCTGTGACCGCAGTCCGTTCCGTGCGCGATACAGCCACCTCGGTTTTTGCGGGTGAGGAACCAAAATCAGGGATAAAACGGCTGAAAATAATAAGCATGAACACGATTACAAATATCGACGTGAAACAGCCGCCGCCTCCACTGGGTCTGCGCCATCCGAAGAAACCGAAGGGAAACACCGGGCCGCCCCATCTTCTGCGCGGACCACCAAAGCCGGGGTCAACGGGCGGCGGGCCCCCGGGACGAGGACCGCCGAATCCCGGACCTCCAAAACCCGGACCGCCGGGACGTGATCCCCGTCCTCCCCCGAATCCGCCGCCGGAGCGTCCGCCGAAGGATCTTCCGCCCGAATGTCCTCCGCCGCCGTGTGAACCACCACCTCTGCCCATAATGTTGATCTCCTTTCATTGATGTTTGTTTAGCTCGTATTGATATATATGCCTATTATAGAGAAGAATGTGGGAAATAACAACTGTTTGCGCCTGTGTCAGACGTACTCTTCCTGAATGATCGAGTTATCGATAGCGCGGAATTCTGTCGCTTTTGACAGGTTCGCTTTATGTGCGTAGTGTCTGTCATAGTCTGTCTGAAAGAAGCAGCCGTATAAAATATCCAGAATCAGGGCGATGGACTCTAAAGAGGTGAACGCCCCGATCTTAGAGTAGGATCTTTCCCGTGTGGAGACCCGCAGCACCACATCTGCCAGACGGGTCAGACTGTTTTCGCCTACACTGGATATGGCTATGACGGGTACATGGTTTTCCCTGAGCAGCTTCGCCACATAGGTCAGTTCCGGCGTCTCGCCGGAATAGGAGATGCACACCGCGCAGTCGTCGGAGGATGTCATCTTTGCCTCCTGAATCATGGTGTTGCTGACAGAATAGGTTTCCGCTTTCTTACCGATATGCCGCAGCTTATGCACAAATTCTTCGGCAAAAAAAGTCAGGTTTGACACTGCGAAGACCTTGACCACGGACTTTTTCTGCATATACAGCACAGCTTTTTGCAGGCTGTCTTGACGGATCAGGGACAATGTGTCCTCAAGGCTTTCTTCTTTGAGCTTTGTTATCACGGCAGCGATCTTCATTGCCGGATCCTTTGACGCAAACGGCAGGTTCGCGTCCAGATTCTGAAAATGGTGTTTCAGATAAGCCACTTCTTCAAGAAAGGCTTTTTTCAGTTCATTATATCCGCCAAATCCCAGCTTTTTGGAAATCCGCACTAAAATAGACGGCGAAGTGTAAGTCTCTCCGGCGATCATAGTGGTTGTATAGTCTTGGATCGCTTGCTGTTTTTCCAATATAAAATCAACGACAATCCTTTCACTCGGAGAAAAATCTGCAGACCGCATCTTTTCCTGAAGCAGCATGGGAAAATACCTCTTTTCTTATTGATTATCCCCATTCCAGACGGGGTATTTTTCTTTGTCCTTTTCCGTGATCTTTCGTATAACGCGGCAGGGATTCCCGACGGCGATGATGCCTGCCGGGATGTCTTTGTTCACCACACTGCCCGCGCCTATGATCGTGTTGTCCCCGATGGTGACGCCGGGAAGGATGCTGACGTTGGCGCCAATCCATACATTGTTTCCCACGCGGATCGGCCTTGCTATCTCGAGTCCCCGGCTTCTCTGCTCACTGTCAATGGCGTGTCCCGCAGTGGAGATCACGCAGTTCGGCGCGATGAATACATTGTCCCCGAAGGTCACCGGGGCGCCGTCCAGAATCGTACAGTTGTGATTTGTGTAGAAATTTTTGCCTACTGAGACGTTAAAGCCGTAATCACAGTAGAACGGAGCAGTGACGACAAGCTCCCCCTCGATCTTTCCTAATATCTGGTGAAGCAGCCTGTTCTGCTCCTCTGTATCGGACGGCCTGCAGTTATTGAATTCATAGCACAGATCCGCGCATTTTGTTCTCGCGTCTACGATCTCCTGATCGTAATTGGCGTCATACATATAACCCTGCTGTGCTTTTTCCCATTCTATCATAGTATGTAATCCTCCTTGTCTTATCATTGACCGCCCCTTACGGAGTCTCCGTGGGACAGTTCCTTTGTGAAGTATTATAAGTCATTCGCGGCGGCAAGTACAGATTTAGAATAGTTTTTACAAAATCATTTATAAAATCCGGGAATTTTGTAAATGCTGTTCCGAAAATCCGGCGCCCTGTTTTTTTATATGGTTTTTTATGTTATTTTGTGTGTAAGCATCCACCATGCAGAGAGGAAATGTCAATGTATGATGAGGCGGAGAAATTTTTATGAAAAATAAGTATGTCAGATCAGGAGGAGACGAAATGAAGGTTGTAGTAATCGGAGCATGCGGGCACATTGGTTCTTATCTGGTGCCAAAGCTGGTTAAAGGCGGGTATGAGGTTGTTGCGGTCAGCAGGGGAAAGAGCAGACCATATGTGAAAGATCCGTCATGGAGCAGAGTGGAGCATGTATATTCAGACAGGACAAAGGAAACAGACTTTGCGGATAAAATCGCGGCAATGGATGCGGATATCGTGGTGGATTTAATCAACTTTCACATCAAAGACACAGAGGCAATGACAGAGGCATTAAAGGAAACGCGGCTGTCCCACTATCTGTTCTGTTCTTCTATATGGGCACATGGAAGAGCGGAATTGCTGCCGGCTGATCCCAATTCCCTGAAAGAACCGTTGGACGACTATGGGATCAACAAGTTTCAAAGTGAATGTTATTTAAAGCAGCAGTTCCGGGAAAATGGCTTTCCGGCGACCATCATCATGCCGGGGCAGATCTCAGGCCCCGGCTGGACCATCATCAACCCGCTGGGCAATACGGATACCGGGGTGTTCCAACGCATCGCGGACGGAGAGGAAATCTGTCTGCCAAACTTCGGCATGGAGACGCTTCACCATGTTCACGCGGACGATGTAGCGCAGATGTTTTATAAGGCAATCACCCACCGGAATGCGGCGCTGGGCGAGAGCTTCCACGCGGTGGCGTCAGAGTCCATGACTCTGTATGGATACGCTCTTGCGATGTACAGATATTTTAACCGGGAACCGAAGATCCGATTTCTCTCGTGGGAAAAGTGGTGCGAGTATGTGGGAAACGACGATTTGATTGATCATACATATTATCACATCGCAAGAAGCGGACAGTACAGCATTGAGAATGCGAAACGGCTGTTGGAATATGCTCCTAAGTATACCACGCTGGAAACTGTTGAATGTGCAGTTGAAAGCTATGTACAAAGAGGAAGCATTGTGATTCATGGTTAATTAAGAGTGGATAAGCAATGATTCACCCTCGTATTATTCACATTATGAAACCTACATTCCGATATTGATATTGTACATCCGTCCGATGATTCTGTAAGATATCCTTGTAAGGGCAAGATTCAAAACATGAATACAAGGAGGAACGACAGATGGAATATGTGACATTGAGCAACGGAGTAAAAATGCCGAAACTGGGATACGGAGTATATCAGACGCCGCCGCAGGAGACGGAAAAATGTGTTCTTGACGCCATAGAGACAGGCTATCGGAGCATTGATACTGCACAGGCTTACGGTAACGAAAAGGGTGTGGGAAGCGCGGTGGCAAAAAGCGGACTTCAAAGAGAAGAGTTCTTCATCACCACAAAGGTGTGGATTACAAATGCAGGTTATGAAAAGGCAAAGGCTTCTATTGAGGAATCGCTGAAAAAATTAAAGACAGATTACATCGATCTGCTCCTCATCCATCAGCCGTTCGGGGATTATTATGGAACTTACCGGGCCATGGAGGAAGCCTACAGAGACGGAAAAGTGCGCGCAGTCGGCGTGTCTAACTTCTATCCTGACAGATTTCTTGACATTCATCATTTTGCAGAGATCAAGCCGGTCGTAAATCAGGTGGAGACCCATGTTTTCCAACAGCAGAAGACGGCAAAAGAGTACATGGAGAAAAACGGTGCGCAGATCATGTCGTGGGGACCGTTTGCGGAAGGGAAGAATGACTACTTCAACAATCCGGTCTTAAAGAAGATTGGTGAAAAATACGGAAAATCCGTGGCGCAGACCGCGCTTCGTTTTCTGCTCCAGAGCGATGTGGTTGTAATTCCCAAATCCGTCCACAAGAACCGCATGGAGGAAAACTTTAACGTGTTTGATTTTGAACTTTCAGCGGAAGATATGGCAGAGATCGAAGCGCTGGACACAGGGGAGAGCCTGTTCTTTTCACACTATGATCCCCAGACCGTGGAGTGGTTTATGTCATTGACATAAACAAAAGGAACCTTAAGGCGATTTACGGTCAGGTTCTACAAGGGAAGCTACCCTTAGCTTTTCTAGCACTTTATGGTATTCTCTGTTGTTTTTTCGAAATACCAGCCGATAGGTGACATTTGCCTCCGGATCCGTAATGGGTATGATCTTACGTTCTTTGAAGACATCTTCCGTATCGTGTACAAGATTGGTAGAAAAGCAAGGAAGGGATGAGTTTCGAATGAGTTCTTTCAGTTCAAATTCATCATTCTGGACAAGAAAGCGCGAAGATGGCATTTTTTCACAGCACAGTTTGTCCCAGAAACCAATCTGGGATCTTAAGAGACAATTAAAACCATTGAGCATAGCGAATGTCAGATAGTCATGGCCGGCAAGGTCATGACTTTTTGGCAGGCACACGGATAACTCTTCGCGGACAAGCGGTATGCTCATCAACTGTTCGTCCAAAGCCTCGCAGGGGAGTATGCCCAGCTCACAGGCGCCGCTGCGCACATTCTGAATGATCTCCGGCACTTCCTCCAGCCGGGAAGAGATGGTTTTATCAGGAAAGCAGGAGGATAAAGCCGGAAGAAGAAGCCAGAGCGGAGCCGGGGCGCAGGATTCGACCATAATTGTGCGAAGAGACTGGTCAAATGCCTGAACCTGCCGGACAGTGTCTTTTGCATCTGCAAGAAGGGAGCGGGCGAGAGCGGCGGCCTTTTCCCCTGTCTCGTTGAAACAGATCTTATTCTTGCCCCGTATAAACAGCGGAACCCCGAAGGCTTCCTCCAGATGCTTCATGGTGCGGGTGATGGTCGGCTGTGAGATGTGCAGCGTCTTGGCGGTCTTTGAAAGTGTGCCGCAGTCGGCAAATGCGACAAGCTGTTCTAATTCTGTAAGATCAAGCATATGTTTCCTCCTATGCTATTCATTTTGTGAAAACCAAATTATCTGGTTACATTGTATGCTTTTCTATTTCTTTTGTAAATACTGCCAGACGCTTCGGTGATTCATATGCGCAGATTGTTCTTACCCCGATATAGGCATAAAAAGAGCTAAAATATGGAAGAATATGAAAAAACAGAGAGGCTCCCGGCGGAAAAGTTGTCAACAGAGACAACCAAAAACATACAGGATGAAACGTAGACAACCGGACAATAAGGTCAGATACTATAAAAGCTATACTGATGATTTTGTGCACAGCAAAAACAGAGGATACCAGCTTCCCGATGATTACGTATGGCTGGAGGAAAGTCCGCGTCACAAGGCGCTCTCTTTTCTGTTGTACCAATTGGGGCGCCTCTGCGGCTTTTTCTATGTCAGGCTGTATCACCGTATAAGGATCGAAAACCGTGAGGTATTAAAGAAGTGCAAAAAGAGCGGATATTTTCTGTACGGCAACCACACCCGGCCTGTGGGCGATGTATTTACGCCCGCCTATATTTGTGGAAGAAAGCGCATTTATACCATTGCTGGGCAGGAGAATATGGGACTTCCCGGCATCGGAAGGCTGCTCCCTTATCTGGGAGCCATCCCGGTGCCTGACACACTGCCTCAGATGAAGCAGTTTCTTGAAGCAATATGCAGAAGAATCGAAGAGAACTGCTGTGTAGTCATCTACCCGGAAGCTCATGTATGGCCTTATTATACAAAAATGCGTCCATTTCCCCTTACGTCTTTCCGCTTCCCGGTGGAATACAGTGCGCCCTCCTTCTGCATGACAACGACTTACCAGAAGAAGAGACACGGGAAGAAGCCGGGGATCACGATCTATGTAGACGGCCCCTTTTATCCGGATAAAGCCATCGGGAGAAGAGAGGCGCAGAAAAAGCTCCACGACGAGATTTTTAACTGTATGCAGAGGCGAAGCTTATGCAGCACCTATGAATATATACGCTACAGGGAGGAAAAGCACCTATGAATCTTTTGTATTGCGGCGATGAGAAGGCGGAGGACGGAATCCTGATCTCCATACTTTCTTTTCTGAAACATACAGGAGAAGAACTGAACATCTATATCATGACAATGGATCTCAAGACGGAAGAGCAGAGCTTTCGCGCTGTTTCGGATGAGACCGTCGGATTCTTTGACAAGAGGGTGAAAAGAGAAAATCCTGAAAATTCCGTAGTTAAAATTAACGCCGGAGCGCTCTTTCAGGCAGAGCTTCCCGAGGCGAACATGGCCACGCGTTTTACGCCTTATTGTATGCTGCGTCTCTTTGCGGATGAGATACCGGAGCTTCCGGATAGGCTTCTCTATCTGGACGCGGACGTGATATGCCGCCAAGACTGCGGGGAGTTCTACCATCAGGATATCAGCAGCTGTGAACTTGCAGGTATCTTAGACTACTATGGGAAATGGTTTTTCAGGAGAAATCTCTTCCGCATGGACTATATCAACTCCGGGGTTCTCCTTCTTAATATGGAGCGGATACGAGAGGGCGGGTTGTTCCGAAGGTGCCGGAAGCTCTGTAAGGAGAAGAGGATGTTCATGCCCGACCAGTCCGCGATCAACAGACTGGCAAAGAAAAAGCACATATGGCCGGAGAAATACAACGAACAGAGAAGGCTCAGAGAAGACACCGTGCTCCAGCATTTTACTACCAGCTTCCGCTTCTTTCCATGGCTGCACACACTGACCGTAAAGCCGTGGCAGGTTGACAGGATGCACGAAAAGCTGCGCCTTCATGAATACGACGACATTCTGGCGGAATATCAGATTCTTAAAAAGGAGATTTTATAAGTATGTATAAAGCGGAAATCCCTGTGTTTTTTACGATCGACGACAGCTACGCGCCTTATCTTGGCGTTGCGCTCACATCTATGAAGGAAAATGCTTCCCTTGAATACGACTATAAGATTATTGTGGTGGAGCAAAAGCTAAGCGACGTAAACAGAAGAAAGCTTAAAGCTCTGGAAGAGCCGGGATTTTCTATCTCCTTTGTCAGGATGGACTCTGTGGCGGAGAAGATCACGGACAGGGAAGAAAACAGGTTAAGATGCGACTATTTTACGCTGACTATCTATTACCGCCTCTTTATCGCAGACATGTTTCCGCAGTATGACAGAGCAATCTACATTGACAGCGATGTGGTTATACCCGGGGATATTTCAAAGCTGTATGAAATAAATCCGGGGGAATGTCTGATCGGCGCCTGCCCGGATTATTCCATCTCGGATGTGCCGGAGCTGGTTCAATACACCGGGGAGGCAGTGGGGATGGAGAAGGGAAAATATATCAACTCCGGTGTTCTCCTTCTAAATCTGAAAAAGATGCGCGAGGTGAAGCTTGCGGATCATTTCCTCGGATTGCTGGAGAGGTATCATTTTGACTGCATCGCCCCGGATCAGGATTATTTAAACGCCATGTGCAATGGAAAGATCCTCTATCTGGACAGGAAATGGGACGCCATGCCCGTCAGGGGCAGGGAACCGCTTAAGGATCCGCAGATCATTCACTATAATCTCTTTGAAAAGCCATGGTGCTACAGCGGCGTGGCATACGAGGATATTCTCTGGAGGTATGCGAAAAGGACAGCCTTTTATGAAGAAATCAGGGAGTTCAAAGAAAATTACGGCGAAGATCAGAGGCGTTCAGACATCAGATGTATGAAGCTTCTGATCGAGAAAGCGCGCACGATACCAAAGACAGAGGTCACCTTCCGCAAAATAAAAGAAAGAGGAGAAAGGATCAGCTTATGATCATTGGGAAAAATAAACAGGCTGTCATTGAAAATATCCAAAGGGCCGTACAGGAGAAACAGTTCCACCAGAAGGTAGAAGTGGATGATCCCGGACTTTCCGTCAGGGAAGAGCAGAGAATACTCCGGCAGTTCCCGCACAGGATGAGGACAGCGGCATACCGGAGAAAGAACTGGGCGGCAAGAAAGCTGGTGGACATGGTGACCCGCAAAGTGAACAAAAATACAGAGTTCACAGGACTGGAGCATCTGAAAAACATACGTACAGGGGCCGTGGTCACAAGTAATCATTTCAACCCGCTGGATAACACGGTAATACGCTCGGCGCTTAGGAGGACGGGGAAAAAGCGTCTGTACATTGTAAGTCAGGCCGGGAACTTTGCCATGAAAGGCCTGATCGGATTCGTCATGAACTATGCGGATACCATACCTCTTGGCAGCGACCGGGAATATATGAGCGGAGCCTTTGAGGATACCTTGAAAAAGCTTTTAAGAAACGGGCAGTACGTGCTTATTTATCCTGAACAGGAGATGTGGTTTAACTACCGCAAACCCCGTCCCCTAAAGAGGGGAGCTTACTACTATGCGGCGCGCTTTTGCGTCCCGGTCATTTCCTGCTTTGTGGAGATGGTGGAGATCAAAGAAAAGGAAAGTGACGAGTTTAACAAAGTAAGATACGTTGTCCATATCCTGCCGCCCATTTTCCCTGATCCGCAGAACTCTGTGCGGGAAAACAGTGTAAATATGATGAATAAGGATTACGAACAGAAAAGACAGGCATACGAAAAAGCCTACGGAAGAAAGCTGACATATGATTTTGAACCCGGCGATATCGCTGGATGGAGGTACAAATGGAAAAACTGAACGATGGCAGAGAAAAAACTATGAAGGGAGCGGAAAGAATACAGGAAGCGGACACTTTACAACTGAGCCGCATACACCTTGTCAAACTCTTCCTTGAGCGCGTGAAACGCCCCGTTTGAGGAGATGTTGAACACTCTGTTCAGCGTATGTGGGCATCTACATCCTTGTGGAAGCTGTGGCAGGTATCTGCTACTTCGGAAGCTGCTTCTTCAACCGCAGCAGAAGTTCTATGGCGTTCGGCAGTGGGATCGCGGTCTGGTTCTTCCTCGCCTCTCTGCTTGGGATCTTTAACAAATTGACGCTGGTGGGACTTTATGATATAAAAGCATTAGAAACTGTCGGGACCGGTGATGTGAACACGGACTTCGTGTGGAAACTCATTGTTCTGGCAGTAGTCGCATTCGTACCGCATCCATGAGCTTCTCACAGTTTTCTTGACATTGTTTCGGCGTACCGATATAATGACGGAAGAGAGGATGTGACCGGAATGATGATCGAGAGCCTGCTGAAAAAGCGGAACATGACCAAATACAGATTAGCCGTAGACGCGGGAGTTCCTCACACTACGC